>Ga0302156_10003016_pt1 | contig 13371 bp, 6 predicted proteins | sample I_Bog_N3_2_FD_193503 | JGI IMG/M metagenome (GOLD analysis project Ga0302156, IMG submission 193503) | Peat permafrost microbial communities from Stordalen Mire near Abisko, Sweden - I_Bog_N3_2 | ecosystem: Environmental > Terrestrial > Soil > Wetlands > Peat | place: Sweden: Abisko, Stordalen... | reverse complement strand
TTTCAAAAACCGCCTTGCACGGCGAATGGCACAACCATCCGGGATACTGAGCTTGGCTTCAGCGGCCACTGTTGATCGAACGAAAAGGATCTAGGCAAGAGACGGCATAAGATCCGGTCTTGATTCAAACTCTAGCATCGCATCCATGAGTCCAGGCGCAGAAGCATGCACCGTCACCCCACCTGCGACCCTTGTTGTGCGCACTAATCCGGTCGCAATTCCGGCTTCCGCGCGCACCGGGTTGGCGGCAATCCGCTCTCCGCCGATCAGCGATCCCTGGCCATGCACCGAGAAGGTCACCAGGTCGTCCGCATAGGGATAAGTAGTGCCCCGCGCGTCGCAGATGTGCGCGTAAACGCGAACCCAATCGGCACCATCTGCAACTGGATCGCGCCCGCAGGTGTCCAGCTTCATCTGAATGCGTTTTGGTTCCCCAGGAGAATAGATCTGATGAGTCGCTACGACTTTCCCGTCGATGAGTCCTTCGGCCTTAAGTGCACCGATCTCCGTTCCGGCCGGAGCCACTCCGTTGGCAAAAAGCATCGTGCGTGTGCTCGAGAAATCTCCGACTTTGAAGGTGAATGGCGGATGCGGAATGCGGTATCCGGTATCCGGCTCTTGCGTTGCAATCACTTTGTCGTTTTGGTACAAGCGGACTTGCTCACAGTTGCTGAATACCGTAACCGCCGAAGGAGAATGAAAGCTGGCAAAGTTTGCGATGAAGACCACCGGGCCGCTGCCGATCCTTGCCGGCATCACCTCAGGCGACCTCTGACTTTGGAACATGAAGTAATCGAACTTTGGCAGGCGGAACAGGTCAAGCGGAGCTCCTAGAAATGCCTGGTGGTGATAGCCCCTATAGGCGTCGATGCCGGCCCAAAGGTCTGCTCCCGCGGGCATGCCTGACGCTGAGTAGATCCTGTCCAGGCTCAGCATGTGACTCGATGCCTGCACAAGCATCGGAGTCTCACCCCAATCCCGAGAGACGCGCACCCTCCCCTGCTGATCGCTCCAATTGTCAACCTGGTCGCCCCACTCCCGAATCCAGGCAGGTCTGGAATCGTCCCTTCCTTCGTGCCCGGTGTAACCGACATCCCACCCATTGAACCCCTCCACCGGTTTGTCAACGGGGTCCCCGGCCGTATAGCAATCGGGTCCCGGATATTCCTCGTGCACAATCCGGTAGAGCTCGGCAGCAAGAGAGCTGTTATCTGACTCGTTCAGCGCAGCTTCCCAGATCACAACACATGGGTGGTTGCGGTCCCTGCGAATCATCTCTCTGGCATTCTGATAAACGCGTTGCTTGAAGACATCGTTACCGACGAATTGCCAGCCCGGATTGGAAACGATCGCCAGGATGCCCAGCTCGTCGCAAGCATCCATGAAAGCGGGGTCCTGCGGATAGTGGCTTCGATAGGATGTAAACCCCGCTTCGCGAAGCTTGCAAGCGTCCCGAAAATGCACCGACGGCGGCAGCGCATAGCCTACGTAGGGATGGTCCTGATGCCGGTTTGCCCCGATGGAACAGAAAGGCTCGCCATTGATCAACAGGCCGCGCTTCTTATCGAATCGAATGCTGCGAATTCCGATCCTTGTGGTTTGATCGTCGGTCCCCCGCCCGTCTTCGGCGATGGTTGTATGCAACCGGTAGAGTTGTGGATCATCGGGGTGCCAAAGCTTTGCATTACGGACTTGCATCTGTTGCGTTACTGCCTTGGATTCGCGAGCCGGGATATCGATCTCCCGCTTGGCGGTGGCTACTAACTCACCCTCTGGACTGATCAACTCCTGCTCAACAGTGCAGCCTCGGCGTTGGTCCGATTCATTGATGACCTCGGTTTGCACCTGCACAGTTGATTCAGCAATCCCCACGGCAGGGTAGGTCACAAAGATACCGCCTCCTGCCACTTTGTTGGCAAGGATCGGATTCGTGATATGCAAGGGGTGATGAACCTGGAGCTTTACGGTTCGATACAATCCTCCAAAGTAGACAAAGTCCAGCTCGCTCTGCGGCTTCCCGGGCGGGACTTCGGGATTGTCTGAGTTATCAAGACGAATGACAAGCTCATTGTCCTTGTCGAATCTGACAATCTTCGATATGTCCACAGTGAAGGGGAGATATCCTCCGTAGTGAGTGGTCATGTGGATGCCATTCAGCCACAAATCAGCCACCTGCATGGCTCCTTGGAAGTTAAGATAAAGGATGCGACCTCTCCACTCCGGCTTTACTGCAAACTTCCTTCGGTACCAGCAGACTCCCTGGTAGTTCCTGCAACCACTCACATCCCGCGGCTCCAGCCTGACTGAATGCGGCAAGGTTGCAGCTTCCCATTCCGCATCCGGTGGAAAGGATGCGGCGTTCTCCAAAGCCGCCTGCCGGACCGCAGCCACTGCATCCTGAGGCGGTCTGAAGAACTGCCAGCCATGATCGAAGCTGAAGTCCAGCCGCACTGGGGATTGTGGATTGGATCTTCCAGTTCCCAAAATATCCTTCTTCTGATTCGCCTCACCCCATGCATCTTGAGGCGCCGCCAAGCTCCCCAGCACCAGCCCTGTGGCGGAGAGCGCACTCACTTCCAAAAAGTCCCGACGCGATAATGGCATTAGAATCCCTTTGCGTAACGGATCACTTAATCTTTCGAAATAACTTCATGAGTTGTTGCCGTGCACCCGCCGAAAAACAGAGGCCCGGGCATTGCGCCCGGGCCTCTGTTGACGGCGCGCTGTTAGAAGGTGAGGCGGAGTGCGCCTTGGAAGATACGAGGGTTACCGTTCGTGCCGCTGATCACGCCAAAAGTTCCTGCGGCCTGATTAACGGTGGACGACGGGCCCGAGAAGTTCGGATGGTTCGTGGCGTTGAAGGCATCCCAGCGGAACTGGAAGGTCTTTCCTTCCATCAAGGTCCAGCTCTTCATGATCGATGCATCGATGCCAAAGACGCCCGGTCCCCAGTAGGCGTTCTTGCCGGTGTTGCCGAAGCCGCACCATCCCGGCGTTCGGTCGTCACAGGAGGTCACGTGTCCGGTGGAGGTGTCGAACGGATCTATGAAGGCGGCCGTATTGAAGTAACCCTTGGCCGGATTAACCCAATCCCAGTGGTTGCCCTTGCCCATGTTGATGGGCTGGCCGGTAGTATCGGCGCGGTCGTTCCACATACCGACTCCGGGGTCCGAGTTCCACTGGCCAATCGAGAACGGGCTTCCTTTCTGCAAGGTGATGATGCTGCTCAACTGCCAGCCGCCGACCGCCTCTTCCATCAGCCTGCCTTTTTCCCTGAATGAGGGGGCCTGGTAAACAAAGTTGCTTTTCCAGGCCCACGGCACGTCCGCACTGGAATTGCCGCGGTTCCACTTGGCGCTGATGGGATTGCCCAGCGACGGATTGCCGTAGGAGACGTTGCTGGAGCCGGTGATGTCGATGGTATGCGACCAGGCGAAGCTGGACTGCACCTGGAGGCCGTGCCACGGATGCTGATCCAGGCTGATCTGCAGTGAGTTGTAACTCGCCGTCGCCCAGCTCTGGTCATCGTAGATGTCCCCGATGTTCCCGTTCACGGGCAACTTTGAAGCATACGGCGGGTTCATGTCGATCAGCACCGACAGGTGATCGGTTTCGTTGCCCACATAAGCCGCGTGGATAGCCGTGGTCGAGGTGAGCTGATGTTCGATCGAGAAGTTCCAGGCATACGTGGTGGGCAGCTTGAAGTCGCGCGAGAAAGTCTGGCCGACTTGCTGGCCCGTGGGAATGGCTGTGTTTTTCGCTGGCTTGGTCTTGTAGGTGGTCGATGCCCAGGCGAATGTTCCTGGGAAGGGGCTGCTGGTGAAAGGAGAGACTCCGGAATAGCCATCCTGGAAAGCAGCTGTGCTGCCCCAAGGATTATCAAAGGCGATGATCGCACCTTTGCCAACAGAATCGGGGCACATGGCAGCGCCGCAGGTGGGATCCCAATCCCATCCCGAGAAGTTAAAGGTGGGACTGAATGGGGCGACATCGGCTGCGTGGTTGTACTCCGAGTACTGCAGCGGACCGGAGAAGATGCCGAAGCCGGCATGAATGACGGTGTGCGGCAGGAACTTGGGCTGGTAGGCTATGCCGATGCGAGGCTCCCAGAAACTGTAGTCACTGTTGATCAGGGAATTGGGCACGCCAGGGTCGCCGGGGAAGAGGAGTCCAGCGGGAGCGTTGGGATAAACGGTGCTTTGCTTACCGGCGATGCTATTCGCGAAGCCGGCGACGGTAGCCGTTCCGGGAACCCAGGCAGAACCTCTGCCGTTCTTGGAAGCGGGAGGCGTGTTCGGATCCCAGCGCAGGCCCAGGTTGATGGTCAGGTTAGGAAGAATCTTCCAGTCGTCCTGGATGAAGGGACCAGCCTGCCAGCCGGCCACATCGGCGATTTCTCCGGCGCCCTGCATATACCCCAACGCGTAGCCCAGCATATAGTCGGCAAGGTATCCACCGGTAAAGGAACTCTTGCCCGCGCCGGTTCCATTTCGTCCAAAGCCGATCATCGGCTGGGTCGGATACGCCGTATTCTCGACCGCGTGCTGATGCATCAGGTCGATGCCTGCGGTGAACGAGTGCTTGCCGAGGATCTTGTTGAGCGTATCGGTGAGGCCCAAGGTGTTGCGGACTTCCGCCGAGGGCTCATCCCAGCCGCTCTCAAAGCCGTAGTTCGAGTTGATGCGCAGAGCGCCCATGTAGCAACTGCCCGCGGGCTCGTTGACCCCAATATTCACCCCATTAGGATCAGCGCTATTGTTGGAGAAGCACATCGCCTTTCCGTCGCTGCCCAGCTCCTGGGCGGCGCTGTGCGCGCTCATCTGGTTCATGAAGACCGAGAGGGTATTGACGGTGGTCGGATTGATCGTCCAGTTGTGCTGCATCATGTTGTTGAAGTAATACATCTGCTGCCAGAAGCTGGCCGTCCACGAGCCGTGGTTGTAGGCGCTCTCCATGTTGCCCAGAACATTGCTCGACGGAGACCCGAAGGAGTTGGTGTAGGAGCGCAGGGTGAGAACCTGGTTGGGCGAGAGGTTGTAGTCCAGCTTGAGGGTGCCCTCGTCGTAGGTATCGTAGACGTTGGGATAGGTGTACATCATATCGCCGTTGGCCCTCTGCAATCCGGGCTTCAGAGTCGTGGTGTTGGACACCGTCGTTGCGGCATGGATCATGCCTTGACTCGCAAAATACTTCGCGGCTGGCGATAACTGTACTGGAACCGTTGTGCTGCAGGATGCTGTAGGAGAGTATTCACACGCGGTAGTTGTAAGGCTGGTGTCGAGCTGGTCGTGATTGCCAGTCGCCGGGTTCAATGAGAAGGGACCGGCCAGGTCTATGCCTAAGCCGCTGAAGTCGCCATTGAGCATGGCGGTGGTGGGCGTCGTGGTCAACGTGTCGGTCGAGTTCCAGATGATCTTGGTGCCCTGGTAGTTGCCGAAGATGAAGAGCTTATCCTTCTTGATCGGTCCGCCGGCGAACAAGCCGTACTGGTTGCGCCGCAGCGTATCGGCCGCTTGGCTAAACCAGTTGGTAGCATTCATGGCGTTGTTGCGGACGTACCAGAAGGCGCCGCCGTGGAAGGCATTGGTGCCGCTCTTGGTGGCGATGGAGACCACCGCACTGGGCGCGAAGCCATATTGCGCGCCGAAGTTGCTGGTGAGAACCTTGAACTCCTGGGTGGCGTCGGCGTTGGGGAACGGAGCCGTCAACAGGTCGTAGTTGTCCATGTTGGTGACGCCATCGAGCATGTAGAACGTGCTGCCGTTGCGGCCACTGCCGATGCCGGCGCCGGTCTCGGTGGGGAAAGAGAATCCCGTCTGGATGGTCTCACCACCATGATGCTGGACGTCAACCGAGCCGGGGATCAGGAAGACGAGGCTGGAAGGATCGTGTCCGTCGAGCGGCAGCGCGGAGATGGCGGCTTCATTGACCGTCGATCCCAATTCGGCCGATGAGGTATTGATCAGCTCGGCTTCGGCCGTGACGGAGACTGTCTCCACCTTGCCCGCGCCAACCTTGAGGTGCACGTCCTGGGTCGCGGCCAGATTGACCGTCAGGACGATGCCCTTCTGCAGATACCGGTCAAAACCGGCGGCACTGATTGCCAGCGAGTAATTACCAATCGGCAACGGTCTGATCAGATACGTTCCTACGCTGTCCGTTTTGGCTGACTGCATAAAGTTTGTGTCGATGTTGGTGACGGTTACAGCCGCTCCGGGCACAGCCGCCCCGGAAGGATCGGTAACTTGGCCCGTCAAGCTTGCGCTGGTGCCTTGCCCGTAGGCGAGAAGCCCAGTACCGGCCAGACCAACGAGGATGATGAGCAGAAAAGCACCTGCATACTTCGCATTGATGAGTCGCACAACTACCTCCTGAAGTGAATTAACCTTAGTACCCAAAGCTGTTCGGCGTTCATTTGTATGCGTTTTCAGCCGTCTGCTCCCTTTGGGTTCGTCGCTCAAATTCCAGTTGATTTGCCGCGCAGTCTTGTCGGAGCGGTTCAGACCGCACTCTTGGAGTCGAATGAACACTACGCCCCCGCAATGTGATCATGCATCTGCCAAAAGTAGGATCGAGAGGATTATTTTAGGGTGGCCCCTCCTGAGTGCGTAATCGAAAGATATGTAAAACCATTTGTTTGAGTTACGCAATGTCCGGCAATGTCAGGGTTTGGAGAGATCGAGCACAACTTCGTACTCCGGAAGCAACTCCACCCCAAAAACTTTGCCTGTTTGCCCCTCTGCGTTCATCGCTTCCCAGGCGCGCGCATCCAGATAGATAGGCGCCTTGCGTGGCAACGGAAGGACACTGACTTCCAAGGTTTTGCCGAACAAATCCGGCAGGAATCGTTTGAGTCCGATCTCCCAGGTGCGTCCATTGTAAAAGTCATCATCCAGCAGGTGCCCATCCAGAGACAACCTGGCTACATCGCCGGCATAGCGAATGCGCAGATAAATGTCGCTGAGGCCATTCATAGGTTGGACCGGGATCTTGAGATTCCAAACCGCGGCGCCGGCGAAGTCGGCCTCTTCCGGCACCAGAGGCATGGGGCGATCTCGCCATTCAACGTGAGAGGCCATGCGGATCGCCGGCCGGGAGGCAGCTTCGCGGCTGCTGCTCCACTCGAAGTCGATCTTGTTTGGCTCAACCTCGCCTGCCCACTCACGCCAGAGTGAATCAGGGTTGTCTTTTTGTCCGCCTGGCAAGAAAATCGAAGCCGCGAGGCGCGATGGATCGACAGATCGGAAATGCACTCCATTGTCACCCGCGAAGAGTTCTGCCGGAGAAAGGAATCGTTTTCATGCCAGCGGAAGATTGATGCCAATCCGCTGTTGGTTCAACTTCTGCTTCAGTCAGCAGCAACTCCACCAGCCCTGAAGACTCGCACCTGAAGATTCGCGCCCCGCGCGCCTTCACCCATCGCAAGTCAACTATAGGCGTCTTCCACCTGCAGTCGAATCGGCAGAAAGTAGGATTGGCGCGAATTATCTATTGGCGGATTCCGGCCGAGCCTTTCAGTGGATCGCGGTGGGGGCTGTTCAACGCCTCCGCGATGAGCGAAGATAGCTGACGGGTCGGCGCGAACCGCGAACGAATCGGTGGCGCCTGGAGGCTCACCCCTGAACGCTGCCCAACCTTCGATTCGCCGGCCATCAACTAGGCGTAAAGACTCATGCACCGCCAGATTCCTGTTCAACCGCCTTCTGTTGGGGTTCACAGCCCTGGTTATGCTGGCCGGCCATAGCACACAAGCGCAGCAATCTCCGACTAAGTCCCCTGCGGCCGGTGATCAGGAATGGAACTACACGGTCCGATCCTGGCAGTCACAGGATGGTTTGCCGGAAGAAACAGTACAGGCCTTCGCTCAGACCCCCGACGGTTATCTTTGGGTGGGAACAAGCGGTGGACTGCTGCGCTTTGACGGGGCTCGCTTTCAACTGTATGCACATGAAAACACTCCCGCTTTTGGCGAGAACAGTGTCTTTTGCCTGCTGGCCGCCCACGATGGCCGCCTCTGGATCGGCACCGACGGCAGCGGGTTGATCGAGTGGCAAAACGGTGCGTTTCATGCCTATTCCGCTGAGAAAGGCCAGACCTCCGACTTTGTGCGCGCGCTCGCGGAGGACCGCAATGGCTTGCTATGGGTTGCTACCGACGATGGACTGTTTTGGGTCAGGAATGGGCGCCTTGAGCGGGCTGACAAACCATTGGGCCTGCCCATCTTCAATGTTCATGCCGTGATGGAAGATCGGACCGGCCGCATCTGGGTCGGCGGGGCGCGCTTGTACTCGTTGAAAGACGGCCAGGCCCGCGAGTATTCGCTGCCAGACAACGACAGCCGCAACAAGGTGAAGTCCTTTCTGCAAACGGCCGACGGCACCATCTGGGTGGGAACAGTCGGCGGGTTATACCGGCTGCGGCCGGAGCTGGACAAGTTCGAGCCGGTGCCCGGAGTCTTCGGCACCATCCGCTCCCTGCGCGAAACTCCCAGCGGAGAGTTGTGGGCCGGTGCGATCGGTGAAGGAATCTTCAGGATTCGCGGCAGCCGCGTAACCCGCTTGCAGGCGCCCTCGCCCTTGGTAAGCAACACGGTGCTCTCCATCTTTGTCGATTCCGAGCGGAACCTCTGGATCGGCGCCCAGGCCGGCATGATGCGCCTGAGCCGGACTCCGGTGCGCGTCCTGGACCTGCCCTCGGCCGCCGACTCGGACTTCGGCACCGTTGCTCTGGACTCTGACGGTTCGCTGTGGGCCGCTTCAAACCAGCTGGTGCATGTGCAGGCCGGCCATGCCGCGCCGTTCAGATTTCCCGGGCTGAATCAAGTGCGGGTCCGCAATGTCTTTCGCAGCCGTGACGGCTCGCTTTGGATCGGAACAGACGGAAGCGGCGTCTATCATCTCTCTCCCCAGGGAACGAAGCACTTCACCACTCGCGAGGGGCTGGTGAACAACTTTATTCGCGTCTTTCTCGAGTCAAAGGATGGAAGTCTCTGGATAGGTACCGATAACGGCGTCAGTCATCTGGATCGAGGCGGCTTCCACAACTTCACCGGACAAAACGGGCTGGCCTACAACAGCATCCGATCGCTCTTGGAAGATCGCGATGGCACCATCTGGATCGGCACAGAGCATGGCCTGAGCCGATACAGGAATGGACAGTTCATCAACGATGCGATCACCGCCGCGCTCGGCGACGAGAAAGTGTGGGCGCTCCATCAGGATGTGGACGGCGGTCTGTGGATTGGCACGCGCGCTCATGGACTCTATCGCTACCGCAATGGCCAGCTATCCCACTACACCACCGCCAACGGATTGGCCAGCGACAGCATTTATAGCATTCTCGAGGACAAGCACGGGAACTTCTGGTTCAGTGGTCCCTCTGGAGTGATGCTGCTCAACCGAAATGATCTCGATGCCCAGGCCAGGGACAAGGAACAGCTTCTCTCCCTGCGAATATTCAGGGCCAATGAGGGCGGAAAACCGGCGCAGTTTTACGGCGGAACGCAGCCGGCCGGCGCCCTTGCCAGCACCGGCGAGGCATGGTTTCCCACCAGTCAGGGGCTGTGGAGCATCAGCCCCAATGAACTGGAGCACCCGTCCATCTCCAAACTGAATATCGACGCGGTCACGGTCGATGGGCGGCCGGCGCCGTTGACCGGAACACTGAATCTGGATGCGGGCAGCAGGCGGGTTGAGATTGCCTACCAGCCTGTGTCGCTGGGCTCGCAGGAAGAACTTCGCTTTCGCTACAGTCTTGACGGATATGACCGCAGTTGGACCTATGCGAACGCGCTTCAGCGAATTGCAACGTACACCAATCTTCCCGCGGGTCATTACACATTCCTTGTAGAAGCCTGGGAGACGGATCAGCCGGGACACGCGGCCCGCGCCTCGATCGGTTTCGTCAAGAAGCCCTATTTCTACCGCACGCCGTGGTTCATTGTGCTGTGCGCGCTTGCCCTCGGGCTGTTGGCCGTCTCTGCATATCAGGTGCGCATGAAGCAGATTCATGGCCGGTTCAAGGCGGTTTTGGCGGAAAGGACCCGGCTGGCGCGCGAGATGCACGACACGCTGATCCAGGGCTGCGTCAGCATCTCCGCTCTGCTCGAGGCCGCATCCAGCAGGGAAGTCGACGACAACGAGTCCAGGCTGCACCTCATCGACTATGCGGCTACCCAAATCCGCGCAACTGTCGACGAAGCCCGCCAGGCCGTCTGGAATCTGCGCGGCGAGGGGCAAACGCTCATTGATCTCGAGGCCGCGCTCAAGCGCATGGCCGAACGCATTGGCCGTGAACATGACGTCGAGGTGAATTATCGTCTCATCGGGAAGCCATTTGCGGTCAACCTGCCGGCGACGCATGAGTTGATGATGGTGGCCCGCGAGGCGGTATTCAACGCGATCTTGCACGGGCACGCCAAACAGGTCACGGCGGAGATCCGCTACACAAACGAGTCGCTTTCGCTCACTATACAAGACAACGGCCGGGGCTTTGACGCCGTGGAGGCCTTCTCCGATGGGCATTTCGGATTGCGTGGGATGCGCGAGCGGATTCACCGCTTCGAGGGTGAATTTGAAATCGAGAGCATTCCCCAGCAGGGAACTCGCGTACAGGTAAAGATTCCTAGCGCCGCCATTGCCCCCTAAGGCCCCTCTGATTAAATCGATGTCTTGAAATGGCACGACTTTACAGGCTGCGGAAAAACTCGCTCGGGCGACGCTTTGTATCAGGGCATGACTTCAGTCGTGCCACAAATTGCTGAAAATAAGCTTGGGCTTTAGCCCCTGAGGGAGGTCCCCTAATGCGAATCCCGACGCGCGGGCGCCGGGTGGCTCGCTGCGCGGCGGCTGACCATTCCATTCTCCGTGGACTATAATCTGCTTGCTTATGACGCCCATCAGGATTCTTATCGTCGATGATCACCCGATCATGCGGGTGGGGATCACGGCGCTCATCGACTCCTGCAAAGACATGGAGGCAGTGGCCCAGGCCGGCAGCGGCGAAGAGGCGCTTACATTGCACGCGGTTCATCTCCCGGACGTCACCCTGATGGATCTGCGCTTGCCCGGCATCAGCGGGGTCGAGACCATTCGCCGCATTCGCGCCCAGTGCCCGAGTGCGCGATTCATCGTGCTTACTACCTACGAGGGCGACGAAGACATCTTTCAGGCCATGGAGGCCGGCGCAACCGGCTACCTGGTCAAAGGCATGCCCAAGGAGATGCTGGTCAACGCCGTGAAGAAGGTCCACAGTGGAGGGCGCTTCATTCCTCCGCACGTCTCTCAGGCTCTGACCTCGCGCACCCGCGATTCAAGTCTCAGCAGCCGAGAACGCGAGGTGCTCGGATTGGTGGCCAAGGGCAATTCCAACCGCGAGATTGCCGGCAAGCTTGGCATCACCGAGGCCACGGTAAAGTGCCACGTGAGCGTCATTCTGACGCGCCTGAATGCCAGTGACCGCACCCAGGCGGTGGTGATGGCCCTTCAGCGCGGCCTCATCCACATTTAATGTGTTTTTACTGATAGTGCGAGGAAGCTCCGTGCCCCATCCATTTCACGTTCTTTGTGAAATGGGTGGGAAACCACGAAATCTCGCCTTACAGGAACTGTGAAAATGCTTGAATCCACCTTTGAATTAGGCGTGTTCTCCTGGCCCGCAATTTCAACTCGCTCAAAGCCCCCTACGCCGACCAGACCGCGCGATTGCCGCGGCCGCCGGAAACAAATCCCATATCCACCGAGATCCCCCGCACACACTTGAGCAGGTGGTTGGCGATCGAGGGCAGCTTCTGCGCCGTTACACGGAAGGACGGCCCGGAGACACTCACCGCCGCCACTGGGAGCCGCTGCGCATCCAGCACCGGAACCGCGATGCAGCGCAGTCCCTCTTCAAGCTCCTCATCGTCCACTGCGTAGCCGCGCCGGCGCGTCTTGTCTATCTCCACCCGCAAGGCCTCCGCCGTGGCGATAGTGCGGTGCGTAAAGCGCTCGAAGCGAATGCGGCGCAGAATATCCTTGCCCACCGAGGTGCAGTGCACCGGATTGCTGGCGCCGATGCGGGTGATCATGCGCACCGAGCGCGCCGGCTCGATCTTGTCGATGTAGATCACGTGCGCGCCCTCGAGAATGCAGAGGTGCGCCGTCTCTTCAGTCTCGGCCACCAGGCGGCGCAGGTGCGGCTGTGCGCGGTCGCGCAGGTCATATTGCTCAATGGCCCGGTTGCCCAAGTCAAACAGCTTCAGCCCCAGCCGGAACTTCCCGTTGGCGGTGCGCTCCACCATGCGGTGCCTCTCCAGTACCATCAGGAAGCGGTGCGCTGTACTTTTGTGCAATGTCAGCGACGAGGCAACCTGCGCCAGGCCCAGCGGCGTATCGCTCTCGCCAAGCAGATCCAGTACCGCGAACGCCCTGTCCAGGGCCTGAACTTTGTAGGTGCCTTGCGGAGTTGAATCTCGCATTGTGGTCTCCAATTCCACGCAATGAATTCAATTCCAGTCTCCATAAATTGGGACGCAATGTCAAGAAATGATATGGAATTCCCGTTTGTGGGATGGGATCGCCACGAAATGAGCGGAAGGTGCTCTTTCTCGATGGCTTTGGCGGCAAACTCTCCCCATCTCCCGCGAAGATAATCTCAAAGACAATGGCTTCAATCTCAGGAATGCCGATAGACTGAATGAGCGGTTGTCGCGTTTACGGGGGAAGGGTGGGCCTTTCTGCCTCTTCTGCGGAACGAGGCGTAAACGGCAACTTGAGCGGACGCGAACCCACGGAATTTCACAGCAGAACTGGGAGCAGAAACTCTGCCATGTCAGGCTTTTCTCAAACAACTGATGCCCTGAATACAAGCACATTGTCCATTGCGGTCATCAGCCCGGACGATCAGCGCCGCAGCGCCGCGATGCGAACTCTGGGCGAATGCCAGATTGGCCAGATCCACGAATTCACTTCCTACCCTGCCGACCCCAGCGATGCCTCCGGGATGCTGGGAAATAACTTCGATGTCGTGATCGTCGATCTGGACAGTGATCCGGAATGCGCCTTCGATCTGGTGGAAAGCATTTGTACCCATGGCCTGGGCACCGCTATGGTCTTTTCGACTGTGGACGATCCGAACATACTGCTCAGGTCCATGCGTGCCGGCGCTCGCGAGTTTCTCCGCATGCCCATCAATACCGCCACAATGGCTGAGGCTTTGGTGCGGGCCTCGTCCCTTCGTTCGGTCGTTCGCCCGGCAAAGAAAGCAGACGGCAGATTACTCGTTTTCCTCAGCGCAAAAGGCGGTTCCGGCGTCACCACCCTGGCCTGCAACTACGCCGTGTCGCTGGCCCAGGAGTCCGCACAGAAAACCCTGCTGATCGATCTCAATTTC
>Ga0302156_10003003_pt1 | contig 13394 bp, 10 predicted proteins | sample I_Bog_N3_2_FD_193503 | JGI IMG/M metagenome (GOLD analysis project Ga0302156, IMG submission 193503) | Peat permafrost microbial communities from Stordalen Mire near Abisko, Sweden - I_Bog_N3_2 | ecosystem: Environmental > Terrestrial > Soil > Wetlands > Peat | place: Sweden: Abisko, Stordalen... | reverse complement strand
CGGATCCACATAGACGTCGTTCACAATCACGTCGGCCCCGGTCGTCTGCATCCAGTACTTCCCAGCATCGAAGCTCCGATACAGTCCCTCGGTCGTCCCCGCAAACACAGTGTCCAGATGATTCGGGTCCTGCATCAGCACGCGGGTCCTGCGCGCAGTGGACGGAATGCCTTGGGCCTTATTTACGCCAACCCCGCCGATGAACTTGCCGCCGCCGTCCTCGCTCTTATAAATCCCGGAACACGCACTCAAATACACAACATTCGGCTGCTTCGGATCGACCACAATCGAAAAAACGTCCGAGTCCTCGATGATTCCCTGCTTGATGCCTGTCCAGTTCATTCCTCCGTCGGTAGTCTTCCACGGAAGGTGCCACGTGCCCACGTAGATCACATTCGGATCTACGGGATCGACAGCCAGCGACTCCACCTCGTGAATCTCCGTGCTGTCCTTCGGACTGATTCGCTCCCAGTGGGCTCCTGCATCGGTCGAGCGAAACACGCCCTCCAGCGTTCCCGCCACCAAAAGGTTCGGGTCGGATGGAGCGGACGTCAGCGCACGGACCGATTGCCCCTGCATCTCCGGCTCACCGGTCCAGGTTGTGCCGCCATCGTTGCTGATATAAATGTCGCCGCCGTCGGCAACCACATAGGCGCCGACCACGAGATGCTTTGGATTCGCCGGATCGACCAAGATGTTATCCACGATCAGATCGTCGCGTTCGCCGATGCGCGCCAGCCGGGCCCAAGTCTTGCCGCCATCCTGCGACTGATAGATGCATCCGTTCGCCGCACCCAGATAGAGATGCATATGGTCCCGCGGATCCGCCGCAAACGAGCGCGCAGACCCACCATCCGGTCCGAACGGAAACCAGGAAACCGCGTGAGCCTGGGGGTAGAGAAGGCCAAGAACCAGAGCAGTCCCAAGCAGATGAAGGCGGCGCAGTTTGCAATTCAACGTTGTGGTCCCATCCCGTACCAAGTTCTCCTTAGAATACAAGGTTTTATGCAGCCACCTCAGCCGTGCATACCAACACAAAGGCTGACTGGGAACCAACCCAGTCAGCCTCTTGTGCCTGTTTCAGTGGCTATTCGCTACTTGGCCTTGGCCTTCGCCTTGGCGGTCTTGACCGGCGGAGTCCGAGGAACAGCCTTGACTGCGCTCTCGTCCACTGCTGTGTCGCTGGCGACCGGGTTGATTGCGCCGGCGGGGATCAAGGTCGTGGTCACCGTCTGCGCATCGTCTGCGCCGGTGTAGACCGTGATGCGCGAAGCATCAAGTCCCTTCTCCGTAACCAGGTAGTCCTTGGTATTGACGGCGCGTGAGGCTGCCGCAGTCGGCTTCCTGTTGTGCTTCAGCTTCGCCAACTTAGCATCAACCTTCTGCTCCTTCGCGTCTTCGTTGCCAACCAGTGCAAGTTTGGCGTCGGAGGACCGTTGCAGAGCCAAGGCAACGTCGTCAAGGCAGGCCTTGGCTTCGTTGTCCACGCGTTCCGGACGCTTGGCATCACGCTCGAAGCTTACCGAGCAGAGGCTGGACGCCATCGGAGCCGCTGGTGGCGGCGGCATCGGCGGCCCGTTCACGATGACCGTGGTCATCTTCGAGTCGCTCTTCCCGAGATCGTCAACAACATTGCACGTTACCGTAACCGATGAGTTGCTTCCCGCTGCCACAGACGGCGCAGTCAGGGTTGCGGTGGAGGTCGTTCCACTTACCGAACCTGAAGTCGCGCTATAGCTGTAGGTCAGCGGACGATTCTGCGGGCTGGTTGCGTTGGCCGTGATCGTTGAAGACCCAGCCGACATCACCGTCGAAGGATTCGCGGAGCAACTGTTCATGGTCGGCGGATCAAACGGCTTGACGGTGAACTGGGCGGAGCAATCGGCCGACTGGCCCGGCTTTGTGCCCTCAGCTACGTGGCCCGCAACGGTGTACGTTCCCGGTGCAGCAGCCTTCGTGTCGATGTTCGCCGTGGCCGAGGTTCCCGAGATCGTGCCGCCAGTGGAAGTCCACGTGTAGGTCGCCGTCTTCTTGGGGTTAAGATTCAAGGCTGTGCCAGTGACAGTGATCGGGTCGCCCGGGTAAACGCTGGCTGGGGCAAGAGAGCAGCTGTACGTGACTGGCGGCGGCGGGATGATGTGGCCAAAATGCGTCACAATACCCGTGCTCAGCTCGACCGCATCCAGGTTCGCGCGGCCGCCTTCAATGCCGCCCGTCGGAATAGGCGTCGTAGGACCGAAATCATCGTGCATATAGCGATAGTCAGCCTGGAAAAGGCGGAGGCTGAACCTATTGTTGAAGAAGGGCAGGTCATAATCCATGCCGCCGCCTGCTGTTAACGCCACGCCCCATGTGTATGGGTTGTGACCAAACGTGGCAGGGACATCGCTGTTCGGGCCTCCCAGTCTCTCACTGCCAACCAGGAAATGCGCAAACAGAGTGAAGTGATCCATGGGCATGCGGGCAATCGGCCCACCGGAAATCGACGACACACCGTCATTCACGCCGCTCGGATGGTTGGCGTAGACTACCTCTCCGCCGACGTACTTGTTGAAGTAGTACGCGCCACTGCCAATCGCTCCCAGGTTGATGGACGAGTACGGAATGCCCTGGGGCTGAATCCGTCCATGCGCCCCAAAATACGAATAGCCAGTGAAGATATCCACTCGGGACGGGTTGGACCCTGCCGCCGGGGCGGTTGGGGCGGGTGTCTGTGCACCCAGGCTTGCTACACCAAGGCTAACTGCGCACGCAGCCAGCACGATCCGGCCAAGACTGCGAAACGGGTGATAAGTCATTCGACTTCCTCCACTCATAATCCATACTCCACTCATAAAATCTGTTGGTACTACCAATACTTGCCTCGAGAAATGCATAAATCGGGTCAACCCGAGTGTAACGCAGTTGGCCGACCTGTCCAGAGCAAAAATAACCTCTACCTCATACACCAGAAGGATTTACCGCCAGAATTGCACAGACCCGCCGGAAACTGAATCCCGACTCTGGCAAACTCGCCACCCAAAGGACGATGGCAACTCCAACCCTTCTCTACGCCAAATTCAATGTCTTCCGAACCGTACCCCGCTCCTGTTGGATCTTCTCCTGCAAGAGCGTGATCGCATACAGCAATTGCTCAGGGCGCGGCGGGCACCCTGGAACGTAAATGTCTACGGGAATGATCTGATTTACTCCCTGAAGCAAGGCATAATTATTGAAAACGCCGCCCGATGTTGCGCATGCTCCCATCGAGATAACCCATTTAGGTTCAGGCATTTGTTCGTATAGCCGGCGAATGACCGGAGCCATCTTCTGCGATACCCGCCCCGCGACAATCATCAGATCGCTTTGCCGCGGTGACGGCCGGAAAACCTCTGCGCCAAAGCGCGCGATATCGTAGCGCGACCCGCCCATCGACATCATCTCGATCGCACAACACGCCAGACCAAACGTCATCGGCCAAACTGAATTCTTTCGCACCCAATTGATCGCCGCATCCAACGACGCCATCACGACCCCTTCCGGCTGGTCGTACCCCCAATTCACCTCATTCAGCTTTTCCCGGTTCTTCGCTGAGCTGTCGAGTGACCCAAAAAAGTAACGGTCGTTCTGCTGAGGCGCCGACGTGGGGCGGCCACTGCTACTGTTTTGATCGGAGACTTGTTCCATGTGTCGTTTCAGTATAAATCGATAAAACGGTGATTCGTATTATTTTGCCGTCGGTCGGTAGTAATTCCCTGGAACCGGATAGAAAATCCCGTCGCCTCTTTGTTCCGATGCCGATACCCGACCTGTGGTTGGCCACTCGTCTACAAAAGACGGCAAGTACGCTTAGCCGGCGTTGGCTTCAATGGCGCTCAGAAGCTCCTTCTTCAACTCGCCTTGCTGGTCGGCATCCAGCTTGGCCCCATTTCGCGTCACATAAAAAACGTCGATCGCGGTCTCCCCCTCGGTATCCACCAGCGCAACCTCGATGTTGCACCCGTGGGCCGCCAGCGTCTGACTGACCGCCCGGAGCAACCCAGGCATGTCCTGCGCCACCACCTGCAACAAAGTACTGTGCGATGACGCCTCATCGTCGAAATCTACCCGCGACTGGACCACCATCTTCGGCGCCTTCCTGCGCCCTCGCCGGCGCCCGGCCAGCAGCTTCTCCACCGCCATTCTTCCCGCCATCACATCGTGGACGCTCGCAACAAAACCCGCGTGTTCGGACGTGTTCATCTCCAGCGTACGAAACGTATCCGTGAAGCGGAAGCTGTCCACTACGATGCCTTGCCGGTTTGAAAACGCGTCCGCCGTCACGATGTTCATTCCCCACCCCGCCAACGCTCCCGCCATATCTGCGAACAACAGCGCGCGGTCCGGCGTCACCAAGGTGATCTCACTTGTCTCTGGCGCATAGCGAAATTCGAGCTGGATCCGGTTCTGCGCGAATCGTTCTACCATCTCGAAGTGCATCCTCACCTGATCAGGTGTGCGCGTCCGCAGATACCGCTCCGGAAAGCCCTCCAGAAATGCCTCAACCTGCTCCCGCTTGCCAGGCAGCAGGGCCGATACGCGATTCACTAGTTCCTTACCCACACGCGCCCCTACACGCTCGTCATCCACGCTGCGGTCCAGATAGTTCGCCGTGGCTAGGTAAAGCCTCCACAGGTTTTCCGCCTTCCAAGGCGTCAACGCATCCGGATGAACCGCGTGAATATCCGCATAGGTAAATAGGGTCAGCATGCGCAGTTCTTCGGGGGTCTGCACCTTGCCCGCAAACGCGCTCACCGTCTCCAGGTCGAAGATGTCCCGCCGCAGCGCAGCCGACATCTCCAGATGGTTGCGAATCAACCCCAGCAGCAACTCGCTCTCGTACACATCCAGTTCCAGCCGTCCTGCCACGCTCTCCGCCATGCGTGCGCTCTCGCCGGCGTGGTCTTCAGTGCTCCGCCCCTTGCCGGTGTCGTGCATCAGCGCTCCCAGGTACAGCAGCGCCTGGTGCTGCACATCGCGCAGTATGCCTCCAAAGCGGCCCGACCACTCCCCCATCGGGCCGTCCTGAGGAGTCTCCATGCTGTGCAATGTGTCGATCAGCACCATCGTGTGCTCATCCACCGTGTAGCGGTGATAGGCATCGCGAATCACCAAGGCGTCAATCCCGTGAAACTCAGGAATGATCAGTTCCAGAATCCCCTGCGCATGCATTGCGCGCAACGCGTTCCCAGCATACGGCCCCAGCAGTATCTCCCGCAGATGCCGCCACAACGCTGGTCCCTCCTCTAGATTCGCCGATAGGAGAGGCAGTGCCTGCGACATCCGGTCCTCACTCCCGCGGTCGAGCCTGCGTCCGGTCCTCGCCATCGCCGCGAACAGTTGCAGCACCACCTCCGGATCCTGCGCGGGATCGCCTGTAGCAGCGGTCGCCTCACTCAGAACGACCCTCCCGTCTTCCATCCTGTAGCCAACCGGAGCGGGCTCCGGCCGACGCCGCACCTTCGACAAGGCGGCCTTCCCCATTACGGCCCATCGCCCGACTCGCTGCTTGGCAGGCACAGCCTCCAGCATGTGAGTCAGACTTCGCTCCACGATTCTCGCGTGACGGAAGTAGAGACGCATCCAGTACGCCGCGTCGGCCGTTGATCCCTCCCGCGTCATCCGCTCGCGATTTGGCCCGATCAGCTCCTTCGCCGCTGCATCCTGGGCCTGCCAGTCCAGCGTGTTGTCGTCGCGTTCGTGCCGGTAGTGCAGAAAACACCGTACCGTATATAGAAACTCCACCGCCTTCCGGAAGTCCTCGCGCTCTCCCGCCGCCCATCCGTCGCTCCCGTCCACTGCTTCCTGCTTCACCCCCGATGCCGCCCCGATCAGCGTCCTCAACCACGAGCACACGTGCACATCGCGCAGCCCGCCTGGACAATCCTTGATGCTAGGCTCCAGGTGGAATAGCGTGTCCCCGTATTTCTTGTGCCGCTCGGATGTCAGGGCGACCAACCCCGCCACAATCGCTGTGCCGTCCCGCTCCAGCATCTTCGGCAAGCCCGCCCCGGCAAACCGCTCGTACACCGCGGCATCTCCCGCCAGCAGCCGGTGGTCCAGCGACGACAAGGCAAACTCCACATTATCCGGGTCGAACCGTTCCGCCTCGCTTCGTTTCCGCGTCAGCGGCGAAAGCCGTATCCCAGAGTCCCAAAGCTCCTGGCTGATCCGCCGGATCGGCTGCTTCACATCCTTCTCGGAGACCTTCCCGTCCAGCAGGTACATCAGATCTACATCCGAGTAAGGAAACAGCTCCCTCCGCCCATATCCCCCCAGCGCTACCAGGGCAACTCCCGACCGCAGCGCCGGCGTCTTCTCAGCCGCCCTGGCCCACAGCCCGACGATCAGTTCATCCATCGCCTGCGCCCGCGCCGCAATCGTCGCCGCGCCCGTCGCACCCCCATCGAAGGCACCACGAATCGCCAGCGCCTGCCGTTGGTAGTCGCTGCGCATTCTGCCTTCTGGAGTCTCTTTTTCCGGCATAGCTGTATGTTAAGTAGAAGCTCCAGCATACAACCACACAACTCCGTGCCCCCGCACGCGAATCGGCCCACCGCAAATACACTGTCTTCAGCCCACCGTTCCGGCTCTGCCAGCTTTCAACGAAATGACCAGCAACTGGCAACCTGCAACTGCTTATAGCGCCACTTCCCCCCGCTCGTCGTTGCGGATCCGGATCGCCTCGTCGATCCTGGTGACAAAGATCTTGCCGTCCCCGATCGTGCCCGTCCGCGCCACCCCGATAATTGCCTGGACCGCCTTCTCCACCATCTCGTCCGCAACCACCGTCTCCAACTTCACCTTCGGTAACAGGTCCACGGAATACTCGCGCCCTCGATAAAACTCCGTGTGCCCCTTCTGCCGCCCGTGCCCACGTGCTTCCGTAATCGTCATCCCCTGAACGCCAATCTCCACCAGAGCATCCTTTACTGCGTCCAGCTTTGAAGGCTGTATCACTGCCTCAATCTTTTGCATTCCATTCATCCTCTCGCTCGTTCGCCTTCAGGCAAGCTATAGCATAGTACGCTTCGCCGCATTGCGGCTGCCACATAAGATGCAGCCCGGACCCCTGCTGTGCAACTCTGCAAATCCTTGCGCCAGCACTGCGGTACTTTACGGAGTGGACGCCGCATACCCGCGTTCCTGCATCCACTTAATCAGCATGTCCGTCCACGGCCGCAACTGTGGATTCGTTGGCGACAAACCAGACCCGTGAGCCCCATGCTGGAAGATGTGCATCTCCGCCGGCACGCCCGCCTTCACCAGCGCGGTGTAAAACATCACGCTATTCAGCACCGGAACCGTATGGTCGTCGGTCGTCGTAAACAGAAACGTCGGAGGCGTCTGTGCGCTTACACGCAACTCCGGCGACATCGCATCCATCGCCGCCTGCGTGGGAGCATCGCCTAATAAATAGGTCCTCGAACCCTTATGCACATATGGATCTTCCATCGTGATCACCGGATACGACAGAATCAGAAAATCCGGGCGGCTGCTCTGCTGCTCAATCGGGTCCGTCGCCGCCGCATTCCCTGCATCGAACATTGTCCCCGCACTTGCCGTCAAATGCCCGCCCGCCGAGAATCCCCACATGCCAATGTGGTCCGGCGCAATCCCGTACTTCGCCGCATCCGCCCGCACCGTGCGGATAGCCCGCTGCGCATCGCCCAGCTCAATCGGCGAGTGATACTTCATCCCCAGCCTGTACCTCAGCACAAACGCCGCCACTCCGTGCGCGTTAAGCCATGCCGCGACATCCGACCCTTCTCTCACCATTGACAGATGCTGATACCCACCCCCCGGCGCAATCACCACCGCCGTCTTGGTCGGGTTCGTTGCGGGAAGAAAAGCCGCGATCGTCGGAGTATCCTCTTCGCTCGATCCCAGAGCCCCCGGTGCTCCACTCGGCCACAACGGCACCGGTTCGGGTAGAGTGGACGGCCACGGGTATCCACCGCTCATCCGCCCACCCGGTTGCGCTGCCGCCGGAGCCTGCGCCAACCCCATCACCCCACTCATCGCAAACACACATGCGCACGCCAGCCCTCTTAGCCGCATAGTTCCTCCCGAAATCATTTCCGCGCACCATCCTAACCTGCATCAACGAACCCCGTCTCGCACCCGGCCATTGCCGTTTGAACGCCGTCATCCTGAACGCAGTGAAGAACCCCTATATTTGTTTCGGTTGGTCGCCTCGCACCCTTACCGCTCACCCAACCGGAGCGAAACAGTGTACGAAGGACGTGGCTTCACCGGTCGCGACCATTACGTAGTCGCATCCTGCGGGAACGACAACTGCGCGCCCCGCAGGTAGGAATACGACCTCGCGGTCCTCACTCTGCACCATTGCCGGCGAACCACCAAGGCCAACCAGGCAACTGGCACCACGGATTGGAATCACAACATTAGAATCCGCCGCAATGTCGTACCGATCCACCACAAAGTACTTCTGCTCAATCAGCCTCACAAATCCGGCCATTGCAACCGGCGCGACCTTTCCCGCCGCCGTCTTCATCTTCATCACCCGCAGCGCCTGCTCCACATGCAGCTCCCGTGGACGCCCATAGTCGTACATCCGGAACGTGATATCGCACGTCTGTTGCGTCTCCAGCAGAACCACCCCCGGCCCAATCGCATGCACCGTCCCCGCATCCACAAACACCATGTCGCCAACTGTGACCGGCACCCACTCCATCCAATCTTCCATCGTGCCGTTCGCAATCGCCGCGCGAATCACATCCGCGGTCGCACCCGGCCTCAAACCCAGCGCAATCGTCGCGCCAGCCTCCGCCTCCAGCACATACCAGCACTCCGTCTTGCCCCGCGGTTGCCCCATCGCTTGCGCTTGCGCGTCATCCGGATGCACCTGCACCGACAGCTTGTCATTCGGAAACAGCAGCTTCACCAGCAGCGGAAACTCCGCGCCTTTGTCGTTATCGATCCGGCCACCTGCCAGGCCGAGCGCTTCGCCCTCCTCGGCCGCAACCGCCGCCAGCGTCTTCCCAGCCATCGACCCGGTCTCCACCACGCTCTGCGGCCCGGTCAGCCAGGCCTCGCCTACCGGCTCACTCATCCCCGTAGACGTATACCACGGCCGCAGATCCAGCCTTCCCCACGGCCTCGGACTAAACCACGGCGCCAACCGAAACGGCCCCAACCTCTTATTACTCACGATCCCGCCTCTCAGTCGTCATCTCCGGCACACGATCCGAAAATAGCCCGATTCATCCCCCAAAGGGGTCATGCATCACCCTAACAAATCAGTGGTAGCCACGATTACAAAAGTCTTACACCCGGTCCAGCCACCTCCTGCTAGCGTTGAATCTAGGCAGAACCCCCGAGCACGTACGCGGCTCAGACCCCAAGTACAAGGTGAAATCCACTCTATGTCCCCAACGCTCCTGGCTCCCGAAGTGTCCGCCCCAGAAACTTCGACACACACCTCCACTCGAACCACCACGCGCCCTGTCTCTTCGCCCATTACGCCGGAGAGCATCGAGGCCGCCCGCCGCCTCACCGCTGAGGTCGCCCTAAAGGTCAAGCAGGACCTGCGCATGGGACGCGAGCATCAGGAAGGCCGCATCAACTGGATCACCTTCATCGTCATGGGCCTCTTCCACGTCGCCGCTATCGCCGCGCTCTTCTGCTTCTCCTGGAAGAACTTCGCCGCCTTCGCCATCACCTACTTCTTCGCCATCAACGTCGGCATCGGCATGTCGTATCACCGCCTGCTGACGCACCGCGGCTACCGCACCCCCAAGTGGGTCGAGTACTTCATCACCGCCTGCGGAACCATGGCGCTTGAGGGCGGCCCGATCTTCTGGGTAGCCACCCACCGCGTCCATCATCAGAACTCAGACCACGACGGCGACCCGCACACCCCGCACGATGGCACCTGGTGGGCTCACGCCGGATGGATCGTCTCCGGCCGCGCACTCCACTCCGAAACCGCTCTGCTCGGCCGTTACGCCCCCGACCTTACCCGCGACAAGGGCCACGTCTGGCTCAGCAAGTACCACTGGCTCCCGCTCACCGTCACCGGCCTGCTGCAGATCGCCATCGGCGCCGCGGTCGCACCTGCCGGTCACCGCATCATGGGCGGCCTCAGCATGGTCCTCTGGGGCACCTTCCTGCGCGTCGTCGTCGGCCTGCACGCAACCTGGCTGGTCAACTCCGCCACTCACCTCGTCGGCAGCCGCCGCTTCGAAACCAAAGACGACTCGCGCAACTCCTGGTGGGTAGCCCTCCTCACCGGCGGCGAAGGCTGGCACAACAATCACCACGCCCACCCCGTCAGCGCGCGTCACGGCCTCGCCTGGTACGAGCTCGACGTCAACTACTACGGCATCTGGTTCCTCTCCAAAATCGGCCTCGCCGAAAAAATCCAGGTCGCCAAGTACGACAAGCACGACCCCAAACCCGCCGGCGTCCTCTAATCAACGCCGCACAAAATACAACGGCCGTCTCCACCCGGAGACGGCCGTTTCCTTGTTGTCGTGGTGCCTTGTTTGTCATTCCCGTAGGGAATCTGCTTCTCCCTCTTTCTTGCTCTTGATCGGTTCAATCGGTGTGGATCGGTGTTAAGTTTTTGTTCTGCCTCACCCCTCCGCCAGCCCCATCGCCTTCTCCACCACTTCCCCCGCTCTCACCAGATCCACCTCCCGCACCTCCAGCGTCCACGCGTTCTCGTCCTCCGCGCTTCCCTCCGGATTCGCCGTCACCTTGTGCCACACCCGCGCATCGTCCAGAGTCTGCGCCACCTCATCTGCATCTTCTCGCCGTCCAAACACCCCCAGCGTCGAAATCGTCCCGTCGTCCACCACTGCATCTGCCTGCTCCACCTCCTGTAGTGGAAACAGCCCCATGTTTTCCCGCAAAATCTTCACCGCCCGCTCGCGGTCACCCACCGCCACGATTACTTGCAGCGCCACCGGCGCTCCACCATACAGCGTCCCCACCCCATCCCTCACCGACACATCCTTCACATCCACACCGATCTCGTTCTCTTCTAGTCGGTCGCACGCCTCACCCGCCTCAATCGCGTCGTTGAAGGTGTACAGCACCACCATCCCATTCGGCAGCTTCCTCCCAAACTCCGGCTTCGGCAGCGGATCGTGCTCCATCGGCGTAAACGGATCAGATGGCGCATCCTCCACCTTCAGACCTCGATGCGTCATCTCGCCGCGCATCACCTCCCGCGCCATCTCGGTCAGGTCCTCCGGCGTCGCCGCCACCCCCAGCAACTCGCCATCCGACATCTCTCGGTAATACTCCTGCAACCGTTGCAGCGCCTGCGAATCAAGTTCCTGTGCCATGCCGCCGAGAATACCACTTGGCGCGCCCCACTCGAGGCTTTCTGCGCCAGCGGAACATTAAGAACGAAAAACCTTGGGTGGCGGCCACGATCAGGAAAAACATTAAGGCTGATCGCCAAGTCAGTGAGTAGACATCGTGCTGTTGCGGGTCTTCGTGCTCCCAAAAGATTGGAACGCTCGAATAAACCAGCCACACACTAACCGCCGCCCCCATCGCCAAACCAGCAAGGACTTGAAAGAAAACTTTCGCCTTCGCCTTCACGGCAACTCCGTCCCCGCCTGGTGATAATGAGACTTCTCCGCCTCCACCCGTTCTCCGCCGCGCGGATCGTTCTCCACTCTCGGCTTCGTCTCCCACATCATCGTCGCCATATTCTTCAAGTCATACGCGGGCCAGTACGGCAATCTCCCGTCCTGTGTCGCCGCTTTGCTCTTGTCGTCCCCGTTCGGATTCCCCGTCCGCCCGTACGTAATCAGCATTTGGCTCATCACCGCCGCTAACTCGTTCGCTTCTGCCAAGTGCTGCGGCTCCGATCCAACCTGCCTCTGCGCAATCGCAATGTTGTCGAACATGAACGGGATGTCGATGGTGTGCGTCGCCCAGCCATCCGCGCCCTTGAAGTTCATCTGGTACACCCAGGTATGCGGCTGGCTCACCGGATTCGCCGCCCGCCGCTCCGCTTCCATTCGCTGCCCCGCCCACGCGCGGAAGGCCGTCCCCACGGCCCGGGCCACCTGCTGCGGCGTATACGTCGGGTCAGCCTTGCGGAACGCGTCCACGGCCTCTTGCGCCGTCACCGGCCCAAGGTATTCGTGTACTCCGCGGTCAACCGCATCGGGCGCCTGTTCCCACGTCATGTTCGCCGGCCCGTTCACGGCCCCCGTCTCGTCGTGCGTGTTGCCCATCATCATCGGCACCGTCTCACTCAACTTCGGAGCGTCCGGATCGAATGGATTCCGCGGCAGAATCACGTTGTCCACCACCGGCAGCCAGTCCGAACTCACCGCCCGCGCCCCATCCTGAATCTCTTCCATCGTCAGCGAATCCAGTTTCGCAACCAGTTCTTTACCGGTCAGCCCGCCCGCGCCCATCTTCTCCAGCACCGTCGCCGCACGTCCCGAAGCAATCTCAATCGACGCGCCCTTGATCTGCTGCCCGCTCATCGTCATCACCCGATGAAACAGCCCCTTCGCCACTGGAGTAGCCATCAACGCCGCGCACTTCGCCCCGCCGCCCGACTGCCCGAAGATCAGCACCCGCGTCGGATCGCCGCCGAACTCCGCAATATTCTCCTTCACCCACTTCAACGCCAACACCAGATCCAACTGCCCCGCGTTGCCCGACTCCTTGTACTCCGGCGCAAGGTCCCCAAGATACAAATACCCAAACGCATTCAGCCGGTGATTCACCGTCACCACTACGACATCGCCGCGATGACACAGCCGCTTGCCGTCATACAAATCGCTGTTCACCGTCCCATTGTTGTAAGCGCCGCCATGGATATAGAGCAGCACCGGCCGCTTCTTCTTGTCCCGCAGCCCCTGCGTAAACACATTCAGGTGCAAGCAGTCCTCGCTCTGCATACCCTGGTCCCGCGGTGCTCCCGGCACACCGCTCGACGAAGTCGCCGGCACAGCTCCGCCGGCACCCGATCCAGCCGCACCCGCAGCAGCACCCGCTCTCGCTCCACCCGCCCTTGCCGCAACCAACTGCGGAGCCATCGTCGTAAACGCCGCACACTCCTTCACTCCCGTCCACCGCGCCGGCGCAACCGGCGCCTGGAACCGCGTCTTCGCCGTATCCCCGCCATAGGGCACGCCCCTGAACACATTGATCCCATCCTCGACAACCCCACTGATCTTTCCCGCAGTCGTCGCTGCCAGCGGAGCCTCGTCCGCCCACGCAAACGCCTTCGTCCGCAATGCCAGCGTAGCCGCGGCGATCCCCGTGTTCCGCAGCAAAGTACGACGATCGAATCGATTCATAGCGAGATTTCTCCGTGCAAGTTGTCAGACCACTTTGAACGCAACCGATCATACCCCGGCCCCGGCCAAACT
>Ga0302156_10003001_pt1 | contig 13401 bp, 10 predicted proteins | sample I_Bog_N3_2_FD_193503 | JGI IMG/M metagenome (GOLD analysis project Ga0302156, IMG submission 193503) | Peat permafrost microbial communities from Stordalen Mire near Abisko, Sweden - I_Bog_N3_2 | ecosystem: Environmental > Terrestrial > Soil > Wetlands > Peat | place: Sweden: Abisko, Stordalen... | reverse complement strand
CCATTCGTCGCCCGGATGCGGCAATGTTCCGTCGCCGACGAGCGTGCCGAGCCCGCCGTCGGCGAGAAAGATCTGGCGGCTGCGCGAAATGGCGTTGACCACCCCGGCAAAGCCAGCCTTGTCCGCCGCGCGGCCCCAGCCTTGGCCCGACAGCGCGCCGCCGACCGAAATGCTGCGGTCGATGTCGGTGAAATCGTCCGCCTCGGTCACACCGTCGGAGGCCGAGGCGCGCGCGAACACGCCCAGCGTCTTGCTGACTTCCTGTTCGACGTTGACATAGCCGCCGCCATGATCGTTCATCCGCCGCTGCGAGGCATTATCGGGCATGACGCCGGTCTGATCATGCGCGGCGATCATGTCGCGCAACAGCGCAAGCTTGCCTCGGGTGAAAAAGCCACCGAGGCGGATCGCGCCGGGATGTCCGGCGATCGTGTGGCGATGTTCGACTTCGCCGACGACCTGATATTGCTGAAAGCCGGTCTCGAGCGAAGGCTGGTTGGGGACTTTGGACAAGTCGAACAACCCGGTGCGCAGCGTCCAGGCGCCTTTGTAAAGCTCTGCCGCGCCGCCAAAAGTGAAGCCCCAGGCATTCGCCGCATAGTCGAACGAGCCCGCGTCGATCAGCGACCAGTTAAGGAAATCGCCGCGCGGATCGTGGGCATAGGCATTGGTGTCGAAAACATCGACAACGCCGAATTTGCCCAGAGTCAGCACCAGACGGTCTGATGTCTGATGCCCGCGCAACTGGTTGGCGGCGGCATCGACCGTCGCGCTATCGCCGCCCAGGTCGATCGTCTGGCGCAGAAACAGGCGGGGCAGCTTGAAATAGGGATTGGCCTTGCCGACCTTGTAGGCCTCTGCACTGGGAAACCCGGCGATGCCCAACGTGTTCGACAGGCCGAAGCCCTGATCGATTTCGGGATTGACCCAGATTTCCGCCCCGCGCCACGGCCGGACCCCGGCATAGAGCGTAACGTCCCAGGTTTCCTGCGCCTGATGCGGCGTCAGGCTGTTTTCGCCGGTGTAGGGCGAGCGAAAACCGGGCGTTCCCTGCACGGTAAAGGTCGTCTGGCCATGGATGGCCCAGCCTTGCGCGTCCGTCGGTGCGGGCTCGTCGGCGCGCGCCAAGGCCGGCATTGCCACCAAGGCAAGCGGCGCGAGCCAGCGGGCGCCGGAACGGCCAACAGCCGACATGAAACGCATCATCGGGATCCTTGGTATGCCATCGCCGCAACAGCCTGCGCGATGCCCCCGGACCCGGTCGTCGCTTACGCTACGCGCGCACAGCCCCCCTGGCGAAAGCTTGCCATCGGCATGGGCGCGGCGCGTCCTGCTGCGAACAAGGCTGCGGTCATCGCGCAACTGTCGCCCTCACAGGACGTCGGGTTGGAACTTCGCGTCATGTCCGGTGCCTTGAACTTTCGGTATGATACGCTGGCGGGGTGAAACGGCTAAAGTGCCGTGTCGGGTGTGTCGCGCCACGCCATTGCAACAAAACATGACGATTGCGTGACACTTCGCGTCGACTCGACAAGAGCTCGCCTATACCCTAGGGGGGTATGCATCAACCCCCCAAAGCGCTTGTATCGGCCATTTGTCGGCCAATCGGGCGTGCATCGCGGGGGACTGGACAACGCCATGGGCCACGTTGCACGCGAAAAACAGAAATTGCTGAATCGCATCAAGCGTATGCGCGGTCAGCTTGAAGCGATCGAACGCGCGGTCGAGGCCGACGCGGATTGTACGCGCGTCCTGCAACAGGCGACCGCCTGTCGCGGCGCGCTCGACGGGTTCATTGCCGAAGTGATCGAGGATCATATCCGCGACGCGATGGTCGACCCGGACGCCGATGCCCAGGACCCGCGCCGCCTCGCCGCCGAAGAACTGGTCACGATCCTTCACGCCTATCTGACCTGATCAGGTGCGCCAGGTCTCCAGCGCGTCTCCCAGCCCCTCGGCGAGCGGGGCGAGGTGGGTTTCAAACGCGCGCCAATGGTCAAGCCCGCTGCGATAGATCGGCTGGCGCACTTGCTCCGAACTGACCGTGCGCACCGCGCGATCGTTTTCAAAGAAGCGCAACGTCGCCGCGTCGAACGGCAAATCCAGCCAATCGAGCAGGGCGCGCACTTGTCCTTCGGTGTCTTCGACCAGATCCTCGTAGATCAGCGTATGGACCGCGCCGGGCGCAACATCGTGGAAACGGCGCACGGTTTCCAGGTAATGGCGGTAATAGGCGGCGAGATCGTCCAGATCATAGGAAAACTCCTGCCCTTCGGCAAACAGCTGCTTGAAGCAGGAAAAGCATGAAGCCATCGGATGGCGCCGCACATCGATGATCCGCGCGTTCGGCAGAATCAGGCGGATAAGGCCGATGTGGCGGAAATTGCCCGGCATCTTGTCGATGAAGCGTGGGCGACCAAGCCGGCGATGGACATGCGCGCGTCGCAAGTAGTCCGCCCCCAACTCGGCAACCGCGTCGCGTGACAGGGTTTCCCAGCCCCCAGCCTGCGCAATACACCTGGCGATGCGTGGAATATAGGGCAGTTCCATCGTTCCTTCGACCGCCGGGTGGCTGCTGAGGATCTGTTCGACCAGCGTCGAGCCCGATCGCGGCATTCCGACGATGAAGATCGGCGCCTCGTCGGCGAGCCCCCAACCTGATCGCGTCTTCAGGAGGGCGGCTGTATACGCTTTGGCGACTGCATCCGCCCGGGCAATTCCTTCGGCGGGGGGCGCCGCCAATCGCGCTCGCGCCAGCGCTGCGCCAGCCCGATAATGCGCAAAGGCTTCATCGACTGCACCGGCATCCTCGGACCGGCGGCCAAGCGCGTATTCGAGCGCCAGGCGGTCTTCATCGGACAGCGCCGTCGCCAATTGCGCGCGCATCTCCGCCTCGTCAGCCCCGGTCAGCGTGCCGACCTTGAGATTGGCCAGCGACCACCAGGCTTCCCCCGTGCCGGGGCGCAGGGCCAGTGCGGCGCGATAGGCCGCAATCGCCGAATCGCGTCGACCAGCCAGCCGCAAAGCCCGGCCACGGTTGACCAGAACCAGCGGATTGCCCGGGAAGCGAGTCGCCAAAGCGGTCAGGATACGCTCTGCGCCTGCTTCATCGCCTTGCAGCAAGAGGCAGGCTGCCTGGAGGTTGCAATAGGCCGGATTATCCGGATCGGCGGCCAACAATGGTTCGAGGGCGGCCAGCGCGGCCTCGGCATCAAGCTGCGCGTGGTGAACACGGGCAAGATCGAACCGCGCGGCGGCAAGATCCGGGCGCAAGGTCAGCGCATGGCGCAAAAGCGCTTCGGCATCGTCCAGCGCCCGCACTGTGAGTCGGCAACTCGCCAGAAGATACACCGCATCGGCATCGCCCGGCTGTGCCCGGCACCACGGCATGAGCAGCGCTTCTGCCCGCGCGGTGTCGCCCAGTGCGATCGCTTCAGCGGCTTGCCCCGGCGCGCCGTCGCCGCGGTCGATCCGCGCCAATCGCGCCCGTGCCAACCGTTCGCGCGCGGCATCACCATGGGCAAAGGCCAGATCGGCCAGCGCCTGCCAGCCATCGCGATAGCGCGGATCGATCGTCACGGCCGCGTCGAGTTGGGCAAACGCATCGGCTGACCGGCCCAGCGCGGCGAGTGTCAGGCCGAGTTCATACTGCGCGCGGCCAGCCGCGGGCCAATCCGCCAAGCAAGGGCAGCGCTTCGCCCGCGCGCCCGAGCCGCCGCAAGGCCGATGCCAGAATCAACTGTGGGCGCGGATCGCCGGGCATTCTGCCGCACAGCATCCGCGCCTCTCGCTCGGCACGGGCGGGATCAAGGGCAAGTGCCGTCGCGGCGCTATCGATCGGGTCGGCCATGGGCGCCTGATAAGCAAGACGGGTGAGTAATGAAAGAAGGGGTCGGGGCATTGGCCATGCCCCGACCCCAATCTTTCCGGAAATAGTCGGTCGTCGGCCCAAGCGAGCCGACGACCGTGAACCAGATCACTCTCAGAACGTGAAAGTGGCCTTGGCGTAGTAGTAACCGCCGTCGATACCCCACGGCGTGATCGCGAGCGGCGCATTGTAGACGTGACCGCCATCGGCCGGCAGGCCGCTGTAAAGCGGCATCGTCGGCGCCTTCTTGTTGAGCAGGTTGTTGGCGCCGGCATCAAGGCGCATCCATTCGGTCACCTTGTAACCGACGTTGATGTCGGTGATCGCGGATGTGCCGATATGGGTTTCGGTATAATGTGCGCCATCACCCGAAACCTGCTGGCTGACGCTGCCATAGATCGTTTCGCGCAGATTGAGCGAGAACTTGCCCACAGTGTAAAGCGCGCCAAGGATCGTCTTCACCTTAGGCGTCGCCGACGTCAGCGCGTCGATCGCAGTCGGCGTCAACAAGGCAGTCTGGCCAAACCCGGCATTGGTAACCGAGGCGGGCAGGCTTGCGACATACACCGCCTTGGTGGTGTTGTAGTTGAAGCCGATCGACCAGGCGACCTTTCCGGCAGTGCCGAAGTCGCTGGAATAATTGGCGGTGGCCTCGATGCCCTTGGTGTGGGTGTCGGCGCCGTTGGTGAAGAGGTTGAGCCCTTCGGACGTCAGCGATTCAGACCCCGACTGTGCAACGATACCGCGCGCTGCGAGCGAATTCAGCACAGTCTGTGAAACAATGCCCGAGCTGCCATAACCCGCCGAATAGCCATAGATGCTGCCCGAGCCGACGATACGGTCGCGCAACAGGATTTCATAGGCGTCGACCGTGATCTGCAGACGCGGCGCAGGATGCGCAACGAAACCGATCGAATAGTTGGTCGAACGTTCCGGCTTCAGCTTGGGGAAACCGAGCGCCTGAGCGGCCGAAGAATTCGACGGGATCTGGGCGAAGATCGACGTCGGGCCGACGTTGGTCGACGAATAGTATTCTTCCGCCAGAGTCGGTGCGCGGAATCCGTTGGAAACCGTGCCGCGAAGCGCGAACGCCGGGCTGAAGTCATAACGCGCGTTGAACTTGCCCGTCACCACGCTGCCGAAATCGGAATAATGTTCGTAGCGACCGGCAAAGTCGAGCTTGAGCGGGCTGATCGGCTGAACCGCGAGATCGACATAGGCCGCAACGGCATGACGCCCGTTGACGCTGGCATCGGTCGGCTGGAACCCGGCATAAGACGCCGAGCCGCCGGAATACCACGACCCGGTTTCACCCGCCTGAATTGCGTAGCGGTCATAGCGATACTGGCCGCCAAACGCCAAGGTGATCGGCTTGGCAAAGCCAACCTCGAAGTCTTTGGTCACGCCGAGGTCGGTCGACCATTCGCTGTTGACCAGCGTGCCGTCATAGAAATTCGTCTGCGGCGCGATCAGCGTAGCGCTCTGCAACTGTTCGGCACTGTACAATGCGCCGTTGACCGAATCGAGCGTGTAGAAGGCAACGGAATCGCGGCCATAGGTCTGCGAAAGATCCCAGTTCCAGCCCGAGACATCACCCTTCAGACCGGCAGTGGCCGAGAAATCCTCTTCGCGGATGCTTTCGAGCGGGTTGAAGCCCTCGGGGAACGGATAGACCGTTGCGCCGTCGCTGGTCACACCCGAAATGCGGGTCGCCGAGCGATAGTTTTCGTACGACTTCGCATTGCGATTGCCATAGCTGGCAACGACATAGGCCTTCACATTGTCAGTCAGGTCGTAACCCGAATTGATCATGAAGTTGTAGATCGTATAACGTGCATCGCCCACGATGGTGTTGACGCGCGGCGCAAACGGGTTCGACTGCAAACCCGCCGCAATCGTCGCGTTGGTCGTCGTCATGTTGCAGTTGGTGTCGTAGTAGCGGGCATCGCAATCGCCGCGCTGGCTGAAGTCGTGGAACTTGTATTCGCCGGTAAAATTCAGGAACCCGCGCTCGCCCAGCTTCATGCCAAAGTTCAGCGAGGTCGAGGCGCTCTTGCCGTCGGCTTTGTAGTATTGGCCGCCGGTCACATTCCACGAACCGCCGTGATCGGCGTCCTTGAGGATGATGTTGACCACCCCGGCAATGGCGTCAGAGCCGTATTGCGCAGCGGCACCGTCCTGCAGGACTTCGATATGGCCGATAGCAGACGCCGGAATGAAGCTGAGATCGGTGGTTGCCGAACCGGTGTAAGGGCTACCGCTGTCGACAGCGAGGTTGGCCGTGCCGTGGCGGCGCTTGCCGTTGACCAGAACGAGCGTGTCGTTGGGGCTGAGCCCGCGCAGCGCAGCAGACAGTGTCAGGTTGGCGGTATCCGCGCCGTATGACGACAGATTGAGCGACGGCAGCGTTTGCGAGAGAATCTGGTTCAGATCGGGCTGACCGACGCTCTGGAACGCAGCGGCGCCGACGATTTCGATCGGCGCGGCGCTGTCGGCAGCGTGGGTGCCGGTGATGCGTGTACCGGTGACGATGATGTCGCTGGCAACTGCGGGGGCTTCGGTCGCGGGCGCCGGCGCATCGGCAGCGTGTGCGGCGATCGGCAGAGCGGCGATGGACGTGGCAAGAGCCAGCGCCGTCGTGCTGAACAGAATCTTCTTCATGCAGTTTCCCTCACTAGGTTCGACGTCTGGCCGTTTGATCGGGCCAAAATCCGCAATTTCCCTGGATTTGCGGATCATGCCCGATGGCTAGCCAGCCGCTGCCCCTGACGGACATACTGCGAACAGCGTATAGACTTTGATGAGGGCCTCTCAGTCTCCTGACAACGTGTTGATTTGGCGCGCCATTTCTACGAGTGCAGAAATGTCACATAGGTTTGTTAAAGGATGCCATTTTCATTTCCGGTTCATCCGGGCCGCCCGGTGTGCCGACGTGGCCGATAAACGCGACCGCCCCGCCGCGTCCTTCGGGAGGAGACGGCGGGGGAGGCACTGCGGGGCGGGGTGCGCTTTTAGCGCTTGATATTGATGACCTGAAGCTGGGTATATTCGGCCAGCCCTTCGATCGATTGCTCGGCGCCGAGCCCGGACTGCTTGAACCCTGCCATCGGGATATGCGGGCCGATCGCGACATGCTGGTTGACCCAGACCTGGCCAGCCTCGATCCGCGCGGCAATTGCGGCGGCGCGGTCGACATCGCTGCTCCACACCGATCCGCCAAGGCCATAGTCGCCGGCATTGGCCCGCGCGATGACATCATCCACATCGTCAAAGCGGATCACCGGCAGGATCGGGCCGAACTGTTCCTCGTCGACGATTTTCGCGCCGTCGGTGACATCGCGCACGATCGTCGGTTCGATGAAATAGCCCGCGCGCTCCATCGCCTTGCCGCCGGCAATGATCACGCCTTCGGCGCGCGCCGCCTCGAGAAAGCCTTTGACCTTTTCGTACTGCGCCGCGTTCTGGATCGGCCCGATGCGCGTGCCTTGTTCCAGCCCGTCGCCGACCACCGCCTGTTCGGCCAGGCGCGCCAGTTCCGTGCACATCGCGTCGTAAATGTCGGCGTGGACATAGGCGCGCTTGATCGCCAGGCAGACTTGCCCGCAATTCAGGAATGCACCGCCGAAAATCGCCTCTGCCGTCGCGCGCACGTCGACATCGGCGAGCACGATCGCCGCGTCATTGCCGCCCAGTTCGAGCGTCAGGCGTTTCAGCGTGTCGGCGCTGTTGGCGGCAATGCGTTTGCCGGTCGCGGTCGATCCGGTGAAGCCGACTTTCGCCACGTCGCGGTGTGCGGTCAGATGGGGGCCGAGGTCATTGGCATCGGTGATCACATTGACCACGCCCGCCGGAAACACCTCCTGGCAGATTTCGCCGAGCACCAGCGCGGTCACCGGCGTCGTCGGCGCGGGTTTCAGCACGATGGCGTTGCCCGCCAGAACTGCCGGGCCGATTTTCCAGCAGGCCACGAGCAAGGGGAAATTCCAGGCGATGATCCCGACGACCACGCCCAGAGGCTGATGCCGCACGGCGATATAGCCCGCGTCGTCATCCTGAATCACCCGGTCGGGCAATTCGAGCGTGGCGTAATGGCGCAGATAGCCTTCGGTCCAGGCCAGTTCGCCTTGCGCTTCGGGCAGGGGCTTGCCCTGTTCGAGCGTGAGCAGGCGCGCCAGTTCATCCTTGCGCGCGGCGATTGCGTCGGCCAGCGCGTTGAGCGCGGCGCGGCGTTCGCCGATCGGGCGCGCGGCCCAGGCCGGTTGCGCGGCCTTGGCCGCCGCGATGGCGGCATCGGCATCGGCCACCGAGGCGTGCGGCACCTGGGCAAACACTTCGCCCGTCGCCGGGTTGATCACCTCGATGTGGCGCGTGCTGTCGACGCGTTGTCCGTCGATCAGCATCTGATAATGCGGCATGGTCCTCTCCATTTTATACAAGACGCTTCTTATCAGAACTTGCGGCTGAGTGTGAAGCCAAAGGTGCGCGGAGCGCCGATATGGTTGTAGATGAAATTGAACGCGGATCCGGTTTCAAGATCGTAGCGTGAGGTGAAATAGAACCGGTTGGCGATGTTCTTGCCCCAGACTGTAAACGTCCACGCCTTGTCGGGCGATACCCAGTCGATATGACCGTCAAAAAGTTCATACCCGTTCTGGGTCAGGAATGATTTGTTGTGAATGTCGAAAAACTGGCTGGACACATGGCTGAGAGAAGGATGGGCCGAGATCGTGCCGAAATTGCCCTCGACCAGGGTCCAGTCAATGCCTCCGTCAAACGAGAAATGCGGCGCGTTGATCAGCGCATTGCCCGACACGTCGAGCCCGTCGACCACGCCGCTGTCGACTTTGGCACTCAGCCATCCGACATTCGAGTGCAGCGACAGCATGTCGTTAATTCGCAGCGAGACCTGACCTTCGGCGCCATAGATGTGCGACCGGTCGAGATTGACCAGCGTCTGCGCCGCAGTCGTCGGATTGACGCTGATGAATTGCTGGTCGTGATAGCGGTAATAGAACCCCGCCAGATTGACCGTCAGGCGGCGATTGAAAAACTGGCCCTTTTCGCCCAGTTCGAACGCGGAGATTGTTTCGGGCCTCGCCTGGTTGAATTCCGCGGGGAGGAAAAACGCCTGTGCGTTGAAGCTGTTGCCGCGATAGCCGGTGCTCCAGGTGCCATAGAAATGGACATTGCGGTTGACGGTGTAATCCAGCCCCAGCTTGCCGGTCAGGCGACTGGTGGAAAAGCTTTGCGCAACGGTGGCGTCAAGGTTGCTGGTCCCGGTGCCGGGGATGTTATTGTAAAGCGCATTGCCGGTGGGGCCATAGACGATCGAATTGAAATTGTACTGGCGCCCGTCGTCCCACGTATAGCGCAAGCCGCCGCGCAGGACGAAATTGCCGATTTTCCAATTGCCGTCGGAATAAAGCGCATAGCTGTGCTTCAACTGGTCGAACTGGTTTTGCACGACGCAATCGGCCGAATAGGCATTGGCGATGCAGCTCGCATCGCTGACCGGGGCCAGATCGGTGAACAGCTGGAACCGGTTGGCATTCCACACCATTTCGCGGTTGTAATAGGCGCCGAGGATGAAATTCCATGGCTTTGACCACTTGGTCGTCAGGCGCAGATCCTGGGTGAACTGCTTTGCCGTATCGTAGTACCAGATCGCGATCGAGTTGTTGGGCGCGCCCGAGGTGTGTTCGGGAATGACCAGATTGCCGTAATCGTACGACGTGATCGACGTCAGCGCGAGGCCGTTGTCGAAATCGTAGTTCAGCGTCAGCGAGGCCGATTGCGTCAGGTTGCGGCGGCGACCGTCGTTGTAGGACTGCGTCTGCCAATTGCCGAGCGAAGCGGGGCGCGCATAGATCAGGCTGGTGTCGGTATAGACGCTGGCACCTTCACCGCCCGGCCCGGGCTGGGCATAGATGCCGTAGTTGTAAGGAGTCTGGAGCGTTTCTTCGAGCCGGAGCAGGGCGCTGAACTGGCTGCTGGGCTGATACAGCAGCGAGACGCGCGCGCCCCAGTCGCGCTTTGAATCGAAATCGGGCTGGCCGGGGGTCACGTTCTTGAACCAGCCGTCGGCGAGATCCCCGGTGACCGCGACACGCACGGCAAGCGTCTTGGTGATCGCGGTGTTGATTGCCGCGGCCCCGCTAAGGGCGTTGTAATTGCCATAGCCGACCGAGGCATAGCCGTTGGTATCGAATGTCGGTGCGCGCATGATCAGGTTGACTGCGCCGCCGGTGGTGTTCTTGCCATAGAGCGTGCCTTGCGGCCCCGACAGCACTTCGAGGTGATCGACGTCAAAGAAGCCAAGGCCCAGCAGCGCTGGATTGCCCTTGTAGACTTCGTTGTAATAGGTCGCGATCGGCCCGTCCTGATTGAGCGAATAGTCCGACATCGAGATCCCGCGCAGCGAGAACAGCGGCGTGGAATCGCCCGTGGTGTTGGTCGAATGCAGGTTGGGCACGAGGCTGACGATGTCGCCGGCCTGGGTAATGTGGCTCTTGGCCAGCGTATCGGCGCTGATCGCGGTTATCGACGCAGGGATGTCCTGCGCACGTTCCCGGCGCTTTTGCGCGACGACAACGATTTCGGGCCCCGACGAGCTGTCGGCGGCAGGGGTTGCCTGCGCCATGGCAGGCGCGGTCGTAAACATGCCGCAGCCAAGGCCGCAAGCTATCAGCGCCGCACGCGCGGCGTGCGACAGCAGGTGCTGTTTCATCAATGTCCCCTCCCTGGGATAACAGAATATCAATTCGTCAAATTCAGTCAGATGGACCCGAGGCGAACCCCGCCACCAGTCGCGCTCTTGTTTCTACGCGATCAAGGCGGAGCGGATTTTGTCGCAGCCGGCCCAATTCTTCCGGCGTGTAGGGCTTGAAATCGGCCGGGACATGCTGTGGGTCGAAGCGGTAGAGAGTCCAGTTGAGCAAATTGGCCAGTCGCTCGTTATCAAGATTGGTCGTGGCCACTCCGGGCACGCGACCAAGAAATTCGCGCCCGCCCGGCACTGTCAGAAAGCGCGCGACGATACCGCGCATCGGCGGATTGGATTGATCGTCGCCGGTGCCGTCGGGGCGGTGGCAGCCCTGGCATTTGAGCATGTAATCGACGTGCGCCTGATTTTCGTCATGGACGCCGGGAATTGCGCCCGGTGCAGCGGCCCCGACGGCCAGGCCGATCAGCAGCAGCAGGACCGGGCGCCGTGTCATTTTGCCGCGCCGTCCTGTTCGATCCGGGCATGAAGCGCGGCCAGATCGGCGCCGCTCACTTTGCCCGCGTCGCCCGCATAGCCGGCGACTTCTGCGGTGGTAAACGCGCGGAACGGCGGGCCGTCATGCGTGATCTGCGTACCCAGATGATTGAGCACGGCGGCAATATCGGCAGCGTCCAGGCCCGATTGCGCGGGCATGAAATTGCGATAGGTCTGTCCGTCGACTTCGAGCGGGCCCGACAGGCCGGTCATGACCACGAGCGCGAGATAGCGCCGACCGTCAGGCCGGGCCGCCAACACCCGCACATCGCGATTGAGCGCGGGGAAGGCGCCGGGCAGGCCTGCGCCGGTGGCGGTGTGGCACGCGGCGCAGCGGCCAAAGATCGCCGCGCCGTCGGGCGCCGCGTCTTCGGCATGGACCACGGCTGCCGCAGCCAGCATGAAGGCAGGCACAATGAGGGCAAGGACCGGCTTCATTTGGGATGATCCAGCGCGACGCCGACGATGACCGCGGTCGAGCACGAATAGACGCTGCTCTTGGTGCCGAGGCACCAGTTGTAATCGTTATTCGACTGCGTGCGCACTTGCGGGCGATCGCCTTCGTTGCGGTTGCACAGGCACTGGCCGCACGAGGTCGTGCCGCAACAGTCGTTATAGCTGATGATATAGGCGCGGTTGTCGGCGGGGTTGGTGCAGGTGCCGATCCAGGTGATCGGGCTCATTTCGGTGCCCGGCGGGCAGGCGCTGACCGAGCCGCCGCAGCAGGTGCACAAGAAACCGTCGATCGCGCAATAGCGCCAGTAATCGCAACTGGTGCGGTCGCCGGGGTCCTGGATATTGGCCGATGCAAACGCCTGATGCGACGGGCCTTCGGGATGCGTCGCGGCGCGCGCCACGGGCAGGACCGGAAAGACGGCGGCGCCGGTCATGCCGAGGCCGAGCTTGGCCAGCAGGCTGCGGCGCGAGGTGCCGCGCGCGATGGAGCGGGTGAAGTGTTCGGCGATCTTGTCGAGTCCGGCCATGGCTCAGGCTTCCTTGGTACGCTTGGCAAGGAATTCCTGGATCGAGGCGACCCCGTGTTCCTTGGCGACAAACAGGCTTTCAAGATGTTCGCGGCTGTTGACGAGGCCGGTCGAGGCGACGCGGCCGTTTTCATCGAGCAGTACGGCATAGGGCAGCTTTGACACGCCGAATGCGCGGCCCAGCGCTTCGGACAGAACCATCGGCATGTCTTCGAGCCCATGCGCGCGGGCGAGTTTGCGATAGCCGTCCGCCGCGCCATCGCCGGCCAGCACGACATCGAGCCAGCCGTTTTCCGCCTTTGCGGCAGAGCGCAGCACCGGCAACAGCGACTTGCACACCGGGCAATCGGGCGAAGCGAAAAACACGAGCTGGCTGCGCCCGTCGCGCGTGCCGCCGATTTCGATCGTCGGCCCGGCAGTGGTGACCAGCGTCATCGGCGTTGCCGTTTCGCCAGCCTTGACGCTTTGCGGCAAAGTCAGCGCACCGGCAGGGGCGATCCGTTCGTGGAGAATGCCGACCTGACGCGCGAGCGCGATGATCATGATCGCTTCGGCGATCACGACGGCCCACAGCATGATTTGCGATACGATCATCACGAAGTCCTCAAACAAGTGGGCGCGATGGTGATGAACACGACGAGCGCGCGCATCATTGCACCGGGGTGATGACGATGGGGTTGAACGCGACCGTGGCGCCGAGCGTGCGGACAAAGGCCCCGCCGGCGGCATCATAGATGTCGATCACCCCGTCTGCGCGCGAAAGCACGAGATGGGGCACATCTTCGCGCGTGACCGCGACCGCGATCGACTGCGCCTTGAGCGGAATGCGCGCGAGGCGAACCTTTTTGACCGGATCGAACACCCAGACTTCGGTGCCGCCGTCCTTGTGGCTGCCTTCGCGACCGGCGGGGTTCATCAGGATATAAAGCCTGCCGGCAGCATCGGCGTTGATGACCTGCCAGCCGCCGGGGCGCCATTCGGGCGCGCCGCCTTCGGCGGTGCCGACACTGAACGGGCCGGGGATGACTTTGGCCAGCGTGCCGGAAAAGTCGAAGCCCTGAATCAGCCCGCGCTGGCTGACGAACCAGGCGGTCTTGCCGACCCAGGCGGGCGTGCTGAACAGCGCCTGATGGTCGATGTCCTGCACGGCCTTGATCGTGGCCGAACTGACCGCCTTGCCGGTTTCATCGAGCGCGACCGAAAACAGCGAACCGTCTGCGCAAAAGCTGGAAAAGCCGCGCGCGCCGGTGGGATAGATCTGCGAACAGCCGGGCAGGTCGATTTCACCGAGC
>Ga0302156_10003000_pt1 | contig 13406 bp, 10 predicted proteins | sample I_Bog_N3_2_FD_193503 | JGI IMG/M metagenome (GOLD analysis project Ga0302156, IMG submission 193503) | Peat permafrost microbial communities from Stordalen Mire near Abisko, Sweden - I_Bog_N3_2 | ecosystem: Environmental > Terrestrial > Soil > Wetlands > Peat | place: Sweden: Abisko, Stordalen... | reverse complement strand
GTAAGCGGCATCGAGTCCGTGGCCGTGGGTGTCGTAGAAGCGCATGTCCATCTCGGGTGCGTCGGGCGACCAGAGCCAGGCGACGAGCTTCGCAGTGGGGCTGGCGGCTTGCTGGACCTCGAGCGCGGCAGGGAAAGACTGCCAGAAGTTCTTGATGCTGACGGCGAGGCCACCGCCGAGGTCGCCGGCGTATGCGAGGCCGGGGGCGCGCGTGCCGGAGTTGGAGTAGACCCAGGTACTCTCGGGGCCGGTGCGCTTGACGATGGTGAAACCGTCGGGATTGGGCTGGATGAGCTTGAAGTCGTTCCAGATGGCGTTCTTCGCAAAGGCCGGGCTGCCGGTAAAGGGCTGGCCCGATTCCTGCGCGATGCTGCCTCCGCCGGGTTGCAGCGGTTCAGACCAGAGGCCGCCGTCGGGACCTGCAAAGCGGACGGTGCGGTTCATGGGCTGGTCGCGCATGGGGACGTCGATCTGGAGACCGAGGCCGCGGACGAAGTCCTTCTCCTGGTCGCCGTCGAAGACGATGGTGTGGACGATGCGGATGGAGGTCTGGCCGCTGAAGAAGTAGAGACGCACGGTGAAGGGGAGCCACTCGCGCTTCGACACGGTACCGCGGTGCATGCCTTCGATCCTGACCACGGCGCGGACTGGACCTTGTTGTTCCACGGTGACGCGCTTGATCTCGCTGAGAAATTTCTCGCGTGTGGGCGAGTCCTCAGGATTGCTGGCTGGCCCTTTTTGCAGGATGCAAACCAGTTGGCTCGCTCCAGCGATCACCTTGCCGCCGAGGGTGATGGAGTCGATGAGGTTGGGACCGGTGAGTGGGATGGAGCATTGCAGTGCTCCGGTTTCGACGCCAGTATGAACCAGGACCGACTTGCCGGTGTTCTCGACGGTGAGAGCCCCGATCCAGCCGGGGGCATCCGTCCAACTAGGCGACAACGTGATGGGTCCCGTCAGCCCTGCGGGCACCACAGTGGCGAAGCCGCTCCACTTGAGCGAGCCGTCGGGCCAGTAGGCCATGGGCCAGCTTTGCAGCGGCAGATGGCCGTTGCCGGAGAGCGCAAAGGGGGTGTTGGGGCGGACGGCGCCCTGCGCCCAGGGCACTCCCCAACTGATGCCGGTTGACAGAGTCGGCTCGTTGCCAAGCAGGGAAAGCGGGACGCTACGCGGAGCGGAGAGCGCTGTCGCAACCGATGCCTGAGCAGGGGCCTCAGCGGCGAAGAGGCTGCCCGGTGCGAGCGTGGAGGTGGAGATGGCGGCGCCGGCGAGTGCGGCATCCTTCAAAAATTCCCGGCGAGTTGTCTGGTTCACGGAGGATCTCCCTGCGGAAGCAACGATGTTTGAACTGGCTTTCTATTGATCGTCCATTATCAGCTTATGGGGAAGGGCTGTGAAGCGATGAGCGTATTCGTGGGCCGGGTTCTCGGCCACAAGACGCCACGCATGACTCAACATTATGCGGCGCACCTGTCGCCGGGAACCATGGCCGCTGCGGTGAACAAATTTGGATAGAGTATTTGCCGGCGCACTGCCCAGACCGGTGTAGACCGGCCTTGCTACGGTTGGGGGCTGCGTACCTGCGCATTAGTCCCCGTAGCGTCCCCGTTTTTGATGACAGCCTCGAACTAGCTTCTAAGCTATTGATTCTTTGGTGTCCCCAACGGGACTCGAACCCGTGTTACCGCCGTGAAAGGGCGATGTCCTAACCGCTGAACGATGGGGACCAGAGCAGGATTCCAGCTAGAATCGCGCTCCAACCCAACCTCAACGCTACCAACATCGAGGACGCGAGTCAAAGCAGTCGCGGCCGGTGGAGGGAGGCAGTTTGCGGAGGAAGCGCGGGGGACGATAGTCCAGGAAATCCACGGCGTGGTTGCGCGTAGGATGTTTCGAGGGGACAGACCGAAGTTATACCCCGATCTTTCACCCCATCGAGCAGACTCGCTGGCTGGGGCTTCCGAATTTTCTGAAACCGCAAAGGCGCTCGCATCATGAATTCTTCCGCAGCTGACCGCAATGAATCTGGCCGTAACGAAGTGGGCCGCATCGAAGTGATCGTCGGGCCGATGTTCTCCGGCAAGAGCGAAGAGCTGATTCGCCGCCTGAAGCGTGCCCGCATCGCGCGGCAGCGGGTGGCCTGCTTCAAGCCGGACATCGATCTGCGCTATCACCGCACGGCGATTGCGTCGCACAGCGCGCAGACCCATGAGGCAATGACGGTGGCCAACGTGGCACGGTTGCGCGAGGCGATCTACGGGCAACTGCCCGAGGTTGAGGTGATCGGCATCGACGAGGCGCAGTTCTTCGATGCCGCGATTGTGCATCTGGTGGGCGAGCTGGTGCACATGGGCAAGCGCATTCTGATCGCCGGGCTGGACACGACGTTTACGGGCGAGCCGTTTGGACCGATTCCGGCGCTGATGGCGATCTCCGACGAGGTGACCAAGCTCTCTGCGGTGTGCATCGTCTGCGGCGCTCCGGCCATCCACACGCAGCGGCTGGGGGCGAGCCGCGAACTGGTGGTGGTGGGCGCGGCGGGAGTGTACGAGGCACGCTGCCGCAGCTGCTTCCGCCCCTACCTGAACGCGCCGGAGAACGAGCAGATGGAGCTGCCCGACGCGTTGCAGACGTCCGTCGTGCCATAGCAGCCCACGCGCCCGACATATTTTTCGCTTCTGCGCGATGCTTGTCTGCATCGAAATAGCAAGAGGAATTGCCATGCGAATGATGCGTCCTGTCCTTGCCGTCTCCGTCTCCGCTTTCTGCCTTCTTGCATTCACGCACTACAACGGATTCGTCCATGCCCAGAGCCAGAATGCGGGCCATCCGGCGTACAAAAGAACTTTGGTCGTTCCGATCAAGACATCGAGCGGGCAGGACGCCGGGAGCGCGGCGTTCAAGGAGAGCAAGGACGGCAAGCAGTTGACGATCACGGTGAAGCTGAAGAACATTCCCTTTGGCGAGCACGCCGTCCACATCCACCAGAACCCGGTATGCGACGCGCCCGACTTCAAGACTGCTGGCGGGCACTTCAATCCCGACGGCAAGCAGCATGGCATGGACAACCCGAAGGGCCACCACAACGGCGACCTGCCGAAGAACATCTCCATCGGCGAGAAGCATACGGGCGAGATCACCTACAAGGTTGACTATCTGACGCTGGAGCCGGGCGCGCCGACCTCGGTGCTTGGGCGGTCGATCATGGTGCATGAGAAGGCCGACGACATGAAGACCGACCCGACGGGCAACGCGGGCAACCGGATTGCGTGCGGCGTGATTCCGGCGACGATGTAGGGAACAGTTGCAGGTTGTTGGTTGCTGGTTGTGAGTTGTGAGCGAAGAACGAAAGCTCACAACCAGGAGCAGACGCGCCTGTGTACGGTCTATAATTGCGGCGAATTCAGAGGCCGGCCAATGTCAACTTCTAAGAACTCTGGGATGCTGGTGTGGGTGCTGCTTGTCGCTGTTGCGGCGTTTGGGCAGACGGCTCCCAATACTCTTCCTCAAGCGGCGCCGAACAAGCTGGCCTTCGTTTCGGCTTCAGTGAAGCCATCTGCTCCTCTTTCGATTGACTCTCAACGTGACACCACAGCGCAGTTTGAGGCGGATGTAAAAGCCGGAAAGATAAAACTTCAACCTGGTGTCGTTGTCAATTCAGCGCATCCGAGGATGGGTGCGCACGTCGATGCGTCGCAGGCGGAGTACAACTACTTGCCGCTCATCGACCTGATCGCCATCGCATACAACGTGAAGGTGTATCAGATCAGCGGGCCGGATTGGATCAATGGCCAGCGATTCGACATCGTGGCCAAGAAGCCCGATGGGGCCTCCATAGACGACGCGCCAAGGATGCTTCAGGCACTGCTGGAAGACCGCTTTAAGCTGGCGGTTCACAGAGAGACCAAGGACCAGCAGGTGTTGGCGCTGGTGGTCGCCAAGGGAGGGTCGAATCTCGCGGATTCTCCAGCGTCCGTCCAACCGATCGACGTGAACGCTACTGGCAACTTCGGCCCGCAGTACGGCATAGTGAATCTCATTACACCGGACGGGCCAATTCGCTTCAGCTTCATCAACGGCCACAACGAAGGCACAACTTTGCAATCGAACAAGATAACCATGAAGGGGTTCGCCGACCTGTTGACCAGGCTTTTGCGTGGGGGCAGCGGAATTGGCGGAAACAGGTTGGATTCGTCCGAGTACGGGGGCGATTGGCGGGCGGTTGTGGATCGAACCGGACTCAAGGGTGAGTATCAGGTGACGGTGCATTCGTCCAAGGCGATGCCAATGGCTGAATCTCTTGTCCAAGACCCATTTCAATCAACCGTAGGTGGTCCCCTCGATCCGTTAGTCTTCCAGTCGGTGCAGAAACTAGGCCTCAAACTGGAAGTAAGCAAGGCACCCGTTGAGATGCTTGTGGTCGATCACGCGGAAAAGAACCCCACTGCGAACTGACGACGGAAAACTGAGACCGGAGAGCTGCACCTGGAACCAACCCTCTCGCCCATGCGTATAGCTGTGCATGGGCGTTCTGCGGATGGCAAACCCGAGCGCGAGCATCTTTCCCCGTCCAATGCGGGCTGAGCGGCGCGCGGGCCTTGCAGGCGGTACACTTCTGCCATTGGCCGAAGCCACTCCGCTGCACTCTCCGCAGCGCTCTCCACGGAACACTCCACGGCCAGGGACCGAGGCACGCTTGATTCGCACGCCGGAACAGGAAGCCGCGCAGGAGGCACTTGGCAGGCTGGTGCGGCGGTGCGTGGCGGGCGATCCCGAGGCATGGCAGGAGCTGGTGGTCGCGCAGCACAGGCGGGTCTATGCGATCTGCTACCGGTTTACCGGGTCGGGGACGGACGCCGAGGACCTGACGCAGGAGGTCTTCCTGAAGCTGTACCGCAATCTGGCCAGCTTCGACGTGGAGCGGGGCAGCTTTCAGACGTGGATCACGACGCTGGCGCGGAATTTGCTGGTGGACCACTTCCGAAGGACGCGGCTGGAGCGGGCTTCGGACTCGCTGGACGCGAGTTTTTCGGGCGACGACGATGGCGCGACGCTGGGCGACCGGCTGGCCGACCCGCATCCCTCGCCGGAGTCGCACGCGGCGGGGATGGAGTTGCGGGTAAGGATTCAGCAGGCGCTGGCGCAACTGTCGCCGGAGCTGCGCGAGGCGGTGATCCTGCGCGACCTGGAAGATATGGACTACAAGGAGATTGCGCAGGTGCTGCGCATCCCCGAAGGCACGGTGAAGAGCCGAATCAGCCGGGGACGAGGGGAACTTGCAAGGCTTTTGCATCGTATAGAAGGGCAGGTGGTTTAAGTGGCAGACGCGAGACAGTTCGGAAGCCCGAAGGATTTGCGGTTCGGGGATAAGAGCGCCGGCAAGCAGGCGGGCAACGGCGGGCAGTGCGCCGAGTGCGAGGCCCGGCTGGCCGACGCGCTCGATGGGGCGTTGACCGTGGAGGAGCAGAAGCTCTTCGCAGAGCATACGGCCGAGTGCGGGGCGTGCAGCCAGATGTTGGCCGACGCGCGGCGCGGCGCGGCATGGATGGAGATGCTGCACACACCACGGCCAGAGCCTCCGGCGGAACTGCTGGAACGGATTCTGGCCGAGACCAGCGGAACCGAAGGTTATGCAGGCCGGGTGGTTTACGAGCAGGCAGGCGCAACGCTGGGCCGTTCACAGAACTTCGGCGGCGTGGCGCCGGGCTACGGCGTGTCCGCAGCGGCGGCGAGCTACGGCAATGTGCTTCCCTTCCGCAGGCGCTTGGCCTCCACAATGCGGCGAAGCTCGTTCGGGCAGATTGTGTTTCAGCCGCGCTTTGCCATGACCGCCGCGATGGCTTTCTTCTCCATCGCGCTGACCATGAACCTGACCGGCGTGCGCCTGCTGGACCTGAGGGCAAGCGACCTGCGGCCAAGCAGCCTGAAGCGCGACTATCATGACGCGAACGCACGCGTGGTGCGGTATTACGAAGGGCTGCGTGTGGTCTACGAGCTGGAGTCGAGGGTGCATGATTTTGAAGGCGCAGCCGACAACGACCTTCCCGCGGGAAGCCAGAGCGTGCCATCGAACTCCGGCCAGCCCGCCGTGCAAGCGCCATCCGTGCAGCCGGGTTCGGGGGGCCAGAAGGCCGCTCCTCCGGCCGATGGAACGCAGCCCGATCGCAAGAGGCCCGCCGCCAATCCCGGCACCAGCCGCCGCGAAGACCTGAACCCAAGCCGCCGCCTGGTCGCCGCAAGTCGATCCGGCAGAGGCTTTGGCAACCCGATTCACGCACACACAGAAAGGGGCATGGCATGAACTGCGCAAACCATCCCGATCATGAAAATGCGGCCTTTTGCCAGCACTGCGGCAAGCCAGTCTGCAGCGAATGCGTCCGCAATGTTGGAAGCTCCATCTTCTGCGAACCCTGCCTGGCGGCGCGCGTGGGGGCGACTGCTCCACCGGTCGGCTTTCCGTACCCCGGCTATCCTCAACCTGGTGTTCCGCCCGCCCCCCCCCCCATCGGCGCTGGCGAGCCCAGCCCCGGCCTCGCCGCGCTGCTGGGATTTATTCCCGGCGTGGGCGCGATGTACAACGGACAGTACGCCAAGGGAATTGTGCACCTGATGGTCTTTGCTGTGCTGGTGTCGCTGGCCGACGACGTCAACGGGATCTTTGGCCTCTTTATCGCGGGCTGGATCTGCTACATGGTGATCGAGGCGCACCACACTGCGTGCGCGCGCCGCGATGGGACTCCGCTGCCCAATCCGTTTGGGTTGAATGATCTCTCGGAGCGGCTGGGCTTCGGCAAGGCGTGGCCCGGCAGCGCGCCGAACGCGGCTGTGTATCCAGCCGCGACGGGCCCCGATCCCGCGGCGCAGCCCACGGGCGGTGCAGCGGCAGGCACGCCGCCGCCGCAGGAACCTTACGCGCCTCCATATGCTTCGCCTGTGAATCCCTACGCGCCAGGCTTTATTCCTCCGCCTGCCACGTCCTACGCGCCGCCGTACAGCTATCCTTATGTTCCGCCCGATCCTCCGGTTATACCCGTGCCTCCCTATACCGATGTCAACGTTCCCTACTATCGTCGCTTCCCTTCCGCGGCGATCTGGCTGATCGTGTTCGGCCTGATCTTTCTGGTGGGCGACAATGGCTTCTTCCACTTCTTTCACCGTCCTGTCTTCTGGCCGATTTTTCTGATCGGCGTCGGGGTATGGATCTTCGTGCATAAGATGATCTGCACCGGGCATGGGCTGGAGAACGACGGCAGCGCGTACTACCAGTGGCGCTTCGGGCGCGCCATCCAGAACTCGATCTGGGTGATTCTGACCGGCGTGATCTGGCTGCTGGATGTTCTCGGCATCCTCTCCTGGGGCCGCAGTTGGCCGCTCTATGTGATTGCGGCCGGGGTGATGCTGCTGTTCAAGCGCACCCTGTTCGATGGATATACGCGCATCTTCAAACGCAACATGTTTGGCGGTGACACGCCCGGCGGATATGGTCCAGGCACCCCCAACACCCCGCCACCCCCGTCACCCCCGTCCCCCATCGCCAGCTCAGCTATTGTTCCGGCCCACGAAGACCATCCCGACAACAATCCGGAAGGAAGGTAAATCATGGCGAGCTATCCTCCACCACCGCCTCCACCTACTCCTCCACCACCTCCACCTCCCGGCTACGATCCGCGAGCGCAGCGGCGGTTCTACCGCGACCAGTTGCGCGCGCAGGTGCGCGCGCAGCGTGACGCGGCCCGCGCACAGAGCTACCAGATTCGCGCCCAGATGCGGGGAATGCGCCGCGGCTCTGTTCTCAGCCCCATCCTGCTGATCGCCATCGGCGTCGTCTTTCTGCTGATTCAGACCGGACGTCTGGATCACCAGCTTTTCTGGGGCTTGTACGGACATTGGTGGCCTCTGCTGCTGGTGGCGGCCGGCGTGGTGTTGCTGGCCGAGTGGGCCTTCGATCAGGTCCACATGCGCGATCCCCAGCGTCCGCCCTACCGCCGCTCCGCCGGCTTTGGCGTCTTCCTCATGCTGTTCTTCCTGGTGCTTGCCGGCGTCATCGGACATCACATCACGTCCGGAGAGCGATGGGACAACGGAGGCTGGCACTTCGATCAGGACTCGTTTGACGAACTCTTGGGCGACAGGCACGAGAGCGACCAGACGCTGGATCTCGCCTTCCCCGCCGGCGGCTCGCTTGCCGTGATGAACCCGCGCGGCGACGTAACGATCGATGGCACCAGCGACGACGGACGGATCCACGTCTCCGAGCACAAGCAGGTGTACGCGCGCACGGACCCCGAAGCCGACAGCAAGGCGCAACAGCTAAGTCCTGCCGTCGCCAGCGAAGGCGCAGCGGTCTCCATCAACATTGCCGCGCTGGATGGCGCGCGCGCCGACCTGGTGCTCACGGTACCCGCGGCAGCGGCAATCCGCGTCACTGCCAACCGCGGCGATATCCACGTCGCCTCCATCAAAGCGCCCGTCGCCGCCACGGCGAACCGGGGAGACATTGAACTCTCCGCGATCACCGGGCCGGCCACGGCGCATATCAACAGCGGAGGTTCTTCCATCTCCGCGCACAGCATGGGATCTGGCATTGCCATTGAGGGGCACGCGCAGGATGTCACGCTCTCCGAGATCGCCGGCGCCGTCTCCATCACCGGCGAGTTCTTCGGCACCACCCATCTGGAGCACATCAATGGGACAATCCACTTCCACACCAGCCGCACCGATTTTCAGGTCGCCCGGCTGGACGGCGAAGCGGAGATCACCCCACGCTCCGACCTCTCCGCAGACCAGGCTGTGGGGCCGCTTGTGCTGACCACCAGCAACCGCAACATCAGCCTCGACCGCATCAGCGGCGCCGTCGCCGTCACCGATCGCAATGGGACGATCGACCTGACGGCCGCGCCTCCGCTGGGGCCCATCGACATGGAAGACCGCAACGGCTCGGTAAAGCTGATTCTGCCCGAGCACGCAGGCTTCTCCGTCCAGGCCAATACCACCAATGGGGAGATCTATACGGACTTCCCGCTTCCCACCTCCGGCAGCGAAAGCCACAAGAACATCAGCGGATCGGTGGGCGCGGGCGGCCCGATGGTCCACATCACAACCACCAATGGCGACCTCTCCATCGACAAGGGAACGGTTCCGCCGCTGCCGCCGCTGCCGCCTCCTCCACCCAAACTGACGCTCGCTCCAACCCCGTCTCCGCACGCGCCGCACACCGGCAGAGGCAAGGTTGCGGCTCCGCCCGCGCCGTAAAAAGCTGCGGAAGAGTTCGATTGTTGCGCGCCAGAATTCTCTAATGCGCGGGTTGGAAGATGGCGAGGAACTCCGCGACGGCGCCGATGGACTGCGGAGTGACCGGGGTCTGGTTATGAACGACTCCGGGAAGGCTGACGAATTTTTTCTGCGTGGAGGAGCTGGCGGCGAAGACCTCGCGGCCCTGACTGATGGGGACCAGAGTGTCTGCCTCGCCGTGCAGCATGAGCAGGGGGGCCGTGGAGCGGGCGACGTTGCCGACCTCGTTGAAGGCCTCGATGGAGTCGGGCGCGGGGATGAGAACGGCGGCCATCTCGGCTGAGAGGCCGTGGGCGTGGGTGTAGACGGGGAACTCCTCGGTGGCGCTGGCGATGGTTCCGGCAAGGATGATGCCGGAGACCTTGCGCTGGGAGGCGACGTAGCTGGCCATCGCGGTGCCCAGCGAGAAACCGTAGACGATGATGGGACGGCCCGGGCGTGCAGCGGAGACTGCGTCGTAGATGCGCAGGGCATCCTGGCGGAAGGTCATGACGTCGGGTGAGCCGGAGGAAAAGCCGATGCCGCGGTAGTCGTAGACCCAGAGGTCGCCGCCGAGAGCGGAGATGGAGCGGTAGAGCGAGTCGGAGCGATCGACCGTCATTCCGTTTCCGTTGAAGAAGAGAATGACCGGAGCGTTGGGGGCGGAGGAGGTGTACTCCCAGCCGCGCAGGGTGGCACCGGGGAGGGGGATGCTGTTGATGGCGCGCGTTGCGCTGCCGGTCCAGTCGGCCAGGGGCGCAGAAGGGGGCGGTTGGGGAATGAGGAGGTTGGCGGGGATAAGGCGTAGGTTCGACTGGGCAAAGCTGTAGCTGGAGAACAGCAGGAGGAGGGCGGCTAAAAATCTGCGCATGGAACAAGGTTAGTGGCAGCCGAGGCGCGGCGCAAGCGGGGCTGTCTGGATGCAACGGCAAAAGCTAGTGGGAGATACGGTGGTGGGACGGGGGTAAGGCGGTCTGGCTCCAGGTTTGAGGGCCTCCCCAGGCGCGGGTTGCGGTGAGGTCGATGTGGATGGGGACAGCTTCGGGGGCTGGCTTCTGGGGCTGAGACGCACTGACGGAGGCGGGGGTGGGTGGAAGGAGCTGCCGGAGGCCGTTACCAAGCTGAGGGATGGCGTCGCCGAGGGCGAGCAGGCGGTCGAGCAGGACGGAGCCGGCGAGGTGAAGGGTGTAGCCGGAGGCGTCGAGGTGGCCTTCCAGGGTCGCGGGCTGCTTGCCACCGAGCGGCAGGGAGATGGGGAGGAGGTCGAAGCTGGTTGCGCTGGCTGAGGGCGCGGGCGGATTTGGGCCGCGGTGGCGCGGGAAATGGGCGGCGGGAGGAGGTGTGGATTGGAGCAGAATATCGCCCAGCGGAATGGATCGATGGTTCAGTGGGTCAATCTCCAGGGACTCGTTGGAAAACTCAAGTTCGCCGGTGAGAGCTGGCTGGACCGGAAGTGTTGCTGTTGACTCTCGCCCATTCCTCAAAGAACGCGGAATGGATGGGGCACCAGCTCTCTTTGCGTCTTGCTGGAGTTGGTTCGGCTGGTTCCAGGCCAGGTTTCCGGCGAGGGTTCCGGGGCCGGTGAATCCGGTGGGCGGATGGGGGGTGGCTATGCTGAGCCAGTCGAGGAGGGTTTCGGCGGGAATGGCCGGGAGTGTGAGCGCGGCAGAGGCGGAGCTGGGCTGGAGGACGTCGGGGAGGTTGGCGGTGAGGATGAGAGTGCTGGAACTGGAGGAAGTGGCTGGGGGCCAGTGGCACTCGATAGTGGACAAGGTGTGAAAAAAATTCAGTGCGATGGCGTGGCAGCCTGCCTCGATGGAGAGCAGGCTGGGGGGTACGAAGTCTGCGCGACGGGCGTTGCTGAGTTGGATGTCGGTTTCGACGGTGTTCTGGCCGAGGGTTCCGAGGAGGTTGAAGGTGAGGGAGAGCACGCCGCGCAGACCGGCGTCGTGCGCGGCGAGCAGGCGGCTGAGACCACCGAGCTGGACGTCCTGCCAGGAGCCGTGCAGGTCGATGGGGAGGTTTTCCAGCGAGGCGGCGGAGGTGCTGGCTGCGCCTGCGTCCGGTGCGCCGAGAGTGGCTTCGACGCGCAGGGTGCCGGTGTCGGCGGGGCTGGTGTCGGTCCGTACGGGATGAGCTTCCAGGCGGAGGCGCCATTGGTGCGGCTGGGGCAGCCAGAGGGCGAAGTCGGCCTCGGTCAGCGAGAAGGGGGTCTTCTCTTGGTCGAGTTTGAGGTTCAGGCGCGCGCCGCTGGCCTCGATGTAGGGAAAACGGGGCGCGGCTCCGGCGTATTTTTGCGCGGTGGGCGCGGCCTGATTGCGTGAGGCTTGAAGGAGAAGTTCCTCGATGTTCCATTGGCCGTTGGCGGAGCGGACGAGGTTGACGCTGGGGTCGGTGAGGGCGATGCGGGAGAACTCGACGTGCTGGCTCCAGAGTGAGCGGAGGCGGAGGTTGGCGCGTACCTGGCTGGCACGCAGGATCGGCTCGGAACCGAAGCCAGGGTCCTCGTCGACAACAAAGTTTTGCAGCGTGAAACCGGGGATGGGAAGCAGGTTGAGGGTGATGTTGTCGAAGTGGACCGGGCGGCCGAGCGAGGCACTGATATTGCGCGCGACGCGGCGTTGCAGACGGCTGACGTTGATGTAAGGAGGCAGAAGCGCGAGCAGCAAAAGCACGAGGACGGCAACCGCGATGGCGACGATGCGGCGGCGGCGATGGGAGGTGCCGGGCTGCGCTGCTGTCTGTGATTCACTCATTTCCTGACCCGTGCCCCTGGACCCGTTCCTGTTTGCTGGATCGCTGCGCGGAGAATGGGAATGAATTGCGTGGTGTCTACAAGACCTTCCGCGCCGCATACAACCTGGTAATTATTACGCGATACCACGACGATGGTTGGCGTGTGCGTGACGTTGAGGCGCAGGCCGAGATCGAAATCGGCCTGCACCTTGGCTGCCAGCGCGCCGGTGGGGTCGATGACGAAGGGCATCTTCTGCCCATGTTGCTGAAGCCAACGCTGGGCGAACCTGTGAAGATCGTCCTTGTTCGAGATCGCCGCTTGTGCGGAAAACACGGCGCTGCGGAAATCGTCGGCGAGCTTCGGGCTGATCTTCTCCTCGATGTAACGCGCGTAGACTGCTCCCTCGAAGGTCCAGATGTGCGCCGGGATGGGAAAGTCATGGCGCAGCAGCGGAACATGGAACTGCCCGGCGACCTGACTCTCCAGCGGATGGGCGCGAGCGCAGGCGGGACATCCCAGGTCCTCGAAGACGATGATTGCGACCTTGCTGCCTGCGGGCGGGCGCAGGATGGTGGTGTCGCGGAAGTCGTCGTGCGTGGGCCCGCCGAGGAACTGGGCTTGCAGCGCAGACGCGGCGAGACTGATTGCGACTACAGAAAACGCGATGAGGAACAACCTGCGCATCAATGTGGGCTCCCTGGTGCAATGGGCCGGAGTTTTGCGAATCACGATCATCTTATAGCAGTCGCAAGGGAGTGCACTTGCGCGGGTTGCCGGCCAGAGCATTTTCACAGTAGGTGTAGAGCGGGGCGAACGAAGCCTGAATGGTTTTCTCTCAAAGAAAACCACACCGTACGAGCTTTCCGACACCACAGGTACTGTGAAAATACTCTAGCGGACGATGTGGAAGGTTCGGCCCCAGCGGGTCTCGGAGAAGAAGTGGATGAGGATATGGCCCATGAAGGCGAAACGCTCGGAGAGGGCTGTCTTGTACATCTGGTCATCGGGGGTCATGAAGGACCAGTAGACGAACAAGGGCCGGCCGACGATGTTCTCGCGCGGGATGAATCCCCAGAAGCGGCCGTCGAGGGAGCGGGTGCGGTTGTCGCCCATGGCGAAGACGGTGCCGGGCGGGACGACCAGGTCGCCATCGACAACGTGGTTGGGCAGATCGATGGCCCACAGCGAGGCGTTATTCTGGCTGGCCGCCTGCTCGATGCCATCCATGTCCGCGGGGAAGTCGTCGCGATAGGGGGTGTAGGCGTCCTCGAAGTCGCCGTCGTCGCGGGGCATTGCGGCGTAAGGCTCGTTCTGGGCAACACCATTGAGATATACGATGCCGTCGCGCAGATGGATGCGGTCGCCGGGGAGGCCGATGCAGCGCTTGACCAGATAGAGG
>Ga0302156_10002999_pt1 | contig 13406 bp, 9 predicted proteins | sample I_Bog_N3_2_FD_193503 | JGI IMG/M metagenome (GOLD analysis project Ga0302156, IMG submission 193503) | Peat permafrost microbial communities from Stordalen Mire near Abisko, Sweden - I_Bog_N3_2 | ecosystem: Environmental > Terrestrial > Soil > Wetlands > Peat | place: Sweden: Abisko, Stordalen... | reverse complement strand
TACCAGTCCAGCCTGCGCACGCCGGTGCTGCCCTCGTTCCTCAGCGTGGAGGACGACCCCACGCTGCGCAGCTTCCAGGGCAAGGCGCTGCTCGGCGCCTACAGCGTGGACGACGAAGGCGTGCCGGTCGCGCCGGTCACCATCGTCGACCACGGCAAGCTGCTGAACTTTCTGCTCGGCCGCGAGCCGGTCAAGGACTTCCCCGCGTCGAACGGCCATGGCCGCGCCGCGCTGGCGCAGGCCGCGCACTCCCGCGCCGGCGTCATTGAGGTCACATCCTCGGAATCGCTCACCGACGCGCAGATGCAAGCCAAGCTTCTCGCGCTGGCGAAAGAACAGGCGCGCGATGTCTATGCAGTCGAGACCCTCGGCGGCGGCGAGCTGACGCCGCGCCTGCTCTATCGTGTCTCGCCCGACGGCCAACGCACGCTGGTGCGCGGAGCGGTCTTTGACGAACTCGACCAGCGCGCCATTCGCAGCGGCATCCTCGCCGCCGGCGGCAAGCCCTACGTCGCTCAGACCGTCGGCCCGGTGCCGCAGACCGTGATCGCACCGGAGTTGCTCTTCGCGGACATCGCCGTCAAGCGCGCCAGCGAAGAGCAGCAGAAGCTGCCTTACTATCCGCCACCATCATTCTCGGTGGAAACCAAATAGGGCGCTGGACCCTGGACCCTCGCTTCTTCAATCCAGCCTCACCAGATACGGCAACGCCTGCGCATCCGGCGTCCCAATCCAGTCCAGCACCGCCTCGGCCTCCGCGCGGTCGTGCTGCGCGGGATCGATGCGCACCCAGTAGCCCGTCGGCCCGGCGAACTCAATCACCCGCGCACCTTTGTAGCGGTCGATCAGTGCCGCCTTCAGGTCGAGCGCATCCTGCTCGGCCTTGAAGGCCCCGGTCTGCACCGCCCACTTACCCGCCGGGTCGGCGCTGACGTGCGCAAAGGCCTCAATCCGCACCTTCGCAATCCCCGCGCGATACAAACTGATAGCCTTCGCCGCGCCCATCGACAGATCGATCACCCGCCCCGGCACAAACGGCCCGCGATCCGTGATACGCACCAGCACCTGTTCGCCGGTGGCTAGGTTGGTCACACGCACCGTCGACCCCAGCGGCAGCGTACGATGCGCCGCGGTCATCGCGTTCTGATCGAAGATCGTTCCGTCGGCCGCGGCGTGGTGGTGGAAGTTCGGCCCGTACCAGCTTGCCGTTCCGGTCTCAGTGAAGACGGGACGGCCGCGCGTGTCGTCGAAGAACCCCGGCGGGGCCTTCTCCGCGTGGCTTGTCGTCCCAGGAGGCGGCGGCTGGTATGCGACTTGCATCGCATGGCGGCATCCCATCGCGAACATCAGGGCGCACAGCGCCGGCAGACTCCATCGCCACGCCGAGTGGCTCGCTGGTTGCTTGCGCTCTCTCAACACGTCTCCTCTTCGCTTCATCATTCCGTCCGCAGCCTGCCGGAGTCAACGCGGTGTGCCCAACTGGATACGCGGTGCGCTCCATACAGAAAAGGTTGCCTCGCGCCGCAAATCCCGCGGGGACAACCTGTGGCGCGGTGCGAGCGTCCGTCTAATTGGCCCGGAAGTTTGCAAACTCTGCGAGGCATGTGCGGGACCCGGTAATCAACGAAAGGCACAATGATCTCCCAGGGAAAAATTCGGTCACGCATCTTTACGCTCTTGCTAAGCGCAGCGGCTTTAGGCGCCGCCATGGCTTCTGCCGCGACGGCGCACGCGCAGAACGCCGGCGGCAGCTCGCTCGCCGTTTCGGCCTCCAGCAATTCGGTCGCTGTCCTGCCGGATGATCCTAGCGTGGCCATCTCGTACACCGCCTACGACCCCGGCACGCCCGCCATTACGCGCCAGCAGGTGCGTCAAGAGCGAACGGCTTCGCTGCATATGAAATACATTCCCCCCGGCTGGAAGGTCTTGCCGCTCGCCCCGCATGACAAGGTTCTGCTCGGGTTCAAGGACCTCTACAACCCGTACACCGTCGGCACCATTGTCATCTCCGCGGGCTACTCGCACCTGACGAACGGCCAGCCCAACTACGGGACGAATGGAGGAGCGTTCGCGCAGCGGTTCGGCGCGGCCTTCCTCCGCGACTCCACCCAGGGCCTCTTCACGGACGCCGTCTTCGCGCCGCTGCTGCATGAAGACCCGCGTTATTACGTGGAAGGCTCCGACTACAGCTTCGTCCATCGCTCGCTCTACGCCATCACCCGGCCCGTCATCACGCGCTCCGACAGCGGCCGCCCCAGGCTGAACGCGGCGCTGCTGTTGGGCTATGCGGGCTCAAGTGCGCTAACCTATGCGTACTATCCGTCGATTAACCGGAACATGAAGGACACGGTTGCGACCTTCGGAGGCGGTGTGGGGGGCGCGGCGCTCGGGTTCTTCGTCACCGAGTTCACCTCGGGGATCATGCAGAAGATACACCCCGCCGCAAAGTAACAAAGTCTCTCGGAGAGAGCAGACGGGCCGCAGCGCGGCCCCTGGCGCATCCTCTCCCTGGAATTGGGGTTCGTAGAAGAAGATGCAGAGGTTCGTCCAGCGCAGTCAGCACAGCACCGCACTCGCCGGCGTGTTGCCGGGGTTTGCGCTGCTGCTCACCGTGTTGATCCTGCATGGATACATTGCCGGCCTCAACGCGCAGACGCTGCCGGACGCTCCCAGCGCTCTGCTCGCGGCCTCTCTTCCTGCCGGCGCCGACACGGCGGATGCCGACCCGCAGAATACGCGACACAAGCTGCCGCCCTGCACGGACCTGGACTTCAAGGCCGCGCCCGGGCAGATCCGTCCTCCCTGCCGTGAAGAAAATCCGATTCAGCCCATCGTCAGCTCCAGCCGCGTCAAGCGCCTCACCGTCACGGACAAGGGCGTGCTGGCCTACCGCGACGTCATCGACCCCTTCAACCTGATTACCATCGCCGGTACCTCGGCCATTACGGTCGCCGCGCAGTCGCACTCGGCCTACGGCCCCGGATTCAAAGGCTTCGGAGAGCTCACCGGCTACAGCCTCACCGAAGACATCATTGGCGAGACGCTGGCCACCTTTGCCATTCCCAGCATTGCTCACGAGGACCCGCGCTACCATCGCATGCCGGGCCGGCCCTTCGGCCGCCGCCTTCTGCATGCCCTCGCGCACACCTGGGTCTCGCAGCACGATGACGGCCGCACCATGCCCAACTATGCCATCCTGCTGACCTATCCCATCGCCGCGGAGATCTTCAACCTTTACGTCCCCGGCATCGCCACGGACGCCCCCGCCACCGGCAAGCGCATCCTCGTAGGCCTCGCCACCAACCCCGCCGACGATATCGTCTCCGAGTTCCTTCCGGACGTCGCCAAACGCATCCACGTGCGCATCGTCTTCGTGCAGCAGATCATGAACCAGGTCGCGCTCGGCTCGCCCGGAACGTTGTAAGTTCTAAGTTCCAAGTTCGAAGCAAATTCAAAAAGGCCCGCCTCGGATTTAGGAGGCGGGCCTTTTCCTTACAACTGAGAACTGACAACTTAGAACGTGGTACTCACCGTCAGCCGGAAGGTCTTTCTCGGCTCGCGCAGGATGTAGTCCGAGCCATAGAACTGCAACGCCTGCTGGTAGCTGTACAGGCCCGCACCGGAGTTCGGGAAGAGGTTCCGGAAGCAGGCGGTCTGCCCCGCGGCGCAGGTGTTGGGCAGCGCCAGTTGCTGCGGCAGGTCTTCAAACAGCCGCAGCGGGTTGTAGGCGTAGAACAGCCGGAATGGCGCATTCAGGATCGGCAGAATCACCTGCAGCTCAGCGCCGCTGGACATGCGCGGAACGATGTTGGTGCCGGGCACGTCCTTCAAATAGATCGGGAACTTCACGGACTGGCCGCCGAAGCAGTCGCCATTGATCAACTGCGGGCAGCCATACAGCGGGCTGTTGATCGAGGTCAGTCCCTCCACGCTCTGCCGCAGTTGCGAGGGCTGCGTGTTGAACGTCAGGCCAAAGTCGGTGAAGAAGGCAAAGGTCACCTGGTTCACGATCGGGATGCGGTACTCAACGTTGGCCGTGATGCTGGTATCGCCGCCGATCGACGCCAGCCGGTAGATAGGCAGCGGAATCTGCACGTTGCCCAGCGCGGGGTTGGTAGGATCGCGCGGCACGTTGGAGCCGTCCGGGTTGGTGAGGTTGAACATCACCTTGGTGGGGATAAAGGTGTAAGGCGAGCTGGAGCGGACGTCGAACCCACGCACCTCGTTCTCGCCGCCGCCGTAGATGCGGTTGAACGGCGGCGCCACCTGTCCGCCGAAGCCCGCGATGTTGGAGACCTCCACGCGGTATCCCAGCACGTTGTGGCCCTCGCGGTCGATCCGCAGGCCCTTCATCGGGAAGAACTGCCGGTAGGTCGCGGTGGGAGCGTAGTACTTGGTGTTGCCGCCCACGCCCGCCAGTTGGAACGCGATATTGAAGTCCTTGCCGTTGTGCGGCCCCACCGCGCGGTCCAGCGTGGAGAAACTGAAGCTCGGCGTCACAATCGAGGTGACGATTCCATTCAACTGGTTCTGTCCCTCGATGCCCGAACGGAAGGCCAGCGTCTGGAAGACATTCAGCGTGTTCTGGTTGAACGTCGTAATGCCGGACTTCGACAGCGAATACGAAAGGCCGATGCGCGCCACGCCTGACCGCCGGAACAGCTTGCGCAGCGCCTCGCTGGTGGAGATCGTCAGCCCCGTCGTGGAGTTGTTGTAGTTCGTCAGCAGCGACTGCTGCGCGTTGGTCAGGTTCGCGCTCTGCCCGTTGGTGATTGAGTAGCTCTTCGCCGGGTTGTAGTCGTACTTGCTGGAGAAGACCTGGATGCCCAGCGAGATCGGCTTGTTGCGCAGATAAGGCTCATTGAATCCGAGGCTCAAATTGCGGGACAGGTCGCCGATGTTGGCATTCACGCTCAGCGTCTCGCCCAGGCCGAGGAAGTTGTTGGTCTCGTAGTTCAGCCCGATGAACGACCCCGACAGGCCGCTGATGCCGCCATTCACGCCGATGGAGTTCTTGCCCTTCTCATGCAGCTTCACCAGCAGGTCCACCGTACCCGCCTCGGTGTTCTGCCGCGTCTCCACGTCCTGCTCGGCCTTCAGCGTGTCGAAGTAGTTCAACTGGTTCAGGCGCAGCAGCGACAGGTCGACGAGCCGGCTGTTGTACACCTGGCCCTCTTCCACCAGCATCTCGCGCCGGATGACCTTGTCGCGGGTGATGGTGTTGCCGCTGAACTCGATGCGCGACACGTAGAACGGCTTGCCCTCGTCGATGTCCACGTTCAGGTAGACCAGCTTCTTGGCCTCATCCACGCGCGGCTCCGGCGTGCCGACCATGTTGATGAAGCCGCCCTCGCCGTAGGCCTTGCGCAGCGCCTCCAGCCCCTTGCCGAAGAGCGTCCGATTAAAGTAGTCGCCGTCCTTGATCGCGAACTGCGCACGCAGCGCCTTGGCGTTCGAGTAGAACTTGTTGCCGGTAAACGTAATGCCGCCCAGCCGATAGCGCTCGCCCTCTTCCACCGGAATCAGGATGTCCACGCGCTTGCCGGTGGAGGGATGCAGCGTGAACGGGTTGATGCCCCCGGCGTTGCGCACGTTGGTCTGCGGCTCGCCCGTGTTGGCCTTGAAGTAGCCCTTGTCCTGGTAGGCGGCCCGTACGCGCTCGGCGTCCTCGTCCAGCTTGCTGGCGTCAAAGGTCCGCGGAAAGATCTGCTCCAGAATGATGGAGTGCGGTATGCCGATCGGCTGCAGGTTCTTCATCGCCTCCACCAGTTGGCGATGGCTCAGTTGGTGGTTGCCGTCAAAGGCGATCTTGCCCACCTTTACGGTCGGGCCTTCCTTCACATGGAATGTCAGGGCCACCGCCGCGGGCGGCAGCGTCTTGATCTCGGTCCGGATGGTTGCAAACTGGTGTCCGTGTTCGCCCAGCATCTCCTGCAACACCACCTCGGCGCGCTTCACGTGAGTGGGGTCATACTGGCTCTCGATGGAAAGCTGAACCTTTTCCTTCTTATAGCGCTCCAGGACGTCTGAGACGGTGATGGAATTCAGCCCCACGTAGTCGATGGTGTGGATGGTCGGCTTCTCCCGGACGTAGACCTCCAACTGCACGCAGCCGGCCCCTTGCACGCGCTCAATGCGCACATCGTCAAAGTAGCCGGTGTTCCATAGGGAGTTGAAGTCGCGCTCCACGACCGCCGGATCGTACTCGTCGCCGGTGCGGGAAAACAGCCGCGCCAGGATGGACTCCTTGGGGATGCGCCGGTTGCCGATGATCTGGGTCTGGCACAGCACCTGCGGCGCGTTGGCGGCGCTGAACTGCGGCTGCGCCTGGACCTGCGCCCCGGCCGCCAGGCTCAGGGCGGACAGGGCCGCTATCGCGGCGGCGCTGACCAGCGCGGCCCGGCCGAGGCCCCAGCGGGAGATGGCGATGTAGCTCGGGCGCGTGCGCACAGGCTGGGTCGTACAGTTCAGGGAGCTTGCGCTCACTCGGATTCCGGTAAAGATACTCACACCCTCACTGCTCTTTGAATCTGTGCCCTGCGCGTAACGAAGGGGGAAATACGATTATAGGCGACGGGCGGCACCTCGGTCGCCTCCGGCCGGCATTTCCGGGGAGCCGACTACTTGGGGCTGGGTTTTGTTTCGGGATTCCCGCATCCTTCGAGCCAAAGTCTCTACCCCTGCTGTTGCTTCCTGGTGAGTGAATTCTTGCCCAAATGTGGGGTTGGCCGGCTCGTTCGGACTACCTCGGTTATATAGGATATGGGCTTTTCCAAAACACTGAAGCCAGCCCTTGCGGGCTGGCTTCGCTTCCTGCTCACCGAGGGGCAGGGGGAGTTTCTATCACCATTATACTGGCCAAGCTGCGGGCGTCAATGCCGCATGGGGGGTCGATTGGCGAATGTAAATGTGTACATCGATGGGTTCAACTTGTACTACGGGGCCCTGAAGAGGACACCATACAAGTGGCTGGATCTCGGAAAGCTGGTTCAAATCTTGCTTCCCGGGGACACCGTGCAGGAGATTCACTACTTCACGGCGCGCGTAAGTTCCAAGGCATACAACCCAACCGCTGCCCACGACCAAGGTCTCTACATCCGTGCACTCAAGACGACTCCAAACCTCCATATCAAGTATGGCCACTTCTCGACTCACTCGGTTCCGATGTACCTCACCAATGTCACCCCTGCCCAAAAAGTCTGGGTGGACAAGACGGAAGAGAAGGGGTCGGACGTCAACCTCGCCTCCCACCTGCTGAGAGATGCCTATGGAAAGAAGTTCGAGGTTGCAGTATTGATTACAAACGACTCCGATTTGGCAGAGCCTGTCCGAATTGTGGCCGAGGAGATCGGGCTGCCGGTCGGGATTATCAATCCCCATCAGTTTCACAGCAGGGAACTCAGACAGTACGCCACATTCCTCAAACGCATTCGGCAGGGAGATCTGGCAAGCAGCCAGTTTCCGAAAACCGTTACCGACCGGAAAGGCACCTTCGCAAAGCCTGTGGGCTGGTAAGTCCATTCGGCCCGTTGCTGATACGTGAAGAAGCCAAGCTATCTCCGCCCAAACCGCGCCGTCACCGCCGCTAGGTCCGCGCTCTTCAGGAACTCCGCAATCTGGGCCGCCATCTGCGTCTCCGCCACCCCCACCGGCAGCGTCGTGTCCGTGGTCTCCACCTTCAGCAGCACCGGAACCGGCCGCGCGCCATCGCTCTGCATGGGCAGCTCCTTGTGCGGCCGCGCATACACCATGGTGATGTGCTGCCCGGTCTGCGAGTACTGCTGGCAGCTTCCGCCGTCGCACACGGTGGAGGCCTCCAGCCGCTGCCGCACGCCGTTGTTGTACATCGCCGCGGTCAGCGCGACCGGGCCGCTGGGCGAGCCGTCCACAATCTCCCCATGCCACGTCGGATCCTCCCCGCGCGCAATGTGGCAGACCTCCGCATCGTGGATGCTCAGCAGCGGCGAGATCCCCATCGACACATGATCACCCGGAACACTCGGTCCTCCCGGCGTCGCCGGCGGCTTGTCCGGCCCCGCATACTCGCCCCAGCGATAGACCACCACCCCCTCGTAGGTCTCATCGTTCCAGACGCGCACCAGCCGGTAGGGCCCGATGCTGGCCGGCATGGCCGGCATCACCGTCGGCTGCGTCGCCTGGCCGTAGCTGCTGTGCAGGTAGTCCGCGCCGAACAGCGCCGCCAGCACCAGCACCGCCGCCGCCTTGCTCAGGATCGGCCACGCTCGAACCCCCGCCGCCGCGGGCTCAGGGGCCGCCATCGGATGCCGCCGCAGCTTCTCAATCGCTGTAAAGAAGATCGCCAGTGCCAGCACAAACAGGCACGCACCCACAATGTGGTCGGCCAGCGGCTCATGCGGCCCCAGCGCCGGATGGCTCACCGTGATCTTGTCGTAGATCACCATGCAGCACAGCCGCAGGAAGTTGAACAGATACCCCAGCAGCACTCCGGCCACCACCACCGGCAGAAACACATACCAGCGGAAGCGGTAGAAGTACGCCACCACGATCGCCGTCAGCCCCATGGTGATGGACCCGCGCAGCCCGTCGCACCCCGGCGCGATAAACATCCCCGTCGAGGGCGAAAACATGATCTTCAGCTCACCCGCGTTCAACTTCACCCCGATGAGCTGCGCAAACGCCCGCGCCACCACGGCGCCAGCGTGTTGCAGCGGCACATCCACGCGGCGGCTGAAGGTCTGCGGCACGGGAATCACCGCCCACATCAGCAGCACCGGAAACCACGCCGCGCGCAGCAGCCGCATTCCGCCGAACAGCAGCACAAAGCTCGCGGCATACACCACGGCGATCAGCGGCAGCGGCGGCAGTTGCAGCAGCCAGTCCTTATTCACGGTCACGATCAGTAGTGTCTGGTCGCGGACAAACACCAGCAGTGCCGCCGCGGCCAGCATCACAAAGCCCCACCACGTCCCTTCGCTCTCCCAGCCGATATTGCGCCAGTCGCGCACAATCAGCGCGGCGCAGACGAACGGCACGGCCATCCCCACAGACTTCAGCGCATCGCTCTGCCATATCCCCGCCAGCGCCTGCGCTGTGCTGTAGACCGCAAACAGCCCCGCCACGGCGCACACGCACGCCACCGCCGCCGCGGCTTGAGGTGAAATTTCAAAGGTTGGGGAAAAGATTGCAGGCTGTTTTTTGCCGCCATCCATGACACCCTCGGATAGACCCTCAGGGCGACTCGTCACAGTAGGCACTCCAGATAGGGGGGACAACGGACCAAGGCAGTCGCCTGCCCAGGCAGCTACTTCTTCTTCGCGGCGCGGCGAGCGCGGAACCGGGTGCGCGCGCTCGATACGGCAAACACGCCGCTCGCCAAACCCGCCAGAATCAGCGTAGGATTTTCGGGCGTGTCATCACAGCCTCCCTGCGCACGTGCGGGCAAGGCCGCCAGGGCTAGCACAAGAGCCGTCAGGAGAAAGTATTTCTTCATAAAGGTCGTTACGTCCTCTTCTTCTGTGTTTCTCGATGGGTGGAGGAGATACGTTACGTCACCGCTGCTCCCATCTAGTCCTATCGACCAGGGGGGCAGTCCCGGAGAATTATCTTCAGGATAGGAGTTGCGCAGGTTGAAGTCAACGCGAATCCTGCCCCGTTAGGGGTATTGCTCCGATTTAGGCCAGCCTTCAGGACGCCACTCCGCCCCCTCCGCGCCCCCTCTCGGCTGTAAAATCAACGGTGGTAACTCTCAGGAGGATCGCAGCAATGGCATCGGCAATGGCAGGTATGGAGGCCCTTACGGGCGTTTACGACGGTCTCAAGACACGCATGGCCAAGTCCGTGGACGACTTTCGCGCCAACCTCGCCAGCGTGCGCACCGGCCGCGCCTCGGTCCACATGCTGGACGGCATCAAAGTCGAGTACTACGGCACGGAAACGCCCCTCAACGAGCTCGCCCAGATTAAGACCCCCGAGGCCAGCCTCATCGTCGTCGAGCCCTTTGATCCCACCATCGTCACCGCGGTCGAAAAGGCCATCCGCACCAGCTCCCACGGCTTCAACCCCATGCACGACGGCAAGGTCATCCGTGTCCCCGTCCCGCCCATGAACGAGGAGCGTCGCCGCGACGTCGTCAAGCAGCTCGCCGGCACCGTCGAGGAGCACAAAACCAGCATCCGCAACATCCGCCGCGACGGCAACGACACCGTCAAGAAGGCCGCCAAGGACAAGCTCATCTCCGCCGACGACGAAAAGCGCGCCAACGAAGAGATTCAGCAGCTCACTGACGCCGAAATCAAACGCATCGACGATCTCTTCAAAGCAAAAGAGAAAGAAGTGATGACGCTTTGAAGCAGTTGTCAGTTGTCAGTTGCCAGTTCTTAGACCAATGCGTATAAACGCTCTTACTGAAAACTGAGAACTGACAACTGACAACCGCTCACTGTTCTCCCGCCGCCAGCACCCCATCCGCCACCGCCACCGCCTCTTTCGCTGCCTGCAAGTCATGCACACGCAGAATATGTGCTCCTGCCAGCACCGCAGCGACATTCCCTGCAACCGTTGCTATCCGCCGTGCGTCGGCTTTGTCCTGGACCGCGGGCTGCACCGGCTTCACTGCCTCCGCCAGAAATCCCTTGCGCGACAACCCCACCATCATGGGCAGCCCCAACTGGTGCAGCCGGCTCAACTGCGCCAGCAGCTTGAAGTTCTCCTCGCCGCGCTTGCCGAACCCGAACCCCGGGTCCACCACCATCCGCTCATCGGCGATGCCCGCCGCCTCAGCCAGCGCCACGCTCTCGCACAGCCCCGCGAAGACCGCCGGCACCACCTCATCGCTGCTCATCGGCCCCTGCGCCAGCCACTCGCGCTTGCGCCCCCGCGCATACATCAGCACGATGCCGCACCCGCTCTGCGCCGCCGCCTCGGCCATCTCCGCGTCCCACGTCAAGCCGGAGACGTCCTTGAGAATCTCCGCGCCCATCTTCGCCGCTGCCCGCGCCGTCGCCGCGTAGCTGGTGTCCACGCTCACAATCGCCTTGGGCCGCGCCAGCAGCAACCCCTCCAGCACCGGCAGCAGCCGCGAACACTCCTGGTTGGCGTTCACCGTCTGCGCTCCGGTGCGCGTCGCCGCCGAGCCCAGCTCCACGATGTCCGCTCCGCCGTCCACCGCCTCCACCGCCGCGGCCACGGCGAACTTCGCATTGGCCGCATCCGGAAATCCAGCCACGGTCGACAGATTCACGATCGCCATCAGCCGCGTGCGTTCGCCCAGCTCCAGGCACTGCGAACGCAGCTGCCAGCAGAAGCGCGGTCGCGACGGCGAGCGGACTGAAAATTCCATGCGGCATTGTAGACTCGGTTGTCCATCTCCCGCGATACACTCCCAACAATGTCCGTCCTGCGACACCTCGCGCTCGCCATTGCACTCTTTCCGGTGCTTGCGGCAGCCCAGCAGCCCGCACCCATCCCCCACCCTGCCTTCCCCACCGGCCCGTCCACCCCGCTCGGCGAAAAGATCACCACCCTGCTCGCCGACCCCGCCGTCTCCCGCGCTCACTTCGGGCTAGCGGTCACCGCCCTCGACGGCACACCCATCTACGGCCTCGACGAGGGCCAGCTCTTCCGCCCCGCCTCCAACGCCAAGCTCTACACGACCGCCGCCGCGCTCGCCATGCTCGGCCCAGAACAGCGTTTCACCACCAGCCTCATCGCCGAAGGCACGCTCGACCACGGCACCCTGAACGGCAATCTCATTCTGCTGGGCGGCGGGGACGCCAACTTCGCCGGCTCCTACGCGCTCCCGTACCGCGCCCACGCCGAGCCGGTGCGCGACCCGCTCGCCGTGTTCGACGCTTTGGCCGCGCAGGCCGCCGCCAAAGGCGTCAAGCTCATCACCGGCGACGTCGTCGGCGACGACAGCGCCTTTGAGGACATCCGCTACCCCGAGGGCTGGTCCACCGAGGACCTGCTCTGGGGCTACGGCGCGCCCGTCACCGCGCTCGCCATCCACGATAATCAGATCGACGTCACGCTCACTCCCGGCGCCAAGTCCGGTGCTGCAGCAACCATCCAGCTCAACCCCGACATTCCGTACTATCGCATCAACCCCTACGTGCCTGGAGACAACTACAGGCCCAGCCTCCTCACCCAGGAGTGGGGCCGCCCCGCGCTGCAACTCTTCGCCCGCGACCCCGGCTCCCGCGACCTGCTCATCACCGGCGACCTCAAGCCCGGCCAGCCCGCCGATAGGGAAGAGGTCGCCATCGAAGACCCCGCCGAGTATGCCGCCATCGCCCTGCGCGCTGCGCTGGAGCGCCACGGCATCACGGTGCAGGGAACGGTCCGCGCACAGCACCACATCAACGGCGACCTCATGCCTGTTCTCAAGGAATCCGAACAACTCGATCAGGTCCCGGCCCAGTCGTTTCATCCGGAGACCATCGAGTGCAACGCGCAGAGCGTCTACAACCCCAACGCGCTCCCTCGCACCACCCTCGCTGAGCACGCATCGCCGCCACTCCTCGACGACATCACGCTCACCCTGCAACGCAGCCAGAACCTGCACGCCGAGATCATGCTGCGCAACATCTCCGCCGTCAAAGACTGCGGATCGACCCTCGCTCACAGCCTCCGCTGGGTGCGCGCCTTCTGGGTCCACGCCGGCCTCGACCCCGACGACTTCGTCTTCTACGACGGCTCCGGCCTCGGCACCAAGGACCTCGTCACCCCGCGCGCCACCGCCCAGCTACTCGCCTACGCCGCCACCCAGCCGTGGTTCGCCCAGTGGAAGGCCGCACTCCCCATCGGCGGTGTCGACGGCACGCTCGAAGACCGCTTCACGCAGGCTCCGCTCAAAGGCCACGTCTTCGCCAAGACCGGCACCCTCGGCGAGTCCCGCGCCCTCTCCGGCTACCTGGACTGCGCCAGCGGCCGCCAGGTCATCTTCTCCATCCTGGTCGACAACCACACGCCCGGCACCTCCGCTGACCGCGCCGTCATGGACAAGATCGTCGCCGCCATCGCCGCCACCCAATAGCGCCCAAATGCGGCGAACAGCGACCAGCGGATGGCCATCCGAAACCTCTGCGCCCTTTGCGCAACCCTCCGCGCCCTCTGCGTTAAGGTCTTTGCCGTTGCCTGTTCTCCTCTGCGAGACTTCGCTCCCTTTGCGAACTCAGCGTCAAGGTTGTTGTCGTTGCAGTTCTTCCCTTCCATCGCCTCACGACCCAAATCTTGTCAAGCCCCCTCCCACTCCAAAAACCACCCTAACCGACTCATCCGAAAGGATTTAATAAATATCCAAAAGCTGTCCTATAATTAGGATCCGGTTCGCTACAATTAAGACATAGGGTTAAGCAAGGGAACTCAACCAGCTGCAACGGCACCAGCCGCTTGCAGCTTTTGTCTTTGGCTCAAAGCTCAACAGC
>Ga0302156_10002988_pt1 | contig 13434 bp, 10 predicted proteins | sample I_Bog_N3_2_FD_193503 | JGI IMG/M metagenome (GOLD analysis project Ga0302156, IMG submission 193503) | Peat permafrost microbial communities from Stordalen Mire near Abisko, Sweden - I_Bog_N3_2 | ecosystem: Environmental > Terrestrial > Soil > Wetlands > Peat | place: Sweden: Abisko, Stordalen... | reverse complement strand
GATTCAGGGGATTAATGACCGGGCCACCCTCATCCTGGGTTGAAAAGGTCACCGGGACATGGGCCACCCGCCCCTGCATACTGACTCGTTTGATCACCACTGATCGAGAATAACGGCATATGCTGCCACGATGAGCACAGCAAGCCATCCTTCCATTGTCTCTGCACTCTCGGAATCGAGCCCGCCCGCTTTCTGAATTCTCCGAATGGCATTGAGAAAACAAAGACTTATGCCAAATGGGAAGATAAGAAAGAGACATTTCCTACAAACTGGTAGAGAAAGATTAGTTAGGGGGTTTAGTCGAAAACCCGAGGACGATACAAAAGTAACGCCCAACGCAATTAGCATCCATCCTAATAAGGCTGCTGGTCGTCTGAGCCGGCCAACAATGTCGCCAAATGCATCGATACTCATCAATCTTTGCTCCCTTGCAAGGTCACGGTGCCATTACTTTGGGCAACTCATTGCGCGCGCTTCCAACCTCAGCATGTATTTATCCATAATATTCGCACCAGAGAGAATACCGGAAACAGCAGCTCCTCCTGCGGCGATTGGAGATTCCGTTTTCCAAGCAAGACCAGCCAAAATCCCGGCGAGACCACCAAGAAACTCTCCTCTATCGCCAGCTGCCTCTGCGTTAGCTTTCATGCCTGCACAAAAAGCCAACATTGTTTCTCGATTCTCTTTATCTTGCTGCTGCTGCGTAGGCCCGTTATTTGGGGCCGATGCAACCTCTACGGTCGCGGATGAAGCTGGCCACATTTGGGTTTGTAGGTAGTATTCGAAGCAGCCGGATGCGAGGTCGCAAATCGACGGGTCATCGTCCCCCCTATATCCGTTGTCGTATGACAAACCTGCACCACCATCAAAAAATGCTCCGGGATCTGGATCTAGTGCAGGTGTATCCCATGGTGGAGTGGGTCCAGGGTCTGGCGGAGCTGGAGAAAATCCTGGAATGTCACCTTCCCCAAGATCGCCATCACCCGAATCGCACCCGTCCTCATCATCGCATCCTATGGATGTGCCATCTGGATCGATCAGCGTCAAAGGACCGTTCTGCACATAAGCGTAACGGTTAAGCGACTGCGGACGGTGCAAACTAACCGCTCCCCAGCCATATGGGTCCGGGCTTAGCCATCTTCCCGCCGACGGATCGTACTTGCGGAAGAGGTAGTCGTAAACGCCTGTGCCGCCGGAGTTGGTGACGACATTCTGATCCTGGCCGGTGAAGGAGCGGTCCGCTGTGCCGGCCTCGTTGTAGGTTTCGCCGAAGGGCGCGTAGGCTTCCTTGGCGTAGACGGCGTGCGCCCACGTCGTGGCCAGGCGGCTCGATCCGAGCCAGTCTTTGTGGCGAATGAAGTTCAATCCACTTGCATTGTAGACCGCAGTTGAGCCGCCGGGAAGCGAAATCGTGCCCTTGGTCAGCCCGCCGCTGTAGACGGCCAGGTTCGTCCCGTCGGGGTTATAGACAAACTGCGTATACGTGCTGCCCAAGCCTTTTTCGACCATGCGGCCTAGCGCGTCGTAGGTGGCCGTGGTCGAGTTTACGGTGATGGGCTGGTTGAGCGCATTCCAGGTGAGCGTGGCCGGCGTTGCGGTTTTCTGGTTCCCGTTCGCATCGTAGGTTGGAGCAGGCGTGATGCCGCTTGAAACCTGATTGGTTGACGTGTTGTAGATTGCCGAGTAGCTCGTGCCTCCGTTGCTGCCCGCCTTGGTGATGTTGCCAAAGGGGTCGTAAGAAAAGGTCTGCCCCCATTGCGGCACGTCGTTGTTCACGCAACTGCTTGACGCTATGCGGCTCAGATCATCCGCTGTGTAGTTGCACGTCTGGCTTAACGGACTGGGGCTACCATCGGTATAGACCATCTGCTGAAGAGACGAATTGGCATTCCAGGTGAGCGCAGTGGTGACCGCATAGGCGCCACTCGTTGGTTTGATGTTGTAGGTGAGGTTGGTTGGCCGGAAGGTGTAAGGATCGTAGGTGAAGTTGTCCACATCGCTCCCCGAGCCGGTGCCGGCATTGCCATAGGTAATCTGGGCGGGCAAACTGGCATTGTTGTACGTCACTCCGGTGACCAGATTCAGGCCATCCGTGCCGTCGGCAGCAGTAGCGGGTCGGCCCTCACCGTCCAGGCTATAAGTCACTTCGGGAATCCCTATGTAGGTGCCGGGGCTGTAGGTAGTCGCGACGTAAGGCGTAACCGATGCAGACTGCTCAGTCTGCGGACCCCAGACATAGAAGGTCGAGTTGGCCGTATAGCCATCTATCTCAAATCCTCGAGCCCCTCCCGAGCAGTTCACTACACTCAACGGAATCGAAGTGGCCGTCCAGGTGTAGCGCTGCCACGATGTCGTGAGCGCAAACTGAGTGCCTGCGCAGTCGTTTAGACCGAAGCTGACGCCCTCGCCGCCAACTGCTCCCTTGAGCCACGCGCTGACAGTATAGGTTCCGCCAGTGATCAATCCTGCTTGAACAGATGTGAATGCGCCCCAGGGATTCGAAGTGCCGCAGGAGAAGCTGCTGGGCATGGTGAATTGAGTTGCCGTATTCGATCCGTCTGGCGCCGTAACAGACGGCGTATCGAGCACCATCCCGTTCGAACTTCCCGCACAGTATTCCGTCCAACCGCTCCCGCCGAATTGCGACGAATCCGTGATCATGTTCGTAGTGCTTCCGGCAGTGTTCCCGACAAGCGACCCGGAGAGAGAGCCAACTGCTCCGTTGGGGTAGAAGGTCTCCTGGGTGAGGAAGTATCCGCCGGAGTGTGGGGTAGACTCCCACATTTGCGATTGGACACCACCGGCAGTGGGTCCACCCGTCACCGGGCTCGCGCTGAAAAAGGCGTCGGTGAGCTTGGTTGTGCAGGCCGATGTGCTGCAGGTGTAAGCCTCGGCAACCTGGCCCATGGCGTTCGTCATGGCTGCTCCACCCGCTGAACTTGGCAAGCTGGCTGCGTCATATACGGCGTGAGTGATTGGCGTGACGGAATAATAGGGGCTGGAAGGGAGAACGTAAGACGAGGTCGGCCGGTGGAGCTTGTCGTAGGTGAAGCAGGTCGAATTTCCCATGTTGTCAACGGTTTCAATCAGGTCTCCCGGTGAGGAGCCGCTGCAACCGCTGGCCGAATCGTAGGTGTAGGTCGTGGTGCCGGGAGATCCTGAACCGCTGCTCCACTCAGGAATGCTCTCGGATTTCTTTCTCCCGAGCCAATCGTAATTGACCATGCGGGTCTGCATCGGGCTGGATTGGGCGTTTTGCTGAACCTGCGTCAACCGGCCGGCGCCATCGTAGCTGTAGTTGGTTAGATACCCCGTGTACGAGGTCGAATGCCCGCAGGCTCCGCCAGCTGGCGATGTGGATGTAACAACTTCGCAGACGGAGGTGAGCCACCCCGCGCCGTTGTACTGCAGGTTCCGCTTCTTGACGTTCTCGGAACCTGGCGCCGGACCGACCGCAACCAATAGATTGTTCTGCGCATAGGTGTATGTCTTGGTTCCACCACCACCATCTGTGACTGTCCAAGTGCGGCCCAAAGGTTCATAGGTAGTTGCAGTCCCTGGGTTCGAGGGTACGTCCTGTCCAATCATCGAGCTTTGGTACGGAAGAGTTGTCTTCGCAACCCGGCCCAGCGCATCGTAGGCTGTAGCGACGGTATCGTAGCTGCTCAACCCCTGCCCTTTCTGCGTTTGCTGGACGATGGTCCTGCCTAGCGCGTCGTAGGTGGTCACGGATGTGCTGGTTGATGTGCTGCCATTGAAGTTCATTGAAACTGTCGAGGAGTTGGATGAAGAAGTGGGATAACTGTAGTTCGTCACCGCGGTTGTGGCATTGTTGGTGACGGCTACGGGCCGCCAATAAGGATCACTCCCATAGCCGTAGGTAGTCGTATTACCGTTCACGTCCTGGCTTGTGACTTGGACACCGCCAACGCAATTCCACGTCGCAGAAGTGGCCAACGTAATGCTGCCAATCGTCGGGCTGCTTACGGAGGTGGGGAAGGAATTGCCGCAACTCGAGCTTCCGTAACTGTAGGTTGTCACGCCGCCGTTGGGGTCGGTCGTCGTATATACGTTGCCGGTATCGTAATAGCTGTAGTACGTCATCAGGTAGCTGCCCGAGTTGATCATCTGCTGGACGGAGTAGATGTTCCCACGAACTGGACTGCTCACATGATTTGGCGTGCTCGTGGTCGAAGTAACAGCGCCGGTATATGTGTACTTGGTATCGGAGACGGTGCTCCCTCCGCCATCGGTTACCTTGACCTCAGTTGGCAAATCCCCGCCGTAGCTGGTCGTGTAGGTAGTGGTCGTAGTCTGCAACAGGGCTCCCGAAACACCGCTTGCACCGTAGTCGTGGACCGCGTGGGTGAGGATGTTTCCAAATGAGTCGTAAGTGTTGACGTAGCCGGCGGATGGCGATGTACCTGAGGGCCACAGAGTTGCGCCTTGGATATTGGTGAGCGCGGCTACGGCTGTCCCGCTATCCCCGCTTGTAGAACTGCAGGTTGAGGGGTTGATTTCGTAGCATGTGTAAATGCTTTCCAGTAGGCTTCCTCCGGAAGCTGAGCCGGAATAAACCTGGCGCTCAATTTCATAAAAGCTCCCTACAGGCAAGCCACCAGAGCCGTTACTTGTCAGGAATATGCTTACATTCTGATTTGTCGCACCCCCATAGGACGGTGCAGTTAACCGGGCAGAACCAGGACGATGAAGTGTAAAGGTTATGCTGGACCATGGCATGCTGATTCCCGGAGGAGTCCACCCAATTTCCGCTGGGAACGCCGTTTGTAGCTTGTCTGCTTTCTGTCAGCGAGCCGCCGGACATTTGCAGGCTCAACTGGCTTGAACCCGAGGTGCTGCAGGAACCAATGAACGTTCCTGTGTCATTGCTCGAACCTGCATAGGACTCTGCTGTCCCTGTCAAGCTGATCGCTTGGATAGTGGCTCCGCCCATCCCAGATAACGCGCTGGCGAGGACTGAAGTCGGAGTTGCGGACTGCTGGCCTACAAGGCAACTGATTGAGAAAAATGAGATTAACGCGAGAATTGACAGACTGCGTGTGCGGGGCATTACCCCTCCTTATCACGATTGCAAACATTTCTGTGTGACATTCCGACGGCGGGCCCAGTGACTTTGGTGCGGCGAAAAACGCTACGGTAGAAGAGCGTTAAGGTGGCCTTGACGAGGTTAGAGGACGGATCGTTTGGAAACTACATTTGAGTGAAGTGGAATGTCAAGAGGTTTTTCTATAATTCACGCGAAATTTCTCTTGGTAACCAAGGGAGTTGATTCCCAGGATAATAAGGCTTATGTAAACTGCAAGTCGTGGGGCAGTCGAAAACTACCCCACGACCTGCAGTTCTAAGGTTTGGCTGGATGCGAGTTCTTCCACTGTTGTTCCATTCGAGCCACTTTTGCGCGAAGTGGGTCCCAGTAGCTTTCAGGAATCGATGACTGCAATACTTCGTCGATGATGTCGGCGAAGTATTGCAGGCTGGTGATTGGCGCATTGACCCCTGAGTTGAGCATGGCGACATACTTGCGAGCGCATCCGAGGAGAATTGCCCGCGTTACCTGCTCCTGCGAGACACCTCGCCAATGCAGGCCAGCCGCGATCTTTTCGTCGGCAGCCGAGAAGCTGGCGTGAACACAGGCCGGGGCCAGGAACAATTCGCGAACCTTCTGTACGAACTCGAGTACAGGAGCAGAACTTCGGGGTGGCTGTTGCCTTTGGTATGGCCAGAAGCGGTCTCGGATTTCGAGTACGAGTTGCGAGCCGCCGTTTCTGATCACGGTGCAGACGGCCCGCTCCTCCAGTTCATCCAAGTTAATTGCGACCGCTGTTGGTGCTCTTATCATCGCCCGAGCCAAGTCTTCAACCGTTGCACTGAGGCGTCCGGTATGGCGATTGGCCATCAGGCAGACATAAACGTAGAGCCTGAAGGCGCCATCGGAGAGCAGCGTTAGGGCCTGCGCAAATTCCCGGCCGGCTGCGAACCATCCAGTGGGCTGTTTGAGGATTAACCGAGGGTTGCTCATGAGCGACCTCCAATCAGCTCCGCCGCTTCCTTCTTCTTTCGCATCGACTCGCCGTTCATCTCGATGCGATAGGCATTGTGGACCAGGCGATCCAGGATGCTGTCTGCGATGGTTGGATCGCCGATCTGCGCATGCCAGCTCTCAACAGGCAGCTGACTCGTCAGCACCGTAGAACGCCGGCCATAGCGGTCGTCACATACTTCCAAGAAGCTGCGACGCTCGTCGTCGTTCAACGCAGTCATGGCGAAGTCATCGACAACGAGCACATCTGTGCGAGCGATGCTCTCCAGCATCCTGCCCAGACTGCCGTCAGCCCGCGCCTCGACCAGGTCGCGGAAGATCTTGGCCGCGGACCGGTACAGCACGCTGAAGCCATCGCGGCAGGCCTTCTGCGCCAATGCTTGCCCAAGCCACGTTTTGCCGATTCCAGTTGGACCGGTAAGCAGGACATTGAGGTGTTGAATGACCCATTGCGAGTTGGTCAGTCCCCGGACCGTCGACGAATCGAGTTGTCGGGGATAGCGGTAGTTGATGTCTTCGACGCAGGGCTCGGCAGACAGCTTCGACTTCTTTAATCGACGCACCAGTGCCTGATTCTCACGCCATGTCCAGTGGCTGTCAACCAGCATGCCGAAGCGTTCTTCGAAGTTGAGGCCGCGAGCCTCGGGCTGATCGAGTTGCTTTTGATATGCATCCGCCATTCCTGTCAGGCGCAGTGCGTGGAGCTTGTCCAGAGTAGCTTGGTTTAGCATTGGCCTACCTCCTTCCACCCCAGCGACGAAGTGGGTGCCATCTGGGCATCGCCGGGGACCCCGGACTCCCGGCACGTCCCCTGAACTACGTAATACCCAGGGCCGCGAAGGTTCTCATGCTTTACCGGAGAAGGCATCAACAGCAGTTCAGGCACCGGCTGACGGTCCAGACCGCTTTGCAACATAGACTTCACGCTTTGAAAGCGGTAGAGCTTTAGGCGGACCGCCCGTGTGCAGGCCGCTTCCAACCGCTCAGCGCCATACTTTCGCTCCAGTCGAATCACGCCCAGCGCCGATCTATACCCCATCTCCGGGTGCGGCTTGCTGGTCATGATGCACTCTACCAACCGCGCCGTGAAGGGACCAACCTTGCCCGCCCATTCGATGATCCGCGTCGGCGTCCACTCCAGATATTGCTGATGCGATTTCGGGCGGTGCGCCGCATTCGTACTGGCTACATGTGGCTTGCTGCTGCGCACATGACTGGCTACGCGCTTGCCTTGGTGGAAAATCTCCACCGTCCCTTGAGTGCTTCGCGCCTCGACCTCCTTGCCAACCAGCTGATACGGCGTGCTGTAGTAATGGCCGCCCAATTCGATGTGATAATCCAGATTCACCCTCGCCTTCTTCCACTCCGCATAAACGAACGGAGAGAGCGGCAATGGCTGCAGTACCGGACGATCTATCGACCGAAAGAGTTCCGACCGCGAGCCGGCAAGCTTGCGAAACGGCCGGTCATTGAGTTTGTGAACCAACCCCAGGATGGCCTCGTTCAAATCAGCAAGGCTGAAGAACTGGCGCTTGCGCAACGCAGCAAGCACCCACCGCTGAACGATCTGCACCCCGACCTCCGCCTTGGACTTATCCCGTGGACGATACGGCCGTGCGGGTAGAATGCCCACGCCATAATGAATCGCCAGATCGCCATATGTGCGATTCAACTCGGGCTCGTAGTAGCAGGGCTGCTTCACCCCGGACTTTAAGTTGTCCGGGATGACAAGCTGAGTTGTTCCCCCGAAGAATTCAAATGCCCTAACATGAGCATGACTCCAGTCCCACAGGTTCTGCGTCCAGGTCGCCTCCGCGTAGGTGTAGTTGCTGGCGCCCAGGACCGCTACGAACACCTGGGCCTCGCGAACTTCGCCAGTCTTGGGATCAATCACTGGTACCGTCTGCCCGGCGTAATCCACGAACGTCTTTTCTCCGGCGCGATGTTCGTGCCGCAGCACTACGTCTAGTTGACGCTGCCATTCGCGGTAAAGCTCGCAGTACCAGCTATAGGCGTAGCCCAGCGGATTCGCCTGCTTGTACTCTTCCCACAAAAGCTGAAGGGTAACATTCTTGCGGCTCTTCAGTTCCTTATGAATCGCCGCGCAGTCGGGCGAAACACGGGTCTTGGGTGATGCGACTGGCAGCGGTGGGTACAAGCGCCGCTCCAGAGCAACGTCATCTAAATCGGCCGGCAAGGGCCAATTCAACCCCGCCGCTTTCAGTCGTTCAAGACACCGCTGGACGGTGCTTCTGCTTACCTTGCAGATCGAGGCGATCTGCCCCGGGACAAGGTGTGATTCAAAGTGAAGCCGTAGGATTTCGCGTATTTTTCTCATTGGTTATGTTCCTGGGAACATAACCCATGGAATGTGCCCGGCCTCGTTATGTGGCCGAATACACCAAATGTCCTTTGTCCTTCGCACATGGAGTTGTGTCCGTGGGCACATAACATTCAGCTGTCTGCGTAATGATCCTTTTCAGTTGTTTTCTGAAAGGAGATTATTGTGCTCAGCCACTATTTCATTCGCCCAACCACTGTGGACCGGATCCGAGATTGCTGGATCGGTGAACCGATTGAACGTTACGTTACTTGGCTGAACGAGAAGAACTACGCGCCTCGAAGTGTGTTTGTCCGTGTGCCACTGTTGGTGCAGTTTGGAGGATTTGCACAGAGAGCGGGTGCAACCAGCCTAGACGATTTGCCAAACCTCATCGAGTCCTTTGTCGAAGACACGTTGAATCGCCTGAAGCCTGAATCACCTAAATCCAAGCGTCAGGTTGCAGCCCGAGGACTGCGGAATCCAATTCAGCAGATGCTCCGATTGGTTATTCCAAACCATGAAGGCAATGATAAAGGCAGGGACAATCCGTTCAGAGAGGCTGCACCTGGCTTCTTTGAATTCCTGCGACGAGATCGCGGGCTTTCTGAGGCTACCTTGGTTCAGTACCGGCACTGCCTTCGGCTGTTTCAGGATTACCTGCAGAACGTAGGCCGACCATCGTTACCCACCCTGTCTCCAGCGGTCATCATGGCCTTCATCACTAAGAGTGGCGATACTCGCGATGCGCGCTCAGTACAGAGCCTGTGCAGCATTCTGAAAGGTTTCTTTCGCTATCTCTATGCCGAGGGTTTGATGGGATGCGACTTGGCCAAGACAATTGAATCGCCACGTCGATATCGATTCTCGAACCTGCCACGCTCGATTACATGGCACGAAGTCGAGCAGATGTTGGTGAAAGTTGACCGTCGAAGCACCGTCGGCAAGCGCGACTATGCCATTCTCTTGCTCCTTGTCACATATGGTCTGCGTTCTCGTGAGGTCGCTGCACTAACCTTGGACGACATAGACTGGAAACGTGACTGTATTCATGTCCGCGGGCGCAAAGCCGGACATTCGACAGCGTATCCCTTGACGCCAGCAGTGGGAGAAGCGATCCTCGAGTATTTGAGACAAGGACGTCCGGCGACAAGCGAGCGAGCGGTGTTTATGGCGGTTCACGCGCCGTACATCCCAATATCACGCGTGGCTGTTTCGGCACAGGCCAAGTGCCACATTCGCAGAGCCGGTATCAATGTACATCGTCCGGGGTCCCATACGTTGCGGCACACTTGCGTTCAGCGACTAGTCGATTCCGGATTCTCGCTCAAGACGATCGGAGACTTTGTCGGGCACCGTACTCCAGATGCCACCAAGATCTACGCAAAGGTTAATGTCGAGGCCCTTCGCAGGGTAGCCCTCGGAAACGGCGAGGAGGTCCTATGAAGAACGCAACGAGAGGACCACTGGCTGAAAGCATCGACATGTATCTGGCGCACAAGCGCTCGCTGGGCAAGCAGTTGGCCAAGACAGAACCAATGCTTCACCTGCTTGACGGCTACCTCCTGGCACATGGGGTTGCGAAGATTGACCTGATCACGCCGTCTCATCTCGAAGAGTTCGTTACCTGTCGCCCACGTCATACTCCTCGCAGCCACAACCAACTCATTGGAATGATGCGAAGGCTGTTTGATTGGATGGTGGTGCATGAAGTTCTGCACGACTCTCCCTTCCGTTGCAAAATGCGACGTGCCACCTCGACACGCCGACCGTTCCTTTTCAATCCGGAGCAAGCACGTAGTCTTCTCGATGCGGCCTTACAGTTGCCGAGCAATTCACGAGCGCAGAACCGAGGAGAAACGTACAGGGTCATTTTCGCAATCCTGTATGGGCTGGGACTTCGCGTTGGAGAAGTATCACGCTTGCGCCGCCATGACGTCGATCTTGACAAGCAACTCATGGTTATTCGGCAGACGAAGTTCGGAAAAGATCGCTTGGTTCCTTTTGGTCCGAAGATGGCCAGCACTATCGCAGGTTTCCTGAAGTGCGAGGAATCGCGTTTTGGCCCTGTCCCGGTTGACAGTCCAGTATTCTCCTTCAACAAGCGGAAGAGGACACCAATCGGAACAAATACGATCAGTTCTACGTTTCGCAGAATAGTGCCGGAGCTTCAACTCACCGTTCAACCTGGCGTAGCATCACCACACCTGCACTGCCTTCGTCATTCGTTTGCCGTAGGGACGCTGCTCCGATGGTATCGCGAGGGTGTTGATCCTATGACGCGTCTGCTCGATCTTTCCACGTTTCTCGGCCATGTGAGCCCATCTTCCACGGCCGTTTACCTGACCATCACCACAGAACTGCTGGAATGCGCAAGCCAGCGTTTCGGTCAATTTGCGGAAGGAAGTCGGAAGGAGAGTGTCCGGTGAGTTCCAGCACTTTGGGTTCTATGCTGACGTCGTTCTTCGATAACCACCTTCGGTTACAAAAGGGGCTCCGCCCAAACACGATTACAAGCTACGCAGATGCGATGCGCCTACTGCTTCAGTTTTCTGCCGCAAACCGCAAGAAAAAGGTCATCCAACTGAGCCTCGATGATTTTGACACTGGCATTGTGTATCAGTTTCTGAATTCACTCGAAGAAGGCCGAAGCAATGCGATTCAGTCACGCAATCAGCGATTGGCGGTCATCCGCACATTCTTCGCATATGTCGGCCAACAGTGCCCGGAACGAATGGAGCAGGCCCGGAGAATAGCCAGTATTCCACGAAAGCGAACCGCTCCGCCCGAAACCATCTTCATGGAGCGCGATGAGATCGAGACCACGCTTTCCAGACTGCCGACGAGTGGGCGTCATGCGTTGCGTGATCGAACTCTGCTGGTCTTCCTTTACAACACGGGAGCACGCGTACAAGAAGCAGCTGACGTGCGCGCAAACAACGTGCAGTTCAATCCAAATCCACGCGTACATCTGCACGGCAAGGGAGATAAATGGCGAGTCTGCCCGCTCTGGGAAGAGACTTCCACCCTTCTGCATGAACTACTAACTGAGGGTGCCGCAACCGACACACCAGACAGGCCAGTTTTTACCAATGCGACCGGTGCAGCCCTGACACGATTCGGAATTTACAAGATCATTCGAAGGTGTACCACGCAGATCATCAAGAAGCGATCAGATGGCCGGTTAAAACCGATTTCTCCTCATGTATGGAGGCACAGCACTGCCGTTCATCTTCTGGAAGCCGGTGTCGAAGTAAACGTCATTCGCGCTTGGCTGGGTCATGCGAGCCTGGAAACTACCAACCGGTACGCCGAGATCACGCTTCGTACAAAGAGGGCTGCATTGGAAACATGCACTCTATCAACGAGCCCAGACGGCAGAATTCCACGGAAGCCTCGTTGGCACACTGACGCTTCGTTGCTGGACTGGCTCAAGTCGCTGTGACGTTATGTGTTCTCAAAGGGCGCGGTCCCCTTGAAATCAGAGGCGTCCTACATGCCCGGCCACATAACGAGGCCGGGCACATTCCATTGGTAACCGACTTTCGGGCAACATGTTCTCCTTTGATTTCAGGAAAACACCTGCCTGGGATTACCAACGTCGCCCGCTCCGTACCCGACCCACAGACACCTCTACGTTTCATCGGGGGCTGCCGTTCCGTTCGATGTGGGCAGCGATTACGCCATGTGGGCACCGATTACGGCAAAACAACAAAAGCTGCCCACATCACGACGGAATCTCTGCCCACATCAAACAGAATCAGGTGCCCACATCGAGCGGAATTGCCTGCCCACATCGACCGGAATACGCACTCGTAAAGCAACAGATCGGAGAGCGAAGATTGCGTTCCCTCGATCTGAGACGAGAGGACGGCCTCCTTTCGGACGTAGGAATAGAGGAAGAGCTTGAGGTCAGGGAGAGAGGATGTCGTGCCATCCAGCCGGCCGATGGCCTGGTTCGCCTCAGCAAGGATGGCTTGAAGCGATGCCAGATCGAGTGTCTGCGGATTGGGGGGCAGGGGCGGTGGAACGAAGGCCCGGACCCTCTCACCGGAGAGAGTTGAAGCCACATGACGGCTTCGGGGGGCGGTATTGGGCCGTTTATCCATGTTTTCATCCGTTCCCCTACTATTAAAACATATATAGATTTACTTTAATAACGAAGCCCGCTATTCAAGGGTGCGAAGAGGGCACAACCCGGAGAGTTCCGCGGATGGCTACAACCTGCAATTGTGAGTTCACCCTGAGCCTTTGCAGACCGGAACTCCGGTCGCCATGCCAACTTGTCAATACCGATTAACGAGCGGTCCTCGCATTCTTGCCAGGGGGGATGATGCACGCCGTCCTGTTAGCTCCGCGTTAGCTGTTGAGGCCCAGGCTGGTAACAACGCGCCAACTGACTTCGCGTCGATGCTCCCCTAAAGTTTGGATTGTGAGCCGGAGAGTCCGGTCCATTCCACCAAATCAAGGAGGGTGCCATGCACTCAGAACAACACCCGCATCATCATCACGAGCACCATCGCGTTTACATCTTCATCAACAAGAAAAAGTTCGAGCTGGAGCACTACGTCCAAACGGGCGAGCAGCTGAAGCAGCTGGCTGGCATCCCGCTCGGCGACGTTCTCTTTCTCCAGCGGCCCGGAGAAGACGAGGTTATTCCCAACCACGCCAAGATCACTCTGAAAGATGGCGAACACTTCCACAGCCAGCCCCCAGCCGATTACGGTTTGGGGGCTGCACTTCTGGAGGAAGCGGGTCTAGCTCCGAACCGTGCCACGATGCATTCAGAGCCGGGTGGCTGGGTGTTTGTGGTCATCTCGAGCTACGAACTGCCGGTGGGTTTTGCACCAAATCGGGTTGATCTCCTCGTGAAGCTGCCGCCGGGATTCCCGGATGCCGCACCGGACATGTTCTGGGTTCATCCCGCGGTGTGTGGCCCGAACGGGATTGTTCCGAAGGCGACCTCGCCCGAGCGCTTGCTCGGCAAAGAATGGCAGCGGTTCTCTTGGCACTTAGCTCCGGGCGCATGGAAGCCGGGCGTCAGTGAATTCCG
>Ga0302156_10002977_pt1 | contig 13471 bp, 14 predicted proteins | sample I_Bog_N3_2_FD_193503 | JGI IMG/M metagenome (GOLD analysis project Ga0302156, IMG submission 193503) | Peat permafrost microbial communities from Stordalen Mire near Abisko, Sweden - I_Bog_N3_2 | ecosystem: Environmental > Terrestrial > Soil > Wetlands > Peat | place: Sweden: Abisko, Stordalen... | reverse complement strand
AACGATCTCGCCGGCGCGGACATCGACCTGAGCGGGGAGAAGAGCCGCATAGCGGGCCTTATCGAGCCATTGACCGCCGTTGACGAGCTCTGGTGCGCTGAGGGGCTCCGGAGAGTCAGGGCGGGCGAGCGTGCGCTTGAAGAGGCAGCCCGGCGCTGTGCCCCGCCAGATGCCGTCGCCGGCCGGATACTCGAACACGCCAACGAATGGACCGAGGTGCGTTTCGATGAGCTTCTCCTCCCCACGCGGGAGGCCGCGAACGAGGCCGCCTTGTGCGCTCTCGAGGACGGTCTCGAGGCCAAGGACCTCGCCGCACGCGCGGCCATGCCTTTGCTAGAGCACAGGACCCGTCACGACCTGCTTCCTGTGGAAATGGCCTCGCTTCTCGACAGCGCCCTGACCGATACACCATTCGGACCGGTCTCCCACGATGAGCAATGGGCGGTGCTCTGGTTGAGGGAGCGGCGCCGGCCGTCTCTCGAGGACGAGGCGGTGCGAAGAGCGGCATCGGCTGAGCTGCTCGAGGAAGCACTAGACCGAGTGAGCCAGGGGCTTGTCCGGAGGTTGAGCACGCTGTGACCGCGCAGGCAAAGGACAGCAAGGAGGTCCTGGAAGGACTGCCGTTCCTCGCACAGCTCGAACCTTCGCTTCGCGAACTCGTCGGGGGACTGTTCCAGAGCCGCTCGTTCGCCTTCGGCGAGACCATCGTGGCTGAGGGCGATGCCCCCGACGGCATGTACGTGCTCGCGCTCGGCAGTGCCCGGGCGCTTGTCGTCCATGACGGGAAGGAGGTCACCCTGGCGCGCCTCCAGCGTGGCGACTGGTTCGGCGAGACCGCGATGCTTGACCGGACCACGCGGACTGCGACAGTTCGAGCTTCGGAGGCCGTCACAGCGCTGTGGCTCGATCGCGTGGTTTTCGACGCCCTCCTCGAGTTCCATCCCGAAATACGCGGCGCTTTCGGGAACCAAGCCCGCGTGGAGATGCTGCACCGGTTCCTTCGAACTCACGCTGCCTTCGCCGACCTCTCCCTCGAAACTGCGTCGGCAATGTACCCCGAGCTCCGATCTCTGAAGGTGCCCGCCGAAACCGTCCTCGTCCGCGAGGGTGAACCGGGCGGGACGATGTACCTGGTCGAGAACGGCAGGCTCGAGGCGACCACGGCCGCGGCCGCGGGAGACACGCAGATGTCGATCGGCTTCATGCGGACCGGAGACATATTCGGTGAGCGGTCGCTCGTCACCGGGGAGCCTTGCGTCGCAACGGTGCGGGCTGTGACCGAAGCGCGCCTGCTCGCTCTCGACCGTGCGGCGTTCCAAGACTTGGCCAGTCGGTTCCCTGCCTTTGCCCGGCGTGTCAACGAGCAGGCCGCCGGCCGTAACTACCTGGCAGAAGCGCGCGTTCCGCTCGACTTCGCGAGGGAGATCCTTCCCGGCGGGATCAGCGAGGTTGAAGCGACAATTGCGCCCGAGACCGAGATGCCCGCGAAGAGCCCGCAGAGTGGCCGGCGCCGCCGAGGTCCGAGACGGTTCCCCGTCGTCCGTCAGCTCGACGAGGCAGACTGTGGCGTCGCGTGCTTGGCAATGATCGCCGGCTGGTACGGCATCGACGTGTCGCTTCCATGGCTGCGCGAGGTCGCAGGAACCGACCAGTCAGGCACGACTCTTCGAGCGCTCGCCGTCACCGGCCGACGAATAGGCCTCGACTTGGAACCAGTCAAGGTGTCGAAGGACCGGCTCGACCTCCAGCTTCCGGCGATACTCCACTGGGACTCCGAGCACTGGGTCGTGCTCGCAAAGCTCGACGAGCGGCACGTCGAAATCGCCGATCCCGGCCTCGGGTTGCAACGGATGGACCGTGGGGAGCTGGACCGGCACTGGGACGGCTACGCGGCACGCGTCACACCGACGGGTACGACCCCGGAGGTCCCCGCCGGAGCGCCACACCTCCGGTGGCTGGTGCCGTTCCTCTTGAAACACCGGAGAGCATTGATCGGCGCGATCGTCCTCGCCCTCGTGGCGGCAGGGTGCGAGGTCGCGCTCCCTCTCGTCGTCGAGCATGTCGTCAACGCCGTTGTCGCCCGCAACGCGGCCTCGACCATCGAGATCCTCGGGCTCGCCATGCTCGGGCTCGCGATCGGCGGGACAGTCGCACTCTTGTTCCAGAGGCTGGTACTGGTGCGCGCATCGGCCCGCTTCGACACCGACACGCTGGACTTCGTGACAACGAGGCTGCTCGGGCTGCCGATGTCGTACTTCGCGACCCGGCGCATCGGCGACATCGAGCGTCGTCTGGGCGGCGTGCGAGAAATCCGTCGGATTGTCATCGAGCAGGGGGTCGAAGCCCTGTCGGCTGCCACTCAGGCCCTGGTCGGGCTAGCGATCATGTTCTTCCTCTCGCCACTTCTAGCTCTGTTGTTCCTGATCGCCGCGCCGGTCTACGCGTTGGCCATGCGCTACGCGTCCACCCGTCTTCGCCCGCTCTACGCGGGTATCGAGCACAGTTTCGGCCGGTACGCCTCAGACCAGATCGACCTGCTGAAAGGCATCGAGACTGTGAAGTCGACTGGCACCGAGGCAGGGCTCATAACCGGTTGCAGCGTGCCTTCGCCGATCTCACCGGCCGCACCGTCGACTCCTACAGGACGATCGCCGCGTACGGGGCGGTCATCCAGCTGATCTCCCTGGTCATGTACAGCCTCTTTGTGACAGTCGGCGCTTTGGAGGTCAAGTCGACCGGAATGAGCGTGGGAGCTTTCGTCGCATTCACCGTCCTGGTCCTCATGGTGACCGGCCCACTGGTAGTTCTCCTCGGTATCTGGGACGACGTCCAAGTGTCAACGGTCCTCCTCAACAGGATTGCGGATGTGCTCGAGCACGAGCCCGAACAAGGCTCTGACCAGTCGGAGCTGATCTCTGTCCCAACGCTCGAGGGGCGCGTCCAACTGCGGGAGGTCGGCTACCACCCGCCGGAAGCCAGCGAGCCCATCTTGGCCCGGATCAGCCTCGACGTCGCTCCCGGCACAACGGTGGCGATCGTCGGGCGTTCCGGATCGGGGAAGTCGACGCTTCTCCGCCTATTGGCCGGCTTGCTCGAGCCCACGTCGGGCAAGATCCTCTTCGACCGCACCGACTCCCGACTCCTGCGCTACGGCGAGCTTCGCCGTCAGGTCGGCTTCGTCCTCCAGCAGCCATACGTCTTTGCCTCGACCATAGGGGACAACATCGCGCTCGGCGACGACCCGCCAGACACTGACGCTCTGCGTTGGGCGGCAGAGGTCGCCGATCTGGCCGAGCTCGTACAGCGACTCCCCCTCGGCTACGACACCCCTGTCGGTGACAGGGGCCTGCCACTGTCGGGTGGTCAGGCGCAGCGGCTCGCCATCGCCCGGGCCCTTTACCGCGAGCCACCGGTGCTGTTGTTCGACGAAGCCACCAGCGCGCTCGATACCGAATCCGAGTCGATCGTGAAACGAAACATCGACCGGCTGCTCGAGGGCCGTACCGCCTTCGTCGTCGCACACCGTCTGAGCACGATCCGCGACGCGGACCTGATTGTCGTGCTGGAACGAGGCCGTCTGGTCGAACAGGGAAGCCACGACGAGCTCCTGGCTCGAAAGGGCGTGTACTTCTACCTCTACACCCAACAGCTGTCGACGACTTGACAGTAGGCTGACAAAAGCGTCGCCTATCCTGGTTGGCGCGCTGGCTCCCTCGAGGTGAGTATGAATGCTCATACTTGGGGGTCGTATTGCTGGGCGGCGGACCGTATTCTTGAGTTGTCCCGTAAACGCGGGAACTGGACAAGCCACGGGGGATCAGCGATGGACAAGGACAAGACGCCTAGTGAGCCTCGCCTCGACGAGGACCTTGCCGTTGAAGACGAGAGCGCCGAGAAAGTCATCGGGGGACATTCGCTCTCCCACAAGACCAGCCCGGCTCATACGCACTCGCACACGTCACATCCGGACCACTTCAACATTTGACCTACCGTGCCCTCGGCCGGTTTGGCTGACGGCGACTTCCTCCGCCGGCTGACGGAAATTGAGGCCAAGAGCCTTGAAGCCCGCAGCCGGCGGAAGTCGTACGCGCGGGGGACGATCATCTTTCGCGACGGCGATCAAGGGGGCGAAGCTCTCGTGTTGCGCGCCGGCCGAGTCAAGGTCAGTGCCCGGCGCAGGAGTCGTGAGGTGATCCTGGCTGTCCTCGACCCGGGAAGCCTCCTGGGTGAGGTAAGTGCCATCGACGGCGGGCCTCGATCCGCTACCGTCGTCGCCCTCGAGCCCGTCGAAGTCGACGCGATAGGCGCGGACGACTTTGTCGAATTCCTCGCTGAGCATCCACGTGTCGCAGGAGAGCTTCTGCAGCTCGTCGTCGCACGGCTTCGGGACGCCTCGCTGCGTCAGGTCGAGTTCGGCACGGTGGACACGCTCGGCCGCCTTTGTGTGAGCTTGATTCAGCTCGCCGATCGTTACGGACGCCCACTCGGCGAGCACGTGGAAGTGGACGCTCCGATCAATCAGCAGGAGATCGCCGAGTGGGCTGGAATGTCGCGGGAGGCTGTCGTCAAGGGTCTTCGGCAGCTCAGGAGCCTCGGATGGCTGACCGTCGACGCCCGGGTCCTCACGCTTCTTGATCCTCCAGCGATTCGCCGCCGTGCCGGTCAGCGTTGAGTCCCCGGAAGAGTTCCGGGCCGAGCCGCCCCCACAATGTTCAGCGCCGGGACCAAGCCGCGCGACGCCCAAGATACGCCGGCCTGTTGCCTGCTCCCTTGTCCAGGAGCACCGTCAGGAGTTAGCTCGCCCTGGTCGAGGCTCGCCCTGCCCATCAGAGCGAGCCCCACCCGCGCGACGAACAAGCTCGTCCCCGTAGACTGCAGAGAGATGGGGGTCGAAGTAGGGGGCGAAACGGGCAACACTGAGCCTGGGGTGCTCCGGGTAGCCCTGCAGGAATATCTGAGCGGCGGTGTTCTAGAGCCCGGAGTGCGCCCGGAGGTTGCATCCTCGTGGCGTCGGTCTCTGACCTCCGACGTTTCGCCTGACCGACTGGAAGTGCCTTATTTCGCTGAGTCGCACGACGATGATCGGCTCGTTCGGACCGCGCGGCCCGTCCTTGAACAAATGGCTGAGGACCTGACATCCGTCTCGATGAGCGTTCTTCTGTCGGACCCGAACGGCCGAATACTGGACCGCTCAGTCGCAGACGGAAAGCTTCGCAGGCAGCTCGACAGCGTCATGTTGGCACCGGGGTTTCGCTACAGCGAAGACGACGTAGGCACCAACGCCCTGGGCATTGCGCTACTGAAGAGCACCCCGGTGATCATCACAGGCGAGGAGCATTTCGTGGACGCGCTCACCGCGATGGTATGTGCCGCAGCGCCCATTATCGATCCGGCCACGGAGATTGTTCTGGGGGCCGTGGACCTAACCGGTCCTACCGGAGCTTCCGACACCCTGATGCTCGCGCTGGCCAGGCAAGCGGCACGGAGCATCGGGGAGCGGATGTTGGACTGGGCAACGGTTGCGGACCGAGCGCTCGTGGAGTACTTCGTGCGCGCGCGTCGAAGGGCACGCGGCCCGATCCTGGCAGTCAATGAACGCGAGATGATTATCAACGCGGCGGCAGCGCGGATCATCGGACAGAGCGATCGGGGATATCTCTGGCAATGGGCGAGCGAAGCGCTCGCGACGGGTGACTCCGACTCTGGGCTTCGAGACATCGATATCCGCTCTTTACGGCTGGCGGCGCGCTGCGAGCCGGTCTACTCGGGAGGTGAGCTCGTCGGAGCACTCGTCCGCCTCTCCCAGCGTGGGCACTCCTCGGCTGGCAGGACCGCGCATGAACGCCGTTCTGACCGGGCAAGCTTCGGATGGTCAAGCCTGCGCGAGTCGGAGCTCGGAATTGCCCGACTGGTCGCCGAGGGTCTGACCAACCGCGAAGTGGCCTCCCGCCTGTTCATATCTGCTCACACTGTCGACTTCCATCTCCGCCAGATCTACCGCAAGCTAGGCATCTCGTCACGAGTCGAATTGACGAGACGAATAGTCGACCAGCAACACAGCGTCGGTCCCAATCTGGGTTACTGACGCATGCTCGATCGAGTTCTCCGACACCTCGCCGGGCCTAGGGGTCACGATCGACGGAGTCTCGCCGACAGGCGTTGAACGACAGTTGAACCCTGAGAGTGCGAGTGCACCTGATTGCTGAGCAGCCGGTCGTCGCGTCGACTGTCTTGGACGCCTGCCGGGTCGACGGGCTGCATCTGAAGCCACAACTCTGCCATGAGTCGTGGCGAGGCCGGGACCGTGAGCCCGCGGATCTCAACTTCTGGATGCGAGACAGCGCATCTCACGCCGGCCACCTACCAATGCTCGACTAGTTTCCGCCGCAGGCTCACCTCGGCGGGCTCATTCCGCTGGAACTGGTGACTAGACGCAATTCACTGCCCAGCGTTCGCGCTAGATCAATCCGTTGTTGTTGAGTTCCGCGTCGCTCTAGGCGCGCTTGGCATCCGACTCGGCGATGTGATCGGCGATGGACCATGCCTGCGACTCGTGTCGACGAAGCGTGTGGCGCAACAAGTCGTTGGTTTCTCGGTCTCGGCTCGTCGCGGTCATGGTGATCGCTTCTCTGATCCTGCCGATGATCAGTTCGTGTGCTTCAAGCAGGCCCGCCAACATGGCAGGAACGTCGCCTACGCCCTTTAGCGGCCGTGAGACAACGGTCAACTCTGCGACCTGGAGAGGAACGGTCGTTGCGGCTCCGAGCTCCCGCACCCGTTCGACGATGAGGTCGATCAACTCGCGCTGCTCGTCGGTGTGCTTACCGAGCAACACGTTCAGTTGGCAAGAGGTGTGATCGCTCAGCAACCAGAGGTATCTCCCGTAGTGGTCGTAGAGCATCATCGAATCCGCAAGTAGTCCGTTGAGCGCCTGGCTGCTAGCAGCACGAATCGCTCGCCGACGCGATCGGCCAGAGCCGGGGTGTGCCGAACTCCTGGACTTGGATGCCTTCTTTGGAAGCAGTAGTTGACGGCTCGCTCCCGGGATTCCGGGGACAACCGGCGTACGTGTGCGATCAAGTCTCGAGTCGATGCTCATCGAAGTCTCCCTTGCTGGTCGTGACGTCATCTCCAAAGAGGAGCCTGGACATCGGCATCACCTCTACTGTGCGTTCGCGAGCGCGCAATGACACCACGCGATCACGTAATGAAAAGGCGGAATTCAGCCAGACACTGGTGCACGCATCCAACAGTCCGGTGATCGACCAGCTTGATTACGGCTAATTCGCCGTGTCGCTGTAGTGTCACCGACGGCTGAAAATTGACCTTCTGAGACGGCCTCCCCTGTCCAGGTCGACCGAAGGGCTCGCAGTGATCGCGGGGCACAAACTCTGGCTTCGCGGGCGGCGAGCGCGATAACGCCCTGAGTGCGACCTTCACCCTGAACACGACAGAGCGTCAGCTTTTTGAGGCAAAGGCAAACCTAGCCAGTCAACCCCGGACGGGCATTCGTATCTGCTCTGCGGCACGGCGTCGCTCGTGCAATCACGGACGGCAGGCGAAAACACGAAGGATTCAACGCGAAAGCCCGTCGAACGTTCGCGTATGCTCTCCGGCACGGGTTGCGCGTGGCAATCATGGACAGAACGTGGAGAACTGTCCCTCGTTTAGACGCACAAACCCTGGTGGAATGGGCTGACTCTCCGCTGGCACAGCCCACTCCGCCGCCCACCGCCATCATCTTCACGACTACGAACACTCGTTTCACCGCCGTTCGTTCCGGCGGCCGGGAAACGACCCGCGCCACCAGGCGAGACCTCGATTTAGACCGTCTCGCCTGCGACGCCCTTAGATAGAAAGGCTAAGCTTGCTAGTTTATCTAGCAAGGCTAGTCTTGGTAGATGTCTCAGGATCCAGGAGTCGATGACGTTGCTGCGGCTCTGCAAATGAGCATTGGCTTGTGCATACGACAGCTTCGTCAGATGCAAGCTCAGGGCGACCTGAGCTTGCCGGAGGTCTCGGCCCTCAAGCGATTGGATCGAAGCGGTCCGACCTCGGTGACAGAGTTGGCCACGGCTGAGCAGATCAGCGTGCAGTCGATGGGAACGACGCTGACGGCGCTCGAGGCACGTGGCCTCATCGAACGACATCCCCATCCGAGCGACGGGCGGCGTTCCGTTCTTTCGATCACCAAGTCAGGCACACGGGTGCTGGGCGACAAGCACACCGCGCGGGCCGAGCAGCTGGCAAAGACCCTTTCGACCGGGTTTAGCCCTGCTGAGCTTCGACAGTTGATGGCGGCCGCGCCCTTGATTGAGCGGCTGGCGCAGAGCCTGTGACCGCGATGCCTACAGGAAAGAGGAAGACGATGGCACTGACGACTTTGGACCCCAAGCCCGCACTCATCGTGATCGACTTTCAGAAGGGAATCGTCGACGCGCCCACGGTCCATGCCACCGGAGAGATTGTCGAGCGTTCTGCCAGCCTGGCCGGCGCGTTCCGCCGCCAGGCTCTCCCCGTGCTGGTCAACGTGACCGGTGCAGTACCAGGGCGTACCGATCGGACCCGCCCGCCCGAGTTCATCAGCTCTCCCGACTGGGTCGACCTTGTCGACGAACTCAATGCGCAACCGGGCGAGCACCTCGTCACCAAGCAGCGGCGGAGCGCCTTCCACAACACTGGGCTCGACGCTCATCTACGCGGCCTCGGCGTCACCCAGGTGGTGCTGACCGGCATCTCGACCACCTCAGGCATCGAGTCCACCGCCCGCTCCGCGTACGACTACGGCTACCACGTGGTCCTTGCCACCGACGCGATAACCGACCCAGATGCCGCAGCCCACGCAAACAGCGTCGAACGCATCTTGCCCAAGCTCGGCGAGACCGCCACGACCACCGAGATCCTCGACATGCTGGACAACCGCCAATGACGCTCCTCGGCACGCTTCTCAAGAATCGCAGAGCCAGAGACACCCATTCGGCCTGGAATCTCCCGAACCTGCAAGGACCAGAGCTGTTGACCGTGTCGAGTCAGCACTTCAAGGAAGGAGAATCGATCCCGCGGGAACACGCCGGCAAGCGGATCGGAGGGAAAAATCTGTCCCCCGATCTGAACTGGAGCCCGCCACCACCCGAGACGAAAGAGCTACTACTCGTGGTCGAGGACCTCGATGTCCCCACATCCAAGCCAGCCGTGCACTGCCTGGTGCTCATCGACCCGTCCCGGCTCGACTCGCCCAACCATCTTCCGCCAGGCGCGCTATCGGCGCACGAGCCCGCCGCCGGGATACGGATCCTGCGATCCACCATAGGTCGGGGATACCACGGCCCCGAGCCGATCAAAGGCCATGGGCCGCACCGCTACACCTTCCAAGTCTTCGCTTTTCTCGGCGAGATGAGCGGCAATTCTGACAGCGCCAAACTCCGTCGAGCAAGGCCCCGTGCCCTCCTCTCTTCGCTCACCGCACCGGTAGTCGCCAAGGGTCGGCTGACGGGCGTTTACGAACGTTGATCCCATGGCCAAGATCACCGTGATCCTCCCTCCCGATTTGAATGGCGATCTGCGCTTGAATAATTGTCCCCTAACGCGCGCGATTGCAGAACCGAGGGGTGTCCCAAGGGCGCCGCAGGGGATCACGCTCCCGGCGTTGTGGAGCGGGGCGGCGACTGCAGGTCGTGCCCATTCCTTCTGGCGGTACTGCTTGTGGCCGGCTCGTTCGGCCGATGAATGCGTTGCCTGATCCGGTGGACAACCACAGTCTTACCCAGGGACCTGGTTTCGCCCGGCGCACTCTGTCGTCACTCCGGTGGCGGAACTTCCGCCTACTCTTCATCGGCCAAACCATCTCCCAGACCGGCAACTGGCTGACCAATGTTGCTCTGACCTCCTCATCCTGCACCGCGACGGAAGCGGGGTGGCTCCTGGCCTGCTGGTGGCGTGCCGGTACGGCCCGATCCTGCTGACGCCGAGGAGTGCATCTCTTACGCCGTACCCGGCTTCAAGGTCGCCGGCAAGACGGTCGCCGACTTTGCCGCCTTCAAGAACCACCTCAGCTACCTGCCCCATAGCGGCTCGGTCTTCCCCGAGCTAGCCGAGGAGCTGGCCGGATACGAGAAATCCTCCGGAGCCTTGAGATTCGCCGTCGACCAGCCCTTACCGCCCGAGCTGGTCGAGAAGCTGATCGCCTTGCGGCTACGGCAGACCTTTCCTCAAGTGCCTGAGACAGAACTGGGAGTTCGGGCTCGACCCCCGTCTCGAGACACACGTGAAGCGAGGATGCCCTATTCGGTAGGCGCGACTCCCGGCAGTACCTCGTGGACGCCTACGCCCGCACGCCGGCGATCTGGGACGGCGGCCTTACCCGCTCCCTCACTAGGCCCCGCAACGAGAGCCCCAAACCCCTGCGCCGGGGACCCTCGCTCGTCCCCGACACCTCGCCCCTATGTGGCAGCAGTGGCTCCTAGTCGGGGCGGTACTCCCGCTCCCCGGTTGCTGGGTTGTACCAAACCCGCATCGGCTTGCCCGTCGAAGGGTCGGTGAAGACTTCGCTCGTCGGCTGAGAAGACTTGCTGGCAACCTTGCGGCTACTTCGGTAACGGTCCCAGCCGAAGAGCGCAAACGCGACCCCGACGACCACGACCGCTACGATCACCCAATCCGCGACGCTCAATGGGGGCCTCTTAGCTCTGCGCGCCGGTTGGGTCAGGGGGCGCGGGCTGCCACTCGACGACCCGGGCGGTACCGTAGGCGACGATCTCGCTCATGCTCCTCGACATCTCGGTGGAATCGAAGCGCATCATGGTCACTGCGTTGGCCCCCATGGCGGCAGCGTTTTGCACCATGCGGTCGAGCGCCTGGCGCCGCGCGTCCTCGTTGAGTTTGACGTAAGACTTTATCTCGCCGCCAACGAGGCTTTTCAGGGCGGCAGCGATGTTGCCTCCCAGGCTGCGGGAGCGGACAGTGAGTCCGAACACCTGGCCGAGGGTCTTCACCACCCGCGCCTCGGGGATGTTCTCTGTCGTCGTGACAATCATGGGCCGCGAGGAAGGAGCCCGCTGGCTCGGGTAACTGGGTAGGTCGGCTGGGGCCTGCATGGCTGCCTCCTGTGACTTGAGGCGTCGGTGACTGTGGGCGCCTTCGAACATGATGTCACCACGGCCAGCCACCCGGGGCTCGACCGGCGTGGCGAATGGGAGGGACATTGACTCTTGCGCGCGAGATGAAGCCAAGCACATCTGACCACGGCGGGCTGACCTCAAATGCCCGATGGCTCAGCCTCCACCAAATCGCCGCCGATCTCGGCGTGTCTACGTCCACGGCATGCAAGTGGTCGGCTCGTGGAGCGCCGCGGCTCCCTCGATGCATCCGTCTGCATAACCGCGACATCCGAGGTCGGCGGGGCTGGTACGAAGCCTGGCTCGGAGAGCTGGAACCGTGACAGCTACATCGTTCGCCCTGTTTTGGGTCGCGTCTACGTCGTCGCTACGACTTGGAGGCTCCGAACGAGTCGTTCTACACCGTCGTCCTCCCGTCCGGGAGCGACGCCCTTGTAGATGTCGAGGAACACCGAGAGCGTTCTATGACCCGACCAGCGCTGACAGACGACGGCGTCGACGCCTTCACGAAGCCACCATGAACAGGCGGCGTGCCGGAGGTCATGTCGTTGGAGCCGTGACAACCTTGGTTGGCGAGGGTCATCGGGCGGCAGATCTTCGCGTCGAGGAAAGACCGTCGACCGTGCTGGATCCCAGACGTGCCGGCCGAACATGTCGTGGTCGAAAGGTCTGCCGCTGCGATGAAAGACAAGTCCTTGAGGCCCTTCACCGAACTGCTCCAAGTGGCGCCGAAGCTTCGTCACCAGCAGGGGCGGTACCGGAACCCGGCGACTCTCAGTCACTTCCCGGTCCTTGAGCGGTCCCCACTCCGGGTCCTCGTCGGGATCCAACCACCGGTCCGAAGTGGGTCGGTAGGTGCGACGCACGACAAGCCACCCCGGGTCGTCATCGGCCGGAAGCTCGACATCATTCCAGAGGAGACCGGTCGCCTCACCCCAGCTGAGTCCACACAAGGCCATGACAAGCACGAAACACTCGACAATCCCGCCCCACGCGCCCTCGGTCGCACACGCCGTGGCCAGTTCCAACGACTGGGGAACGCTGAGAACCATTTCAGTGTCGACGGTCAGACCAGCCCTGCCTGTCAGCACCGTCGTCCTGCCCTTCACCTTCCGGCGAGGCCTTACTACTACCCAAGGACTGCGGTCGACGGGGAGGTCATCCCGGCTGACTGCCCACGTCCAGCATCCCTTGAGTGGCTGGAGGAACCGCGTCATCGTCGCAGGGGACACCCTCTTTCGCTGGTCGCGTTCACTCCTTTCGAAACGAGCCACGAACTCTTCCACTTGTGCCGAGGTCAGCGAGTTGGCCGGCGCAGAGTGCGTCTCAAGCCAGGCGCGCCCCGCCCTCTGTCGGTCGGTGATGTTCACGGCGAGACGATCTGGGAGGAAGCTGGCTGAGTCCAGGTAATCGGCCACCGCCTCAGAGTCACGTCCCTCCGGCTCAGCTCCAGGGACCAACAGCCACCTGCGCGCCCGATTGAACGAGCGAGCCGCCGCCTTCTTCGTTGCGGGCTCCCACTCCGGATGCTGACGGAAGTAGAGCCCCGTCAGATTGAATACCGTGAGCTGTCGAAGTGCTTCGGGTTCCTCAGGAGCGACGAACTGCTTGGCTCGGAGATCGAACGGCAAGCCCTTTGTGAAGTCACGGTCAAGCCGCTCCTTCCACGCTTGGGCCAGGGCGGCCTTCCGAAACCGCTTCAGCCATTGGACACCGTCGGCTTTGCCCTTCACGTCCCAACAGTCGAGCTGGCGGCGGCGCACCTGTCCTGTGGTCCGATCAATGGTGCGCTGAAAGGTCGATGCTTTGACGATCCACGTCGAGAACGTTCTCGGGACCCACGGGTCGGGGTAGTCACGAACCATGCAAGGCTTCCTTCGTCTTGCGAATCAGTAACGGACAGCCGTTCGCCGGTGGCTGCGACCTAATGGCGATTGTATCACCGTGAGGTTGAATCTGGGTTGAATCAGGCCGCCGCCAAGGAGTTGACCCCTGCCCGCAAGTCGCACCGACTCTAGGTGGCTACCCCTGGCCTCCGGCTCTTTTGCAACTCGCTAACACCCCATTTGAACTGGTGTTTCTAGCCAAAGCGGCGGGACGACGGACCGGCCGCATATCGACTAGAGTGGTTGACAAGGAGAGGTGCGAGAGCGGCCGAATCGGACTCACTGCTAATGAGTTGACCTGGGAGACCGGGTCCGAGGGTTCAAATCCCTCCCTCTCCGCTCGCGAGGTTTTCACGTTTAGACCTATGCCATTTTCACGTTTGGTTGTAGCAAAGGGTTGTATCGCGGGGCCGCAGCCTGGCTGACCATCATTCGCCGGATGCCAGTACGTGGCCGCGTTCGCCCGGGCGC
>Ga0302156_10002957_pt1 | contig 13543 bp, 13 predicted proteins | sample I_Bog_N3_2_FD_193503 | JGI IMG/M metagenome (GOLD analysis project Ga0302156, IMG submission 193503) | Peat permafrost microbial communities from Stordalen Mire near Abisko, Sweden - I_Bog_N3_2 | ecosystem: Environmental > Terrestrial > Soil > Wetlands > Peat | place: Sweden: Abisko, Stordalen... | reverse complement strand
AATCCAAGCTGGGATTGATCATATTGGTCTCGCACCACCAGCCGTTGCGATAGCGGATTTCCGCCGCCGCGTGCGTGGCTCCCAGGGTATGGCCCAGGACATGCGCCGGCGTCTGGACATCGCGCCATGAGGCAATGGCCACCGTCCCGCCGTTGGCCGCAATCGCGGTGCGGCCATGGTCCGGGCCGCTGGCGGTCAAGAGTAAAAATTTAGTTCGTTTCTCGGCATCATCGTCGAAGGAAAAGCCCCCTTGCTGGGCGGCGAAGCGCCAGGCCCGTCCTCCCCATTCATCCAGTCCCGCCACGCCTGGTTCTCGGTAAGGGAAATCGGTCGATCCCGGTTGTTTGCGGATGTAGTTCATCTCGATGTGGCTGATTTTGTCGGGCAAGCGCTGAAGCAAATCCGCGCTCCACCAGGAAAAATAATCGGCATGGACGTCACCATAACCGCGCACACCAAGATCGTCGTGCAGGAAGACGTAGACCCGCAGACGTTGCGCGCCGGATGCCGCGTCCATGGCGCTCAGGCTTCTGCGCGGCTTGGACCCGGTAATGCGCTCGCTGGCCAGGGCTTTCCCCGGGCGGCGCGCGCTGGCGCGATAGCGATAGCCGGGCTGATGGCGCGTGAAACGATAACGCTTGAGCCGTTCGCCTTGCGGCAACAGCATGTAAAACTGGTGGTCGTTGTGGATGAAAAAGGCGGGCGCGTCGCCGAGCCAGCCCTGATAGTGGGCGCTGTTCGCGCCCGCGACGCTGATGTTGCTGCGTTGCTGGATGCGGACCTGGGCCGGCGCGCGATTGATTTCGACTTGAAAGCGCAGGCCGCCGTCCGCTGACGACCCGCTGTCGGGCAATGCAGGCAGGCGGCGCGCGACATAATCCACCAGATCTTCGCTGGCAACACGTTCCGTGGCGCGGGTGGGCGTCGATGCGCTGGCCAGCGCCATCAGCAGCAGCGAAATTTTCAGGGAGGGGAGTGGGCGGGGCATGGACCTTCTCCAATCGGTTGACGGAGACGGTTGGACCGGGAAAATGACACGACGATAGCTCGTTCGCGCCATTTTGCCCGATGTGCCAGTCGAAGCGGTGAAGGGAGGGCGCACGCGGCCCGTGCGCCGCTCCGACTAAAGCGGCTTGATCGGAATGTAATGGCCGCCTTTATCCACCCTCGAGAGCGGCAAGCCCGCTTTCAGACGGCGTTTGCGTTCTTGCGACAGTGGCGGGCAGCTGTGCTCGTCGTAATACATCACCATGCAGTCCAGGCACATCAAGCATTCTTTCTGATCAATGCGTCCCTGCTCGTCGATCGCCTGTGAACCACAGCCGACCGCGCAGGCGTGACAGGTGGTACATCCCGCTTTACGGCGCAACGGCAGCATGCGCAGCCAGGAGGGAATCGCCAGGCCCGCGCCCAGTGGGCACAAGTATTTGCAGAATGGCCGTTCGGTAAACAGCGAAACCCCGACAATCACGGTCCAGAACAGCACAAACGGCCAGGCGCGATTCAAGACGCCGACCAGGAAAGTGGTTTTAAACGGTTCGATCTCCGCCAGCGCCTCGGCGCTGCTGATCGAATAAAACGAGGTCAAGAGCAGTACGGCAAAAATCACATACTTGAGCCATTTAAGACGCGCGTGCCACCTGGCCGGCAGCTTGCCCTGAAAACGGCGTAGTCCCAGCGCGCCAGCCGCCTTGTAGAGAATTTCCGATAGCGAACCGAATGGACACATCCAGCCACAGAACAACCCGCGCCCCCAGATCAATACCGTGACGGCGATAAAGCACCAAAACAGGAAAATGAACGGGTCGAGCAGAAACAGACTCCAGTTCCAGCCGCTGCCGAGCGAGTTGAACAAGGTCAGTACCTGGGTAATCGACGGCTGGGCCATTTCATGCCAGCCGACAAAGCCGATGGCAAAAATCCAGCTGATCATTTTCGGCCAGGACACCCACTGTTTCTGACTGCGCTTGGCCTTGCGCACCCAGACATCGCGGCTGACGAAGAACCCGGTGACCAGGATCAGCCAGGCACAGAACAGGGCGATTTCCAGCGCCTTGTCGCGCCAGATTTTTTCCCAGGCCGGCAGTTCCATGGCGACGACCGGGCGGCCGCCTTGCAGGAACTTCGCCGGCAGCCAGTACTGACTCTCAAAAGCGCTAAACACCTTGGCGCCGGTTTGTCGGTCGACTTTGTTGCCGAGAAACACAAATTGCCACGGGTAGGCGGCGCTGAAGGTCGGGTTGCGGATCACGAAGATCCCGGACTCTTTGAACTCCGGCGCGCCTTGGGCCTTGACTGAATATAAGTTGGTGTAATCCGTGTCGCGGAAGGTGAACGAATCCAAATCCTGTTTGACCTGAATCCGGTCGAAGATCCCGCCGCGCACAAAGCCGGAGCCCTTGAAGGACTCGGTGCCGCTGGACACAATGAACAGCGCGTGTTCGCCCGGCTTGAGCGATTGCATCAGATCCTGGTAGCCGGCATCACCGAGGATGCTGCGTCCGATCGCCGGCGCGTTCAAATAGCCATAGTACAAATCCAGATACGGGCTCGCGCTGTCAGGCATGCCGACATCGGACGGCTTCAGACTCAGATGTTGCACGCTGCCGTCGTCGAGCAGCGCCTGCCAGTTTTCCCCCTGGGTCAGCGGGATCAGTTTTGCCGCCGGGCGCGCCTTCTGTTTGACGATGCCGACTTGGGTGGCTATCACATACGCGCAGCGGGCAATCGCCTGATTTTCGGCGATGACGGTGACCGTGGCGCCCGAGATGGCATCCAGGCCGGAGTTGTTGTCCGCGTTTTTACCGATTTCGAACCGGGTGCCGGCGAACAGGCCCTGATACTGCTTCAGATACGCCAACAGTTTGGATTCCGGGATGCCGACGAGCAGAATCGGCTCGCTATGCTTGAGTACGCGCACGCCGGTGATGATCCCATGGGTGTTCATGCCGATCAGCGTGACGATGGGTTTGCCGGAGTAACCGGTGATATCCACGATATCGGTGGAGAGAAATACGTAACCTTTGAGCTGCTGACCTTGATAGGCTTCTACATAGGGCGGGCGCCCCATGCGCGCTGAAAAGCGATTGGCGCCGGGTAGCACCGAGGCGCAATCGACCCACTGACACATATTGGCGTCGGTACTTAGCCCGGGGGGCAGTTCCTGCTCATACATTGACGCCCCGCTCGCCACTGCACTGATCAGCAGGGCGCACAGTGAAATAAGGCGGAGTAAGGCAAACATCGTAATCTCTCTTCGCGATAGTGCGCGGGCCATGGTCCGGGGGAGGTCAGTGTCGGGCGCGCAGGCGGGATCAACGCCCGCGGCGTTGATCCCGCCGGTTAATGGCGGAAGCTTGGTTGTGGCGAGCGCGGGCTTAGCTGGCTTTAGCCACCATGTAATCCACCGCCGCCTTGACTTCTTCATCCTTCAGGCTGGGGTTGCCGCCATGCGCCGGCATCGTGCCCTTGTCGCCAGTGAAGCCGCCTAGCGCATGCTTGTATAGTGTGTCCTTGCCCTTGGCGATGCGCGGCGCCCAATCTTGCTTATTGCCGAAGACTGGCGAGCCGGAAGCGCCGGTCTGGTGGCACATCGAGCACACGGTTTTGAACACCTTGGCGCCGGTCGGGTTGCTGTCCTCGATACTGGCGGCTGGCGCGGGCGCGGTGGCGGGGCTGGCGCTTGCCGGCTGCGCGCTCGACGCCGCATCATTGCTCTTGCCACAGCCAATCAGGGCCAGGGGCAACAAACAGGTAATAAAGGCTAATTTTCCCTTAGACATTTCGATCTCGCGTTAATGAGTGGAACAATAAATTACAGCGACATAAGATGTTTTGATAATACATCTTTGTTTGCGCATCATCCAGTCAATTCGACCCACCCGCGGCGGGTCTCCAGGCTCAGAGGTCGGGCTTACTACCGGGTTCCGGGTCGGACTTGGCTTCTTCCCCCTTCATGCCGTCCTTGAAGCTTTTGACCGCGCTGCCCAAGTCGCCGCCCATGGTGCGTAATTTTCCGGTGCCAAAAATCATGGCGACCACCACCAAAACAATCATCCAATGCCAAATGCTAAATGAACCCATGATCGCTCCCTGATTAATCGAATTCGATGCTCACGCCGCTGAAATTTCCACCATCAGCGGATCTTGCAACAGATGCAGCAATAGCGTGCGCACATTGTCCCAACAGTCGGCGCCGGGGTGGGTCAGCACATCGGCGCGCAACGACCCGTCGGCATCGTGCAAATGGTTGGGGAAGGTTGCCAGCTGGGGATGAAGCGGCGCGGTGTCGATGCGTAGTTGCACATCGCCCCAGCTCCAGCCCAGTGAGTATTCCTCATTGCTTTGACAGCGCAGCTCCAGCACCACGCCGTTGTTCAAGTGAACCAGGAGCGCGTCCAGACACAATTCCAGCGGTTTTTCCAGATGCGCGGCCAGATGCTGTTCAATTTCTTGCTTCAGTTGCAGGTGCAGCATGCTCATTGTCCTTGCCCCGCCAACAGTTGGCTCAATTGGCCGCGCACTTGCTCGCGGCTGTCAGCCAGCGCCAGCGCGCCCAGGTAGTGTTCGTACGCCGGGTGTTCCGGCACCGCCGCGCTGCGAATCAACTCCAGTAAGGCCGCCTCCTGATCCACGCCATAGCGCTGTAATAGTTGCTTGCGGCCTTCGCGCAGGGTGTAGACGAGCTGGCTTAACGGCTCAATCTGCAACGCCTGTTCATAAGGGATGCCTGCGTAAAAATTGCTCATAGGATTCCTTCACATGCTCTTATCTTTAACCACACCACCATCCATCACCGCCATCTCCGGGGTGAATTGGTCGAAGCGGATGACTTTTCCGCCGTGCTTAGCGGCGAAGTTCCGGGCGTCGCTCGGTTGCGCGAACGAGGCAAAGGTCGGCCCCATGGATCCCAGCAGTTTGGAGCCGACAACGTAGAACGCGGTTTTGGCGTTGATCCAGTGCCCTTGCGGGTGGGTCCAGTCGGTCTTGCCCATATCCTGAACATACAGGGCCAATACCTGCTTCTGCTGTTCTGGATGCAGATAGACCGCGACCAGGCCGACCGTATCGCAGAAGAAGTCGGGGGCGCCTTGATCATAGATGATCTGGGCCTTGGGACCCGGGTAGTCCATCAGGCTCATGCCGTCCAGGCTGCTCACGGTGCTGCGCGTGATTTCCTGTGGCGGTGGCGCGGGTGGTGGCGCTGGATGACAGGCCATCAGCAGACTGCTGGCCAAAATCACGATCAGAGTGGAGCGACGGGCAAACATTTTCATTGACGGAATCTCCAGGCGGCGAGCCCCAGCGGCAGGATGATCCATGCGCTCATGATGGCGCCAAGGTAGGCCGGATTGGCCAGGGCGGCGGGAAATACGCTGCTCAGACCGTACATGGTGCGTAGATCGTCCTGGCCGAAAATATTCAGAATGCGGAATACATCCGCCGGGTTGAGCAACAACAGATAAGGAAACAACGCGCCCATGACCTGGCCGCCACTGAGCACCAGCGCGCCCAATAACAGCAGGTCGAACACCAGGACAAAAAAGAACCACAGCGCGATGGCGATCCCGCTGGCGCGGGTGCGATCCTGGGTAAACACCGATACCGTCACCGCCAGACTGAGAAACACCAGACCCAGCAGGACTGAACTGAGCATAAAACCGACGTATTGATAGAGTGCGTCCAGCGGTAGATTGAGGCCAATGATGATGCCGACCAAACCGAAACCGATCACGGTGGACGAGGTCAGCGCGGCGGCCAGGCCCAGGTATTTACCCAGTAGCAATTCAAATCGGGTAATCGGCATCGACAGTAAAAGATCCAGTGAACCGCGTTCGCGTTCGCCGACGATGGCGTCGAACCCCAGGATCAGCGCGATCAGGGGCAGCAGGTAAATCACCAGACTGACCAGGCTGGCAATCGTCGCCTCAATGCCCTGCAGGCCGACCGAACCTTGCGAGGCGGCGCCGAAATAACTGATGACCAAGGCGAATACGGTAAACACCAGGGTAATGGCTAATACCCAGCGATTGCGGATGCGGTCGCGGAATTCCTTGGCGGCAATCGCGCCGACCTGTTGCCACTCAATGCCTAGCAGACTCATGCTGCGCCTCCGCTGTAACCGAGGAACACATCCTCCAGGGACGGTTCGGTGATATGTAAATCGAGCACTTGCTCGCCCAGGCTGGTCACCGCCGCTAGCAGCGCCATTTTGCCCGCGCGCGCGCAACGCAGCGTGGCGCGGTGCGGCGCGAACTGTATCGGGTCCAGTGTCAGCCCGGCCAAGGCCTGTTGCAGCGCCGGTTCGGCGCCATCGGCCAGCGTCAATTCGAAATACAGCGGCAGGTCCGCGGCTTGACGCAGCGTTTGCACGCTGCCCACGGCCTGAATCTTGCCGTTGCGCATCACGGCCAGACGGTCCACGCGTTGTTGGATTTCAGACAAAATGTGCGAGGTCAAAACGATGGTGACGCCGTCGTCCTGCATTTCGCGCAAGATCTGGTAGAACTCGCGAATCCCTTCCGGGTCCAGACCATTGGTCGGCTCGTCGAGAAATAACAGACGCGGCGCGCCGAGCAGCGCCTGGGCAAATCCCAACCGTTGGCGCATGCCCTTGGAGTAGGTGCGCACCCGTCGCTGGCTCGCCTGGCCCAGACCGACACGGGTGAGTAGTCCCGCGCAACTGGCGCTGGGCGCGCCTTTCAGCCGGGCAAAAAACTGCAGGGTTTCCAGGCCGGTCAGGTTGTCGTACAGCACAATATTTTCGGGTAAATAACCCAGGCGGCGCCGAACCTGGCGAAAGCCGGCGCCGCGCACCGGCTGGCCTTCAATCCGGATCTCGCCGGAGTTCGCCGGCACCAGACCCAGCATCAGTTTGAATAGCGTGCTTTTGCCCGCGCCATTGTGTCCGATCAGACCGAACAGCTCGCCGGCGCCAATCGACAGGTCAACCCCGTCCACCGCATGAATCGGGCCATAGGCCTTGGTGGTCCGATGAACTTCAATCATGTTGTTTTCCAATCCATTGCCTCCAGGACGGGTGTTGCGGCCGCATCAGCGGCCGGTTATCCACCACGCTCGGCGCGCGCAGCACAGGGAACTGCTGGGCGATCATGCGCAGCGTCTGAATCGCTGGACTATTGAGTAACAGCTTGACCATCGGTACCCGCCACATCAGTCGATCGACAATATCGTTGGCGACATACGGCACATCGCCGATACCGCGGCCCTTGCGATCCCACCCCAGGTAATTGCTCCAGTAATTACCGTCCCACATCACGTCGCTGGCGGCGACATAGCGCAGCTGATCGCGATTGCGAATGAAGTCGTTGCCGCTGACCTGGTTGTGAACCGATCCGCCCCACAGGTGCACGCCGACGTTGTTATCCACCACCAGGTTGTTGCGCACGATGTTGTACTCGGCGTCGTACATGAAAAATCCACGCTGGTTGCCGGCGACGATGTTGTTCTCGATCACCGAGTCCTGAATCGAGCGCAGCATGATGCCGTGATCGCTATTGCCCCAGACATGGTTGTTGCGCACGATCTGGTTGCGGGTTTCCATCAGGGCCAGTCCGCCGCGGTTGTGATAGACCTCGTTGCCTTCCCAGGTGTTGTAATAGGAATTCATGTAGTGGCTGCCGTAGCGCACATCGTGAATTCGGTTACCCTGGAAAATGGCGTGATGGGAAACGTCGACATAGATGCCGTCGCGTGTGTAGCTGATGCTGTCGCGCAGAATGCGCGCGCCGGTGGTGTTGTACAGCTCGATGCCATTGCCGCGCTCGGCCGAGAGAAAGTCGCGCTTGCCGGTAATCAGCGTATCGCTGATCTCCACGCCGCTCACTCCTTCGATCCACAGACCAAACAGGCTGTAAGTAATGTCGCAGTGGCGCACCGTGGCGCGCTGCGCGCCCGGTTGAATATAGATACCGGCGTTTTGCGCACCGAGATCGCCGCCGCTGCCGGTCACGATCAATCCTTCTATCGTGACGTCGGGCGCGATCACGCGAATCACGTCGCCGCTTTGCTCGCCGCTGATGGTGGGCCGATTCAGGCCTTTAAGCGTCAGCGGTTTGTCGATACGTAGATGCTCATGATAATCGCCGCGCGCCACTTCCACCGTGTCGCCCGGGTGCGCGCGCGCAAGCGCCTGCGCAATGCTTTGTCCGGGATTGACGCGCAGCGTCGCCGCGTCGGCGGGCGCAAGCGCCAGCCACGCCAGCATCAAGCCTGCCAGGCGCATCGAACGGGGGAAGTTCATCAGGGCAACCGACTCCAAGTGCATTCTTTGCGGAAAAAATGGGGAGAGCCAGGCTCTCCCCCAACCTCGTCTTGCTCTAAGCGCTAAGTTTTAGCCTTCAACCAGCATTCTGGAACGCATTTCCAAGTGCAGCGCATGGCAGAAGTTGGTGCAATAACACCAAAATACGCCAGGCTTGTCGGCAATGAAGGTCACCGACTTGGTTTCCTGCGGATTGACGATGAAGTTGATGTTGTAGTTGGCGATGGCAAAACCGTGCGTCAGGTCTTCCACCTTGTCCAGATTGGTCAGAATGATGGTCACTTCGTCACCGCGTTTGACCGTCCATTCGCGCAGGCCGAACGCCGGGGCCTGGGAGGTCAGGTGAATCGTCACCTTCTTGCCCTTGCGCTCAACGCGACAGTCTTTGGCGCTCTTCACCGCCAGCGGGAAGTCGTCAAGATTGTAGATTTGCCGGGTCTTGATGATTTCGCGGCTGACAATCAGGCAGTCGTGTGGTTCTGGAGTCAGCGCATGATCGGCAATCAGCAGCATTTTGTCGCCACTGATGTCGATCAACTGACCGGAGTCCGGGTGTTGCGGGCCGACCGGCAAGTAACGATCCTTGGAGAACTTGTTGTCGGAAATGAAGTACTTGCCATCCGCGTTCTTGGTTTCGCCCATCGAGGTAAAACCATGGCCCGGCTGGTAATGCACGTCAATCCGATCAAGGATCACTTTAACGGTCTTGTCGCCCTTGAAGGCTTTGATCGCGGCATCCACATTCCATTTAACGATCTGGCTGTCGAGGAATAGGGTGGTGTAGGCATTGCCATGATTGTCGAAGCCGGTGTGCAAGGGGCCCAGACCGATTTCCGGCTCGGCCACCACGGCGTCGCGTGGTTCTTTGAGCCCGCCGTCGAACCATTTGAGCACCAGATCGTGCTGGATCACGGTGGCGGTGGGCGACAGTTTGCCGGCGCAGGCGTAGTACTTGCCATCCGGGCTGATGTTTACGCCATGCGGGTTTTTTGGCACCGGGACATAGCATGTCAGGGCGGTTTTCGGATCGGCGTTGGCTGCCTTGGTGCCGTCAACCACCGGCACTTTGGACTTGCCGATAAACGCAACCTTGCCGGCTTTTACCGCGGCTTCAATCCGCGCCACGTTAAAGAACACGCAGGAGTCGCGTTCCGCGGCCATCATGTCTTCGTAATGCACACCGTTTTCGGTGTTGTACTGGTTGGAGCAGGCCAGTTTGCCATCGTAGGAGGTGGCGACCAGATCCATATTACCGTCGACCTTGCATTGCCAGATCGGCTGCATGGTTTCCGAATCGACGCAGGTGAACAGACAGAAATAGTTTTTCGGGTTGTTCAGATCGCGGCCGTCATTGGGCTGCGGGATATGGAATTCGCTGCCGCAGAACACCCGGGTGGTGTAATTGATTTTGCTATCGACCGGATCGCATTTATCCGGGAAGGTGCCGTGGAAGCCCTGGACATTCGGCAACTGCGTGATTTTGTCGCATTCCATGGTGTCCAGGCGGACTCGCGCCAGGCGACCATTCATTTTGTCGTTCACAAAACAGTACTTGCCGTCGTAAGTGCCGTCTTTGTATGACATGTGGACGTGATGGGTGTCGCCGGTGGTGAAGTTCAGGCTGCCGTCGCGCTTGGTGCCGATGATCGCCTTGGATTCATTGGTAATCCCCCAGCCGACCAGGCAGTCGTAATTGAATACCGGAATCCGTTTTAATTCGCGACCGGATGGCAGGCCCAGTACCCGGACTTCGCCGGAGTGACCACCGCTGGAAATGCCATAGTAGGCGTCCAGAACCCCTGGATGAACTTCATACTTATCATAATCAATGGCGCTGGCTACCGCGCCGCCGGCGGCGCTGGCGCCACCGGCGGGCGCCGTGGCATCCGCGCCGCGGTTGCAACCCGCGAGCCCCATGGACAAGCCGACCCCGGCCAGACTGGCCACTGCGGTGGTGCTGAGAAAGTTACGCCGCCCCTGATCCTGGGGGAGTAGTGTTTCGGTGTTCTCGTTTGACGTTGTCATTTTCGTTGCTCACCTTGGAAATACGACGGACACCATATCTCACCGCGAAATTCTACCCGGAGTAAATTTTTCTCAGGAGATGGAGACTGCGACAAAGTGTCGCACTGAGCGACTGTATTCTAATGGCATTAAGGTGTTTTTGATATGAATCAATTGCAAATAGAATTTGCATAATAAATGCATCTTTTGAGTGGCGTAATAAATAAAAAGCGCTATGCCCGTCGTTTAGTTATGAGTGAAGCGGCGAAAGCTATGGACGATCCATGCGCTCGCCACCAGCAGGCATAGCGACAACACCGCCAGCGAGGTTAGGGGAGCGAAGAGATAACGCCCGGTCAACAGGCCGCGCAGCAGGTCGACACTGTAGGCCGCTGGATCGAGGGTTGCCGCCCAGCGTATCCAGTCCGGCGCCATGTCGAGCGGATAGAGCGCGCCGGATAGAAAAAACATCGGCAGCAGTAGGGCATTGGACACCACGGGAAACACCATGACCGAGCGAAACGGTAGCGCCAGCGCCAGACCCAGCGCCGAGAACACCAGCGCGGAGAATAGCATGAGCAGGACAAACAGGATCAGACCCACGGCGGAAAAGCCGATGCCGGCGCTGGGCGCGAACGGCAGCAGCACGGCGCTTTGCAGCCAGGCGAGCAGAGCGCCGGACAGAATCTTGCCGAGCGCAATGGTGACGCGCGGCACTGGCGCCACCATCAGCGCCTTGAGAAATCCGACCTGGCGGTCGAACACAATGCCGACCGCGGCCGAGCTGGCGGTGAACATCAGCGACAGGGCAACCACGCCTGGAAAGATATAGGCCTGGTAATAGCCATCCACGGCGAAGGTGGCGGAACGGAATGCGCTACCCAGCACAAACAGGTACAGCAGTGGTTGGACCAGGCTGAATAGCAGTCGCGCCGGGTTGAGCCAAAAGCGCTTGAGGTCGAGCCAAAGAATGGCGAGCAGACTGTTCATGGCGTGGACTCGCCGCTGGTGCTGATGAGGTGGCGAAACACCGTCTCCAGACTGGCTTGCCGGGTTTCGACCCGGGTGATGCCGCCGGGGATGCGCGCCAACAGGCTGGGTAATTCGGTGGCGGCGTCGCGGCAATCCACCCAGATGCCTCCCTCGCGCGTGCTGGGCGCATAGCCCTGTTGACGCAGCCAGACTAGTGTCAGATGCGGATTGTCGCTGGTCAGTAACAGGCCGTGCTGCGGACTTAAGCGCTGTAACCGCGCTGGCGTGTCACAGGCCAGAATCCGGCCTCGTTGCATCAAGGCGGCGCGATCCGCCAGCGCGGCTTCCGCCATGTCGTGGGTGCTGAAGAATACTGTACAGCCTTGATGCACCAGCGCGCGCAACTGGGCCCAGAATTCCTGGCGGGCAATCAGGTCCAGGCCTTGAGTGGCCTCATCGAGAAACAGTATCCGCGGATGCCCGACCAAGGCGCGCGCTAATTCCAGCCGGCGTCGTTGCCCGCCAGACAGCGTTTCGCTGCGCTGCCGCGCCAGATCAGACAAGCCCATGATGTCCAGCAGTTCTTCCGCGCGCGCGCGCGCGGCCCGGGGCGTCAATCCATAGCAGCGCGCCATTAACTGTAAATTATCCAGCGCGCTCATGCGCTGTTCGAGCGCCATCTCCTGGAACACCACGCCCATGCGTCGCCGGACTTCGGGCGCGGCGCGCACCACATCGTAGCCCAGGACGCGAATTGCGCCGGCCTTGGGGCGGGCCAGGGTGGTCAGTAGCGACAGCAGGGTGGTTTTACCGGCGCCATTCGGCCCCAATAGCGCAAATAGTTCGCCGTTGTGGACCGTCAGGTCCAGATCGCTCACGACGCGGGTTGCGCCATAGTCGTGGCAGACACCCTGAATCTCAATCGCTTCAGACATGGGGTTCCGGGCTGGCGCTCAGCAGGTGAGCTTGGATATGTGGATCGGTCCAGGTGACGCGACCCGCCATGGCGGGCGATACCCAGATGGTGCCCTTGCCATCGACCAGGATCAGTTTGTTGACCCCCAGTGCCTGTGTCAAAGACAGCGCGCGGCCGGGACCCGCGATAAATGGCGGCTTGCTGGCGCCATCCGACAGCGCGCCGGCATGCGCGCCCGGATCAATCAATACGGTTGCCGACTGGCTGGCCTGGGCCGGAAAGCCGCTGCGCGGGTCGAGAATATGGCAATAACGTTGGCCGCCGGCGATAAAGTAACGGTCATAGTCGCCGCTGGTGCCGATGGCTTCGCCGTCGCGCAGCGCAATGGTGCCCAATGAACCGGGATGGCGTGGATTCTGTACGCCGACCCGCCACGGTTCATCGCCCTTGCTGCCCAGCGCCAGCAAATTGCCGCCGACATCGATCAGGGCGTTTTTGACCCCCAGGCGCTTTAAAATCACCGCTGCTTCGTCCAGGGACCAACCTTTGGCGTAACCGCCGAGGTCAAGGGCGACACCGGGGTTGCGGCTAGTGATGCGCCCTGATGGGCTGATTTCCAGGTCGTTCAGGCCAGCGTGCCGGCTCTCCAGCGCGTTCACGGCTTGCGCGCTCGGCGGCGCTACGGCGAATTGGTCGGCCTGAAAGCCCCACAGGCGGATCAGGCGGCCAATACCGGGATCGAACAGACCACCGCTCTGGCGCGACAGTCGCTGCGCTTCGCGCAGCATGTCAGCCAGACGCGGCGAGGCTTGAAACGGCACTCCGGCCGCGAGCGCCGCATTCAGGCGGGTCAGCTCGGAGGGGCGCCAGGCATGCAGTTGCATATGCATCTGATTCAGGCGGGCAAACACCGCGTTGGTCGCGCGCCTGGCGTCATCCTGCTCAACACCGTACAGCACCAGTTGCACCTGGGTGCCAAACACATAAGTTCCCTGGGCACTGACACCCGGGGTGCGCAGGGCCATGGCGGCGAGCGCGGCGAGCGCCAAAACCACGAGCAGCAGAATGACACTAGAGTGCCGGCGACCATTGCTCATTCTGACCATATGCGTCCGTTATCTCCGGCGTCTAATAGAGGCATATAGATTACCAGAATATGCTGACGATGCCATTGGCAATCTGACTTGATGGTCGTCCAGCGCGAGTGATACCGTTAGCCGCGGTAGGATGGCCGGGCTATCCCGGCTCGGCGGCGGGACGCGGAATATCCCGCCGCCGCAAATCACTTGTTCAGGGGGGCCCTAGTACTTGCTTGGATCGTGAAAGGCCGACAAACCCAGTTCCTGAATTTTGCGCGTCAGTGTGTT
>Ga0302156_10002952_pt1 | contig 13561 bp, 7 predicted proteins | sample I_Bog_N3_2_FD_193503 | JGI IMG/M metagenome (GOLD analysis project Ga0302156, IMG submission 193503) | Peat permafrost microbial communities from Stordalen Mire near Abisko, Sweden - I_Bog_N3_2 | ecosystem: Environmental > Terrestrial > Soil > Wetlands > Peat | place: Sweden: Abisko, Stordalen... | reverse complement strand
GATCGTTCTGCCTGCCGGCGTGACGATGCTTGTGGACCCCGAGATCACTATCCTCGGATCCATCAAGTATGCGGACTACAACTGCAACACCTCCGAGAACTGGTGCAGTCCGCTCATCAACATCGCGCCGAACACCTACCCCAACCCCGGCTCTGCAATCATGGGCCTGGGCGTCATCGACGGACGCGGCGGCGTGACGCTTACTGACAAGGGCGAAAGCTGGTGGAAGACCGGACAGGACGCAAGGCCGAGGCTGGTCTACCTGAGCAGTCACACCACTGGTGCCAGCTCCGACAACTTCACGGCATATAAGATCACGCTGCAGAACTCTCCGAAGTTCCACCTCTCCGGGGTTGGAAACGACTGGACTGTGTGGGGAATCAAGATCAAAGCTCCGCCAGACTCACCGAACACGGACGGGGTCGATCCCTCCGGGTCCAGCAACGTCACCATTACACAGAGCTACATCTCTGACGGCGACGACTGGGTCTCGCCCAAGGCAGACTCAGGCCACATCGCCAATGTCACTGTCTCCAATCTCCACACGTTCAGCGGTCACGGCATCTCCATTGGATCTGAGACCAATGCCGGCCTGAACAACATGTACGTGCATGACATCGTCATCGATAATGGCTTCGGCGGGACTTCTTTCGACTCCCTGCGAATCAAGTCCGGCGCCAGCGAAGGCGGCGAGGTCTACGACGTTCTGTATAAGAACATCTGTATTAATAATGGCGGCGATACCATCGTCATCGATCCCTACTACACTTCCGCTACTGGAACCCTTTACCCCAACTTTCACGACATCACTTTCTCCAACGTACACAAGCTTCTGCACAATTCGTCCTACAAGTCGACGATGGCCGGCTACAACACGAATGGTGTCGTGTATCCGCTTACTGTGACGCTGGACAATGTGTCGTTTGACAATGACACTGCCAACGACTTCAAGGCGCCAGACAACTTCAATAACGTGCAGTTCACCTTCGGTCCCGGCCCGGTCAGCTTCGCCTCCTTCCTTAGCGCAGATGCTGCCGTCGCCTCCAACTACATTACAGTCAACAACAGCATTACGAACCCTACTGAAGCCGCTTATGGCTGCACTGGGGTCTTCGTTTACCTTGCTGGTGACCTCACGGCGAAGACCTCGACTGTAACCGCCGGCAGCAACGCGACGCTCACCGCTGTATTGCAGAATTTGGTCAGCCCAGTGCAGGCGGGCACCATCAGCTATCCGCAGCAGAACGCTCCTACAGGAACCATCAATATTCTGGAAGGCAGCAACGTTGTAGGCACAGGGACGATCAGCGGCCGGCTCACCTACATCACGATCCCAGCGGTCACGGCAGGCACGCATACCTATACTGCTCAGTACACCGGTGACAGCCACTTCTCTGCGCTCGCCTTCGGGAACTTTGCACTCACGGCCACCAATCCCGCACCAGTTGCCAATAGCCAGTCGGTGAGCGTGCCCTACAACACCGCGACCGCCATTACGCTGAGTGCAACCGGCAGCGGAACGATCACCTATACCGTTGCGACCAATCCCACCCATGGCCAGCTCTCCGGTACTGCGCCAGCACTGACATACACGCCCACCAACGGTTACAGCGGCGCAGATAGCTTCACTTTCACTGCGAGCAATGGCACCACCAGCAACGTGGCGACCGTCAGCATTACGGTGGCGGGCACAGGAAGCCAGTCGCAGACCATCACTTTTAACGCTCCCGCGACTCCGGTGACCTACGGCGCGACGGCGATCATGCTTGGAGCCACGGCGAGCTCGACCCTTGCTGTGACCTATGGCGTAAGCGGCCCTGCAAGCCTGAGCGGCAATACGCTCAGCTTCACCGGCCAGGGTACGGTCACCATTACGGCATCGCAGGCGGGCAATGGGACATACTCCGCAGCGACGCCCGTGCAGCGGACGATCGTGGTGAACCCGGCGACACTAAGTGTCGGAGTGAATGGAACGCCGACGCGTTACTATGGCCAACCGAACCCGGTGTTCACCTATTCGCTCGGGCCGTTCGTTAATGGCGACACGCAGGCATCGGCTGTGACTGGTACGCCTACGCTTACTACCGCGGCGGTGCCCAAGTCGCCGGCAGGTCCCTATGCCATCACCGTTGGTATCGGCACGCTGGCGGCCAGCAACTATACCTTCAACCCTGTCAATGGACAGTTAACCGTCACGGGAGGCTCAGCGCAGGCCATTCTATTCCCAGCTCTCGCGAACTTCACGCACCCAGTGAGCGTGCCATTGGTGGCCGTGGCGAGCTCCGGCCTGCCGGTCAGCTTTGCAGTTACCAACGGGAACAGCTACGCGTCGATCAACGGCACAACGCTCACCATCACTGGCAGCGGTTCGGTCACAGTGACCGCAACGCAGGCAGGCAACAGTAACTTCAATGCGGCAACACCTGTAATGCAAAGCTTTACGGCGCAATAAAGGCTCTTTATGCAGCGAGAATCAGAGATGCGAACGGCAAATCCAATCCGCGGCACGCGATCCGGCGCACCCGCGCTTGCTCTGAGTGCGGCTGCGACGTTGCTGGCCGGTCTGCTGAGCGGTTGCGCCTTCAGCGGGTCCGTTGCTACCACGGCTGCTTCCGGTACAACATCCGCAACCACGCACATTACTGGTGTGGTGCACGGCGGACAGAATCCTGTTATCGGTGCGACAATCCAACTCTATACAGTAGGCATCAGCGGACTCATGTCCACATCAACGGGACTCATTGCCTCGCCTCCTGTTACGGGCGCGGGTGGCGGTTTCAACATCACCGGACTCTACAACGGCTGCAATGGAGCCACACCCGGAACTGAAGTCTATCTGGTAGCGACTGGAGGCAATCCCGGTGGCGGCAACAATCCGAATCTGTCTCTGGCAGCGGCACTGGGGTCCTGCGCCACGTTGTATGCCAATGCTGCAACTACAACGATCAATGTGAACGAAGTGACGACGGTGGCCGCAGCCTATGCTCTGGCGCCGTTTGCGCTGGACTACCAGCATATCGGTGCGACCGGATCCTATCCCACGGGCCTGCTTAACGCCTTCAGTAATGCGACCGTGCTGGCCAGCAATGTGCGCGGCGCAGCGGGCGGCGACAATCTGGCCGCTGGCGTGACTGTACCCACGGCCGAGATCAATACGCTGGCCAACATTCTCGCAACCTGCGTCAACAGCCAGGGCGGCACGGCCGGTGACGGCAGCAGTTGCGGTACGATCTTTGCCGCCACTGGAGCCACTGATACATTCGATGCGGCAATTGCCATTGCGCAGAGCCCAGGCGACCCTGGCATCACGGCGCTCTACAGCCTACCATCGTCGTTATCGCCATTCCAGCCGACGCTCAGCAGCGTATCTGCTCCGAATGACTTCACCATTGAGGTGCAGTACATCAGCAGCCAACTCGCCGCGCCTTACGGGATCGCACTCGATGCGGGAGGCAACGCATGGGTCACGAATGAGGCGGGCAATTCGGTGGTGAAGATTCCCAGCCTGACACCTACTCTGGCTCCCACCAGTTATAGTGTCGGCGGTCTGCTGGCACCGCGCGGTATCTCCATCGACCGTACTGGGAATGTTTGGATCGCAAACACCGGTGGTAATGACGTCGTGGAGTTGAGCAGTACGGGCAGCCTGAAGTCGGGGACGGGCTATGCGAGCGGCGGGGTCTCGGTCCCTGTAGCAATCGCCAATGACTCTGCCGGCAACGCCTGGGTGGCGAACTTCGGCGGGAACTCCATCACCGAACTGGGTCCGACAGGCGCGGCAAGCGGAGCGAGCCCTATCACCGGTGCAGGTGCTCTGAGCGTTCCAACCGCGGTTGCGCTGGACCCGGCGGGAAACGTGGCTGTAGCCAATTCGGCGACCGGCCAACTCTGTCTGTTCAGCAATGCGGCGGCGCTACAACAGTGCGTCAGCGACGGTACGTTGCTTGGCGCGACAGCCCTGGCGATCAGCACCGGAGGCAATATTTCCGTGGCAGGATCGACGGCTGGACCGAAGGTTACCGGAGCATTCACGCTGGGTACTAATACTGGCGCCGTGAATGCTGCAAGCCCAGTCTCCGGCGGCGGACTGACGTTGCCGGTCGCTGTGGCATACGACGGCAGCGGCACAGCTTGGTTCGCCAACAGCAGTTCCATCTCCGAATTTTCCGGAACATCCGCGGTGTCCGGAAGCGCTGGCTTCGGGGTGTTGAGTTCACCCTCCGGAATCGCTGTGGATGCGAGCGGCAGTGTGTGGACTGCTAATAGCGGAGACAACTCGATCTCCGTATTCATCGGGCTCGCAACGCCGGCCGTGACTCCGTTGGCGGCGAATGCCGGGCCTTAGCTATTGCGCCGCGTGCTGCGCGACGATCGGCTCGAGCTGGTGCGAGTAGAACGAGGCGTTCTGAAAGCCGGCTTCGGCCTCGCGCGCAAACGAGATCATGTGATGTGCGACCAGCGAGACGTGAATGACGGTTTCAATATCGCCTGACTTGAGCGCAGGCTTCGCCATTTGCCAGAAGGTCTTGCGGTAGTCGCCGAAGATGCCAACCTTCGCAATGAGTTTGGTCAGCGTGCTGATTCCCCGCCAGAGATTAGCGACCGATAACTTGCCCGTAGGTGGAATCTCAATGCGGTGCGGATATGTGTGCTCCACGTTGTATGCGAAGCGGCTGTAGATAGCCTCCGGCGCAAAGGCAGCGCAGAAGGTGCGACGCCACATAGCCACCACATCGTTGTAGGGCAGCTTGAAGTCCACGTTGGACTCAAGGCCAGCGGCGTCTTCAATGAGGCGACCTTCGGCCTGCAGGCGGCGATAAAGCGGCGTGCGCGGCAGCGCCTCCAGCAAGTTGATGGTGAGCACCGGAATGTTGGAGGCTTCAATAAACTCCAGGATGCGGTCGGGCGTCTCGGGCGTGTCGGTATCGAGGCCCATGATCATGCCAGAGACAACCTCGATGCCGTAGCTGTTGAGGGTCTTCACGGCTTCGAGTATGGGAATCTCGTTGTTCTGCTGCTTGGCCATGGCTTTGAGAGCAGCGGGATCGGGTGTTTCGATCCCGCAGAAGACGGTCCAGAAGCTGGCTTCGCGCATCATCTCCAGCAGGTCGGGTGAGCGGACGATGTTGAGTGTGGCCTCGCAGGCAAACTCGAGCGGATACTTGTTGCGCTTCTGCCATTCGATGAGGTGCGGCAACAGCTCCTTGGCGGCCTTGCGGTTGCCTACGAAGTTATCGTCTACGAAATAGACGGCGCCTACCGCTCCGCCGGCGACGATGGCGTCGAGTTCGCGGAGGATCTGCTCGGGTGTCTTGAGACGCGGGTTCTGGCCGTAGAGCTCGGGTATGTCGCAGAACTCGCAGCGATACGGACAGCCGCTGGAGTACTGCACATTGGCGAGAAAATAATTTGAGATGTTGGCCAGTGCGTAAGCCGGGGTGGGGAAGTCGGCTAGGCGGAGCCGCTCGGATGTGGTGAACACCTGCTGCTCAGCGGGGCGCTGGGTGCTGTGTGCCAGAGCCGCGATGAGCGCATCGGTGGCGTCGCCGAGTTCGCCGACGTGCAGGTAGTCGAAGTCGGGGTAGTACTCGTGGCAACCTGAGACCGACGGGCCGCCTAACGCGGTGACCTTTCCCAGCGCGTGGGCGCGGCGGTTTATGTCATTCATCTGCTGGCGCTGGATGTGCATGCCGCTGACCAGCACAGCGTCGGCCCAGCGTAGTTCGCTGGTCTTTGCAGGGCGTACGTTCTCATCGACGAAACGGACCTCCCAGTGTTTGGGTAGATACGCCGCGATGGTCAGCAGTCCCTGCGGCGGCATAAAGGCCTTTACGCCGAGCAGCGGGTAAGCGTGGTCGAAGGTGCCGAAGGATGATGTGTAGCGAGGGAATACGCACAGGATGCGGCGGCTCACGGCCGCTACTGCCGGCGCGATGGCACGCAAGCCCGGCGATGCTTCGCGAATTTGCTCCAGCTTCATCGTTTCGATACCTAACTCTATTCTAGAAGTTCTGCAGCGCGAGGTACTGGTGGATGAAGGCGATGGCCATGCTGCCTTCTCCCACACCGCTGGAGACGCGCTTGATGGAGTCGTGACGCACATCGCCGGCGCAGAAGACACCGGGCAGGCTGGTCTCCAGAGGGAATGGCTCTCGCTCCAGCTTCCAATGGCTGATATCCCGGCCGGTGCGGATGTAGCCCTTGGCGTCGCGCTCCAACTCCTCAGGCAGCCATGTTGTGCTGGCTTTGGCGCCGATCATTACAAAGAGCGCCTGCGCGTCGCGAGTCTGGGTGGTTTCGGCCTGACCCGGAACGCGGGTGCGGGAGACGATGCGCTCCAGGTGGTCATCTCCCTCAGCGCGCAGCACCTCGGTCCAGGGCTCTACATGGACGTTCTTCTTCTGGGCAATCTGCTCGATCAGGTACTGCGACATGGTGAGTTCCAAGCCCTTGCCGCGTACCAGGACGATCACCGCAGAGGCGTAGTTGGAGAAGAAGACCGCGGCCTGCCCAGCGGAGTTGCCACCACCCACGATGAAGACCTTCTTGCCGATGACGTTGACGGCCTCATTGCGTGAGGCACCATAGAGTACGCCGCGGCCCTGGAATCGTTCCACACCTTCGGCGTCCAGCCGGCGCCAGTCAACGCCGGTGGCCAGCACAACGACGCAGGCGGAGACGCGGTCGCCGCCATCAAGTTGCACGCAGTATTTGTTGTCCTCGATGGCCTCCAGCTTCTCAATCGTGCGGGTGACGGCGATCTCCGCTCCGAAGCGGTCAGCCTGCTTCAGCGCGCGCTCGCTTAGGTCGTCCCCCGAGACTCCATTTGGAAACCCGAGGTAGTTTTCGATGCGCGAGGATGTTCCGGCCTGTCCCCCGGCCGCGGTTTTCTCCAGCACCAGCACCTTCAGGCCCTCCGACGCGCCGTAGACTCCGGCCGCGAGACCTGCGGGGCCGGCGCCGGCGATGACCACGTCATAGCTTTGCTGGCTGGGCGCGGTGCGAATGCCCAGATCATTGGCGACCTTGCGAACGGTAATGGGCGGCTCCACGCAATGGGCACCGTCTATGACCACCGCGGGACCATCGTGCAAGTGAGCAGTGCAAGCGGGAACACGCTCCGGCTCCAGGTCGCGGTCCACCCACTCGTAAGGAATCCGGTTGGCAGAGAGGAAGGAGCGAATCTCACGGCAGTCGGTGTCATACTGCGTGCCGATGAGCAGCACACGTGCACTGGGAAACTCCGTAGCAAACTGCTGTACTTTGCTCACGCGGCTCATCATGGTCTGCAGGATCAGAGCACCGCACTTCTCGGAGCCCTGGATCATCTCGAACGTCTGCTGCGAGTCAAAGCGGGCGACGCGCGAGGGCACCTTGGCGGCGACAGAGGCAAAAGACGGCGCTGCCATGAGGAGAGGAACCTCACCGAAGAACTCGCCGGCCTTGTAGTCGATAAGATGCTGCGAACGGCCGAAGATCTCCTTGGTCAGTTCCATGCTGCCTTCGAGCAGCACAAAGAAGTAGGGTAATTCGCCCTCACGTATGAGCCACTCGCCGGCCTGCAACCGTACGTCCGCTGCCTTGGCGGCCAGACGCCGGCGCTCGGCCGGTTCCAGGCAGTCGAAGATCGGTATGCCTTCCAACTCGCGGGCTTCAATCATGCTCTTATTCTCCCACTGCCACGTTCATCCCGCCAAAACTGTGCCGTTCAACTTGCGGCTCAGAAATACCACGGTATATTGATGACCATGATGCGCTGGTTGCCGCGCAGCAGAAGCATCAGCTTCAACAACTGCGCGCGCTGATTGTGCAGCGGCGCCTGTATCCAGTCCTTCACGACCAGCTCGGGAACCAGGACGGCGATCTGGCGCTCCGGGTGCGTGCGCTCCAGATACAGGATGTGTTCGACCAGCGGCGAACAGGCCGGCGACCTCGCCGAGATTTTCGCTGGCTACGGTGTAGCTGCCGCCGCCGTGCGGGTAGGCATCGATGGTCTGGCGGTAGCTGAAGTAGACGATCGTGAGCAGCGCGATGATGGCGAAGCTGACGGGGACGATGTAGTGGATGCCGAGCAGCCCCAGCGGGATGAGCAGCGTGAGCGCGGCCTCCGGGCCGTAGGCTGCGGAGCTGAGGGCGTCGAGGCCGAAGACGGCGATGCCGGGGATGGGGCCGACGCACTCGGCGCGCTCCTCCGATGTGGCGAGCGGTTTGCCGAGGACAAGTTCGAAGAAGGACATGCGGCCTCCAGGCCTGCGGATTCAGAGGGGTCGCTGACAGGGTACAGCAGAGATGTTGCAGGAGTCGGTACGGCGACGGCCTGTACCTCAGGCAGGATGGCTGCGGATTCAGCTACGGCGGATTCAGCTGCGGCTGGTTCGGCTTTGGTGGCGGCGCAGCTGGGGCAGAGGTTGTGCGCCTGTTCGTGGAGCATCTGCTGTTCCAGTTCCAGCTTCTTTTTATGTAGCTCCAGCGCCTCCTGCTGCCTGCGGGCGGCGTCTTTGCGTTCGATCTTGTCGAGCAGCACTCGCATCGCGTTGCGGTAGCGGGGCGGGTCGGCGAGGTTGGCCTGCGGGGCGAGCGTGCCGAGCTCGGGGTCGTGCTCGATCTCCTCGACGAGCTCGCGGGCGGCGGACTCGGCGAGTGCGCTGAGCGGGCGCGCGGCTGCCTGCGGCGGCAGGTTTCCGCTGGCGATCTGCAGGCCGTAGAGCAGCAGGCCGGCGCGGCGCGGGTCGAGCTGGTTGGCGGCGATGCGCTGCAGGACCTCGCCGATGGAGAGCTGGATGGCGGCGCGGTCTTCGGGCATGGGCAGGGCGAAGTCGGCGCGGCGGGCGGCGCGCGCGGCCACCTGCGCGGGCGTGACCGGCGGACGCGTGGTGTGGTGGAAGTAGCAGAACGGCTCGCGGCGCAGGCAGGGGCTGCCGCAGCGCGTGCCGCTGACGTGGATGTGGCGGCAGCGGAAGCGGGTTTCTGGCGTGGTTTCTGGCGCGGTTGGGGCCGCTGGCGCGGCGGTTGGGGCGAGGGCTTCGGGTGCGGTTTGGATGCTGCTCTGCATGGAGGACTCCCCTGGGGTGTTTTCCCGTAAAATCTTCATAAGATTGGGCTTAGGTCCGGACCTCGCTCGATGAAGAAGGGGTCACGACCAGCGGCCGCTAGGGGCAGATTCGGGAGGTCAGGCGGGTGGCCCGGCGCAACCTGGTCTGCTGAGTTAATTATAAGGGGCCTGTCAAGGGGGAAGCAGGGGGAGGCAGGGGAAAGCAGGGAAAGGCAGGGAGTAGGGGTTAGGGATAAGGAAAGGCAAAGGCAAGAGCCTTGACGCAGAGGGCGCGGAGGAAAGACGCAGAGGGCGCAGAGGCAGAACAGGCAACGGCAAAGGCAACGACGAACGCAAAGGACGCAATGGAAGGCGCGGGGTGGGTTCACTAATGGGAGATGGCGGTATAAGCAGGGCAAAAGCCGCGCTTGAAGATGACCTGCGCGGATGGATCCGGGTCAGCAGCGCGCAGCCTTCCGTTGAAGTTCCTGGAGCGAACCGGCCCGGTAAAGTCATACAAATTGCCCGAGCACTCTATCTGGCCATCGAGACTGAAGAGCGCGTAGGTTACCACGCTGCCTCCGCTGTAACTTATGTGGGTGCCCAGAATGTTGGTGAGCCGAATCACTTCACCGCCGGATTCCAGGGCCTTGAGCAGCAGCAGGTGGACGTCTTGTGGGACAGCAAGGTTGCCCTCCAGACCCACGCCCAGACTATGCGCCAGACCGTCGCCGGCCAGGTCCGCATTCCAATGCGACTCAGGCTGGCTGGTGGCGGTTGTGCCGGTGTTGGCAGCGGGTGCAGGATTGGCCCCCGTCGCCGCAGGGTTGGTTGCCTGCTTCTGTTGGCCTGAACTCGAAGGAAGGCTGCCGTTCAGGCCGTCCAGAAAAGCCTTGATTTCGGTCACGCTGGAGTCGGCTGGGCCCTTGGTCTTGACGAGACAATCGTAGACGTGGTGGAGCTGATCGTATCTGGCAAGAAATGGCGAGGTCGTCTCATCGATGGGCGCCAGCGTGGTCGGCAGATAGAGCGAGGGCGACAGCACGTTTACGTGGAGCACGCGGAGATCCCGGCTCACGTTGTCCATTAAGGCCTGATCGTTGATGGTGCCGCCGACGGGACTGATGGAGGCGTCGGAGGCAAAGAGCGCCAGGATGCTGGACGCTTCTCCAATCTGCGCGCTGAACGGGTCGACGATGCCCCCTGAAGTTGCTCCCTTGGAGTTGGACTGATTGGATGCAGGGGTCTCCTGGGTCTGGCTGTTGCCGGAACAGGCCGTCTTTGGGTCTTTGATCTGTGCTATGCCACGAGCCACCATCTGGCGCATGGTTTGCATGTCTGCCCGCCAGAGTGCGAAGTCCGAGACGATGTGATTGTCGAAGGGCAGAATGACGATCTTCAACTGCGGTTTATTGTTGGTGGTGTTGCAGTAGCCGCCGGGAGCCTTCTTTGTCCATCCGATGGGGACCCCGTCGAGCACGGAGGTGACCTCGCAGGCGGTAGCGTCGCTGTTGGATTCGAGGGCCCGGTAGGTGAGCATCTCGCTCTCAATCGAGAAGCCGGAAGCGGAGGACGTATCGGCAGTCTTTGCAGAAGTGTTTTGGCCACAGAGCCGGGCGGGACCGAGCAGCAGCAGCGCGGCCGGGGAAAGAAGAGAGAGTGATACGACACGCGGTAAATAACGAAGGGTTTTCATGTGCAGTATTTTCTCCTATCAGTGCCAACTGCCGATCAGGACAAAGGGAGCCCAGAAGTGAGGATGGCTATAGGTGGTGGGGCAGGATTTGCCAGTGGAATCATTCGCGTTGTAGGTAATCTGGTGGGTGTCTGTCCGCAAAGTATCCTGTGCCAGGCGAAGGGCAGCGCCTTTTTCCTGGCCAAGGCGCAACTGAAGATAAAAGTTGTGCATGAGAGTGCTAGTGCTTGTATCGTAGACGACCCAGAGGGTAGCGAGAGTGGATTCCGCACCGCTTGCGTCCGCCACCGAGGCGAAGCTCTGCACCTCGCGTCCGTCGGATGTGGAAACTCCGACTCCAGTCTCGCAGGCGGAGAGTGTTACCAGCCAAATATTATGGAAGTCGAAGTTCTGGTCGTCGCTGAGGTCGCTTAGAGACAACTTCCGGGGGTCGGTGTGGCCGCTTGAGGGCGAGGGTTCGGATGCCGTGAGCAGGTAGGAGTCGCGGTCCGAACTATTGATAATAAAGTGGCTGGAGAGGTGCACAATCCTCCGCAGAGACTGTTTTGAATCACCAAGTGCCTGTAACTGGGCCTTAAGGTTGTCGGAGGTGAACGGCGAGGTGGAGGAAAGCTTGCCGTCATCGAGCAAAATCGTGGCGGGTATCTTTCCCTTGTCGGACAGAGCAACAGGAGTGAAGGTATTAAAGATTTCATCTTTCACGCTCGGAAGAGTCGGCAGATGTTCGCTCCCATCCGGGTTGGTATCTCCCGCTGCAAGCGCCATGAAATCATCCGCGCGATCTCGATTTGAGTTGCTGCTCGCAGTCCACAGGCTGTTGCCATAATGCTGCTCCAGAAACTCGTTGCCGTCCCACAGCGCGCCCATGGGGATAAGGCGCAGTGCATCGCTGAGACCCCAGACCAGATTTTGCGTGTCTCTCGAACCGATGACTTTGAGGATGTCAGGCGGGAAGATGATGTTATAGAGTGCCTGCCCTGTCTTCCTGATGTCGCCCTGGTCGCTGCATGGGTTTTTCAGTTCATCGAGGAAGACCTTCACCAACGCCCGCACCTCATCTCTGGTGTAGGGCTTGCCGTTGTCATGCAGGGCGGTGGCCACAATGTTGGCGCCTCTCTGCTGAAACAGGGCTGTCTGCACGCGGTTCTGGCAGACAATGGTGGTCAGGTAGACGGCCTGCTGGTCCAGAATCTTCTGGAAAAGACCAACTGTCATGGCAGAGCCAATTTTGGCATCGATGAGCTGGGTTCCTGTGCTGCTCGTGCTGGTCTTATGTTCAAAGTCGGTGATGTCGCTGGCATCGCGGAAGTAGACCATGGCCAGGAGACGGTTGGCCTCGCTATCGGTAAGTTGCTCATGATCGAAGTGGAGACCACAGGGCAGGTTGTCGGTCTCTGCCGGCTTGAAGACCGGCTGGCCGGGGCCGTTTTGCGACCCTCGGGCGATCAGCACATCCGGCGGAATGTGGCCTTGAAGCTGGGAGGGGGTCGTCTCCGGAGTACAGTTGCTGCCGCTCTTTGCACAGACGTCGCAAGGCTCGCCCTGACGGCAGTTCTGCTGGAGCAGAACCGAGTCCACGACGGACAGTGGCAGAGCAGCCACTTCAGGCTGCACCTCCGGATTGGCCGGTTTCCCGCGGGCGAGTACGACCACTTCATTCTTGTCGCGTGCGGTCACATAGGCGGTCTGGCCGTCGGGCGAGAAGACCGCATCACCCGCTCCGGCGATCTCAATCTTCTGAACAACCTGCAGGGTGCGCGGATCGATGCGCTTGAGGGAGATGCCGCCGCCAATCAAGACATCGCCCTGCGGCGAGATAGAGATGCGGCCATTGGTGTCCAGCAGCGTGAAGCCGAAGGTCTTGAGCGGCGTGAGCGTGGTTTGCGCATTGTCAGAGACCCGAAGCGCGCTGACCACATCGCTGGGTACGCTGGGGCAGCCGGCGTGGTCGTAGTCCGGGCGGGAGCACGCGTCAACGCCGTTGCTCCACACCTGTTCGCCGTTGGGCGAGAGCACGATCTGGTCGCCTACGTTGGGAAGCGAGTGCTGAAGGCGGACGATGTTTCCGCTCGACAGGTCGTACTCAACCAGGGCGTCGTGAGCGATGGTGTAATCAATGCTGTCGGAGTTGGGACCACCACCCTGGTAGTTGACAAACAGGTCGCGCCCGTCCGGGGAGATGAGTATGCCAACCGGATAGCCACCCGGGTTTTTCCTGGCAACCAGCGAGGGTTGGGGCTGCGACTCCAGCGCCGACAGATCGAGGGTATCGATCTCATTGCAAACTCGCGCCATGTAAAGCTGTTTATCGTCGGGCGTGAGGGCCAGCGCATCGGTGCGCCCTTCAAAGGGAATGGTCCTGATGATGGAAAGCTCTGCTGTATCGACGACGACAATCGCGACGTCATAAGGAGATTGAGCGAAGCAGCCACCTTCTGGGGGATCGTTGCGGTCGATGATGACATACAAGCGCCGTCCATCGTGACTGAGCAGCAGGCCATGAGGGTTTTTGCCCACCGTAAGCTGCTTGAGTGTCGACCCATTCCTTGTATTGATGGCGGTGACGGTGTCCGCGCCGGTGTTGGCGACGAACAGCCGGCTGCCGTCATGCGAGATGGCGGCATACTGTGGGGATGCGCCTACGCGGATGGTGCTCTGAACGGTGAAATCCTGTGCTGAGCTGGAGGACGTGTGTCCCAGCAGAGACGCCGAAAGAAAGAAGAGCACAGCCATGTTTGAAGAGCGCATGGAACCCTCCAACATCCCATCCCAGGCATAGCACGACTCTGAATCAGATAATCGTATAACGATACGAAGGCAGTGGAAGCACGTCA
>Ga0302156_10002947_pt1 | contig 13574 bp, 11 predicted proteins | sample I_Bog_N3_2_FD_193503 | JGI IMG/M metagenome (GOLD analysis project Ga0302156, IMG submission 193503) | Peat permafrost microbial communities from Stordalen Mire near Abisko, Sweden - I_Bog_N3_2 | ecosystem: Environmental > Terrestrial > Soil > Wetlands > Peat | place: Sweden: Abisko, Stordalen... | reverse complement strand
CTGCGGAAAAACTACCAAATGGCCGAAGTTTTGAAAGGGCACGGCTTCAGCCGTGCCGCAAGTGGCTGAAAATAAAAGCTGGGCTTTAGCCCCCGAGGGATGTTCTTTGTGAATCTTGACTCAAAACCCGACTTTTTCCGCAGCCTCTTTCGCGGCTCAGAGCGGTTGTTCCTAACGACAAAGATGCAACGGACGGCTGTTCTGTTGTTAGTCTGAAGACTCAATGGAGACAAACCCAGCAAAACGGAGCCGGCTTATCCCGCTTTGGCGTGCGGTGGTGGAGATCGCGTTTATTGTGTTTCTGTTCTATTCGAACCTGCTGATGGGGGAGTTTACGGGGACGAATGGGGCGGGGAAGACGATGGCTTTTGCGATCCGGGATATTTTTTCAGGGACGAATTTCTTGATTGCGATGGTTTCGGCGGGGATTGGGTATTTGGTCTTTGAGGGGCTACGGAAAAAGTTGTAGGGACTTGTTGCCGGGTTCCGCGCCTTGACCCTTGGCGGCGGGGTTCCGTATGCTGCGAGAGTTTCCGCGCGGTGGAAGAATTTGCACGTCAAAGCCGCTTGAGGGAGATCCGCATGAATCCAGCTATCAAAGTTGTTCGCACAATGCAGGTTGCCTTCATCGTGTCGGTGTTGCTCTTTTACTACGTTTGCAGCACACTCCATCCAATCGATCCCTCGAAGCCGCCGGTGGCCCCGAGCATGGGGTGGGGGCTGGTTTTCTGCGCAATTGCGTCGGCTCTGGGAGGCTTCCTCTTTCAGCAGATGCTGAGGGGCGCTCCGATGCCGTCCGATCCAGCAACGCGAGATGTAACCGCCCGTAGTCGATGGCTTTCGGGCCACATTGTGCGGTTTGCAACGGCGGAGTCGGTGGCTCTGTTTGGGTTTGTTCTGCGCTTTTTAGGCGGTCCTTCCACCCAGGTGTATTTATTGTTTGGTGGGTCACTGCTTTTGCTGCTGCTTTGGCAACCGGGAGCATTTCCGACGATGGCGGGATCCCAGGATGGATCGGTCAATCGATCTTGTGTCTTGTAGCTTGCGGCGCAAGTCAAGATGCTCCGAATGACCAAACCCGAAGAGCAACCGCAGATCCCTCGGCTGCGGTCGGGATGACAGTGTGGTGGGGATGAACATGCTGGACGATTTTGGCGTTCATGGTAGCCGTAACTGGCAAAATGCGAGTCAGGATGCCCGGGATGACAGTGCTTTTGTAGGCCACGCCATTCGCAGGAACACGGAGAACTCTCATGACTAGTGCCATATCGAGTAGAGCACCGCTTTTGATTCGGCGGGCAGCGGTTTTGGGGGCGGGGACGATGGGGTCGCGCATTGCCGCGCACCTGGCAAACGCCGGGATTCCGGTGCTGCTGCTGGATATGGTTCCGGCGGGCGAGGGCGACCGGAGTCGGCTGGCAAAGGGGGCGCTGGAGACACTGGGGAAGGCCAAGCCGGCGGCTTTTTACGAGGCAGCGCTGGCGGGGCTGGTTTCGACGGGGAATTTTGAAGACGATTTGGCGAAGCTGGCCGGGTGCGACTGGGTGATTGAGGCGGTTGCCGAGAACCTGGGAATCAAGACGGCGCTGCTGGAAAAGGTGGCGCCGCATCTTGGGCCGCAGGGGGTGTTGACGACGAATACTTCAGGGCTGCCGGTGAAGCAGATTGCGGCGGGGTTGCCGGAGGGCATTCGGGCGCGGTTTTTTGGGACGCATTTCTTCAATCCGCCGCGGTATATGAAGCTGCTGGAGGTTATTCCGGCGGCGGAGACGGATGAGGGTTTGGTGGCTGCATTTGCGGCTTTTGCGGATCGGAACCTGGGCAAGCAGGTGGTGCGGGCGAACGACACGCCAAACTTTATCGCCAACAGGATTGGCGTGGCGGTGATGTTTACGGCAGCGAGCCTGATGCTGGAGCAGGGGTTGACGGTTGAAGACGTGGACGCACTGACCGGGGCTGCGATTGGGTGGCCGCGGACGGGGACGTTCCGTCTGGCGGATATGGTGGGGATCGACGTACTGGCGCATGTGGCGGCGAATTTCCCGAGTGGGGTGACGGCGGGAGGGTTTGGCGCTGTTCTGGAAGAGATTGTGAAGCGGGGCTGGCTGGGGGATAAGGCCGGGCAGGGCTTCTATAAGAAGAGCCGCGGGGCAGATGGAAAAGGCCTGCAAGGGAAAGAGGTTCGGCAGGTGCTGGACCTGGTGAGTTTTGAGTACAGGCCGGCGGGCAAGGCGGCGCTGCCGGCGCTGGAGATGGCGAAGAATGCGGCTACGGTTGGAGAACGGCTGCGGCTGCTGCTGGCGAACGATCCGGCGAAGGACAAGGCGGCGAAGTTTTTGTGGCCGTTTTTGAGTATGCTGTGGAACTATGCGGCGGACCGGATTGGCGAGGTTGCGGCGGACGCGGTTTCGATTGATCGTGCGATGAAAGCAGGGTTCAACTGGGAGCTGGGGCCGTTTGAGATGTGGGATGCGGCTGGGGTTGGGGAGACGGTTGGGCGGATGCGCGGGATGGGATTGCCGGTGAGCCGGGCGGCAGAAGAGCTGCTGGATTCAGGGCAGGACGATGCGCGTGTTTCGTGGTATTCGCCGGATGGGCCGCAGTGCTTCAACCCGCTGACCAAGGTTTGGGAGGCGATTCCGAAGCAGGCTGGTCACGCGCGGGTTGCGGATTTTCGGCGGGCGAATGGGGTGGTGAAGGCGAATCCGGGCGCGTCTCTGATTGATTTGGGGGATGGGATTGGGTGCATCGAACTGCACTCGCTGAAGAATGCGATAGGCGGGGATGTGCTTTCGATGATTTCTGCTGTGTTGAAGCCGGATTCGGAGGCGGTGAAGAACTTTGCGGGGTTTGTGATTGCGAGCGACCGGGAGAATTTTTCCGTGGGCGCGAACCTGATGCAACTGCTGATGGCGGCGCAGGAGGGCGAGTGGGACGAAGTGGCCGGGGTGATTCACGCCTTCCAGCAGATGACGGCGGCGATCAAGTTTTGTCCGCGGCCTGTGGTGGCGGCGCCGTTTGGGCTGACGCTGGGCGGGGGCGCGGAGATTTGCCTGCATGCGGCGCGGCGGCAGCCTCATGCGGAGCTGTACATCGGGCTGGTTGAGGCGGGGGTGGGGCTGATTCCGGCAGGTGGAGGGACGAAGGAGATGCTGCTGCGGGCGATGGACCAGGCGGTTGCGCTTGTCTCCCCTGATCCCAAGGATCCGCCGTCGAGGTTTGCGCAGTCGGCTGAGTTCAGGACTGGCTTGAAGCGGGTGTTCGAGTCGATTGCGCTGGCCAAGGTGTCGACTTCGGCGGCGGAGGCGCGGCCGTTGATCATGCTGGCCGCTTCCGATCGGATTACTCTGAATCGGGAGCGGCTGCTGCTGGATGCGAAGGCGCAGGCCGTGGCACTGGCTGAGGGCGGGTATGTGGCGCCACAGCCGAGGACGCAGATTCCCGCGCCTGGGACGGGGACTCTGGCGCTGCTGGAGACGGGCGTCTTCATGATGGGCGAGGCGGGGTTTGCTTCAGAACACGACCAGAAGGTGGCTCGGTGGGCGGCTTATATTCTGGCGGGCGGGCGGGTGACGGCGGGTTCGCTGGTGAGCGAGCAGTACTTGCTGGACCTCGAACTGGAGGCATTTTTGTCTCTTTGCGGGGAGCGGAAGACGCAGGAGCGGATTGCGTTTACGTTGAAGACGGGAAAGCCGCTGCGGAACTAGCTATGAAGGCGATGCACATGCTTTGCGTGGTGGCTTTGGTTGCCTGGGGCTTGTTGCCGTCCCTGGGCCAGGAAGCCTTGATGCCCGCGCAGCCCAAGACGGCGCAACTGAACGAGCAGGGGCAGGTGACGGTGGCGGGGCATTCGACTGCCTACCTGATTCGGCGGTTGCCGGTGAGTTCGTTTCCGGAGCTGCCGGCGAGTGTTGTGAATGCGCTGAACCGGCGGGGTTGTACGATTCCGCAGACTTATGAGGCGCGTCGTCCGGAGAACGTGGTGCACGCCAGCCTGGAGCATGCGGGGTCTTCGGACTGGGCGGTGTTGTGCTCGGTGGATGGGACGGTGTCGCTGCTGGTGTTTTTTGACGGCGGTGCGGAGGTTGGGGAGCAGCGGACGACGGTGCTGGCTTCGGCGCGGGAGAAGGAGCGGCTGCAGGGGCATTCAGGGTCTGCGGTGCTGGGGTTCAACTGGGGCATAGATCCGGCGAGTCCGCAGCAGGTTCATGATGCGCAAATCGGGATGGAGAAGCGGCCGCCGCGGGTGGATCACGATGCGCTGGGCGACTCCGTGGTGGACCAGGGGACGATTTATCACTTTTATGCAAAGAGCGCCTGGACGGTGCTGGATATGCCGAACTGATGCCAAATAGCATTGCTTTCCCACCCATTCACGATGAAACTGCGAATGGATGGGGCACGCAGCATTTTTGGCGGTTAGCGAATATGTTCATTGTTTAAGGAGCAGCTCTCATGGCGGAAGCGGTAATTGTCAGCGCAGTTCGCACTCCGGTTGGCCGCGCGCCGAAGGGTGCTTTGTCTACCACTCGGCCGGACGATCTGGCGGCGATCGCGATTGCGGCGGCGTTGGACCGGGTGCAGGGGCTGGACAGGGCGGAGGTGGACGACGTGATTCTGGGCTGCGCGCAGCCGGAGGGCGAGTCGGGGTGGAATATTGCCCGGATGGCGGCGCTGCGGGCGGGCTTGCCGGTGAGTGTGCCGGGGATGACGGTGAACCGGCTGTGCTCTTCGGGGTTGCAGGCAATAGCGCTGGCGGACATGCGGATTCGTGCGGGGGGCGACCGGGTGGTGGTGGCCGGGGGCGCGGAGACGATGAGCATGCTTCCGTTTGGGGGACTGAAGCCAAGCCCGAATCCATGGCTCGCGGAGTATTATCCTGCGGCGCTGCTGACGATGGGGCTGACGGCGGAGCGGGTGGCGCGGCATTACGGGATTTCGCGGGAAGATCAGGATGCGTTTGCGCTTGGCAGCCACCGAAAGGCAATCGCGGCGCAGGCGGCGGGACGATTCGACGAGGAACTGATCCCGGTGACGGTGACTTCGGCGGCGCCGGGGAAGAAGGCGGGCAAGCCGGTGGTGACGGAGACGGTTTTTTCCGCCGACGAAGGGCCGCGGGAGGACACGTCGGCCGAGGCGCTGGCCAAGCTGAAGCCGGCGTTTCATGCGCAGGGGACGGTGACGGCGGGGAATTCGTCGCAGACTTCAGATGGGGCTGCGGCGGTGCTCGTGATGGATGCCGGGCGGGCTCGGGAGTTGGGGATTGCGCCGCTGGGGCGGCTGGTGGCGTTTGCGGTGACGGGGTGTTTGCCGGAGGAGATGGGGATCGGTCCGGTGACGGCGATTCCGGCGGCGCTGAAGAAGGCTGGGCTGACGCTGGACGAGATTGGGTTGATTGAGCTGAATGAGGCGTTTGCGGCGCAGGCGCTGGCGGTCATTCGGGCGCTGGGGATTGATCCCGAGCGGGTGAATGGGAACGGCGGGGCGATTGCGCTGGGGCATCCGCTGGGGTGCACGGGAGCCAAGTTGACGGCTACGCTGCTGGGAGAGATGCGGCGGAGGCAGGTGCGCTATGGGATGGTGACGATGTGTGTGGGCGGGGGGATGGGGGCTGCGGGGATTTTTGAGCGGCTTTAGAGAGGGAATCGAAGGAGAGCACGGTGCGTAGAGCTTTTATTTTGATGACGATCTTGGCGGCGCTTTTCCTGGAGGCCAGCGGTCAAAGCGGCTCAGGTTATGTGCCCAAGAATGGATTTGTTCCCGACAGCAAGACCGCGATCGCAGTAGCCGAAGCAGTGTTGAGGCCGATCTATGGCAACGACAAGGTCGAGGCTGAAAGACCATTCTCAGCTCGTCTTGAGCAAGGTGTTTGGCATGTTGAGCGTCACTTCCCGGATGGGGATGTTGGAGGCGTTGCGATGGTTCAAATCCGAAAATCGGACGCGGCAATCATTTTTGTTCTGCATGGGAAATGATTGGGAACAGCAGAAACGCAAAGAGCCAGGAGCGATCGCGGCTGTTTGCGACCTATGATCTGAGGGCGCTCGTTGCGAAAGCTACGCAGTGCCTCAGGGGCTAAAGCCCGGCATTCATTTCAGTCTGTTATGGCACGACTGAACAGGCTGCGGAAAAAGGGCAGTTTTTCGGCCGAAATGCCTGAACCGCATACCTCAGGGGCTAAAGCCCTATTGATTCTATTGGCTTTGTGCCGGGGATGAATCCCCGGCCTACCGCCCGAGCGAGTCTTCCCGCAGCCTGTGAAGCCGTGCCCTTTCAAAACGTTGACCGAAACAGAGTTTCTAGGCCTTGACGGCGGCGGGAGTCTTGGCGCCGAGGACGAGTGCCTTCAGGCGGGCATTGAGGCGGCTCTTGTAGCGGGAGACGGTGTTGTCGTGCAGGATGCCCTTCTGGACGCTCTTGTCGAGGACGGAGACGGTCTCGCGGTACTGTTCCTGGGCGACCTTGACGTCCCCCTTGGCGAGGGCCTCGCGCAGGGTGCGCAGGCTGGTGCGGACGCGGCTGCGATTGGCGCGGTTGACTTCAGTGCGGGTTACGGTCTGACGGGCGCGCTTGAGCGACGATACATGGTTTGCCATTGTTCTTCCTTAATCTTTTGCCCTGTAGCGATAGGCCTTGTTCGAGAGCCCAGGTCAGGGGGGATGTTGCGGGGTCAGAATGCAACTCGATCCGCATCCCACGCAATTACTTAGTCTACGGGAAAAGGGGTGGGTGGTCAATCTCCAGGCGCCGCCGAGTGTAGTTGAGGACAAACATCCCAGGTCCTAAGGTCGGACTCCCAGGGGATGGGTCTAATTCTCTTAGCGAGTTAGCGTTCGCTTTGCGGACGTAGCAAGTTAGCGGGAGCAATCGCGGATTCCGGCCTTTTCGGGTTTATTGGACGGTGATTGTGCCGACAGTGGTGAGGCTTGAGGCGGCTTCAGAGTTGCCGAGGTAGACGGTGTAGACGCCGGGGGCGACCACCCAGGTATTGGAGCCGGTGTCCCAGTAGGACATGGGGTGGGATGAGTCGTTCTGGTCGATCTCGATGGTGACTTGTTGGGATGCGCCGGACTGGAGAGGGACTTTCTTCCAGGCGACGAGGCGGCGGGGGGCCTCGTTGAGGCTGGCGGGTAGGGCGAGGTAAACCTGTTCGACCTCAGCGCCGGCGAGTTTGCCTGTGTTGGCGAGGGTGAAGGTTACCTGGAAGTTTGGTTGAGTGGTGGAGGTGAGGTTGTTGACGAGGGCGGGGTTGGTGAGGGCGAAGGTGGTATAGGACAGGCCGTAGCCGAAGGGGAAGAGCGGTGTGAGGTTGTTGACGTCGTACCACTTGTAGCCGACGTTGTAGCCCTCGGTGTAATTGACGTTGAAGGGTGTTCCGCTCTGGTGGGGCTGGGGGATGTTGGGGCGGGGGAGTTGGGAAACGCTGGCTGGGAAGGTGAGGGGCAGTTTTCCGGAGGGGTTGGTGACGCCGAACAGGAGGTCGGCGATGGCCGGGCCGCCGGACTGGCCGGGGTACCAGGCTTCAAGGACGGCGTTGACCTGGGAAAGCCAGGGCATGACGATCGGTCCGCCGCTCTCGACGACGACGATGGTGTTGGGGTTTGCGGCCGCTACGGCGGCGACGAGGCCGTCCTGGTCAATCGGGGAGTTGGGGGGGGCGCTGGTTAGGTCAGTGAGGTTGAGGCTGGTCTCGTCCATGCCTTCGCTGGCCCACTGGCTGACGAACACGATGGCTACCTGCGCGGACGCGGCAAGAGATGCGGCGGCGTTCAAGTCGGTGCCGTCGGCGTATTGGACTTTGGCACTGGGGGCTGCGGCCTGGATGGCTTTGAGGGGCGAAGAGAGGTCCCAAGTGACCGTGGCCCAGCAGGGCGGACAGGGCTGGGGACCGGTGAGGACGCCGGTGGTGGGTTGGACCTGGGCAGAGCCGCCGCCGGAGAGGACGGCTGTGTCGGCGTGGGAGCCGATGACGGCGATGGACTGGATGGTTGAGGCGTTGAAGGGGAGTTGGCCGGAGGCATTTTTGAGCAGGACTGCGCCCTGCTCTTCGATGTCCTGGGCGATGGCGGCGTCGGCGGCTGCGGGGATGGGCTGGAGGGTCTGCGGGTTGTCGAAGATGCCGACTTCAAACATAGCGCGAAGAATGCGGTGCACCATGTCGTCGAGGCGGGATTGGGGGACCTGTCCGGCGGTGATGGCGGCGCCGAGCCCACCGAAGTAAGTCTGGTTGGGCTGTTCCTGATCGAGGCCGGCGTTGGCGGCGTTGGCGGTGGAGTGGGTGGCCCACCAGTCGGACATGACGAAGCCGGGGAAGTTCCAGTCGGTCTTGAGGGTTTGGGTGAGCAGGGTGGGGTTTTCGCAGTTGTAGATGCTGTTGGTGAGGTTGTAAGAGCACATGACGGACTGGACGTTGGAGTCTTTTACGCCGATTTCGAAGGCGAGCAGGTCGGATTCGCGTCCGCCGCGGTCGTCGATGAGGACGTTGGCGGTGCCGCGGCCGGTTTCCTGATCGTTGAAGGCGAAGTGCTTGATGTCGGCGACGAGGTGCTGGGCCTGGATGGCGTTGAGGTGGGCGGCGGCGATTTTTCCGGCGAGGATGGGGTCTTCGCCCTTGGTTTCGAATGTGCGGCCGTCGCGCGGCTCGCGTCCGGTGAGGTTGATGTTGCCGCCGAGGTTGACGTTGATGCCGTAGTCGGCAAGTTCGGAGCCGATGATGTTGCCGTACTTGGTGGCCTCGGCGGTGTCCCAACTGGCGGCACTGGCGATGGAGGAAGGTAGCGCTGTCGCGGGGCCGACGCCGTTGCCGACGCCGACACTGCCATCGGCGAGATAGAGGGTGGGAATGTTGAGAGCCGGAATCCCGGGGACGTAGCCGGCTGCGCCGCGGGGGATGGTGTAGCCGGAGGTTTGGCTGCCGGGGACGCCTCCCATGACGAGCTGGAGCTTCTGGGCCTGAGTCATCTGCGCTTCGAGTGCGGTGGCGCGGGTATCTGGGGTGATCAGGGGCGGTGGCGGTGGCGTGGTGGTGGTTGTTGTGGTTCCGCCACAGCCGGATAGGATGGCGGCTGCAATGAGGACGAAGAAGAGATAGATGGAGGGCTTGGAATTCACTTGGGTCGCCTCGTCTGGGACGGTTTCGAGCACCCAACATCTTAATCCTGCGACGGGTGGTTGCACAGCGAGTGGATTGGCTGGGATGAGATGGCATTCCCTCGGGGGCTAAACTGGCTGCGGAAAAACTACCAAATGGCCGAAGTTTTGAAAGGGCACGGCTTCAATAGCCTGCCCTGAGCGAAGTCGAAGGGTGCCGCAAGTGGCTGAAAATAAAAGCTGGGCTTTACAGGCTGCGGAAAAACTCCTTGTGGAGCCCATTCTTGAACGCTTTGTATCAGGGCATGACTTCAGTCATGCCGATAAAGCCAATTAAATCAATGTTGGGCTTTAGCCCCTGCGGGCTTTCGACTCTCCAATCCACACAAAACAAGGGTTTTTCCGCAGCCTCTTTAGCCCCCGAGGGATGTTCTTTGTGAATCTTGACTCAAAACCCGACTTTTTCCGCAGCCTCTGAAGCCCGTACCCTTCACGCTGAGGGAGATTTGCGGAAGGGGAGATAGAGGAGGCAGAAGATGGCGAGGGCTGCGATTTCGGCGGCGACGAGGTACCAGGGCCAGGGGCCGAGGACGCTGAGCAGGGAGGCGTTTTGGGGCTTGGCGCGGAGGTACATGTAGTCGGTTTTGTAGACATAGTCGAAGGCGCCTACGCAGGCGGCAAAGAGATTTACGGCCAGCATGGCTCGAGCAACGGACCAGGGGCGGGGGCGCGCCTGGCCGGACCAGACGAGATAGAGAGCGCCGGTGACAATGAGGCCGTGGGCGAGGAAGAACTGGACAGTGCCGAAGGAGGGGAACGGCTCCCAGAGGTTGGGGGTGAGCAGGGCCATGGTTGCGCCGGCGAGTGCACCATAGTAGGCGAGGTCGAATACCAGCTTGTTGAGGGTGAAGAGGGCGAGGATGACGAGGCAGAGGGAGGCGTCGCAGAGCTCGAGGGGTAGGTGATCGGGGAAGGTGAGCTGGCCTTGGGTGATTTGGTAGGCATAAAAGACTGCTGAGTCGGCGAGCAGCGCAGAGGCGAGGGTGAGGCGGACGGTTTTGGAGCCGGGCGGGAGGCGGCGATGGACGAGGGCGAGGATGGCCGCGAGGGAAATGACGGCGAAGAGGATGAATAGGTGAGCGGGGCCGAAGAGGTGGAAGTAGGGGGGCATACGGGTTCTCCGGTCAAAGGCCTAAATTTAGATTAGGGCTCAGTTGAGAATCTGAAGGAATTGTAAAGTGCGGGGGTGGTGGATCCATTTGGAGTGGGCATTCCCTCAGGGGCTAAACAGCGAACGACCTGCCATTCGCCGGTCGTTCGCTGTTTAGCCCCCGCGGGTTCTTGGCTATCAATTCCGCACAGATCAAGAGTTTTTCCGCAGCCTCTTCAGCCCCTGAGATGCCTTCGTTAAGAAGTGACACTTGTGCAGACCTTCCCTAGACTGTGAAGACTCCCCTGGACCATCAGAACCGATAAACCATCCCCACCCCGGCTCGATAACGGTTATTGGTCAAAGGCCCGGTAAGCCCGGTCCCAACCACAGCAAAGCGGCTATAAATGAAACCAGCCTGACCGCGAATCGCCAGATGCCGGGAGATCCCCAGATCCACTCCTCCATCCGCGGCCACAGCGAGCCCGTTGCCGTTGCCCGGATAGTACGAGTGCTGGGTGCTCGTGTGGTGCAGGCTTTGCCCGCCAAACAGAACATCCGCGTATGGCCTCACGCGCGACCTGCCAGAACGCGGCGCAAACAAGCGTGGACCCACCAGATAGTCCGTCAGAACAGCGGTGTCAGCCACGCTGTTGCTCCCAAAATAGGAACTAAGGTCGAAGACTCCAGCCATCCACGGCAGCACACGAGCGCCCACCCCGGCATTGAAGCCAGTCGTGGCCACACCGGGGTTGTTCCCCGTGAAAGCCGCGCCGCCATAAACGTCCAACCGCGTGGCAGACGCTGCCCTGCCGGGCTCCGCCTGCGACCAGGCCACCGTGCTGGATAAAAACAAGAGTGCGAGAACACTAGTCTTCAAGGTCAATGCCGCCTTTGCGCGAGCAAATCCGAGGTGGGCCGCAATTGCGCCGGATTCAACCAGCCGAGTTTCTGTATTCGATCAGACGGGGGCCGCTTGCCAAGGTAAGCCGGAGAGATTCCGTCCAGACCCCTCCTTCCCCCGCTCAACATGAAAACAAACCCGCGCCGATTTCCGCCCGATACAATCAAAGGAGAGAATCCCCTCAGGGGATTCACGCGTCTTAAATATAGGAAGGGTTGATAGCCGCAGAATGGTAGGCCGCAAACGCAAGAGCAGAAAGAAGAAAAAGCCCCGCGCGGCACCCATCCTCCTGGCTGTTCTTGCGGTCGTTCTGCTGACCGCCGGCCTCGGAGTCTGGGCGGTTCTGGCTCCTTTTGGGCCGGCGCAGGAGACTTTTGTCGAAGTGCCCAATGGTTCTTCCACTGCCCGCATCGGCCAACTCCTTGAGCAGGCCGGCGTAATCCGTACCCAATATGCCTTCGAACTGGTCCGCTTCTGGAAGCGTGGAACCCTGCGCGCCGGTGAATACCGCTTCGATCGTCCGGCGCAGGTTGCCGAAATCTACGCGCGCATCGCCCGTGGCGACGTATTCACAAAAACGGTCACCTTCCCCGAAGGCTCAACCCTCTTCGACGTGGCAGCCCGCCTGGAACAAGCCGGCCTCGGGCCGCGTAAGACCTTTCTGGATGCCGCCGCTCAACAAACCGGCCTGGTGGCCGATCTCGATCCCGGCGCCACAAGCCTGGAGGGCTACCTGTTTCCGGACACCTACCACTTCGCCCGCAAAGCCACCCCGGAGCAGATCTGCGCCACCATGGTGCGCCGATTCCGCGCCGTCGCAGCCCAGTTGGGTCTGGAAGAGCATGTGCACAACGTAGTAACCCTCGCCTCCCTGGTCGAACGCGAAACAGCTCTCGACAGTGAGCGCCCGGTGGTCGCAAGCGTCTTTGAAAATCGCCTGACCAAGAATATGCCCCTCATGACCGACCCCGCCGTAATCTACGGCCTTCAACGCGAAGGCCGCTGGCGGGGAACCATCTATAAGAGCGATCTGGCCTACGACACCGCCTACAACACCTACCTGCACAAAGGCCTGCCCCCCGGGCCGATCGCCAACCCCGGCGCCAAATCGCTGCGTGCGGCCATTGACCCGGCTCACACCAACTATCTCTACTTCGTCGCCGCCGGCGCCAACCCCCAGGGCCATTCCATTTTTTCTGCCGACCTCAAACAGCAGAACCAGAACGTAGCCGGCTACCGCCATGCCATCAAAAGAGCAGGTGGCCGATGAAATCAACCGTCCGCCTCACCCTGTTTCTACTTCCCCTGTTGCTCACCGGATGCTCGCTGCTGCCCACTACCCGCAGACTGCCCATTCCCAAAGCGCCACTCCTCATCCAGTCGGTCACTCCAGACGATTTGGTCGAACGACTTAACCACCGCTGGGACGGCATCAGCTCCCTGACCGCAAAGGTCGAATTCCGCGCCATCAAGTCCAAGAGCAAAGAAGGCGTCGAAACCGACTACCCCACCGTCGAAGGCCACATCCTCATGCGCAAGCCGGAAGAGCTGCGCGTGGTCGGACAACTGATCGGCGTCCGGGTCTTTGACATGGCCAGCGACGGCAAAGACTTCAGTCTGTCCATCCCTCACGAAAGCCTCTTCATCACCGGCTCGAACTCCTCCAAAAAGAAGTCGAAAAATACCTGGGAAAACCTCCGCCCCGGCTTCTTTTTCGATGCCATGCTGGTCCGCGCACTCGATCCCGACGACCTCTATTCCGTGGTCACCGACTCGGAAACCGTTGAAGACACCGCCCGCAAGCACCTGTTCAGTGTTCCCGAATACGTGCTCAGCATCAGCCGCCGCAAACCTGGAACGCAGCAGTTGATCCCGGTCCGTGTCGTGACCTTTCGGCGCGACAACCTGCTACCCTATCAGCAGGATTTGTACGACGGCGACGGCAATCTGGAAACCCAGGTCATCTACGGCGCCTACCAGGATTACGAAGGAAGCCAGTACCCCTCCACAGTCACCATCAAGCGGCCCCAGGAAGAGATTCAGATCATCCTGACCGTCGAAGACGTGCATGAGAACCTTCCCATAGCCGACGACACCTTCACCATCCCCGTCCCCGAGGGCTCCAAAGTCGAACACGTCGAATAGACCAGCCAGTCCTAAATGCAGCGGGCCAGTTGGAAGGGTACGGGCTTTACAGGCTGCGGAAAAACTCCTTGTGGAGCCCATTCTTGAACGCTTTGCATATGGGCACGACCGGGGTACCGGGGAACCCTCTGGGTCGGGGTCGCATGCCGATAAAGCCAATCAAATCAACGTTGGGCTTTACAGGCGGCGGAAAAACTACCAAATGGCCGAAGTTTTGAAAGGGCACGGCTTCAGCCGTGCCGCAAGTGGCTGAAAATAAACGCTGGGCTTTAGCCCCCGAGGGAT
>Ga0302156_10002944_pt1 | contig 13587 bp, 17 predicted proteins | sample I_Bog_N3_2_FD_193503 | JGI IMG/M metagenome (GOLD analysis project Ga0302156, IMG submission 193503) | Peat permafrost microbial communities from Stordalen Mire near Abisko, Sweden - I_Bog_N3_2 | ecosystem: Environmental > Terrestrial > Soil > Wetlands > Peat | place: Sweden: Abisko, Stordalen... | reverse complement strand
GAGCCATTTACATTGACCTGCGAACGCCACCGCGATGGTTGAGCAACTGGCGAGATTTTCATGACGTCACGCAACCGAGGCCACGGAGGCTGGCTTCGACCGCCTCGTCGAGTGGTGTGTGAGGCTCTTGACCCAGTTCGGCGATCAATCGTGCGTTGTCCAGGCGCACGGGCTCTCTCCAGACGTAGCGCATCTCGAGCATCTCGCGAAAAGTCGTCACAAAGGGCGACGCCAGCGACACCAGCCACCAGGGAAAGGCGGCAATCCGCGGCTCACGGCCGGTTCTACGCGTGACGACTCGCTGGATCGCCGCTGACATCTGGGTGCCGTCCGCGTCCCAGTAACCAGCCATGTGAAAGGTGCTGAATGGCGCAAGCGACTCGCGACGCGCGAGCAACTCGATCATCGTGCGGGCGACGTCAGGCAGGTACGACCAGTTATGCCCGACACCGCGGGCATTTGGAATGCTGACCGCGCCTACGGGCTTGCCGGGTTTCACCAGGCCCTGCGAGAACCAACTGCTTTTGGCCGTGGGACCAAAGAAGTCTCCGGCGCGCACGATCAGGACGCGAATGCCGGTCTTGCTCGCCTGGTAGAGCCGCCGCTCCATCTCCACCCGAATGGCTCCCTTGCGGGTAACGGGATGCTGGGGAGACTCCTCGGTCAGCAGTGGCAGCGCATCGGGACCGAAGTTGTAGATGGTCCCCGGCAGAACGATGGTTGCGCCGACGGCGCGCGCCGCGGCGATCGTATTGTCGAGCATGGGCAGTACGACTTCAGACCAGTGCCGGTAACCCGGCGGATTGACCGCGTGCACGATGACCGAACAGCCCGCGGCGGCGGCGCGCACGTCGGCGGCAATCATGGCGTCGCCGCGAATCCACGTCATCCCGTCGCGTTGTTCGACGGGTTGCGCTGCACCGCGCTGCAGCGCGCGAACAGTCCAACCGCCATCGCGCAGTTGACGGGCCACCTCGCCGCCGATGCCCCCGGTTGCTCCCAAAATCAATGCCGTGTTCATGCTGGTCATTTCTCTCTCCGCAAGTTGTTGACGGGGGAGATTGTGGGCCTTGCCAAGTTCCTATGGAATTGCTCAACATTGATGTGCAGCTATACAATAATGCATGGTATCCGACATTGGTTGGGAAATGTACCGCTCCTTGCTGGCGGTGCTGGATGAGGGATCGCTGTCGGGCGCGGCGCGCACCCTCGGCGTGGCGCAACCGACGGTGGGTCGTCACATCGCCTCATTGGAGAAATCGCTGAAGTTGGCGCTTTTTACCCGCTCCCAGACCGGCCTGATGCCGACGGAGGCGGCGCTGGCGCTGCGAACTTACGCGGAATCCATGAGCAACACGGCGGCGGCTCTGGAGCGGGCCGCCGCAAGCCAGGGCTCGGGCGTGCGCGGTACGGTGCGGATCACGGCGAGCGACGTCATTGGCGTCGAGGTGCTGCCGCCCATCATTGCCGGGCTTCGTGATGAGCACCCCGAACTCGTGGTGGAACTGGTGCTCACGGACCGCATACAAGATCTGTTACGCCGCGAGGCCGACATTGCGGTGCGCATGACGCGGCCCCGACAGGAGTTGCTGGTCGCGCGTCGCATCGGCCAGATTGAACTCGGCATGTTCGCCCATCAACGCTACTTGTCACGTCGTGGCACGCCGAATTCCATGGCCGACGTCGCCCACCATGCGTTGATCGGATTTGATCAGCCGACCCTGTTCGTCCGTGGTGCCGGCAAGTCGTTGAGCGGATGGCGCCGCGAGGCCTTTGCGATGCGCACCGACAATAACCTTGCCCAACTCGCACTGATCCGTGCGGGCGCCGGGATCGGTGTCTGCCAGTCCGCGATTGCCCGCCGCGATGACGCGCTGGTGCGGCTATTCCCGCTACAGTTCTCCTTGCCGCTTGAGACCTGGGTAACGATGCACGAAGACCTGCGCAATAGTCCGCGCTGCCGGATCGCATTCGATGCCCTCGTCAATGGTCTCCGGCAATACGTCGGGTAGCGCAGGCGACCGTCAATTTCAGCGTACCCGATGAAGTCAAGGCGGAGTTCGATAAAACCACCGGTCTCCCATGCGGCGTGTGTCGATAGGCGTCAATCCAGGCGCTTTTCCGTTTCACCAGCGCATTGCTGTCGGTCAGGCCTTTCGCGAAAACCAGCCGTTCCAGGGCAGCGAGCCAATACTCGTAGTATCTTGACCCATCATCGCTCTCGCCATTTCCTGCCGCCGTACTCAGTTCTTGCACAAGTGCGTGCGTCCATTCAGGCCAGGTGAAGCAGCCGCGTCTGGAGAGTTCAATGACGATCGCGAACGCCTGAGCCTGCCAAGGCTCTGCAAACACGGGCTCGCCGCGTTCGCGAGGCAATCGCGGCAAGGAGCCGGTGCGGTCCGAGTCGATCGCGTGCTCAGGGGGCCTCAAGATAAGTCTCCCACAAATCCAGATACACCGAATCCTGCGCATTTGCCTGGGGCCCCCAAAGCTCCTGCGCGCCAAAGCGCACGCAGTACAGGTGTCGTGGTTGCTCGCCCTGAAAGAGCGCATTGGTGTCCGGATAGACGAACACTCCATGATCGCGCACGATGATTCCGGCCTTATCACGCGCATAGCGCGGCAGGCGGGTGTGGCCTTCGGGATGGATGTTCACGGTCCGGACGGGTTGACCCACTTGGAATCGAGGTTGCGCCTGCACGTCCCGATTTGCCGGAGTGCCACGGGCAATAAAGGGCCAGACCTTGTCAGGTGTGAGGAGAGGTTCGACCTTGGAGGTTCCGGGAGAGGGTCTACCGGACGCGAGCTCTTCTCGGGCTAGGAGTCCCGTTTTTAAGAGCAACGCCACGAGGCCCTCAACCCAACGCTCGTAATAGCTCATTCGCAGGTATTCAGCCGGCGGGATGAGTTCGCGCTGAAACCTGGACGCATCCAGGTTCCATTTGCGCCAGGCGCCGGCGCAGCGATTCAGCGCAAAGATGCGGCCCTCCCAGCGCTCGTGAAACACCGGTTCGGTTCTTGCGTAGGGGATGTGCCCCAGGTCCTGCATGCCGCCGAGATCGTGAATGCCGTTCATGATGCGACTTTGGCGACTCCGATCATGGAGTCGCGAGTCACAAGCGCCGCCAGGTCGTCCTCGCTCAAGTGATCGGTGCGCGCAGGCCGCTCCGGCACCACCAGATAGCGAATCTCTGCGGTGCTGTCCCAGACGCGAATCTCGACCTCATCGGGAATCTCCAAACCCAATTCGCGCAGCACTCCGCGCGGGTCTATGACCGCACGGGCACGGTAGGCCGGCGACTTGTACCAGACCGGCGGGAGGCCGAGCAGCGGAAGCGGATAACAGGAGCAGAGGGTACACACCACCAGGTTGTGCACCCGAGAGGTATTTTCGACGGCGACCATGTGCTCTCCCTGCGAGCCCGAGAAGCCCAGCTCTGCGATCGCAGCCGTCGCGTCGGCGAATAGTCGTTGCCTGTACGCCGGGTCAACCCAGGCCCTGGCAATGACGCGCGCGCCGTTGCGCGGACCGATTCGGTGTTCATAGGCTTCGACCACGGCGTCGAGTGCTGCCGCATCAACCAAGCCCTTCTCCACCAGGAGCGATTCGAGCGATTTAACGCGCAGTGCCGGGTCAGAAGGCAGCTTCTGACGCGAGTGGCCAGCATCGTGATCATGATCATGGTCATGACCCGTCTCGGCACTCGAGATGGGTGATGTCATGGCGGCCTCGTCATGTCGTCGTCACTGTTGAGTGCGAGTCTGTTTGAGTGCGGGAGGAGACATCCTAACGACGAGCCGGGTGTGGCGCCAGCAACACATACGGCGGGCCGGACCTTGCGATGGGCGCCTGCTATCGCCGCCCCCATCTCTCGCACCTAACGCACCTAAAATGGTGAGACCGCTGTAGGGCTCTTGACAATCGGTAATCTATAACTTACCGTTAGTCATGGCTTACGGGAAAGCACTGCAATGTTTGAGTGACGCGACGCGCCGTCGAGTGTTCGAACGGCTGCGGGGAGGGCCGAAATCAGTCGGTGTCCTCGCCGCGGGTCTGCCGGTGAGCCGCCCAGCCGTGTCGCAGCATCTCAAAGCACTGAAGGACGCGGGACTCGTGAAAGATCGACCTGAAGGCACCCGCCGCGTGTACTACATCGATCCGGACGGCCTTGGGGAGTTGCGGCGTTGGTTGGATGGCTTTTGGGATGATGCATTGGAAACATTCAAGAATGAAGTTGAAAAAACAGAAGAGCGACCAGTGAGGAATAAAACATGAATCGAACCATCAGCATTGCGCCGGTACGCAAATCAGTGGTGGTCCAGGCGACACCCGAGCGCGCCTTTGACGTGTTTACGGCAAGAATTGACCGATGGTGGCCCAAAACGCACGGCATCGGGGCGGCGCCGATCAAAGAATCAATCATCGAGCCTTTCGTCGGTGGGCGCTGGTATACGCGCTGCGAGGACGGATCGGACGTGGTGGTCGGGCATGTGCGTGTCTGGCAGCCCGGAGTTCAGCTGGTGGTAACCTGGGAGGTCAATGCGGCTTGGAAGCCCGATGCACGAGTCGCGTTTGCCTCAGAAATCGATGTGCGCTTTGCGCCGGATGCCGCAGGCGGGACCCGAGTCGACCTCGAACACCGGCACTTCGAACGCATGGGCAGCGCTGAGGGCGAAGCCATGCGCAACGGCGTGGACAACGGTTGGCCCGGACTGCTCAATTTGTATGTCGCGGAAGTGGCAGCAGGCACCTGAGAAATCAACGCTACAGAGTCCCGTTCGACAGGCCAAGGGAATCACCCATATGACCGCAACACGATGGCTACGCATCTCCTCTGTTCTGACATTGATCTTCGCGCTGGGCCACACGCTCGGCGGACTGAAATATTGGTCCCCCATGGGGGATACGCAGGTCCTGCAGGCGATGAGGACCGTTCACTTCGACCTTAACGGAATGAGCCGCAGTTACCTCGACTTCTATAGAGGGTTCGGATACTCAATCTCGGTATTTCAGGTCATGCTCGCCATTCTGCTCTGGCAAATCGCCGCGCGCGACTCCGCCAATCCCGGCAAATCACGCCCGATGATCGCCGCAATCATTGTTGCCACGGGCTCATGCGCGATCATTGCCTACGTGTACATATTGCCTTTGCCGGCGTTGTTCTCCGCCGTACTGTTTGGAAGTCTTGTTGTGGCTTATGTGCTTGCCGGGCGCCCGACTGCAGCTTGACTGCGTGAGCAGGCGGTGACGCGGAATTTTCGGCCATTTCTCAATCTGATGCAGCCGGGGAAAAATATGCGCGCAATTGGATTCGCCGTTGTTGTCAGCTGCTTGAATATTGCCTGCTCCATCCCCGCGTTTGCCCAAACCGACTCCATCAAAACCCTGGTCGGCCGCCTCGATCTGGCGAGGTACAAGGCTACCATCAAAGGTTTGACGCAGTTCGGCGACCGCAAGCAGGGTACGGACCGCAACCGGGCGGCGGTCAATTGGATCGAGGCGCAACTACAGAGCTACGGATGTCCGACGGAACGCCTGAGGTATGTCTACGATCAGCCGCCGCGGCAATACCGGGCGCCCGATACCGGTTCTCCGGTGATCGCCAGCGGCGAAGTCCGCATGAACGTTGGCGGTTCGCGGATGCGGGGTGTTACGGGACCCGTGAGCGTCAATGTAGATCCTGAGAAGCAGACGGACCCCGCTCTGCGCAAGCTGAATGCGCAGGATCCCGCCAATGGGTCACGCGAGGAGGTGTATTGCACCAAGATTGGCACCACGCATCCGGACGAAATGTATATCGTCGGCGGCCACATGGACGGCATTGGATTTGGCGAGGCCGCGGATGACGACGGCTCCGGCGCGGCACTCGTTATGGAACTGGCCCGGATCTTCAGCAGCCCCGACGTGAAGACCGAGCGCTCGATACGCTTCGTTCTCTGGAACAATGAAGAGACCGGCCTCAACGGCTCCAATGCCTATGTCGAGCAACGCGCGTCGCTGCAGGGCAAGGAGTCGCCTGCGGGGTCGGGGAAATATCCGGAACCCAAATGGCTCGGCATGATCCAGCACGACATGATGCTATGGGATCACGGCATGCCGCGCCCGGATGGCACGGTCAACCCGGAGCAGCGGCCGGAAGCGGATGTCAACATCGAGTTTCGCGGTACGTCAAAGTTCGCGGACCAGTCGATGAGATTGGCGTTTCTATTCCGCGTCGCGAACGAGAAATACGCCAGCGATTATCCCGCCGCGGTCGGCAATCACATGACGAATACGGATTCGGACCCGTTCATGGACCTGGTGCCGGCAATCAGCCTTCGTGAAAATGAAAGAGGCATGCAACTCGGCGCCGGCTGGAACCCGAACTACCATCAGGCCAGCGATCTTTACGCCACGTACTCCGACAAGGATTTTCGCCTTGGCCTGAATGCCGCGCAGACAACGCTGGGCGCAGTTGCCGAGCTGACGGGTGCGCAACTGAAATAGTCCATGACCCCACCTTCAGCGCGGCACGGCCATACCCAGGGCCTTCCGCAGCGCCGCGCGCGCGAGTTCACGTGTGGAATCCAGCGTCGGCAGCGGCGAGTTCGAGTCGTTCATCAGGAGCGGGATCTCCGTGCAGCCGAGCACGACGGCATCGCAGCCCGCCTCCTTCATTTTTCCGATCGTACGTTGAAAGTACGCGGTGGCATCGGGCTTGAACTCCCCGTACACCAGTTCCTCCATGATGATGCGATTGATCTCGTCTCGTTCCGCCCGGCCAGGCCGCATATAGGTGAGGCCGCGCCGCGTAATGGGTTCCGGATAGACCTCGCTGTCGATGAGCCAACGGGTCCCGGTGAGACCGAGGCATCGAAACCCGCGCTCGACGGCCCGCTCCGCAACAACCTCGGCGATGTGCAACCACGGCAACGGCGATCGCGACTGCACGTAGGGCAACGCGCGGTGAATGGTGTTGTCGGGGCAAATCAGGAATTCGGCCCCGCTCTTGGCAAGCTTGGTCGCAGAGCCGAGCATCAACTCGCCGACACCTTCCCAGTCGTCGCGATCGAGGCACTGCACGTACTCATCGAACGAGTGCGTGTGCATGGATATTTCCGGGTGGGCGTGCGGGCCAAGCAGCTTCGCGCCCTCGCTGCAGATCGTTCGGTAGCAAAGCGCTGCACCCTCTGCAGAACAGGCAACTATTCCAATGTGTTGCGGCATCGCGGTGGCTTCCAGGCGGGTGGCGTCACCCGGGGTAGCGGACGTTGGCCGCGTAAAAATCCCCGCCGCATGGTACACAATTGACACTCCCGCAATTATTATCATCGGCAACGCAAAACGCCATAGGCGCCTTAAGCGCACAGGAGCGAATCCATGGAGCCGATCAGCCGCAGGACGTTTCTCGGATCCGTCGCGGCATCAGTGGCTTTCACTGCCAACGGACAATTGGCATTTTCGCAGGAGGTGCCGGGCGCGCAGCAAATGCGGATTCGCGAATCCTTGGCCGGGCGTCTCGCAGCGGACTTGCCGGCATTTGACGGAGTTTTTGTGTTTGACCAGTCTGTTTGTCGCGCCATGGCGACCGACTACGGCCACCATATTCATCACCTGCCGCTAGGTGCGCTATTGCCGAAGTCAGTCATGGATGTACAGAAAGCGGTTCGTTTCGCCAACTCCCACGACCTGAAGCTCAGCATGCGCGGGACCGGCGGAGCCGCCTACGGACAATCGCAAGTGAAAGCCGGCATCGTCATTGATTCAAGCACATTGAGCCATATCGCGTGGGTGGGTGCGGACTCGATAGACGCAGGGCCCGGGGCACTCTGGAAGGAAATTGTTGAATTTACGACGACTCGCCAGATGACGCCGCCGGTTGTTCCGGACAGTCTCTATATCAGCGTGGGCGGGACTCTCAATGCGGGCGGTCTCGGAGAGACCAGTTATCGGTGCGGCGCACAAGTCGATCACGTGGTGGAACTTGACGTGGTCACCGGCACCGGGGACCTTTTGACCTGTTCACCCTCGCGCCATGCCGACTTGATTCAAATGGTGTTGGCCGGAATGGGGCAATGCGGGCTGATCGTGCGTGCTCGCTTGCGGCTCGTGCCGTCTCCCGACCAGGTTGTCGTCCGCCGATTTACCTACGAGAAGTCGGGCGACTTTCTCTCTGACCTCGCCATGCTGGCGTCTGCCGAATCGGAGGGTGCCATCGCGGGCGATTTTAATCTTGAAAGCGACGGGAAAACGTGGACTCCGGTCATCACGATCACCAGTTTTCGCAGCCGTGAACCCGCATGGCTTAGCCAGATCACGGGCAAGCAGACGCAGGCGGCGATCACGCAAAGTTTCGTCGAGTACCTCAATCGGAACACCGAAGAGTACATGGCGACTCTTGCAAGCGGAGCCAGGTTTCTGCCGCACGTGTACATGCACTTCTTCCTTCCCGCCGGGCAAACTCCCGCGATGGTGGATTATCTGATGAACACACCCGGTGCGACGCTCGGAGCGGACGAGATAGCCGTATTCCCGATGATCAATGCCAACTTCAAGCAAACGCTGCAACGCATGCCCGTAGGATCGCTGTCCTACCATATGCGCATATACCGAGTAGCCGCACAGGAGGGTTCGCCCGACCATCTTCGAATGCTCGAGCTGAACCAAAAGGAGTGTTTGCCGCGAATCTTTGCTAGTGAGGGTACCGTCTATCTTCCGTTCTCGCCCCTGCTGGATTCGAGTCAGAGACTTCGTCAATTTGGTCAGTCCGCCTGGAATCGTCTCATGGCGGCAAAGGCAACCTACGATCCGCGAGGCGTTCTGACTCCCGGTGCCGGGCTTGCGCACCTTGACGCTAAGGAGCCCCTTGAATCGACACGCTCGCGAACCGCGCTTGTGCACCCTTGGTAATGCTGCAATCGACCGTCAAATTGGAGCCTTCAATGCGCCACTGGCCTTTGACCATCAGTGTGTTGGCTTGGTCCCAGTAGGAAGCCGTCCAATTGAACGGAGTCATGCCTCGACCGACCAGCGTTGCCTCAGAAGCCTCCCGACACCAGTCTCGAAGTTCGCTCCCGGAATTGATTACCCGATCATCCTGTTGTCCCGCCAGGGTGGTGGAAGCGACGAACAACAGAAAAATGGCAGCCGATCGACTCATGAGATGGTTCGGATTCGGATCATCGCGCATGCCAGTGTCCCCCAACTATGCGGTAAGCGGGCCGATCGAGCGATTGGAATGAGCATCTCACAGTGCGGCCTGCTCAGTGTTCCACAGCGCCACTGCCTCCGGCAAGGGCGGAGATAGCGCGGGCACACCCACCGGTGCCACCACCTCCGTCGGCGCGATCCTCGTGCCCCCGGGAGGTTCATGGGCAGACCTATTTCAGTCGGCTGACGCCACCGCCTCAGCCAATTTTCCGATCGGCGCCAGATTCTTCATGAGCGCATCCGAAAAGCCATGGCGTCGCTGAAGAAACGCTGGATCGTTAAAGGCAACCCAGGTACGCCCTTGAGCATCCTCGAATGCCAGAATCTTGAGCGGCAGGTCGATTGCCGTGGTCTGCGCGGCAGCCATCACCGGAGTGCCGGCGGCGGGGTTTCCAAGAATAACGAGCGCGGTTGGCCTTAACGTGAGTTGCGATCGGGCGGCATCACCGCTGAAATCAATGTTTGCGAAGACGGTGATTCCCCGCGCTTGGGCGATGGCCACGGTCTTTGCCACGATTGCTGCTGCGGTATGATGGGTCGGCAGCACGATAAGCCCCTCGATCGAAGGTAGTTGCATAGATCGCTCCACTGTCCCTCTTGCGGCTCATCCCATCCGCGCCATTCGCGCTCGACGTCAACCGCCGTCCGCGTACTGCTTCACGAGCTCGGTCAGAAAATCCCGTGCGGTATAGACCGCGCGCACCGCGAGGCGCTCATTCAGGCCGTGCACGCCGTTGCCGTCGGGGTCCGCCCATTCGCCGGGCACGCCGTACACCGGAATGCCGATGGCCTCGAGGTAGATGCCGTCGGTGGCGCCGGTCGACATGGAGGGCACGAGCGGCACGCCGGGAAAGTATTTGGCCACCAACTTCTCGGCGGGCCCCATGACTTTCGGATCGAGCGGCGGCGGCATGGCGAGCGGGCGGATGGGCGGAATGAGCGTGACCTTCACGCCGGGATCGCCGATCACGGCTTCCAGCGTGGCGCGGGTACCTTGCACCGTCTCGCCGGGAAATATGCGGCAATTGACGTTGGCCGCGGCGTGCTGGGGCAGGGCGTTATTGGCATGGCCGCCTTCCAGCAAAGTGGCGACGCAGGTGGTGCGCAGCATGCTGTGGTAGCTGCGATCCTTCGAGACGATGGCCTCGGCGGCGGCATCGTCCGGGTTCTTGGCAAGCGCCACCATGGCCGCACCCAAGGCATCGCCGCGCGCCGCGCCGGCTATGGCGAAGAAGGCGCGGGTGGTGTCGGTGAATTTCACCGGGAATTCGTGATCGCGCAGCTTGCCGAGCGCATCGGCGAGCTCATAGATGGCATTCTCGCGGATGGGAATGGAACTGTGGCCGCCGGCATTGACGGTCTCGAACGAATAGTTCTGCACCGCCTTCTCGCCCACCTGCATGTTCTCCACGAGCAGCTTGCCGTGGCCGTCGGTGCGCCCGCCGCCGCCCTCATTGAGGGCGAAGGCCGCGGCCACCCAGTCCGGATGGTTCTTCGCCAGCCACTCCGCCCCATTGAAGGCATGCGTGGTTTCCTCGCCGCAGGTGAGCGCGAGCTTGATGCTGCGCTTGGGGTGATAGCCGCGCGCCTTGAAGCGCGACAGCATATCCACCCAGATGGCATCCATGGCCTTCATGTCGGCGACACCGCGTCCGTAGAAATTGCCGTTCTCCTCGATGAAGGTGAACGGATCGCGCGTCCAGTCCGACCGCTTGGCCTCGACCACGTCCAGATGGCCGAGCAAGAGCATGGGCTTGGCTTTCGCCGAGGTGCCGTGCAGCACCGCCACCAGGCCGCCTTCCCGGGGATGCTCGGGCACCGAGAACAGGGTGATATCGGCATCGGCAAAGCCCGCCGCCTTCAAGTGCGCCGCCATGCGCTCGGCCGCGAGCGTGCAGCTGCCCACGGAGAGCGAGGTATTGGTCTCCACCAACTCTTTGTAGAGGGCGAGGAAAGTCACCTGGTCGGGGCGCAGCGGCGGCAGCGGCGCCTCGTCGGCGCGGGCGCCGCCCGGGAAGGCCGCAGCAGCGAGCAGCAACAGCGGCAGGAGCATGAACCGAGGCAGCAGAATCGACAGCGGAAGGTGTTTCATGCGGCGATTGTCACATGAAATCTCCTCAAGCAGTACGTACGATGCCTGCGGATACAGGCGTGATATTGTTCGGCGTCAGGATAAAAATGAGCGCGCTGCATGAATGAGCGATTGGGGACGATCCGCGAGCTGATGCGGGCCGGGGACCTCGAGGCCGCCGAGCGGCTGGCCGTCCGGCACTTGCCGAGCCTGCCCGAGGATGCGGATCTGGCCGTGGTGTATGCGCGCATCCCGGAGCAGGCCGGACGCTTCGCGGAGGCGGTCGCGCGCTGGCGCAATGTCCTTAAGCACTTTCCGGGACATCGCGCGGCCCTGGTCGGGCTCAACTATTGCCTCATTGCCGACGGCCGGTATGCCGAGGCGCGCACCCAGATCGAGGCGGCACTGCGGGAGCATCCCGGCGATGAGAGTCTGCTGCGCCAGAGCGCCGATCTTGCGGGCCGGCAGGGCGACTGGCCGCGGGCGATAGAACTCTACCGGCAGGTGTTGCGGCAATATCCCCAAAATCCCAGTGTGCGCCTGGAACTTCGCCACGCCGAGGCGCAACGCCAGCTCACCGCCCTCGCCGCGGCGGATGCCCCCGACGCGTGGCCGGCCGACTGCCATCCGCCGAGACCCGCGCGGCTGCGCGCGGACGTCCGCGACATCATCGTGGATTTCGAGAGCCTGGGCGACAACTGCGAATTCGGTTTTCTACAGCGCCATTTCGGTCACGAGCCGCTCGGTCTGTTGCGCTGGGCCGGAACCGAACCCGCGCCCATCATCGCCGCGGTACGCAGCCAGTTCGCCGGCGTCGGGGAGCGCGAGCATGTGACCATCGAGCTGTGGCCGGACGGAGAGTACAAGATCAGCGACGATCGATACGGCATGGTCTCGCACACCTTCATCTACGAGGCCGCCTTTCCCCGCGAGACATTTCTCGACCACCAGATGCGGCGCATGCGGATCCTCAAGAAGAAGTTGTTGCAGGAGATGACACGCGGCGAGCGGTTGTTCGTCTATAAAAGTCCGACGATGACCCTGGAGCAGGCGCAGGCCCTGTGCGTGGCCTGCCGGCAGGTGGGTCCGCTCACCTTGCTGGTGGTGCGTCTGTGCGATCAGTCCCACCCGGCCGGAACCGTGGAGCGCGCGGCGCCGGATCTGCTGTTCGGCTACCTGGACCACATCCCGCCGGTCGATGACATCACCGGCAGCCTGTCGATCGCCTGTTGGGAAACGCTGTGCATCCGGGCATGGGCCCTGTGGAAGGGCGATCGATCGGGGCGCCACGGGGCGGCATCGAAGAATCGGAACATGCGCTAGCGCTCGTCCTTGACGCTGGGAAACTGCAGACAGGGTTGGTATGGCGTGGTTTTTGCCGCTATGTACGGTACCGCACAGACGGCCGCCATCACGCGTTTTTAGCATGCGCGAATGCTGATACTGACCCGCCGAATTGGGGAGTCTCTTCGCATAGCCGATGAGATCTCGGTGACGGTTCTGAACATCCGCGGCAATCAGGTGCGCGTCGGAATCGAAGCACCGCAATCCGTGTCCGTGCATCGTGAAGAGGTCATCGACCGCATGGCCGCTCGGGGCAAGACGACCAACGGAACATCGCTGAAGACCAACGGAACATCCCTAACGGCCAATGGGGCATCCCTGGCGATCAATGGGGTATCCGTGAAGATCAATGGGTCCGGCCACGCGGCGGGGCGAAAGGCGCTTCGGCAGAAATAGGCGTTTGCGGCCGGCCCTGGTGGCCCCGCCGTTGGGGCAGGAAGCTGGTTGGATATCCAGCACAAGGTCGCGTCGTGGAGATCAGCAATTGTTCCCTGCAGCACCCGATTAAGTGGGTAGAATGGCCCATCAGCCTGAGCCATTTGGCTCATGGAGATCCGATGCTGAGCGCGTTCGCTATCGCCGAGAAACCTCTGCTCGAAGTGCTGCCGCTGGTGCGGCACGGGTTGCCGGCTGCCATGTTTGAACAAGTCGCGGCGACGCTGGGTTTTTCGAGTACTGCGCTGGCCGCTAAGCTCGGTATCGCGCGTCGCACGGTGACCCGCAAACGCGGCAGTGGTGCGCCGCTGTCGAGTGAAACCTCGGAGAAACTGCTGCGGGTGGCGCGCATTCGTAACCTCGGCCGCCTGCTGTTTTCGACCGACGTCGCGGTATCGCAGTGGATGTCGAAGACCGACACGGCCCTCGGGAACATGGCGCCCATCGACTTGCTCGACACGGACCTCGGCGCCCGTGAGGTCGAAAACCTCTTGCATTCACTCGCTTACGGTCAGTTCGCCTGAAGCCTGATGCGGGTCTTCCGCCT
>Ga0302156_10002930_pt1 | contig 13608 bp, 11 predicted proteins | sample I_Bog_N3_2_FD_193503 | JGI IMG/M metagenome (GOLD analysis project Ga0302156, IMG submission 193503) | Peat permafrost microbial communities from Stordalen Mire near Abisko, Sweden - I_Bog_N3_2 | ecosystem: Environmental > Terrestrial > Soil > Wetlands > Peat | place: Sweden: Abisko, Stordalen... | reverse complement strand
AGAAGAGCGCAGAAGATGCCCCAGTATGCATAAACGTGACCATTCCGTAAGAACCCTTCATTGCCGATAATTGCCGGGTCAACGTCGAACCTGCCATGGCATAGGTTCGCAAGCATGCTATTGAAGGTCAGATTAATTGGACCATCATGCGCCGCAATGCCGGCATTGAACAAGACAATGCCGTAGTACACAAATACTAGGGCGAGTACCCCGGCCTGGAGCCTGCGTTCCGTATATAGCTTTTCAAGAATCGTTACAGGTTTGGCGTCATTTTCATCGCCCGGTCGAGAGACGCCGACTAGTCTTTCGCCCTTATTGGGAGACATAAGTCACCGCTAGTGGCTCCTTGATAAAGAGGGCTTTCCTTCTAAATATCTTTCAGCACATCGATTAGCCGCTAAGGCCATTATTTTCAGTAGCATACGCATGGATGACGCGTTCGTCTGCAGAGCGCTAAATTGCAATCTGTTCGCTATGAACTGCATATGTGAAACAGCGCAATATGCCAAGAAATATTAGATGATCTGGTTACAGCGACACGTCCTCATCGTAGAGGACTGATTCAAACTCTGTCTGAGGCCGTTCGGGCTGACGGCTCTGCCAGGTGAAGAGGTTGGACATGGAGTAGTTCCAGACCGAGCTGAGGATGATGCCTGCGATGCCCGCCAGGTACCAGGGGACGCCGGACTGGAGCAGGCTACGGGCGAAGAGGACGTTGGCCCAGGCACCGAAGGAGCAGGCCACCCAGAAGGATGCCAGGCCTGAGATGAGACGAGTGCCACGCAGACTCTGGTCGCGCCAGGTGACGAGGTTGTTGAGGAAGAAGTTCTCCGTCATGGCGATGTAGGTGGCGGCAATCTGTGCGGCCAGGAAGTGCCAGTGCAGGCCGGAGAAGAGCAGAGCGAGGCAAGCCAGATGGGTAGCCATGCCGGCGGCGCCAACTAGAGAGAATGCCGCGAAGCGGATGGGAACAACTCCGCCGGTGAGTTTGTCGATGACCAGGAAGAGATACTCGACGGCGGTGTTGACGTCGAGCTTGCTCTCACCGTGCCTACGGGAGCGGAAGGTGTAGCCGATCTCGGCGAGACGGACGGGGCGCTCCGATGTGGCGAGGATGTCGACAAGAATTTTGAAGCCGCCACCGTGGAGACGATGCACGACCTCCAGAAAGAAGCTGCGGCTGAAGAGGAAGTAGCCGCTCATGGGATCGGTGATATCGCACTTGCAGACGGCGTTGCTGACACGCTGACCCATGCGGCTGAGCAGGCGGCGCTTGCGGCAGAACTGTCCCATGCTGCCGCCCTGGGCATTGCGGGTGGCGACAACGATGTCCAGCGATTGCTGGCGAAGGGTGGAGAGCATCTGGGGAAGGATGGACTCGTCGTGCTGCATGTCGGCGTCCATGACGGCGACGTAGTTGGCGGTGGAGGCCAGAATGCCTTCAATACATGCCGAGGAGAGGCCGCGGCGGCCGATGCGATGGACGAGCCGGATGCGCGGGTCGTGGCGGGCATACTCGCGGACGAGATCGGCGGTGTCATCGGGGGAGTCGTCGTCGACGAAGACCAGCTCCCAGCTAAGGCCAGTCAGAGTGTCTTCCAGGCGGGAGATCAACTCCGGAATGTTTTCGCGCTCATTGAACGTGGGAATGACTACAGCGAGGTCAATGCGCTGGAGGAGGGTAGACATCTGTGATGTTTCGGCGGCTAATGGGGCAGAACTCATCCGGACTGAGTACCCTTTCGTTCAAAATACAGCAGAGTCGGCGCTGCGTAATGGCTGAGATACTAGACGAGGCGTGACAGCCAGCGAATTACAGCCAGAACAAAAACATTTTGGCGATGACAAAGATGATACTCAGAAAAGCATGTTGACTCTGAGTCAGCCCGACAGAATGACAGCGATCGAATATCTACTGAAATTATAGCTTAGCGTAGAAATACGCTGAGTTCTGCGGCTGCGGCGCGCAGAGGGGGAAGGAACCTGGTCTGCATCTCCAGCATGGGCATGCGCGGAGCGTGACCACTTAGGTTGACCGTGGCGACAGCGCGGCCGTTGCCGGCGTAGACAGGCACAGCGATGGAACGGAGGCCGATCTCGTACTCCTGATCGCATAGGGCGTAGCCGTTGCGACGGACGTTGCGCAGCGCCAGGCGCAGCTTGTCCACGGAGTTGATGGTCTTTGGCGTGTACGGCGTGAGTTGCACGCGGGCGAGATAGGCTTCCAACTGGTCCTGCGGAAGATAAGCCAGAAGGATGCGGCCCATGCTGGTGCAGAAGGCGGGAAGGCGCGAGCCGATGTGGAGATCGACGGACATGACGCGGGTGACGGTGGTGCGCGCGATGTAGACGATGGAATCGCCGTCCAGCGTAGCGACGGAGAAGCTCTCCCCGTAGGCAGCGGACATGCGCTCCAGGATGGGCTGCGCGGCGTTGGCCAGCGTGCTGGACGCGGTGTAGGTATTGGCCAGCGTGAGCATCTTGGGGCGCAGAGAATAGCGCTGCGATTCGTCCGCGCCGGCGAAGCCAAGCTTAACCAGCGTGTACAGACAGCGGCGAACGGCGGCGCGTGAGAGGCCGGTGCGCAGCGAGAGTTGCGAGATGGTCATCTGCGGGGTCTGCGGAGTGAAGGCCTCAATCACGACGAGGCCACGGGCAAGCGAGGCCATGAAGTTGGGGTCGCCGGTGTAGGTGTCCAGCGCGACGCCGGGAAGGACTTTGGGCTTGAGAGGAACTGGAGCGGCAGTCATTGGAGCAGTCAGGGTTGCGGCGGTGGGGGTCACGAGAGTCTCCTCGGCGGGCGGTGGTCGATTGCCGCCCTGTTCCTACGATAAACGCACGAGGCGGAAGTGCGCAAGGAGATTTTGACGGAAGGCGGACGATGGTGTCGCAACCGCGACCGAACAGCAGATCCTTCGACTTCGCGCTTCGCTCAGGATGACAAATCAGAAGAACTATTTGCTGGCACGATAGCGGTGGATGAGGTTAGTCGTGGAGGTGTCGTGCGCGGATGGCGCCGGGTCGGTAGGCGCCTCGATCTCGCCGAGGATCTTGGTGGCGAGGACCTTGCCGAGCTCGACTCCCCACTGGTCGAAGCTGTCGATGGACCAGATCGTGCCCTGCGTGAAGACGCTGTGCTCGTAGAGCGCGATGAGCTTGCCGAGAGTTGCAGGGGTGAGCTCTTCGGCGAGGATGACATTGGAGGGACGGTTGCCTTCGAAGACCTTGTGCGAGATGAGCGCTTCGGGGACACCTTCGGCGCGGACCTCGTCGGCGGTCTTACCGAAGGCGAGGGCTTCGGCCTGGGCGAAGACGTTGGCCATCAGCATGTCGTGATGGCGGCCGAGCGGGTTGAGCGCCTTGTAGAAGCCGATGAAGTCGCAGGGGATGAGGCGCGTTCCCTGGTGGATGAGCTGGTAGAAGCTATGCTGGCCGTTGGTGCCGGGCTCGCCCCAGTAGATGGGGCCGGTTTCGGTTGCAACATGATCGCCGGAGAGCGTGACGTGTTTGCCATTGGACTCCATGGTGAGTTGCTGCAGGTAGGCGGGGAAGCGCTTGAGGTACTGCTCGTAGGGAAGGATCGCGACGGTCTGCGCGTCGAAGAAGTCGGTGTACCAGACGGTGAGCAGGCCGAGCAGGACGGGAAGGTTGCGCTCGAAGGGCGTGGTGCGGAAGTGGACGTCCATCGCGTGGAAGCCTGCGAGCATGTCGCGGAAGTTCTTGGGCCCGATGGCAATCATGGTGGAGAGGCCGATGGCGGAGTCCATGGAGTAGCGGCCGCCGACCCAGTCCCAGAACTCGAACATGTTGGCAGTGTCGATGCCGAAGGCGCTGACGAGCTTGGTGTTGGTGGAGAGCGCGGCGAAGTGTTTTGCGATTGCGGACTCCGGCGCGGCGCTCGCGAGGAACCAGTCGCGTGCGGAGTGTGCGTTGGTCATGGTCTCGAGCGTGGTGAAGGTCTTGCTGGCGACGAGGAAGAGCGTCTCGTCCGGCGCGAGGTCGCGCACGGCTTCGGCGAAGTCAGTGCCGTCGACGTTGGAGACGAAGCGGAAGGTGAGGTCGCGCTGCGAGTAGTGCTTCAGCGCCTCATACGCCATCACTGGACCGAGGTCGGAGCCGCCGATGCCGATGTTGACGATGTTGCGGATGCGTTTGCCGGTGTGTCCCTTCCACTCGCCGCTGCGGATGCGATCGGCAAAGGCGGCCATCTTGTCGAGCACGGCGTGGACTGCGGGAACGACGTCTTCGCCGTCGACGAAGATGGATTCGCCTTTCGGCGCGCGCAGAGCGACGTGTAGCACGGCGCGGTTCTCGGTGATGTTGATCTTCTGGCCGGTGAACATGGCTTCGATGCGCTGTTTGAGGCCGGATTGCTCGGCGAGTTGGAGGAGCAGCTTGAGGGTCTCGTCGGTGACGCGATTTTTTGAGTAGTCGAGGAAGATGCCTTCGGCCTCGGCGGTGAGGCGGGTGCCGCGTGCGGGGTCAGTCTTGAAGAGCTCGCGAAGTTGTTGCGGGCGGATGTCTTCAGCGTGCGCGGTGAGCGCCTTCCAGGCGGGGCGCTGGGCCAGCGGCGGTGGGAGGGGGACACTCGGTGTGCTCATAGTCGGCTCCTGTTCGGGTGTGGAGATTTCCACTGAAAGATTAGAGCATGGCGGTGTCGAGGGGAACTATTCGGCCGATGGTGGCAAAATCGCACCGTAATATAGAGTGGATGCCTCCGAAGCCCAAATCGAAGCTCCGGATACTGTTCTGGCGCGCCGTGATTGAGATCGGCGGAATCGTCTTTCTGTTTTATTCGAACCTGCTGATGGGGGAGTACACGGGACGTGCCGGACAGGGCAAGCCGCTGGCCGCAGCGATTGAAGACATCTTTACGCGCAAGACGATTGCGATTGCGTTGATTACCGCGAGTGTGGGGTTCGCGGTGTTTGAGTACTTCCGCATGAGGCTGGAAAACAGGGAGTAGGAGTTAGGGTCAAGATAGTCATTTGACACTGGGGACAGTAAGAAGCCCACCCCCGCCGAAGCGGGAGTGGGCTGCTGACCTGCACCGTACTCTGCTGGATACTGCAAGCCATTCGTTTTAGTGGTGTCCGCCGCCGCCGCCACCACCATGAGATTGCCCACCACCGCCGCCGCCACCGCCGTGGGATTGACCACCACCGCCGCCGCCTCGGGGTGCACCGCCCCCTCCACCACCGCGAGGTGCGCCGCCGCCGCCACCGTCACTGGCACGAGGTGCTCCGCCTCCGCCTCCGCCGCCACTGCTATGCACAGACGTGGAGTGCGACTGTGAGGGTGCCTGCCGTGAGATGGGAGCTGCGTGCGAGTTGGCACCTGAGTTGTAGGTGTTGTGAACGTAGGTGCCGCCGCGGACCGTGGGGCCTCCGCCATAGCGGGCGTTGGCTGCGAAGCCGCCGCCGCCGCGATAGCGACCGCCGCCGTCGTCGTAGAAGCGATGTCCGCCCCAGCCGTGGCCGTATCCCCAGCCGGCCCAGGGGCCCATGCCGAGGAAGATGCCGTTATAGAAGTAGCCCGAGCCATAGTAGCCATAGGGCGAGCAGGCGTAGGGGGCGTAGTCGTAGTATCCCCATTGGCAGACCGGCGGTGGGCCGCCGATGCCGATGAACACCTGGGCGTTTGCTGCGGGGGCCGGAGCGAGAGCCACGGCAGCGACCAAGATCGTGAACAGCGCCGTGGTGGAGAGAAGAGTTTTGAGTCGGTGCATTGGAGAGGGCCCTTGTGGTGTCTGGAGTTCGGTAGAAAGTGCGTGGGAGGCGGCGCAGCCGGAGAGAATTGTCAGGGGCAGGCGCTCGAGACCATAAGGGTATGGGAGTCCGGTCCAGATGCCGGGCGAGTCTCTCCGTGGACCTTTACGCTCTTAACGCTACGCGGCGGCGATGGAGGTGTCTGAGCAATAGAGAGCAGGTTCAAGGAGGGCGAGGTTGGGGCACCCGAAGGAACACTTCTCTTGTCGTGTAACGACACTCTATTTTTTCATTGACACCAATCCGCGCAGGGCATAACTTTTTGCGAACTTCACTAAGCAGCATTCATAGTCTGCGGGGCCTGTAGTACAAGCTTCCTCCCAATTGTTGAGATCAGGAGCACAACATGCCTCTAGCCACCCTACCCGCAGCATCTTCTCGTTTGCTGCGTGCCATAGCCCTAACTTCCATCGTGTTGTCCCTTGCTCTCGGGGCATCGTCTGCAGGTGCCCAAACCATCCCGACGGATGCAAAGGCCACCTGCACAGTCAGCAGTACGCAGTTCAGCGGCTGGTTCCAGTCCGGACACCCCGCCCTCAATGGCATCGTTAACCCCGCCAACAGCGTCACCTTCTCCAATCCTGCAGCCGACTGCCCGTTTTACCAGTGGTCGAAGCAGATGTTCCTTTGGCTCACCTCACCGGCTCCGTCCCTCTACGGTGGTGGGGCGCACGTGATGGATTCCCCCGTCTTCTATGACGTCTCACCAGTCATCGGAGGCAAGCGCACGCTCATTCGGCATGTGGTGGGCGCCCTGCGGCCGATCCAGGTACGCGCCGCGCAGGTGGGCCCGCATGGTCTGCCGGTCGTTGTGGATACCGCGGGACGTCTGATCGAGTTCCGACGGGCGACTGCTGATGAGACGCCGATGATCAGGTCCTCGGCAGGGAAGCTCGTGCCGCTCGCCTCACTTACGCGCGACGCAAGCCTTCGGGTCATCCCCCAGGATGCGTCCGGCAAAGTGATCGCGCTGGCGCCACGCTCGCAGGTGATCAGCAAGCTGCCTTTGGCCAAGCGCATTCCGGCCACACTCTTCCGGATTAGCGGCATACCCATCCTGCTCGACTCCACCGGCAACGTGATCGAGACCGAAGAAGGCCAGGCGGGAGGCGACGGCGTCCTGCTCACCCAGGGCAACTCACTGATCTACTACGTCACCATGGTCAACGACGTGTACGCCTACTTCGCCACCATGGTCGCTCATCAGACGTTGAACACCAATCTGCAGTTCCCCACAACCCAGGCGCAGTTGAACACGCTGATCGCCTTTGCAGCCCAGCATAACGAGACGTTCCCCGACCCCAACGCGCTTGCGATCGAGGTCAAATCGTCCTGGGTGCGTGCAAGTTCGCTGCCGAATAACGGTGCGGGCTATATCACCATGGAGGCAACGGTACCTACATACACTGTCTCGGCCAACAACCAGACATGGACACCCACCGGCGGGCCGGAGGAGAACGTGCTGCTGGCTCTGGTTGGTATGCACATCGTCGGCAGCGCGGCCGGGCATCCGGAGATGATCTGGGCCACGTTCGAGCACTTCGGCAATACGCCGAATGCGTCCTTCCAGTACATCAATACAGCCAACCAGACCAAACAAGTGGGGCAGAGCACGGCGGGCTCTTGGCTGTTCACGGCGGCTACCGCGACCACTCCGAACTTCAACGTGGTGCGCGCGATGGTGGACGCATCGAACAACGATCTCATTGCGGTGGCGGTACCGCCGCCGACGGGAGCGAGCGCCTCGAATGGGGTTGTTCCCACGGATGTGCTGCGCATCATGGCATGGGGGGCGCAATTCAACCAGAAGCCTAACCCGCTGGTTGCCAGTACGGCCGCGGCCAATACGGAGGTGATCTCCATTCACAACAGCGTCAAGGGTTTCATGCCCGCAGGGGATATCCGTAACAACTACTTCATGACGGGAGCGACGTGGACCGAAGGCGGCGCGAATCCTACCGGGTCGTTTCCGGGAGGCAACGGTGTCGGCACCAGCCAGATTAGCAACTCCACGATGGAGACGTTCCAGCAATCCAGTGGCAATAGCGTTCCGAGCGTGAACTGCCTGGATTGTCACTCCAATTCCGTCGCAAGTACCCCCAGTACAAGCGCCAATGTGAGCGTCAGTCATATCTTTGTCGATGACAACACCGGCGTTCGGCTCATTCAACCGCTCTTTTAGAGCACTTGCAGGGTGCCCCATCCATGCCGCAGCGTCCTTGTGGCATGGGTGGGGCTGTCTGCGCTGGGCCGAAGATGACACCTCTGGTGCGGGGGTTGTAGACTTCGCACGCCAGCGAGTCCGCTGTCTTACGGGTTGCGGACGGGCCAGAGGAGAATGAAGCATGTCCACGAATGAGATCAGCAACACTTCGAGTAAAGAGACCAGCCGCAGAGACTTTGTGAAGTTGGGAGGAGCGGCGATGGCCGTGGCGGCTGCTCCGGCGATGAGTGCGCGGGCCTATGGGCGCATTGTGGGCGCGAATGACCGCGTGAGTGTGGGCATTGTGGGTTGTGGTGACCGCATGAAGGGTGGGCTGATTCCTGCTTTCATGGCGAACTATAAGGAGACGAACTTCGAGATCGTCGCGGTGTCCGACATATGGAACCGGCGGCGCGAGGAGGGTTCGGCGTTCATCAGCAAGCTGAGCGGCAGCCCCGTCGATCCGGTGGTGAACAACGAGGCGCTGTATGCGCGCAAGGACATTGACGCCGTGATGGTGGCGACTGCGGACTTTCAGCATGCGCAGCACGGAATCCAGGCGGTGAACGCCGGGCGCGATGCGTACGTGGAGAAGCCGACCGCGCACACCATGAAGGACGCTCGCGAGTTCTTGGCCGCCGTGGAGAAGACCGGGAAGATTGTGCAGGTAGGAACGCAGCGGCGGTCGACGCCGAGTTACCAGAAGGCGTATGAGTACATCAACTCCGGCAAGTTCGGCGACATTGTGATGGTGGAGATGACGTGGAACGTGAACCAGCCGGGGCGCTGGCGGCGGCCGGATGTGGTGCCTCTGCTGAAGCAGGAGGACACGGACTGGAACCGCTACCTGCTGGACCTGCCCAAGGTTCCGTTCGACGCGCGGAAGTACCTGGAGTTCCGGCTGTTCTGGCCGTACTCATCGGGGATTCCGGACCAGTGGCTGACGCACCAGATTGATACAGTTCACTGGTTCAGCGGGCTGCCGCATCCACGCTCGGTGGTGGCGAACGGCGGCGTGTACCTGTGGAAGGACGGCCGCAAGAACTGGGATACGCTGACGGCGGTCTTCGACTACGGCCCGCTGGACGATCCGACGAAGGGTTTCCAGGTGCAGTACTCGTCGCGGTTCACGAACTCGGCGGGCGGCGTGAAGGAGCTGTACTACTCGAACGCCGGGATGCTGGACATGGACAAGCAGACGGTCACGCCGACGGGCGGGCTGACGGCGCGCAGTGCGGCGGAGATGAAGATGCAGCCGAACCTGCTGCCGAGCTTCAGCCTGATGGACAAGGTGGACAAGATGCAGACGGACGCCGACACTGGCGGCACCGATCCGCAGACCAGCGCGAACGTGCGCAACTGGATGGAGTGCGTTCGCAGCCGCAAGCAGCCGAATGCGAACATCCATGCGGGCTACAGCCACTCCATTGCGCTGTGCATGTGCGTGGCCGCGGTGCAGACCGGCGAGAAGGTTACCTTCGACGACAAGACGCAGCAGGTGGTTGTAGGAGGCAGAGTGCATGTTTAGGCTCCTATCAGTTCATCGCGCATGCGCGATGGTTACGGTGAGCGCGGCGATGGCGATTGCGACTTCTTCCGGTGCGCAGAAGGGCGTGGTGGTGAAGGCGGACGAGGCGGCGCATCGCGTGGATGTGACGATCGACGGCACGCCCTTCACCAGCTACCTGTGGGACACGAACCAGCGCAAGCCTGTTCTGTATCCGCTGATTGCGCCGGACGGAACGACCGTCACGCGAGGGTATCCGTTTGCGATGCGGCCGGGCGAGCGCGTAGACCATCCGCACCATGCGGGGCTGTGGTTCAACTACGGCAATGCAAACGGATTCGACTTCTGGAACAACTCGGATGCGATTCCGGTGGCGCAGCGGCCGAAGTACGGGACGATCACACACGACCACATTGTGTCGGTGAAGAGCGGCAAGGATGCGGGTGAACTGATTGTAGAATCCACCTGGACGACCGGCGCGGGCGACAAGATACTGGTGCAGACCACGCGGTACGTCTTTCGGCGCACAACGGTCGGTGGCGCGCCGGCGCGTGGTGTTGACCTGACAGTGACGCTCAAGGCGCTGAGTCCGGTCGTCTTCCACGACGACAAGGAAGGGCTGCTCGGACTGCGGGTGGCGCACTTTCTGGAGTCGCCGACAGAAAAAGGCGGCGTGTTTATGGATGCGCAAGGCAATCCGACGCAGGTGGCAGCGGCCGATCCGGCGGGAGCAACAGGCGTCTACCGCACCAGCGAGGGCAAGACCGGCGACGCAGCGTGGGGCACCCGCGGGGCGTGGTGCCTTCTGAGCGGAACCACCAGCGACGGCAAGGCGGAGACGATTGCGATACTCGACAACAAGGCGAACCCTGGTTATCCGGCGTACTGGCACGCGCGCGGCTATGGGCTGTTCGGCGTGAACCCACTCGGCGCGCATATCTTTGACCCGAAGGTGCCGGCGATGAACTACAGCATCGCGACTGGCGATTCCGCGACGTTCAAGTATCGGATCCTGATTGTCTCCGGCACGGCGAGCGATGCTGAGATCAACAAGCAAGCGAGCGCATTCGACGCCGAGTAACGCTAGAGCGCAGCGAGGACATCCTGCGGGTCGGGGCGGACGCGGTGGTCGGCATGGGCTTCGGCGAAGAGTACCTTGCCAGACTGCGCGATGACGAACGTCGCTGGCAGCGGAAGCCGCCACGTGTTCTCGCCCTGCTCGCCGTTCACGAACGGTATGTTGATCAGGATGCTGCGGTAGTGCTGCTGCATCGCGGGCGTGACCATGTAGGTGATGCCGAAGAGCGCAGCGACGGCAGATCCTGCGTCTGACAATACAGGGAACGTCAGGTTGTGCTGCTGGACGGTGAAGTCATTCTGTCGCGGCAACTGCGGCGAGATGGCGACGACGAGTGCGCCGTGCTCGCGAACAACAGGATACATAGCTTGCCAAGCTTCCAACTCAGTCATGCAGTATGGGCACCAACGGCCGCGGAAGAAGTTGATGATCAGCGTGCCAACGGCGAGCAGATCCGAGGAGCGGACGAGCTTGCCGGTGAGGGCGTCCGGCAGAGCGAACTCCGGCGCGATGCTTCCGACGGGCAGAATACGCTGCTCGACGCCGCTGGCGAGCAGGTCCTGCACAGCGGTGTCGGTGATGGCGAGCCGCTCCGGCTGCACCAGAGCGCGGGTCTGCGCGGTGATGGTGTCGAGCTGGGTTTGGAGCGGCTGAGGCACACTTCTAGTGTAGATGGTGCGAACCCGCTCAGAGCGAAGTTACACGTTAGTGAGCGGCGGGAACTGAATGCCGAGGTTCTGCGACATAATCGGCAGGATGGGCTGCGTGAGACTGGAGGCGTCGTAGTTCAGCTCGGACTCCAGCAGCATTCCGTAGTACAGCGCGGTGAAGCCCCAGAACCGCGTCTGGCCGAGGCCTTCGCCGGTTTCGGCGTTGTAGTACTCGCGCAGACCGGGATTTTTCAGCACAGCCATGTCGAAGAGCTTCGTGGCCAGTTCGCGGGCTTCTTTGTGGAAGCCGTAGTTCTGCAGGCCGTGGAAGATCATGTAGTTGGTCGGAGCCCAAGTCGGGCCGCGCCAGTTGCACTCCTTGTGCGAGCCCTGGTAGTAGTCGGGTTCGGTCCTGGAGTAGCTCGCGACCGGGTAGGTGAGCCAGAACTCGGCGCTGTTCAGCAGGTGCTCGTTCACCATGCGTTTGGCCTGTGCGTGCGTGCAGGCTCCGGCGAAGAGCGGCGTGAAGCTGGTCGCCGAGAGTACGTTCACCTGTTTGCCGGTCTTCTCATTGCGGTCAAAGTACATACCGCGCTTGTCGTCCCAGAAGTTCTCGTTGATGAGCTTGATCAACTGGTCGGCGTGACGGTTGTATCCGGCGGCGTCTTCCTTCAGGCCGAGCTCGCCGGCGATAACAGCCATCGCGCGCAGTTCGCGGACGAGGTAGCTGGCGAGGTCGGTGCCTTCTATCTCGAAGGAGCTGAGCGCGCCGCCGCGAGACCACTGGTTGTCCGTTCCGGCGGCGTCGGCGGAGTTCCAGACGGGCAGACCGTTGTGGTCGCCGTCGTAGGAGAACCACTTGACCAGGTACTTGGCGAGGCGGTCGTAGTAGTTGCCGCGCAGCCACTCAAAGCTGTTGCTGGTCTGTCGGCTGCCGAGCACGGCGAGCTGCGCGAGGAACGGCTTGAAGTGCTGGCGATCGCGCTGCTTGATGAGCGAGCGGCTGATGTAACCATCAGGCTGCTGGCGGTTGAGGAACTCCTTGAGGTTGGTGAAGCAATACGGCGCGACACCGAAGTACGAGAGATAGAGGTTCTCAAAGTACAGGTCCCAATCGTAGAACTCGTTGTACGGATAGCCGGTGAGGAGCGTGCCTTCGATGTTGGGGATGTGGCGCAGACCGTGAGCGACAACGTCAAGGTTGACGACGCGCATGCGGTTCTGGACCTGGTTGTAAGCGTCTGCTCCGACCGCGGCGTAGAGCGCTTTGGCCGCGCGCGTGGAGGGCGGAGTCGGTGGCGTGTTGTCCACCGGCGGTGGCGGAAAGGCGCGTTGCGGCGGCTGAGCCTGAGTTGGCGTCTGCGTAGCCGTTTGGGCGAGGCCGAGGCGCGCTGCCAGCGGTTCGAGCGCGGCCAGCGAGGCGAGCGAGACGGAGCTGGAGAGAAGGTGGCGACGAGTGAGATGCATGGGAGTCAGAGGCTCCTTCGTTGGCGCGACGTGCGATGGGGAAACGATTCCGCATGGGAATTTAGCACAGCGGAACCAGCTTTGGCTCTCGGTTCTGCGGTGTTGTTTGCGGTTATCTCTTCGGCGTCGTCTTCATCGTTTCTGGAGCCCATCGGCACGAGGCACCCCCCTACTATGGAATTGAGTAGAGTCTCTGGAATCAGCGGTTTAGCGGGTGACCTCGGGGTCAAAGTATTGATTTCAGAGACTTTATCGGCAAAGTATTGAAAAAACAGGGAATAGGGAGCAGGGAATAGGGAATAGCTCCCTGATCTTGCTTTAGCGCCTCCTTTCAGTGGATTGGTTCAAATGCGATGGCCGCAAGCGGCGTGTGCCGGTTGCGACCAAGTGGGGATCTCTTGCTTAACCCTATGTCTTAATGATAGCGAATTGCATGGGGGTACTACGCCAAGATTTTGCAATATATGTTTCAAATATTTATCAATGAGTTAGACGATTTTGAGGGCGTGAGGGGGCTTGACAAGATTTTTGGGATTGGGCCGGGGATGGCTCCCCGGGCATTCTGCAAACCCACATCTCAAAAGCAAGATGTGGGGAACCCGATTTCGTGGTGGTCAGACCTGGGCGACCCGCTGGGATTTTAGGTTTTGGGGATGCGGTGCTTCTTTCGCATCGCGGCGAAGACCTCGCGGGCTGGGTAGGCGCGGCCCTGACGGATGGCCTCTTCGACACTGGCTTCGGCGGCCAGATCGAGAAGATGCTGGCAGGCTTCGCAGGACAGAATGACGGCCTCGGCTTTGCCGTTGACGGTGAGGACGATGGGGCGGCCGGTCCGCTTGAGCTGCTTGAGCATCTTGACGGAGTTGTTGCGGAAGGTGGTGAGGGGCTGGATGTCCTGGGTGATGTCGATCATGGGTGCCTCCGTTGGAGGTATT
>Ga0302156_10002927_pt1 | contig 13613 bp, 8 predicted proteins | sample I_Bog_N3_2_FD_193503 | JGI IMG/M metagenome (GOLD analysis project Ga0302156, IMG submission 193503) | Peat permafrost microbial communities from Stordalen Mire near Abisko, Sweden - I_Bog_N3_2 | ecosystem: Environmental > Terrestrial > Soil > Wetlands > Peat | place: Sweden: Abisko, Stordalen... | reverse complement strand
CACGCTGCTCCAACGTTATATAGCTGAACATCCCGTCCTGAACTCGCTCGTCTCCACGCATGTCTGTTAGACGAATGGAAGCCAGCCTCCGACCCACAACGGGTACCTATTTCAACAAGTTCCTAGAAGATCGTTGTGAGCTTGTTGAACGCGTCGAGCTCGAGCAGTTGCTGGCCTTCGGGCGCGGGCGCCAGGTCAGCGTGCTCCAGCACCCAGGTATCCGGATGGAAGAGGAAGACTGCATGCAGCCCTGCGGCGAGCGCTGGATTGATGTCGCTTTTGATGCTGTTGCCGATCATCCAACCGGTGTGCGGCGCGAGCTGGTGGCGCTCCATTACAGCGCGATATGTGGGCGGATCTTTTTCGGCGACGATCTCGACAGCAGTAAAGTGTTCGGCGAGCCCACTGCGTGCGAGCTTGTCGGCCTGCTCGGCCTGGTCGCCCTTGGTCATGAGGATGAGGCGATGCCGCGAGGCGAGTTCGTTGAGGGTCTCGGCCACACCCGGAAGCAGCTCGATCTCCTGCTCTGCAATCGCGCGCGCAAAGCCGCGAATGCGCTCGGCTGTTGCTTCGGTCACAGGCTCCGGGCTGAGGCGATGAAAGCAGGTGACGAGGGAGCGGGTGAAGCTGGTGAGCCCGTATCCGTGGGCGAGGATGGTTTCGCGCTCGACGGCGTTCAGCGCTTGCCTGACGTCGGCCGGCGAGTATTCGCGATGATTTAGATAGCTGGTGAACGCGGCGATGGCACGCTCAAAGTAGATGTTGTTTTCCCAGAGGGTGTCGTCAGCGTCGATGAGCAGGGTCTGGCCGGGAGGGAGTCTGGGCATAGAGGTATCTTAACGAATCCGCCGAATCTGCCTGAACAAAACGCGGACGCGGGCGGTCTGCAAAGCTGTCCGTCAGCTCTCGGCGGGCTTCTCTTGAGGCTTTGTCTCGAAGAACGAGCCGAGCAGCAGCAGGCATGCACCGGTTACGACGGAAGAGTCGGCCACGTTGAAGTCGGGCCAGTGGTAGCTAAAGATGTGGACTTCGATGAAGTCGACGACGGAGCCGTAGAGGACGCGGTCGTGTAGATTGCCGAGGGCTCCGGCAAGGATAAGGGCGAGGGCGACGGTGGTTGCGGTGAAGCGGCTTCCGAGGCGGACCAGCAGGAAGAGCACCACCAGTGCAGCGACGGCCGAGAAGCTCACCAGCACCCAGCGAACGAGATGGGGCGAAGCCGACTCGGCAAAGAGCGAGAAGGCCGCGCCTTCGTTGGTCCAGTGAGTGATGCGGAGGACGCGGGGGATGACGGGGATCGCGCCGCCCATGGGAATGTTCGCGGCGACCCAAATCTTGGTGAGGCGGTCGGCGAGGATGACCAGGGCGGAGATGAGCAGGAGCCAGGGGAGACGGCGGGGGATGGTGACGCTCATCGGGCGACGGCCTCTTGAACAGGTTTCCGGATGAGGTTTATGGTCTCCCACTCATCGCGATGAGGCCGCGATGAATGGGGCACGGAGCATTTGTTCATTGCGTGGCGTCCTCGGTGGGTTGGGGCGGGGCGATGTTCATTTCCTTGAGCGCGCCCTGGCAGCGGTCGCAGACGTTTTCCCATGTGCCGTAGTTCGAAACATGCGGCATGAAGTTCCAGCAGCGGGCGCACTTGGAGCCGGAAGCTGGAAGCGCCTTCACTGCCAGCGCCGCGCCGGGAACTACTGTCACGCGCGAAACGTTCACAATCTCCTTCAAGCCTGCAGCATGACGCTGGAGCAAGACAAGCTGTTCGCCGGAAGCGGAGATCTCAAGCTCGGCTTCAAGGCCTTTGCCGATGGTCTTGGCCTGGCGTGACTCTTCAAGCACAACCAGCGCAGCATCGCGCACGGCGAACAACTGCTTCCACTCTTCGAGGAGCGGCGTGGGGTCTTCGGAGAAGATCTCCGCCGGGGCAGGGAACTGTGCGAGATGGACGGAGGCTTCGCGGCCTTCGACCTTGGGTAGGTGCTCCCAGACCTCATCGGCGGTGAAGGTGAGGATGGGCGCGACGAGCCGAGTGAGTGCTTCGGTGATCTGCCAAAGCACGGTCTGCGCGGAGCGGCGTTCCTTGCTGGTGGGCGCGAAGGTGTACATGCGGTCTTTGAGCACGTCGAGATAGAACGAGCTCAGGTCCACAATGGCGAACTCGTTTACCGCGTGGTAGACGCGATGGAACTCGAATGCCTCGTACCAGCCGCGAATCTTCTCAGTCAGCTCGCGGGTGCGGGCCAGCATGTAGCGATCAAGCGGCAGCAGATCAGCTTCGGCGACGCGATGCTCGGCGGGAACAAATCCGTTGAGATTCCCCAACAGGAAGCGGAAGGTGTTGCGCAGCTTGCGATAGATGTCGGCGCAGCGCTGCATCAGGTTCTCGCTGGCGGCCATGTCTTCGCGGAAATCAATCGACGCCACCCACAGGCGGACGATTTCGCCGCCCAGCCGGTCGGCGATATCCACCGGGTCAACACCGTTGCCCAGGCTCTTGCTCATGGCACGGCCCTGCTCGTCGAGCGTCCAGCCAACTGTCGCCACGTGCGAGTAAGGCGCACGGCCACGCATCGCAACCGAGGTGAGCAGCGAAGAGTGGAACCAGCCGCGATGCTGATCGCCGCCCTCGAGATAGAGCACCTGCACGCCCTCATTGGTTTGGCACTTCGTGCCGTTCTCGTTTTGGAAGGCTGTGTACATGTCTTTCAAGTCGGGATCGGTTTCGCAAACCGCAAACCAACTGACGCCGGAGTCGAACCAGACGTCGAGAATGTCAGTCTCTTTGCGGAAGCTCTTGCCGCCGCAGCCAACGCACGTCGCGTCCTTGGGAAGCATTGCATCGCCCGCTGCCAGGTGCCATGCCTCGGCACCCTCGCGGTTGAAGAGGTCGACGATGGCGCGGTTCAGCTTCGCGTCCAGGATTGGCTGATTGCAGCCATCGCACAGGAACACAGCGATGGGCACGCCCCAGATGCGCTGGCGGCTGATACACCAGTCGGGGCGCGTGGCGATCATGTTGGTGATGCGCTCTTTGCCCCAGCTCGGATCCCAGATCACCTTGTCGATCTCTTCGATGGTGAGCTGGCGATAGGTGGTCTTCGAGCCATCCTGACGCTCGACCGGAGTCTCAAGATTGATGAACCACTGCTCGGTGGCGCGGAAGATGACGGGATGATGGCAGCGCCAGCAATGCGGATAGGAGTGTTTCAGGTCCGCCGAAGCCATCAGCGCGCCTGACTCCTCGAGCATGGCCACGAGGATGGGGTTTGCGGCCCACACCTTCTTGCCCTCAAACGGAGGCGGAGCGGAGAGCGGCCACGCATCGGGGTCCACGTGAATGTGCCCGCCTGCGTCGACGCGGCAAGTGGGATCGAGGCCATACTTCTGCCCTGTGTAAAAGTCGTCCGCGCCATGCGAGGGAGCAGTGTGAACCGCGCCGGTACCCGTGTCGGCCGTGACATAAGTGGCAAGCACGCCCAGGATGCTGCGATCGAGAAAGGGATGTTGGAATGTTTGCCGCTCAAGGATAGCGCCCTTGAAACGCGCTACTTCCTTCGCCTCGTTCAGGTCGCAGGCGGCCTTTACCGCGGCGGCGAGCGCCTCGGCCACGATGTACACCTTGCCGTCGATGTTTTCGAGCGCGACGTAGTCAAAGTCGGGATGAAAGGCGACTGCCAGCGACGCGGGAAGCGTCCACGGAGTGGTCGTCCAGATGATGGTGAAGACCTCGCGGCCAGCCAGGGCCGAACTGATCGTCTCTGGGTCCGAGGTCAGGCGGTAGCGCACATAAACCGACGGGCTGGTGTGCTCTTCATACTCCACCTCGGCCTCGGCCAGCGCCGTGCGGTCGTGGATGCACCAGTAAACCGGTTTGAGCCCGCGATAGACGAAGCCCTTCTCAAGGAAGCCATAGAAGACTTCGAGGGTGCGGGCTTCGTAGTCGCGCGCCATGGTTTTGTAAGGCTTTTGCCAGCGGCCAAAACAGCCGATGCGCTCAAACTGCGAGGTCTGCATGTCAACGTACTTCTGCGCATAGGCACGGCAGGCATCCAAAACCTCGGGTACCGGCATCTCAAGCTTCTTGCGGCCCAGCTTTTCATCCACCTTGATTTCGATGGGCAGGCCGTGACAATCGTAGCCGGGGACGTAAGGAGCGTCGAAGCCGGACATGGTCTTTGACTTCACCACGAAGTCCTTCAAACCTTTGTTCAAAGCGTGGCCCAGGTGAATGGGTCCGTTGGCGTAGGGAGGGCCGTCGTGAAGCAGATAGGCGGGCCTGCCCCGGCCGGCTTTACGCAGCTCTTCATAGAGGCCGAGTTCGGCCCAGTGCTTCAGGCGAAGTGGCTCATTCTGGGGCAGATTGGCCTTCATTGGAAAGGCGGTCTGGGGCAGCGTAAGGGTCGCCTTCAATTCGGGCGCTACAGACATCTCATCTCCTGAGTTTCAAACAAAGTAGGTCATTTGTTAGTGTAAATGGAACAGCCGCAAAAACCGGGTAACCAGACCGCACTCAGGTCGTCTATTGTTTATGGGAACTCTCTTTCCGACGAAAGGGCTCAGCCTGGCAACTGACCCCACCACATCCGAGACAATCCCGGCCCCCGTCGCGCATAATGGGAGAACGGGTTCGGACGAAGGCAGGCTCCCTTCGGACAGGACTACCCTGCGGCACGAGGAGAATGAGCCAGCATCAACTATGGCAAACGATTTGCAAGTCTCCGAAACCGATTCTCAAGCTACAGCGGCTCTATCGAGCGGCCCCAGACTCGACGCTTTGCTCGGCAAGGCGTTTATAGAGAAACCCATCTGGGTTGACCTTTACGAGAACATTCACGACGTCTTCTTCCCGGTAAAGCTGCCGCCGCTTGAGCTTACTTCAAAGCCAATTCCCGTACCCGATCGGATGGCCGTCAAGGCCAACCCCTGGGCCATTGGCTTCTCCACCACCGTCAACGTTGCAGTCCTGCTTGCGCTGCTTTTCTTCGGCGTCAGGAAGATCATCGAAAAAGCCAAGGTGGTGGTTACTCCGATCGACATCAGCGAGATGGACTTGAAGGCGCCCAAGATGCCGAAAAACGCCGGTGGCGGCGGTGGTGGCGGCAACCAGAGCATCGTAGATCCAATGAAGGGCAAGCTTCCGCCCAAGATGAAGGATCCGATCACGCCTCCGAATCCGCCGGTGGAGCAGCCCAAGCTGGCTGCGCAGCCGGCCATCGACGTTCAGCAGAATATTCAGCTGCCTGACAATCCGCAGATGCAAAACATCGGCGTGAAGAACTCGGCCAACGTTTCGCTCTATACCGGCGGCCAGGGCTCGGGCGGCGGCATGGGCACAGGCCGCGGTGGCGGCATGGGCTCAGGCAACGGCAACGGATTTGGCCCCGGCGAGGGCGGCAACACCGGCGGCGGACTCTACAGGATCGGCGGCGGCGTCTCGGCGCCGGTTCCGCTCAATTCGGTTGAGGCCGAGTTCTCTGACGAAGCGCGCCGCGCCAAGTACCAGGGCGTCTGCCTTATCTCGCTCATCGTCGATGTCCACGGCGACCCGCAGAATCCGCGCGTTGTCCGCGCACTGGGCATGGGTCTGGATGAGAAGGCCCTGGAAGCGGTCAAGAAATACAAGTTCAAGCCGGCCATGAAGGACGGCAAGACACCTGTTCCGGTGATGATCACGGTCGAGGTCAACTTCCGGCTGTACTGATTTGGAATGGGTAGATATGAGAGGCGTCCGCTTGCGCGGGTGCCTTTTTCATTGGGGGCTTTCCAATCACGGCGGCCGCCCTAGCCCGTGATAGTCTTCTCTGTTTGAATATCTGGGAGGTACCGCATGGGCCTGCCTATGAAGGCAATTTCCTGCCTGCTTGCTGGGCTAATCACGGTTAGCTTGTCGCTGCATTCGCAAACTACGGTTCCCGACGCCAACACTCCAACATCCACATTGCAAATCAACAGCCGGGCTGTGCTTGTGGATGTGATTGTGACCGATCGAAGCGGTAAGCCGGTCACGGGCCTGAAGCAGGATGCTTTCACAGTGACTGAACAGGGCAAGCAGCAGACGATCAGCTTTTTTGAGGAGCATACCGGAGCGCCTGCGGCTGTGCCGAAGGAGATGCCGAAGCTACCGCCCGACGTATTCAGCAACTTCTCCCCTTTTCCCGCGCCGGCCGCGGTGAATGTGCTCCTGCTGGATTCGCTGAACACACGGATGGAGAACCAGCAGTTTGTTCACAAGCAGGCCTTGAAGTTTTTGAAGGATCTGAAGCCCGGTTCGCGCATGGCGATATTCACCATGGGCCTGGGACTGCATTTCATTCAGGGATTCACGGACGACCCTGCTTTGCTGTTTGCGGCGCTGAGCAACAAGAAGAACAACGAGGTGCAAGCCTCGGAGATGCTGAAGGGGCAGGAAGAAACGAATGCTCAGCAGAACCTGGTAGGGATGATGAGCCAGACAGCAGGCAATGGGTCCACGTTTGCGAATCCAGAGATGATCAAGGCGCTGCAGAAGTTCATGCAGGAAAATGACGATTCGCAGGATACGGATCGCGTACTTATTACGTTGAGGAATCTTGAGCGGCTGGCCACGTTTCTCAGCGGCTTTCCTGGGCGCAAGAACGTGATCTGGTTTTCGGAGTCGCCGTTGGTTGCCAAGCGCGTCGATCCACAGGTCGAAGAGGAGTGGGACAAGACGTTTAATATGCTGGCGGCCGCGCGGGTGGCTCTTTACCCGGTGGATGCGCGGGGAGTTGCGACCATCGGCTTCTACCAGGCGGACAGCAAATTGAATGGGTCGATTTCGGCGCCGTCGCAGATAATTGGCCCTCCCCCAGCCGGGAACTCCGCCGGGGGGGCGCAATCAACGGGGATAATGGCCGAATCTGAGCAGCGGGGTGCGGATCAGGCGAACATGCAGAGGATTGCGGACGATACCGGGGGCAGGGCTTTTGTGAATACGAATGGCCTTTCCGAGGTGATGGCGAAGATCAGCAATGAGAGCTCTGATTTCTACACCATTTCCTACACCCCTACCAATGGCAGGATGGACGGCATCTTTCGAAACATTGAGGTCAAGGTGGCTGGGGGCAAGTTCAATGTGTCGTATCGGCGGGGATATTTGGCTCGCGATACTGACATGCCAGGCGCCTCTTTGGAAACACGCGACGAAGCGATTCGTAAACTCGCGGAGCAGAACCAGGGGGCTGTGGATCCGTTGCTACCGTTCATGGACCTGGGTATGCCGCAGAGCGAGCAGATCCTTTACAAACTGAAGATTCAGGCAGCCCCGCCGAAGACGGAAGCTGCGGCCGCGGACCAGAACGGACAAAAGGTCAATGGGCAAAGCTACGCCGTGGACTTCGCCATCGATCTCAAGGATCTGGACCTGAAACTGGACCCCGGCGGTCTCCACACAGGAGCGGTAAGCGTTTCGCTGATTGCGTACGACCGCTACGGGAATATTGGCGCTCGCAAGGATTTTCTGGCGGCCCTGACAATCAGGCCCGATGTGTACGCGATCTACCAGCAGACGGGCGTTCAGTTGCATACGGAGATTGGAGTGCCGAAGGGCCAGTACTGGCTGCGCACGGGCGTGTTTGACCAGGGATCGCGCAAAGTGGGGACGATGGAGGTTGCGCTGAGTTCCGTGGTTCCGTTGCAGGTTGCGCCGGTGACAAAAGAAACGATAGGAAGTGAGAATGTGAAGGCACCTGCTCTTGTTCCTCCTCCTGCTGCGCCTGTTGCCGCCCGGGTTGCCAGGCAGGTAACGGTGGAGCAGTTGGAGCATACGATCGCAGACGCACACGCAAAGAAAGATCAGGACCTGGCAAAAAAGCTCGGCGAGATACAACTAAGCGAGCGTCTCAGCTCGCCCCGACTTGCAAAGATCGAGGCGAGCCTGCCGGGAGAGAAATCGCGGTTGGCGCTGCTGGCCATAGCGGACGCTTCGGCATTTCTTCAACTCCCCTCGGCGGAGGTTCCCGCAACCGCACCACCGGATCTCCCAACGCAAAGACTGATTCTCAACAAGGCCGCTGAGAATCTGGTGAGCGCCATCCATAAACTGCCGGACTTCTTTGCCCGGCAGACAACTACCCGCTTCCACGACTTGAAGGTTTCGTATTTGTCTCCGGCTTCTGCGCCTGTTGTTGTGGAGCATCAGGCATTTCAGCCTCTGGACAGCTTCAGCAGCACCGTCTATTACCGGGATGGCAAGGAAGTAGAAGAGCCAAACCAGAAACAGCAGAAGGACAAACCCATTTCCAGGGACGGTCTTGTGAATTGGGGCGTTTTCGGCCAGTTGCAGCGGGTTGTGGTGACGGATATTTACCTGGGCAAGATGGAATGGGGCCACTGGGAACAGGGCGAGGCTGGGCCATTGGCAGTATTTCGGTATTCCATTCCGAAGGAAAAATCAACGTATGTCGTGAATTACTGTTGCATCGGCGGGATGCCGAATCAGCCATCGCATAATTTTCAGTCGGTGCCGCCCTTTCACGGAGAGATCGCCATCGATCCGGACAGCGGGGCTGTCTACCGGCTGGTGATCATGACCGATCTGTCGCCAACGGACCCCATCGTTCAGGCGGAGGTCATGGTGGAGTACGAATCGGTGCAGATCGGCGGACAGACCTATGTGTGCCCAAGCAAGAGCGTCACCGTCAGCACTGCGGTCGCTCCGCTTTTTCGTCAACAGTGTTGGGGCGGCGTCAACTCGGCAAATGGCTGCAGCCCGTTCGCGGTCTCCAGGGCAAAAGACACAGCGATAAACGACACAGAATATGACTCCAGCTCCTATCATGTGTTTCGCTCTGAGGCGCGGATCCTGCCCGCGGAAGAGGCGGGGCAGGGGGACAAGGCTCCGTCCGAGGATCCGGCAGCGCCGTCGTCAACAGTCCCCGGGCGTCCGTGATACTCTTCGCTGTTCGAAAATTTCAGGAGTTGGTCATGATCAAAACACCGAAGCCGTTTCCGCTTGGAGCGTTCGTCGCGCTCACCGTTTTTGCTGCACTCTCTCGCTTTGCGCCTGCGCAATCGGCACCCGCGCAGGCAGCACCGACAGTTGCTGCTCAGGCGGAGTATCCATTCCGCGATGCAAAGCTGAGCGACGAGCAACGCATTGCCGACTTGCTCAGCCGTCTCACGCTCGAAGAGAAGGTGAGCCTCATGTCCGGTGCGCCCAAGGTGCCGCGACTTGGGCTGGCGCTCTCAAGCCAGGTTGAGGGATTGCACGGTCTTGCGCTTGGCGGGCCTGGCGGATGGGGCGGCCGTGGCCGCCAGCCACTGCCCACTACCACTTTCCCGCAAGAGAAGGGCCTCGGCGCCACCTGGGATGCGGAGCTGATCCAGAAGATTGGCGCGCTTGAGGGCTACGAAGCGCGGTTCGACTACCAGAGCCCTGCCTACAGCCGCGGTGGCGTTGTGATTCGCGCTCCCAATGCCGACCTGAGCCGCGATCCGCGCTGGGGCCGCACCGAAGAGTCGATGGGCGAGGACCCTTACCTGGTTGGGACCCTGACGGTGGCTTTCGCGCGCGGGCTGCAGGGGCCCGATCCGAAGCATTGGCAGGCAGCTTCGCTGATGAAGCACTTCATGGCCAACGAGAATGAGGACGGCCGCACCCACACGTCTTCCGACTTCGATGAGCGGCTGTTTCGCGAGTACTACTCCGTGCCCTTCCGCATGGGCTTTATTCAGGGCGGTTCGCGCGCCGTGATGGCCTCGTACAACGCGTGGAACGGCACGCCGATGACCGTGAACCCCGTACTCAAAGACGTAATGATCAAAGAGTGGGGCAACGACGGCCTGATCTGCACCGACGGTGGCGCGCTCGGCCTGCTCGTAACCAGTCATCATGCCTTTCCTGACAAAGAGCATGCCGCTGCCGCAAGTGTGAAGGCGGGCATCAACTACTTCCTCGACACGTATCAGCCTGACCTGAATAGAGCGCTGAAGGACGGCCTGGTGAGCGAAGCGGAACTCGATGGCGTGCTCACGAACCTGCTGCGCATGTACCTGCGTCTTGGTGAACTCGATGGGCCTGGCGCGGATCCCTACGCCAACATCGGAGTGAAAACGGACGGCGAGTTGCCGCCCTGGGAGCGTGAGTCGAGCAGAGCCCTGGCGCGCCTCGCAACCGACGAATCCATCGTGCTCTTGAAGAACGAAGGCGGGCTGCTGCCGCTGGACCGGACCAAAGTGAAGACCATCGCTGTCATCGGCGACTGGACCGACGAGGTGCTCCAGGATTGGTACAGCGGGACCTATCCGTACGGAGTGAGCATCCTCGAAGGCGTCTCCGAGGCCGCAGGCAAGGGGGTGAAGATCCTCTTCACGGATGGTTCGAACGTGGCCGAAACGGCCGAACTTGCAAAGAAGGCCGATGTGGCGATTGTCGTGGTCGGGAACCATCCGACATGCAATGCCGGCTGGGATCAGTGCCCGGTGAAGTCCAACGGCAAAGAGGATGTAGACCGCAAGACCATCGTTCTCGAGCAGGAAGAACTGGTGAAGCGCGTATTTGCCGCCAATCCAAAGACGGTCGAGGTTCTGCGCTCGAGCTTTCCCTACGCCATTGTCTGGAGCCAGGAACACGTGCCCGCCATCGTCCACATGACTCACAACAGCCAGGAGGAGGGCCACGGACTGGCCGACGTGCTCTTCGGCGCCTACTCGCCTGCCGGCCGCCTGACGCAAACCTGGCCTACGGGAGACGACCAGTTGCTGCCCATCCTCGACTACAACCTGCTCCACGGACGGACCTATCTTTACTCCAAAGACAAGCCGCTGTACCCATTCGGATTTGGCCTGAGCTACACGACGTTCAAGTATGAGGGGCTGGCCCTGAGTGCGCCGAGTGTGAAGGCGGAGGGTACAGTGCAGGCCACGGTTCGCGTGCGCAACGCAGGAAAGCGGGTGAGCGACGAAGTGGTGCAGCTCTACGTGCAGCATCTTGGGTCGGCGGTTCAGCGGCCCATTGAAGAGCTGAAAGGCTTCAAGCGCGTGCACATCGCTGCCGGAGCGGAACAGGCCGTAACCTTCGACCTGAAGCCGCACGACCTTGCCTATTGGGACGCCGCCGCTCACGACTGGAAGATCGAAAAAGAGCAGGTGCGCGTGCTGGCTGGCGGCTCGAGCGACAATCTGCCTGTGCAGGCCGTCGTGCAGGTAGAGAGCGCGGGCGAATACAAGCCATAAGCGCCGCGCTTGGCCAATGAACGATCTGGCCACAAACTGAAAAAGCCATCCGCAGCGGCGGATGGCTTTTCAATTCATTTCGTATCTTTATGGTGCGCCCGGAGAGATTCGAACTCCCGGCCTTCTGGTTCGTAGCCAGACGCTCTATCCAGCTGAGCTACGGGCGCACAAGGATTTCCCTCGAAACCTCAACCAGATTAACAGGGTTTCAACGCGGTTGCAATCCGCGCAACGCCAAGGAGCCGACCGAATCCCCGGCTCATTCTTCAGACGCCGACCCATGGGCAGCGTCTGTCCACGAATAAAGCCACACGAATAAAGCCAAATGCTCCAATGCTCAGGCTGCCGGCGCTGCTTCAGGCTCGGGCTGCGGAGGAATCAGCGACAGCTCGTCCTCCACGTCCAGGCCCGACTCGCGAACCAGCTTGGCGACGGCCGCCGGCGTAAGCCGCGTTGCGTCGTATTCGATGAGAAGAGTGCGTGCCTCGCGGTCAAAGCTCAACCGACGGATGCCGTAAACGTCCTTGGTGCTGGCCAGCGCAAAGACCGCAGCCTCTGAGGGAGGTGTGGCGTACTTGAACAGAATATCCACCGTGGTCATAGCTTGATGATACCAATATTCCAGCGGGTTCTGCCCGCCGGAGTCGTCACCATGACACTTGCCGGGCTTTCAAGTCCAGGCCTCTCTAGTGAAGATGCGTTCAACCTGCGCCGTTCGATTGAGCTGGCCGCGGAGGCCCGTGGGGCTGGCCGGCATCCATTTGGCGCGCTTATCGTCAACGCTGCCGGCGAAGTGATTGTCGAAGCCCGCAACAACGCCGTCCGGCCCGCGGGTGAGCCTACGCAACACGCCGAGATGCTGGCCTGCTCTGCTGCGGGGAAGCTGGTTTCAGAGCAGGAGCTTGCCGGAGCCACGCTCTACACCAGCACCGAGCCATGTGCCATGTGCGCAGGAGCCATTTACTGGAGTGGGATTGGGCGGGTGGTTTATGCCCTACCCGAGCAAGGGCTGCTGCGCTACACAGGCAGTCACGAAGAGAACCCCACGCTGGACCTGCCATGCCGCGAAGTTTTCGCGAGGGGCCAGCGGACTGTGGTTGTCGAGGGTCCATTCATGGAGGAAGAAGCCGGAAAGGTCCACGAGGGGTTCTGGATCCGCGTCTGATTTCGCTCGTTCGGTATCCTGCGGGCGAGCATCCACAATGAGGGTTCATCGCTCCCCGATGCCAATTCATTTGCTGACAGATTCGAGAGGTGCTACTTGCTCGAAGCCTCCATATGGTGCAGAAGTTCGACCGAGCGTTTCGGGTTGAGGTTGTGGCGGCGTCCGTCAGCGCTGGGGGTTGCGCCTTCGACCATGAGGTGAATGGTCTGTTCCGGGGTGAGCTTCGGATCGAGGGCGATGAGCTTGGCTGCGAGGTTGACAGCGTTCGGAGAGGCCATCGAGGTGCCAGACATGCGGATTTTCGCTCCGCCCGGCACCACCGACTCCACCTGGTAGCCGTTCGCGTCCACCACCACGGTGGGCCCGTAGCTGGTAAAGCTGGCTTCGTCACCGGCCTGATCCACCGCGCCGACAACCAGCAGGTTGGGCAGGTTGAACGACGACGGAATCATCTCGTTGAATGAGCTGTCGCTGTCCGCGTTTCCAGCCGCACAGACGAACAGGATCTCCGGCGCGTTCTTCATCGCGTTGTACAAGCCTTCGCGCTCAATCGCAAACAACTTCGCCGCAATTGCCTTGCGATCTGCCGCGTCCTTGCCCATGCCGTTCTTTTCGAGTGCGGACTCATAGTCCTGCGGTCCGCCGCCCCAGCTCATGTTCACCACGCGAATGTGGTTCTTCTTGAACCAGTCGACATACTTCTGGTCGTCCTCGGCAGCGCGCCGCGAGAGCTCCTCGCTCGGTGGCAGCGGCACGTTGTGATAGTCAAAGGTGATTCTGCCCACCGCCAGCCGGATCGCCGAATTCCCCCGCGAAGCGATTCCCGCCACGTGCGTTCCGTGTGAGTAAATCGCAAACATCTCCAACTGCTCAATAAATGCAGGTACCTCAGCCGGAGCCATGTGTCCCAGCTTCCGCTTCAGCGCGGTTGCTTCCGGGCTGTCGATGGAAAGCTGCAGGTCCGAGAGTCCTTTCAACTCTTCGCGCATGCCTGGATACTGCTTCTGCTGGTCGTCAGTGAGCTTGAGCAGGTATCCGCGATCTGGAAAACCCTTCAGGTCGAAGGCGATGTCGTGCGGATCGGTGAGCGTTGTTGGGTGCGGATCGGTCAGGACACGGTCGCCAAACAGGGCCAGGTCCGAACCCGAGTCCCAGATGGCCACATTCACTGGAGTCAGCTTGTCGGCCGGCGTCAGGGTTACATCGCGCTCCGCCCAGATGTCGGGCTTCTGCACGTTATGTTCGGCCACCT
>Ga0302156_10002921_pt1 | contig 13620 bp, 12 predicted proteins | sample I_Bog_N3_2_FD_193503 | JGI IMG/M metagenome (GOLD analysis project Ga0302156, IMG submission 193503) | Peat permafrost microbial communities from Stordalen Mire near Abisko, Sweden - I_Bog_N3_2 | ecosystem: Environmental > Terrestrial > Soil > Wetlands > Peat | place: Sweden: Abisko, Stordalen... | reverse complement strand
AAGGTGATTTTGCCGCTGTAAGCACGTGGCTGACCACACAACGTCATCAGTAAGGTACTTTTCCCGGCGCCGTTGGCACCGATCAGTGTGACGATTTCGCCCTGTCCAACATTCAGCGATACGCCATGCAGAGCCTCAATGGCACCATAGCGGCTATGCACTTGTTCACATTGCAGCATCATTGCTCTCCCAGATAAGCCTTGATCACCCGTTCGTCCTGGCGCACCTGATCGGGCGTGCCGGTGACAATGGGCTTGCCATGTTCCATCACCAGAATACGGTCCGATATACCCATGACCAGACTCATGTCATGTTCGATCAACAGCACCGCCACGTCATGTTCGCAGCGCAGCGTGTGGATCAGCAATTGCAGCTCCTGCTTTTCTTGCGGATTAAGACCAGCAGCCGGCTCGTCGAGCAAGAGCAGGCGCGGCCGCGTCATCATGCAGCGGGCGATTTCAAGTCGCCGCTGCAAGCCATAGGGCAAAGTGCCGGCAGCACGATTGGCCAGCGCCGTCAGGCCTAACTGATCCAGCCAATAAGCTGCACGGTCCAATGCCTGCTGTTCGGCACGGCGAAAACTGGGCAACTTGAACAGACCTGCCAGCAGATTAGTGTTGAGCGCATTGTGTTGCGCTATCAGCAAATTCTCCACGACGCTGAGCGTCTTGAACAAGCGGATATTCTGAAACGTCCGCACCAATCCCTGGCGCGCCACCATATGGCTGGGTTGGCGCGCAATCGAACAGCCTTGCAGTGCGATCTCACCAGCACTGGGCGCGTAAAAGCCGCTGATGCAATTGAACACCGTGGTCTTGCCCGCGCCGTTGGGGCCGATGATGGCGAACACTTCACGCGCCATCACCGACAGCTTGACACCGTCGACCGCCAACAGACCGCCAAAGCGCATCGCCAGGCCAGACACTTGCAGCAATGGCTGATTGTGTGCGGCCGTCATTGCGGCAACACCACATGTGGGCGACTGGCAGGCAACAAACCTTGCGGTCGCCATATCATCATCAATACCATCACCAGACCGAACAAGAGCATGCGATATTCGGCAAAACTACGCGCCAGCTCCGGCAATACTGTGAGCAAAATAGCGGCCAGAATCACACCCAATTGCGACCCCATGCCACCCAGCACGACGATTGCCAGAATCAGCGCCGATTCGATGAAGGTGAACGACTCTGGATTGACCAGGCCTTGGCGCGCCGCAAAAAAACAGCCGGCCAGACCGGCGAAGGCCGCTCCCAGTGTGAACGCCGACAACTTGATCCGGGTTGGATTAAGACCCAGCGAGCGACAGGCGATTTCATCGTCGCGCAGAGCTTCCCAGGCCCGTCCCATGGGCATGCGTAACAGGCGGCTAGAAACAAAATAACTCAAACACGCCAACAACAGCGCCAGCAAATACAGATAAATCACCATGTGCCCGCCTTGATACGTCATGTCGAGCAGCGCATGAAATGTGGTATCGCCTGCTACGCTGGCGTGGCGAGCCATGTCGATGCCCAATACGGTCGGCTTGGGGATACTCGAGATGCCGTCCGGCCCACCGGTGAGCGCGCTCAAATTATTGAGCAGCAAGCGGATGATTTCTCCAAAGCCCAGCGTGACGATGGCCAGATAATCGCCGCGCAGACGCAATACGGGAAACCCCAGGATCAAACCGAACAAGGCTGACATGACGGTGGCCAATGGCAGGCATTGCCAGAATGTCAGACCGAAGTGTTGGTACAGCAACGCATAGGTATAGCCGCCGACCGCATAGAAACCGACATAACCAAGATCAAGCAGGCCAGCAAAACCGACCACTATATTGAGCCCCAAGCCCAGGATGATGTAGATCAAGGCCAGCGTGGCGATATCGACATGACCGCGCGCACCGAAAAATGGCCACACCAATGCCAGCACTAGTAAGGCCAGCACGGCATAACGTTGCTGCTGTGGTCGCAGCGTGGGCCAGGCAGGTCGGCGCACATGTGCAATGCTGCGCACCAGCAGCGGCTTAATCAACTGAAACACGAATACCGCTACCACAGCGATGATTACCGGCGTCCAATGCGCATGCAACACCACCCGATAGGCATCGAGTTGTAATTGCAAGCCCAGCAACGGTGTCGTCAAAATGGCGGTCAACAGTGCCGCCGCCAGCGCATTTTTAAATGGCATCGTCATCAAACTTTCTCCATATCCGCCCGACCCAGCAAGCCCGTTGGCCGGAACAACAAAATCAGCACCAGCAATACAAACGACACCACATCCTTGTATTGAGTCGGGAAATATGCGGCGGCCAAGGTCTCTACCAGGCCCAGCAATACGCCTCCCAGCATGGCACCGGGAATGCTGCCAATACCGCCCAAGACCGCCGCCGTAAAAGCCTTGATGCCGGCGATGAAACCAATGTAAGGATTGAGCTTGCCAATGCTCAACGCAATCAAGACTCCACCGACCGCCGCCAGCATGGCACCCAGCACGAAGGTGAAGGAAATCACGCGATTGATATCAATACCGAGCAGATTGGTCATGCCCATATCTTCGGCACAAGCACGACAAGCTCGTCCCATGCGCGAACGTGCAATGAACAGCGTCAACGCCAGCATCAGTAGCACCGTGAGGCCGACGATGACCATGCGTGAATACGCAATCGTGACCGTAAAATCGCTGCCCATCTGAAACTCAAGGGCGCCCGAGATCAGCACCGGCACCGGCATGTCGCGCGAACCCTGGCCGATCTGCACGAAGTTCTGCAGAAAAATCGACATGCCAATGGCCGAAATCAGCGGCACCAGTCGTGGTCCGCCGCGCAAGGGACGATAGGCGACGCGTTCGACCGTCCAGCCATACAGACCAGTCACCACCACCGCGACGATAAGTGTCGCCCCCAGTAGCAGGAGCAAGGGATAGCCAGCCTGTACGCCGATGGCGCTCAGCGTGACCAGGCCGACATAGGAAGCGATCATGTAAATCTCGCCGTGGGCAAAATTGATCATGCCGATAATGCCGTAGACCATGGTGTAGCCAATGGCGATCAATGCATAGATCGCCCCCAGGCTCAGACCGTTGACCAGCTGTTGTGTCAATTCAGGGAGCAGTTCGTTCATGGCAAAAAGAGAGGCGCCCATGCCTGCCTCAAGAGAAGCATGGACAATGTTGAGGTCGGCGGGACGTTACGCCCACGCCGCAGGAAAATTAATTGATTGCCGTTTTGCTGGCGTCTTGATGCCAGGTATAGACGACGAACTTGAAGGATTTGAGATCCCCCTTGTCGTCGTAGGCGACAACGCCGATCGGCGTCTTGAAGGTATGGCTATGCATGTAGGCGGCCACGCGGGCTGGATCTGTAGATCCAGTACCAGCAATTGCGTCCGCAATCACTTTCACGCCAGCGTAGGCAGGCATCTGGAACGGACCGTTGGGATTGCGTTTTTGTGCAGCAAAGGCCGAGAGCAGCGCGACATTGGCCGGATCGGCCGAAAAATCAACGGGCTGCGTCAGCAACATCCCCTCTGAAGCTGCTCCGGCAATCGCGGTAATGTCCTTGTTGCCAACCCCTTCCGGTCCCATGAACAAGGCCTTGACGCCCTGTTCGCGCGCCTGCCGCATGAGCAGCCCCATTTCCGGATGGTAGCCGCCGAAGTAGACGAAATCCACGCCACGCGATTTGAGTTTGGTAATGACCGCAGAATAGTCGCTGTCGCCGGCATGGATACCTTCAAACACGACCACAGGAAGCTTGGCCGCATCCAACGCTGCCTTGACCGACGTCGCCATGCCTTGTCCGTAAGACTGCTTGTCATGCAACACAGCGATTTTTTTGGGCTTGACCTGTTCAATGATGTACTTTGCTGCAACCGGCCCTTGCTGATCATCGCGGCCGATGGTTCGAAAAATGAATTGACGCGGTTTGGCTTCGGTCAGTTGTGGCGCCGTCGCTGAAGGCGTAATCATGACCACGCCCTCATTCTCATAAATATCGGCGGCCGGAATACTTGAACCAGAGCAGGCGTGACCGATCACGAATTTGATGCCCTCACTGACGATCTTGTTGGCCACAGCCACAGCTTGCTTGGGCTCACAAGCATCGTCCAGGAGCACAGCCTCGAAGGTATTGCCATCGGCACCGCCGGCGGCATTGATCCGCTCGATTGCCGTCAGAGCACCAGCCTTGACCATATCACCATACTGCGCCACGGCCCCTGTAAGCGGACCAACAATCGCAATCTTCACTGTTTCTGCTTGAGCGATACGGCCACAAAAAGCGGTAATAACCAGCGCCAGGACCAATCTTGCCGGGCAATTCAATGGCTTCATAGAATCTCCTCCTTTAGAAATGCGTTTTAATTATGAAAATTTCACGCCTTTATAAAAGCTCTTATTCTTCAGTTAAAAGTCTAACATCCATCTCAAATATTGCATATTATTTTTAATATTTATATAAATTTAGAATTTATTAACCATTTATTTATACTAATACGCATCTTTTATCCATATCAATAATTTGGCATTTGTAAGACCGGTGCCATACAGGACTGCCAAGATTGGTAAAGGAACATTCACAAGCACGACGTAGCCCTCTAAAATGCCTGGCTTTCTACAAACATTGCAATGCGTCAGCGTGTGGCCAGAAATACCTCGGAACACACGAGTCTGTTTTCATCATTGCATCTGACTTCGGGCTGGTTGTGGCAAGCTGACAGAATGACCGTAAGCGACTCAATTTTCAGAATCAATAAGCCATCCCTACCAAGTTTCCATCGTTTCATATGCTCCTCATCCTGCGCTTACTCGCCCTGTCGCTGCCCCAACTTCCGCTACGCCCATCGGCGCTTCTGGCAATGTTCTTGATGCTTTTCAGCAGCCCTTCGCATGCCGCTGAACTGCACCAATATCGCTACAACCAGGTCAGCATCAACACTTGCCATATCGACTTGCAACACGACACCCTGCAAATGTTCTGGAAAGACAGTACCGGCGCTCTGTTAGGTACTTTTGCCAATCTTCGCGCCTGGCTACGGCCGCAAGGCAAGGACCTGGCCTGCGCCACCAATGCCGGCATTTACGACAAGGACCACAAGCCGCTAGGTCTGTACATCGAGGACGGCGTCATACAGCACAAACTCAACACGCGTCAAAATGCTTACGGCAATTTTTATCTGCAGCCCAATGGCGTCTTTATTGTGGAAGATCGGCAAGCTCGCATCGTCGACACCACCAGCGTCGACAATGACCGCGGTTACTGGCTGGCCAACGCGCGCTATGCCACGCAATCCGGACCGATCATGCTGCACAACGGCGAGATCAACAGCGCCTTCGATCCTGGCTCGATCAACATGGTGGTGCGCAATGCCGTATGTATCGATACCTCGCATCAGGTGGTACTGGCAATGGCGCGTAATCCCATCACGTTCTATGATTTCGCGCAGTTCCTGCGCGACAAACTGCAGTGTGTCGATGCGCTCTACCTCGATGGCAGTATTTCACGCATATATCCTTCGTTGGAAGCCGATCTGGGGCCTGCCTTCGGCGCCATGATTGCGGTGGTGAAAGCGGCAGACAAATAGCAAGTGCAAAAAAACATTCGCTTCAAAAAACCATCAACATCACGCTCACTGGGCGCACCTGCGACTACTTGATCAGCATTCCCTAGTCGTGAATCCTGCGTTTGCCAAAACGATCGTCAAATCGCTTGTTGATCACTACGCAGCAATCATTGAACCCTGCTTGAACCACCTATTCTTATTGGTCACTCTTTCGGAGGTCTGATAGTTCAATTGTTATTGGATCGAGGTCTAGGCTCCCGCGGTATTGCAATTGATCCAGGTAATCCGCGGGGAGTCATACCCAGCCTGGCAGCAATTATTGCCGCAGCGCCAGTGTTATCTTGGTCTGAGCAGCCTCGTCAATTTTTCTGCGCACGATTTCGCGGCAGAGCAATGCATGAAATGTGTGCACCGCCATATTTTGGCGTGCCGTTTTATCGCATGAGAACGTCGTAGTACGCGCAAGGCGACGAGCCCGGGAGGCCGATCTTTCCTCACTAATCGACATTTTTCAGGGTAGGTGGCATGTCAATTGCTATATCGACTTTTGCGGTCTGACCAGTCAGACCAAAAAAGGAAAAACGATGAGCATGCCCAATATCGCCGCGCAAACTTTACAACGCCAGATCCTGTCCGGGACTTACAAGACCGGCCAGATGTTGCCGGGTCAGCGCGACCTCGCCGAAATGCTGGGCATCAGCCGCGCCTCCTTGCGCGAAGCCTTGTCGATGCTGGAAGCGCTCGGCTTCATCCGTGCCATGCCAGGCAAGGGCACGCTGGTGACATCCGGCCGCAACGCCGTCACCAGGCCAACCTCGGCAGCGCCGTCGTCGGTCGAGTTGCAATCGACTTTTCAACTGCGCTACATTTTTGAACCCGACGCCGCCGCGCTCGCCGCCCGCGTCATCAATACCCAGACCACGCCGCGCCTGTGGGACGTGCAGGCCCGCTTCGAAGACGCACTCAAGGTGGTCGATCTGGTCAGTGCCTCGCAGGCCGACCTGGAGTTCCACCAACTGATCGCCGAGCTATCCGGCAACCCTGGGCTACTACAGATCGCCCACGATTTCGAGACGCGCATCAGCCACAGTCTGCGGCTGCCGTTCGCCGACCATTCGCGCATCTGGGAACCAGCAGAAGAACATCGCGCCATTGCCGCGGCGATTTCTGCCGGCGACGCCGCTGGCGCACGCGCTGCCATGCGGACCCATTTATTACAGACCGCCTCGCGCGCCGGCATTGCATTTTTGCAGCCGTGAACAATTCTCAATGCATGCCAACCACGATTAGTTTTCCTGATCTGCAGTAAAAAACCAAGTCCTCCAACACGTCGTTCTCGTAAAGGAAGCATCCCATGAAATTAAGCAACCCTAGCGCCCTCACCCTGGCCTGTGCGCTGGCCTTCGGCCTGCTCAGCAGCGCCGGCGCGCACGCTGAAAAAGTTTTACGCATCGCCATGACTGCAGGCGACATTCCGCGCACGCTGGGCCAGCCAGATCAAGGTTTCGAAGGCAATCGCTTCACCGGTATCCCGATGTACGACAGCCTGACGCAATGGGATCTCTCCAAGGCCGACAAGCCCAGCGAAGTGATTCCCGACCTGGCCTTGTCGTGGGCGGTCGACACCAAGGACAAGACCAAGTGGATCTTCAAGCTGCGCCCTGGCGTCAAGTTCCACGATGGCTCCGCCTTCAATGCCGACGCTGTGGTATGGAACGTCAACAAGGTGCTCGACAAGGATGCGCCCAACTTCGATCCCAGCCAGGTTGGCGTGACTGCATCGCGCATGCCGACACTGCGTTCGGCCAAGAAGATTGACGACCTCACCGTTGAACTGACCACTTCCGAACCGGATTCCTTCCTGCCGATCAACCTGACCAATTTGTTCATGGCCTCGCCGCTGCAATGGGCCAAGAAGCTGGCCGCTGTACCGGGCACAGTCAGCGACAAGGCCGAGCGCGCCAAGCAAGCCTGGGCTGCATTCGCAGCCGACGCCTCCGGTACCGGTCCGTTCAAGATGACCAAGTTCGTGCCGCGCGAGCGTCTGGAACTGGCCAAGAATTCCGAATACTGGGACCCCAAGCGTCGTCCAAAAATCGACAAGGTCGTGATGCTGCCACTGCCGGAAGCCAACTCGCGCACCGCTGCCTTGCTGTCCGGCCAGGTCGACTGGATCGAAGCACCGGCGCCTGACGCGCTCGACACCATCAAGGCGCGCGGCTTCAAGATTTACTCGAATCCACAACCACACGTATGGCCGTGGCAACTGTCCTTCCTGCCGGGTTCGCCATGGCTGGACAAACGCGTGCGCTATGCCGCCAACCTGTGTGTAAATCGTCCGGCGATGAAGCAATTGCTGGGTGGCCTGATGGGCGAAGCCACCGGTACCGTCGAGCCGGGTCATCCGTGGCGCGGCAATCCGAGCTTCCACATCAAGTATGACCCGGACAGCGCGCGCAAGCTAATGACCGAAGCCGGTTATTCGGCCGCCAAGCCGCTCAAGGTCAAGGTGCAGATTTCGGCGTCCGGTTCCGGTCAGATGCAACCGTTGTCGATGAATGAGTTCATGCAACAAAACCTCAAAGCCTGCTTCTTCGACGTGCAGTTCGACGTCATCGAGTGGAACACGCTCTACACCAACTGGCGCATTGGCGCCAAGGATCCAAGCGCGCACGGTTCAGATGCCGTCAACATCAGCTTCGCTTCGATGGATCCGTTCTTTGCGATGGTGCGTTTCGTCAGTTCCAAGGCAGCGCCGCCGGTGTCCAACAACTGGGGCTACTACAGCAACCCGGAAGTCGATGCCATCATCGCCAAAGCGCGCACCACGTTTGACGCCAAACAGCGCGACGCTTTGCTGGCCCAGTTGCACGCCAAGATCGTCGACGAGGCACCTTTCGTTTGGGTAGCGCACGACACTGGCCCACGCGCCATCTCGGCCAAGGTCAAGGGCGTGGTGCAGCCGCAAAGCTGGTTCATCGATATCGCCACGATGTCGATGGATTAACGACGTCGCAGGTTTGATGTAACCAACGCTGTCGGTATTGCGAAGGTAATGCCGGCAGCCAAATTTTCTCAGCGAAGACGCCCATGATTTCCTATCTGATCCGCCGCGTACTGTATGCCTTACCCATCATGCTGGGCGTCGCATTCCTGTGCTTCATGCTGGTCCATATCGCACCGGGCGATCCGCTGATGTCTATCCTGCCGCCGGATGCCTCGGTCGACTTGCAGAAACAGCTGATGGAACTCTACGGCTTCAATCGCAGTTATCCCGTACAATTTTTCAGCTGGGTCTGGCGTGCCGTACACGGCGACCTCGGCAGTTCCATCGCGACCGGACGACCGGTCGCGCAAGAAGTCTTCAAGGCGGTCGGCAATACTCTCATGCTGGCCGCACTGGCGACGCTGATCGGTTTCTTCTTCGGCGCGCTGTTCGGCTTTGTAGCCGGCTACTTTCGTAATTCCTGGGTCGACAAGATCGCTTCCTTCATTTCGGTGGTCGGCGTCAGCGTGCCGCATTACTGGCTCGGCATGGTGCTGGTCATCATCTTCTCGTCACAACTGATGTGGCTGCCGGCCACCGGCGCCGGCCCTGACGGTTCGAGTTCCTGGATATGGGATTTCGAACACATCAAATACCTGATCATGCCGGCCGTGACAATGTCCTTCATCCCGATGGGCATCATCGCGCGCACCGTGCGCGCACTGGTGGCCGACATCCTGTCGCAGGAATTCGTGATCGGCCTGAAGGCGCGCGGCCTCGGTGAATTCGGTGTATTCCGCCATGTGGTTAAGAACTGTGCCCCGACGGCGATGGCGGTGATGGGTTTGCAACTCGGTTACCTGCTGGGTGGCTCCATCCTGATTGAAACTGTGTTCTCCTGGCCCGGCACCGGTTTCCTACTGAATCAGGCTATTTTCCAACGCGACCTGCCGCTGCTGCAAGGTACGATCTTGGTGCTGGCCCTGTTTTTCGTGTCACTCAATTTGCTGGTCGACATCCTGCAAACCGTGTTCGATCCTCGTATAGAAAGAGCCTGATCATGCCAGCGACTATTGCTGTTGTTTCCATCAACCCACCAACGCACAAGCGTTCGCGCGGACACTGGGCCAACGTCGCCGCACGCATCGTGCGCAATCCGCTGGCGATGATTGCCACGCTGATCTTGCTGACATTGATCTTCATAGCCGTGTTTGCACCGTGGATCATGCCCACCGATCCCTTCGCCACATCGATGTTTACGCGTTTGAAACCTATTGGTACGCCCGCGCATTTCTTCGGTACCGACGAGCTCGGCCGCGATATGTTGTCGCGCCTGATCCTCGGCGGCCGCTTGTCGCTGTTCATGGGTATCACGCCGGTGCTGACGGCCTTCGTGATCGGCAGTGGCCTGGGTATCCTGGCCGGTTATGCGGGCGGTTTCATCAACACCATCATCATGCGCACCATCGACGTGTTGTACGCGTTTCCTTCGGTGCTGCTGGCGATCGCCTTGTCGGGCGCACTCGGTGCTGGCATTGTCAACGCGCTGACCTCGCTGACCATCGTCTTCATCCCGCAAATCGCGCGCATCGCTGAAAGCGTCACCACCCAGGTGCGCCGCAGCGACTACGTGGATGCGGCGCGCGCTTCCGGCGCGAACGCCTTCACCATCGTGCGTGCGCATGTGCTAGGCAATGTGCTCGGTCCGATCTTCGTGTATTCGACCAGCCTGATTTCGGTGTCGATGATCCTGGCCTCGGGTTTGTCCTTCCTCGGACTCGGCGTCAAACCGCCTGAACCGGAGTGGGGTCTGATGCTCAACACGCTACGCACTGCAATCTACTCGCAACCCTGGGTAGCGGCCTTGCCAGGAGCTTTCATTTTTATCACATCGATTTCGTTCAACATGTTGTCCGACGGTTTGCGTTCGGCGATGGAGGTCAAGCAATGACAGACGAACGCGATATTGGCGGACCGCGCCAGCCTTTGCTGCAAGTGCGTAACCTGCTTAAGCATTTTCCACTCAAGGGCAAAGGCCTGCCCTTCGCCTCGGCGCGCAGCGCGGTGCGCGCGGTCGACGGCGTCAATTTCGACATCCTCAAGGGTGAAACGCTAGGCGTGGTCGGCGAGTCCGGTTGCGGCAAGTCGACCACCGCGCGCGTGCTGATGCAACTGATCCAGCAGGACAGCGGCGAGCTGGTGTTCGACGGCGAAACGGTCGGCTCGCGTGCCTTGCCGTTACGTCAGTTCCGCCGCCAGACGCAAATGGTGTTCCAGGACAGTTATTCCTCGCTCAATCCGCGCATGACAATAGAAGACTCGATCGCCTTCGCCCCGACAGTACACGGTGTGACGTCGCGTGAGGCAAACACACGTGCACGCGATTTGCTGGCGCGGGTAGGTTTGCAGCCTGAGCGTTTTGCCGGTCGCTATCCGCATGAGTTGTCCGGCGGCCAGCGCCAGCGCGTCAACATTGCACGGGCATTGGCGCTAGAGCCGCGGCTGGTGATTCTCGACGAAGCGGTGTCGGCGCTCGATAAATCGGTGGAGGCCCAGGTGCTCAATCTATTGCTCGACCTGAAGCAGGAGTTCGGTCTCACCTATTTGTTCATCAGTCATGATCTCAATGTCGTGCGTTTCATCTCCGACCGCGTGCTGGTGATGTATCTGGGCCAGGTGGTCGAGATCGGTTCGTCCGACCAAGTGTTCGACCAGCCCAAGCATCCCTACACGCGCGCATTGCTCAAATCCATGCCTAGCATGGACCCGCTGCAGCGCACAATGGAAGCGCCGTTGGCCGGCGATCCACCCAACCCCATCAATCCGCCCAGCGGTTGCCGCTTCCACACCCGTTGTGCCTACGCGCAGCCGGTGTGCCGCCAGCGCACGCCGATGTTCGCCAATGACGACAGCGGCCATGGCGTCGCTTGTCTGCGCTATGAAGCCGATACGGCATCCTTGTTTGCCAGCGAGGTGAGCTATGCATGACATGATTTCCTTGCGCGATCTGCACGTCCAGTTCTTCGCGTCAAAAAAACTGATTCGCGCTGTCAACGGCGTCAACCTTACCGTGGGCCAGGGCGAAGTGGTGGCCCTGATCGGCGAATCCGGTTCCGGCAAAAGCGTGACGCTACGCTCCATCATGCGCCTGCATTCGGAGCGCTCGACGCGCATCAGTGGCGGCCTCGAAGTCGACGGCAAGGATATGCTGAAGATGTCGCAACGTGAACTGGCCGCCGTGCGCGGCGACACCGTCGCGATGATTTTTCAGGAGCCGCTGCTGGCGCTCGATCCGGTCTACACGGTCGGCGCGCAAATCGTGGAAGCGATACGCCGCCACAAGAAAGTATCCAAGGCCGAGGCCCATAGGCAGGCGCTAAGCCTGTTTGAGAAAGTCCGCATCCCTAGCCCCGAACGCCGCCTCGACGCTTATCCGCACGAGATGTCGGGCGGTATGCGCCAGCGCGCGATGATTGCGCTGGCGCTGTCGTGTTCGCCCAAGGTCTTGCTGGCTGATGAACCGACCACCGCGCTTGACGCCACGGTACAGATCCAGATCTTATTGCTGCTGCGCGATTTACAAAAAGAACTTGGTCTGTCCATCGTCTTCGTCACACATGACATCGGCGCCGCCGCCGAAGTGGCCGACCGCATCGCTGTCATGTACGCCGGCAAGATCATCGAACAGGGGCCGGCGGCGGAGCTGCTGACACGGCCGCGCCATCCCTATACTTTGTCGTTGCTCAAGAGCCGCAGCCACGGCGCCATGCAAAAAGGCCAGCGTCTCGAAACGATAGGCGGCGCGCCACCGGACCTGAGCAATCTGCCGCCCGGTTGCGCGTTTGCCGAGCGCTGCAAATATGCCGTCGCGGAATGCAGCGGCATGCAACCGCGTGAAGAAACCTTGTCGCCCGGCCACGTGGTCAGTTGCCTACGCGTGCATCAGATTGCCGACGCGCAGGCGGTGAATTGAACCGGCTCCCGTTTTCCATGACTAAATATTTATCAATTGTCTCCCTCTCTTTTACGTAGGAAAGAATCATCCATGTCAGTCGATGCATCCGTCATATCAGAAAGCTCCGCAGCCCATTGCTTCGTGCCCTATCCGGCGCCGACAGTGACAGCGATTTCATCTGGCCCGCTGTCGGGCCTGCGCTTTGCTGTGAAAGACATTTTCGACGTCGCCGGCTATCCGACCGGCTGCGGCAATCCGCACATGCTGGCGATGTCCGGCATCAAAAATACCTCCGCACCAGCGGTGGTGGCGCTGGCGCAGGCGGGCGCCAAATTCGTCGGCAAGACGTATACCGATGAGCTGGCGTTTTCGATGAATGGCAAGAACGCCCATTTTGGTACGCCGCGCAACGGCGGCGCGCCTGACCGGATTCCAGGTGGCTCCAGTTCGGGGTCCGCCTCTGCGGTGTCCAACGGGCTGGCGGATGTTGCACTCGGTACCGATACCGGCGGTTCCGTACGTGCTCCCGCCAGCCACTGCGGGCTGATCGGCCTGCGTCCCACGCATGCACGCGTGAGCCTGAAAGGCTGCATGGACCTGGCGCCGTCGTTCGATACCTGCGGCTGGTTTGCGCGCGACATCGACAGCTTCTCGCGCGTCGGCGAAGTCTTGTTGCGCGAAGATACCTGTTTACTGCCCGACGGCGCACCGGCGATGCCGCAAGTACTGGTCGCGGCCGATGTGCTGGCCTTGCTGGAACCACGCGTGCAAACAGTGTTCATGCAAACGCTGGAGCGCTTATCCAGCCTCATTGGCACGCCGCTGCCGGTGAAGACGGCGACGCCATCCTTCGAGGCCTTGTATTGGTCGTTCCGCTATATCCAAGGTTATGAAGCCTGGCAAAGTCATGGTGAAATCATCCGCCGCCACGACCTGCAACTGGGACCCGGTGTGGCGGAGCGCTTTGCCTGGTCCAGCCAGATCACACTGCGGCAAATGGAAGAGCACAGCAATGTACGTGAACGTTTCCGTGAAAGTTTTCTGCGCCTGCTCGGTAACGACCGCGTGATCATGTTGCCAAGCATGCCGGACATCGCCCCCCTGCTGAGCGATTCAGAACAACTGCTGGAGAA
>Ga0302156_10002916_pt1 | contig 13642 bp, 16 predicted proteins | sample I_Bog_N3_2_FD_193503 | JGI IMG/M metagenome (GOLD analysis project Ga0302156, IMG submission 193503) | Peat permafrost microbial communities from Stordalen Mire near Abisko, Sweden - I_Bog_N3_2 | ecosystem: Environmental > Terrestrial > Soil > Wetlands > Peat | place: Sweden: Abisko, Stordalen... | reverse complement strand
CCGCGCCATGTGCCGCTCGGGAAGCGTCGCCGCCAGGCGCGGCCTGCACTCCGCCTGGTACATCGGCTCCAGCTCTTTGGGCGGGCCGGGCAGCAGGACCACGATCTTGCGGTGACGTCCGACCACCGTGTCGATGTACTGCCCCGGCGCGCTGCCATTGGGGTTTGGCATCACCTCCGCGCCCTCGATCACGTCTGCCTGGCGCGCGTTGTTCTCCGGCATCGACATGCGCCGCTCGGCGAAGCGCTTGTACATTGCGGTCACAATCTGCGCATCGCGCCGCAGTTCCACGCCGAGCGCCGCGGCCGCCGCCTCGCGCGTGCGGTCGTCCTGGGTGGGGCCGAGGCCGCCGGAAAAAATCACAATGTCCGCGCGCCCCAGTGCAATCCGCGCCGCGCCAGTCAGGTCTTCCAGGTTGTCGCCGACGATGGTCTTGAACGCAACCGAGACGCCCAGCTCGTTGAGCTGTGCCGTCAGGTAGAGCGAGTTGGTGTCCTGCCGGAAGGGCGTCAACATCTCCGATCCGGCGGCAATAATCTCAGCAATCACTTATTTCATCCAAGAATGCGGGCGCGTCACATCTCGATACCGCGATGTGGGCCCAAAAAAGCATAACAGTCAATCTACACCAGCCTCCGCCCTTCAATGTCCAGGGCAACATGGTAGAGCGCGTCGCGGGTAGCGAGCGCGGCGCAGCCATCTTCAAGGAACGCCAGACCGACGAGATTATTTCCGGAGACGGCGAGCGACGCCTCGCGCTGCGGCGTGATGCGCACAATGCCGCGCTGCCCGTGCAGCGACGCGGCAACGTAGAGGTTGCCGTCCACGTCGAAGGCCATGCCCTGCGCGCGACCCAGTCCCTGATAGAAGATTGTGGTTCGCCCGTCGCGGTCGATGGCATGGATTGCCTGATTGCTGGAGGTAGTCGGCCCGGTGACAAAGAGCGTGCCCTCGTCGTTGAAGGCCAGATGGTAGGCCGCCATGCTGGGCTCCAGCGTGGCGTAGACGAAGATCTCGCGGTCGCCCAGCTCTCCGCCGGTCTGTTCCGCGCTGGCCTGCCCTCCGCTTGCCAGCGTCCCGCCCGTGCGTCCCTTCTCCGGCCCCACCTTGAAGATGGTTCCCGAGCGGTCACCAACGTATAGATTTCCGTCGCGGTCGAATGCGATGCCGGTGGCAATCCCCATGCCCTCGGCGTAGGTCGTTACCGCGCCCGCGCGCGAGATGCGATAGACCGTCCCCTCGGCGCGCGAGCTGGCATACAAGGTGCCGTCGGCGTCGAAGGCCAGCCCGGTGGCGTTCAGGATTCCGCGCACAAACGGCCGCATCTCGAAGTCGCGCGCAATGGAGTAGATCGAAACCGGCACGCTCTGCCCACGCTCGCCGGAGAAGGTCGCATAGACGTTCCCCTCCGCATCCACCGCCGGATTTGCCACGGGATGCAGCTCGGCCGCCATGGGCACAGCGACGCGAAGTTGCAGCGCATTGCTCGCTCTGCCGTCGCGCACCAATACCACCGCGCCCGAGGTTGTCCCCTCGGGGATTTGAATCACCGCGCGCACCGGCCTGCTCAGCGACAGCACCGCCTCGGCATCGTCCACCGTCACGCGCGGCAGAACAGCGCCCAGCAGCCCCGAGCCGCGCAACTCCACCTCGCCGCCCGTCATCGCCGCCGGCGGGCTCAGCGACTCCAGATGCGGCGCATCGGTCTTCGGGCTACGGGTTCCAGCACCACGCAATAAAGGACTCATCTCAACCCCAGCCTAGCCCGGCTCACGCCCCAGCGCAAACTATACCCATCGGGACAACAGCAATCCCACGGCCAGCGCCAGCGCTCCTGCCGCCACATCGTCCATCATGATTCCGGTGCCCTCGGGCAACGCCTCCAGCCGGCGGATCGGCCACGGCTTCCATATGTCGAAGAGCCGGAACAACACCAGCGCCAGCGCCGCGTGCTGCCAGTCCGGACGGATTGCGATCAGCGCGATCCACTGCCCGGCGACCTCGTCGATCACCACAAAGCCCGGGTCCTCGCGGCCCGACTCGCGGGCCACAATCGTCGAGGCGGGAATGCCGATCAGCGTCACGAGCAGCGCGGCCAACGCAGTTGCTATCGCCAGCGCCAGCCATCCCGGATGAAACAGATGCGCCGCGAAGTACCACAGCAGCACCGCGGCCACCGAGCCGTACGTCCCCGGCCCCGGCCGCATTCGCCCCGCGCCGAACCACGTCCCGAGGACCCACGCCCAGCGCGTCTTTTTCTCGCGGCCCAGCCGCGCGCGCTCCTGCCCGGCGATTCCCTTCCCATGCGCCATCACTGCACGCCCCCGCTGCCGCTGGACGAATCGGAGTGCTTGCGGTCGCGCAACCCTTCCAGCTCATCGATCAGCTCAGGGTCGCCTGTCTCTTGATTGAAGGCCGGCGAGCTGATGACGTACCCGCCGCTCGCCCACTTGCCCAGGTCGATCACGCGGCAACGGTTCGAGCAGAAGGGAAAGTCCTCGCTCCCAGCCAGTACAATCGTCCTGCACGTCGGACATCGCAGCGTCTTCAGCTTCTTCGCCATAGCATCATTCTAAAAGCGTGGCTGCAACAAGCCAAACGCTTCACTTGTTCCCACTGCAAGCAGCCTTGACCCATCCCTCAATTGGTGAAGTTGACCGTCCGCCACTCACTCAACGCGATCTGGCCATCCTTGCCGACGGCCCAAACCCGCCACCGATGCGGCTGCTTCCCCACGCCAAACGGCATAGGCATTTTCACCACGTCAACATATTGTGCCGGATCCACGAAGTAGATCATCGAAGGACCATAGGATGCGGCCGCTCCTCCTGGCTGGCCGAACCGCGACTCCACCACGTAAGCTGCAGGACGCGGGTTGTCATGTTGCCACGAGATGTCCTGCTTCGGAAAGCGCGTCTGTTGCTCTCCGTCCTGCGGCTCCAGCAGAATTGGCGCAGCCGGGGTCATGCCTTTCTTTGTCGACAAACTCAGCAGGTCGATATTCTCCCCAAAACTCACCGCCTGCGGCAGTGAGACGTCCGGCATCAGCAGTAGCACCTTCCATCGATCGTTCAATTTGCGTAGCACAAGAAAGGAATCCATCAGTCCGCCGCATGCCACTCTCCCACCCGAGGATTTTGCTTCAGTGGTGAGCGCTGCAAATGCAGTCCTTCCATTCCCGCCGATAAATCGAAGCGCCGGGTTAGCCATCTCGTTGATACTCCCGCAGTCGGTACCCCAGCTCGATGTAGCGAAACGAAACGCATCGGGATCCAAGGCTGCGCTGCTTTCCGACCCGCCGGCAAGGCTGGACACTGCCCTTGCCACTGCGGAAGTGATCAATCCTCGATCAACCTGTGTCATCCCGGCGGTCGAAAACTGCGGAGCTTTCCAGTGCGGATCATTCCCTAGCCATTGCAGGAAAGCGGTCGCCATCGCCTGGTTTTTCCCGTCTCGCATCAGGAACCACCATCCATGCGAGGGGGAAAATCGCGAGCGGCCCATCATCTCCATCACGGATTGCTGCGAAATCAGTGGCCCACCCTGGTTCCAGTTGTCGACAAACACAACATCCGGCAGGGCGCCCTGCGATCGCGCCTTGGACAACTCATCCATAAGATTCTGCGGTTGAACGAGTTGGAAGAGTATTCGCAAGTCCGGAAAATCGGTGGCCAGCGAATCATGGATCGCATCCCAACCCAATAAACCGGGACTCCCCGACTCCCACACCAGCAGTGTTCCGCTCCGCAGAGCTGCAATTCGATCTATCGCCGCAACATGCGCAGCCTGACCACCACGCTGCTGTGCCTGGACCACTCCAGAAAATGAGAAGGTTGCAAATACCCCGATGGAGCAAAACCAACAAAGTCGCGAAACGAAGCGCAAATTGACATTCACAGGGCCCTCCACTTTGGCCGGCGAAAAACCAGCCAGACTGACGCACCCATAATACTCCGAAGGTTATTCATTGGAGACGAAATTTACAGTCCGTAGACCTCGATTGCCGTTCCGCCAAATATTGCGTCTCGCTCCGGCTCGCTGAAGCTGGCGAAGTAGCTGCGCAGCAGATCGAACCACTGCGCGTAGCCGGTGGCCAGCAGGCAGACCGGCCAGTCCGAACCCGCCATCAACCGCACCGGCCCAAACGCCTCGACGGCCACATCGAGATACGGCTTCAGCGTCGCAAGCAAACTGGCACGGGCCGGGTCCGTCCGCCAGTCCGCCTCCGTCACCATGCCGGAGAGCTTGCACCAGACGTTCTCGCGCCGGCCCAGCTCGCGCATATGCGTGGCCCACGGCTCAAGCTGGCCCGCGGCGATCAGCGGCTTGGCAATGTGGTCCAGCACAAACGGCTGCCGCGGATGCTCGTCCACAAAATAGATGGTGTCCTCCAGATGCCGCTCGAAGATCAGAATCTCGTAGACCAGTCCGCTGTCCACCATGGTGCGGATGCCGGCGTTGAAGTCCTCGCGCAGGATGTAGTGCTCGTCCGGCTCGTCCTGGATGACGTGGCGCAGGCCCTTCAGCTTGGCGCGCCCGTCGAACTCCTCCATCACGCCGGGAAACTCCTCGCCCGCAATCGGCGCCCAGCCGACGACGCCGCGAATCGCATCGGCCGCGTCGGCCAGGTCGAGCAGCCAGCGCGTCTCGTCGAGCGACTGGCGCGCCTGCACGGCAATCGTGCCGTCGATACCCGCCGATGCCATCGCGGCCTTCAGGTCGGTGGGCAAAAAGTCGCGGCGCAGCGCTGCCATCTCTTCGTCGATCCAGCCATACTCCGCCGCCGAGTAGCGCCAAAGGTGATGATGCGCATCGATCCGTTCAACTCTCTCGCTCACACTCATCTCTCCGAACTGCAACATTCATCGGGTGCCCCACATCTCGATTCTGAGATGTGGGTTCCTTACTTCTTGCTATACAGCAGGTCCTTGATCGCCTGCCGCCGCGCCGCATTGGCCTCGCGCACGCTCTTCAGCTCGTCGGCGTCCATGCGCGCTTTGCTGCTCGCCTGTTCATTCACCTCAGGCGCGCTGCACTTGGGACAGCGATTGGCGAAGCCCGGTTTGTCCGGCCTCAGCTCGAACTCCTCTTCGCACACTACGCAAACTTTAATTGGAAATGACATTGTCCCCACCCACAACATTTTTCCTTATGATACGACGCTCCGATTCGCAAGAAAACCCTCTGCGCGAGTGCCCGAACCCGTGGAACTGAATTCAGCCGGATTGCGCACAGAATCACTCCCTTCCGCATTACGGTAGTATTCTTGCAGAATTCAAAGGGCCTTCCATGCGCATGAACAACTTTCTCATCCCCTCTCTCATCAGCATCTGTGCACTCTCGATCTCTTCCGCGCAAACCGCCAGCACACCCGCGACCGTGATCGCCCAGGCAGCTTCGCCTGCCTACGACGTGATGACGATCAAGCCAAGCGACCCCGGCAGCCCAGGGACGTCATACGGCGCGCCTGGCGACCGCTTCTTCGCCCGAAATCTCTCGCTTAAAATGCTTTTGCAATACGCCTATGACATCAACGAAGACTCCATCGTGGGCATCCCGTCTCAGCTCGACTCCAAGCGCTTCGACATCGATGCAAAGATCGTCGAGCCCGATCTCGACGCGCTCAAAAAGCTATCCGGGAAGCAGGGACGATTGATGCTCCTTCCCCTGCTGACCGAGCGGTTCCAACTGAAGACGCACATGGAGACCCGGCTGGGCCCGGTCTACGAACTCGTCGTCGCCAAAGGCGGGCCAAAGTTCAAGCCCTCGGCAGATCAAACCAGCCGCGCCAACGGCAACCTGGGTACTTCCAGCAACGGGAAGAGCAGCAAGATCACCGCAAACTGTATGCCAATCGCATCGCTGGCAAAGGTCCTCACCGATCAGCTCCATCGGCCGGTCATCGACAAGACCGGACTCGACGGCAACTACGACCTCACGCTGCAATGGACGCCCGACGGCGCACCCGTATCAACAGACGACAACGCCCCGCCCTCCATCTACACCGCCGTGCAGGAGCAGCTTGGACTGAAGCTGCAACCGGCAAAGGCCCCGGTCGAGTTCCTTGTGGTCGATCACGCGGCAATGCCCACAGAGAACTAGGGCGGGCGTTCTTCTTTGAAGGATGCTGTACGACAATGTATGAATATGTCATACTAATCCCATGTCAACCACTCGTACCAGAAGCTCCCGCGTCTTCACCATCAGCTTCCCCGACGCTCTCGCGCGCCAGGTCGAGCAGACCGCCCGCGAGGAGAGCCGCAACATCAGCGAACTCTTCCGCGAGGCCTTCCGCCTCTACAAACTCCAATCGATGGAAAAGGAACTTGAAGCGATTCGGCGGAAAAGTCCTCCCACTCACTACACTCCAGACGATATTGAGGGGCTTGTTCACGAAATAAGGCGCGAACGGCTCGAAGCGCAGAAGGTATAACGTGACTGTCGTCTTCGACTCCAACATCTGGATCTCCGCGCTCCGGTTTGGCGGAATTCCAATGGCCGCATTAAGCTCGGCGTTTGTGCATCACACCATTGCGTCCTGTGATGAAATCGAAAGCGAAGTTGTGCGCGCGCTGAATGCGAAGTTCGGTTGGGATTCTGCAAACGCAGCCAAAATCATGAACGGCTATCTCGACGGAAGCCTGCGAGTTCAAATCACCGGCAGCCTCCAGGATGTCTGCCGCGATGCGAACGACGACATGGTTCTGGAATGCGCGTTGGTCGCAGGGGCTGCACATATCGTCTCTGGCGACAAAGACCTCTTAAGCCTGAAAAGTTATTCGGGAATCTCGATTCTCACCGCTCGCGAGTACCTCGACCAGTTTGGCAAGGCCCCAAGCCTCCCCTGAAACCATCAGCTAACCCGTCGCAATCTCGACAAGCGGCGCAGGCGCATCCACGGTGCGCTTGAGCTGGCCGCAGGCGGCGTAGATGTCGCGGCCGCGCGGCTTGCGCGTAAAGGTGGGAATGCCGCCATCGATCAACATGCGGTGGAAGACTGCGACATCGGCAGGCGCAGGCTCGCGGAAGTCGATGCCCGGACCCGGATTCCAGACGATCAGGTTCACCTTGGCCTTCATTCCGGCCAATAACTTCAGGACCTCGCGCGCGTGCTGCGGCTGGTCGTTTACGCCGCCCAGCAACACATATTCAAACGTCACGTACTCGCGCTTGCCCAGCGGGATGGCACGCAACGCATCCAGCAGCGCACTGATATTCCACTTGCGCGTCACCGGCATGATCCGCTCGCGCACGTCGTCGTTCGATGCGTTCAGGCTGAGCGCCAGCTTGGGGCGGACGAGTTCGGTGGCAAAACGCCGGATTGCGGGCTCGATGCCGCTGGTGGAGACCGTCATGCGCGACTCGGGAATCCCCATTGCGCGCAGCAGATGTACGCTCTGCATGAAGGCGTCGTAGTTCAGGAACGGCTCGCCCATCCCCATGAAGACCAGGTTGATCCGCGACGGCATCTCGACGCCGCGCCCGCTGCCGATGCGCACGCGCTGGCGGTTGAGCACGGCGGCGACCTGCCCGGCGATCTCGCCCGCCGTCAGGTTGCGCCGCATGCCCAGCCGCGCCGTCAGGCAGAACTGGCAGTTCACCGCGCAGCCCACCTGGCTGGAGATGCAGATGGTGGCACGCTTGTAGCTGTCCGCTGCGCCAGCCACAAAACCGGGTGCCCCAGGTGCCTCGCTTTTGGGCACCTGGGTTGTCGCCGGAGAATCGAACGCTTCCTCTTCCTCGACTGCGGCCTCGCTGCCGTCGCCCTGCTCGCCGCCGTCGCCATCGGGCATCCACACTGTTTCGACCGTCTCGCCGTCGGCCATGCGCATCAGATAGCGCTCGGTGCCGTCAACGGAGCGCGCCGCCTGCGCGATCTGAGGCAACCCCACCGCGTAGCCCTCTGCGGCGAGCCGCTCGCGAAGCTCCACGGGCAGCGTCGTAACCTCATCGAGCGACTGCACGCGCTGCTTGTAGAGTGCCTCGGCCAACTGCACGGCGCGATACTTCGACTGCCCCAGCGCCTCCACCACCGCGCGCAGCTCTTCCGGAGTCATCCCAAAGAGCATTTTCGGCTCCGCCGCCTGTCCCGCTTCGATCGTGATTGAATCCGTTGCCATGCCAGCACTCAGTTTACCCGCCCTCCATCCATGCGCGCCCGCGCTACATCCAATCCATGTGGCACAATAAAGCAGCAAGGAGCCGCATGTCCGCAATTCTCACCCCAGCCACCGCAACCGAATCCCCCTCCCGCAACATCCGCCGCACTGTACTGCCCAACGGTCTGCTGGTGCTGACCGAGAGCATTCCCCACGTCCGCTCGGTCTCCATGGGCGTGTGGATCGCATCCGGCTCGCGCGATGAGCCGTTGGAGCTGAACGGCATCTCCCACTTCGTGGAGCACATGGTCTTCAAGGGAACCACCACGCGCAACGCCCAGCAGTTTGCCCGCGAGGTGGACTCCATCGGCGGAAACCTGGACGCATTCACAAGCAAGGAAAATATCTGTTTCAGTATCAAAGTTCTGGACGAGAATATTGCACCGGCACTTGAACTTCTCGCCGATCTGGTTCTCCATCCCACCTTTACGCCCGAAGACATCAATCGCGAGCAGGGCGTGATTCTGGAGGAGATCAAGATGGACGAGGACAGCCCCGACTATCTCGTCCACGAGACCTTCACGCAAAAATTCTGGAAGGGCAACGGCCTCGGACGCCCTACCCTGGGCACGGTCAAGAGCGTCTCCAGCTTCACCCAGCCGGCGGTCTTCGACTTCTACAACAGCCGGTTCACCCCGCGCAACATGGTCTTCTCCGCCGCCGGGAACCTGGATCACGACCGCTTTGTGGCACAGGTCGCAGAGCGATTCGAGGGCCTCGCCGCCAGCAGTGGAACTCCACTCGCCAAGCTCCCCGCACCCGCCACCTTCGCCAACATTACGCTGAAGCGCAAGAAGTCGCTGGAGCAGGTGCAGCTCTGCCTCGGCGTTCCCGCCCCGCCCATCGATTCGTCCGACCGCTATGCCATCTACCTGCTGAACTCGATGCTGGGCGGCGGCATGAGTTCGCGCCTCTTCCAGACCATCCGCGAGGACCGTGGCCTGGCCTACTCCATCTACGCCGAGACCAGCCCCTTCCGCGACACCGGCTCGCTGAGCATCTACGCCGGCACCTCCGCCGCTAAAATCGCCGAGGTCTTGCGGCTTACTCTTGCCGAGCTGCGCCGTCTGAAAGAAGACACCGTACCGGAGGCAGAGTTGAAGCGCGCCAAAGACCAGCTCAAGAGCAACATCGTGCTCGGCCTGGAGTCGTCGTCCAGCCGCATGTCAAATCTGGCCCGGCAGGAGATGTACTTCAAGCGCTTCTTCTCGGTCGACGAGATCGTCTCCGCGGTCGAAGCCGTCACCGCCGCCGACATCCTGTCGCTGGCCCGCCAGCTCTTCCGCCCCGAGGCGATCGCGCTCACTGTCCTCGGCAACCTCGGCCCATTCACCGTCTCGCGCGAATCTCTCGCATGTTGAGCCGCACCCTGCTACAGTTTCAATCGAGATCGAAACGCACATCTCGTTGCAGAGGAAACATGAAGATCACACTCGCACCTCGCACCTCGAACCTGGCTTCTCGAACCTCGAACCACGAACTCGGCTTCACCCTCATCGAGTTGCTCATCGTCATGTCCATCATGCTGATCCTGATGGCGCTCGCCGTGCCGAATATGATCAAGCTGAAGAAGCACGCCGACGAGACCTCCGCCGCGCAGACTATACGCACCATCGGCCAGGCCGAGACGATGTACAACTCGTCGTACAACGGATATGCCTGCCCGCTTGCCTCGCTTGGCGGCGATCCCAAGTCCGGCGCGCCCTCCGCCACCTCCGCCCAGGTCCTCGATCCCGTGCTTGCAGCGACGGGACAGAAGTCCGGCTACACCTTTGCCATCACCTGCGGCTCCAAGGTCACCATCAACAATCAGGACGTTTACAACTCCTACGAGGTCACCGGCGTTCCTCAGGTCATCGGCAAGACGGGCGACAACGGCTACTGCTCCGACGAGAACAACATCGTCAAGGTCGATCCCGCCGGTGGCACCACATGCACCCAGTCCCTCCAGTGATTGTTGAGTCTGTCATTCTGACCCTGAGCTTGCCGAAGGGGAAGAATCCCCGCATCTCGCTTGTACTCCCACTGCTGCTCGCGCTCTCGTGCATCCCGCAAGCCCATGCCCAGGATTCCACCCTCATCCGCCGCGTGGACGACCACTACAACCACCTGCGCACCCTGCGCGCGCGCTACACCGAGCGCTACACCGGCATGGGCATGGACCGCACCGAGAGCGGAACCCTCACCCTCAAAAAACCCGGCCTCATGCGCTGGAGCTACGACGCGCCGCCCGGCAAGCTCTTCGTCCTGGACGGCCGCTTCGCCTGGTTCTACACCCCCGGCGATGCGCAGATCTCTCGCGCGCCGGCCAAGCAACTCGACGACCTGCGTTCCCCCCTGCGCCTTCTGCTCGGCCACACTCAGCTCAGCAAGGAACTCGACCAGATCGCCACCGCGCCCGACGGCGCGAACTTTCGCATCACAGGCGTGCCGAAAAACATGGCCCAGCGCGTCCATCTGCTCACCCTCATCGTCGCTTCCACCGGCGCCATCGCGCGCCTGAAGCTGGAAGAGACCGACGGCGCCACCACCGAGTTCACCTTCACCAGCCTCGAAGAAGACATTCCGCTGCCCGCCTCCGACTTCATCTTCACCCCACCCCCCGGAATTCCCATCGTCTCCGCGCAGCCTCCCATTTAGAGCGGTTCCCGAATTGGTGTAGATCAGCATCGCTTGTCATTCCGCAGCGTAGCGGAGGAATCTGCTTTTGTCGTTCGACGATGGCATACACCAATTCGGGAACCGCAATATTTGTCAGGATTGCAATGTAGAATTGGAGATAATTCCAATGATCGCGCGCATCGAGACGTGCAGAAGAGCAGCCCCTCAAGTGAGCCCCGCCGCAAAGCCACAACTTCTTACCACCGCCGAATTCCACGCCGCCGTTCACGCGCTTGCGCCGGAGGTCGCCGTCTTCGACTGCGACGGGACCCTCTGGTCGGGCGACGCCGGGACCGGCTTCATGCGCTGGACCGTCGATGGCGGCCTGCTCTCGCGCAAGGCCATCGACTGGCTGGACGACCGCTATCGCGCCTATCTGCGCGGCGAAGTCTCGGAGTTGGCCATCTGCGGCGAGATGGTGCAGATCTACCAGGGCCTGCGCGAGAGCGAGATGCGCTCCGCCGCCGCCGAGTTCTTCGCCACGCGCATCGAGCCAAACCTCTTCCCAGAGATGCTCACCCTGGTCCGCGACCTGCAGGCGCGCGGCACAGAGATATGGGCCGTTAGCTCCACCTGCAACTGGGTCATCGAGGAGGGCATGAGACGCTTCGAGATTCCCCCGGACCGCATCCTCGCCGCCCGCGTCGCCATCGATTCCGAAGCTGGCCTCGTCACCCACACCCTGCTCGACGTCCCCACCGACGAGGCCAAGGTCGCGTCCCTTGCCCGCGTCGGCATCCATGCGCCCGACGCAGTCTTCGGCAACTCCATCCACGACGCAGCAATGCTGGACATCGCCCGCCGCGCCTTCCCCATCGACCCCACCCCAGCCCTGCTCGCCCACAGCATTCGCGAGCGCTGGCCCGTCTACTACCCAGCCTCCGTCGCTCCAAGCCCCTAGTCCTTCTTCCTCGCACCTTGAACCTCGAACCTTGAACCTAAAAACCATGCTGCTCGAAGGCCTCCACATCCCGCTGACCACCCCCTTCCACCCGGATGGCCGCCTCAACCTGCCCAAGCTGGCCGCCAACATCGTGCGTTATTCAAAGTCTTCCGCTGCCGGGTTGATCGTCCTCGGCCCGCAGGGTGAGCCGACGCTGCTCACCGACGATGAGACGCGCGATGTCCTGCGCGTCGCATCCGACTCCGCCGCGCCCGAGAAAGTCCTCATCGCCGGAGTCTCCCGCGACAGCGTCCACGCCACTCTCGCCCTCGCCAGCATCAGTGCCGGGCTGCTCTACGACGCTGTCCTCATCGGCGTTCCCTCGGTCCTCGCTACCGCAAGCCCGGACGCAGCAGCAGCCAGCCACCACGAGCTCCTCCTCTACTTCCAGACCATCGCCGACCGCTCCCCGCTGCCTGTCGTCCTATTCAGCGGCAACGCACGCCGCATTCCTATCGACGCGGCGGTCGAGCTCGCCGCTCACCCGCGTATTATCGGCCTGCTGGACGCCGCGGGCAGCCCCGCCGAGATCGAAGCCATCCTTTGCCGCGCCCCCGCCATCAAGCGAGAAGTCACGGTCACGCCAGTCTTCCGTGCCGTCACCGCGCGTATGAAAGCCGCGGCCACACATGCGTCCACATCGTTCGTCTCCGCGGATTCGCTCCTCGCAAAGCCGTACGCGGATGCGTCCGCTATAGCCGATGCGCAGCCAACGCCACTGCTCCGCACACGCACAAAATCCGCCGGCTTCCAGATCCTCGCCAGCAACACGCAATCAATCCTCGAAGCCCTTCGCGCGGGCGTCGTCGGAGCCGCGCCTGCCTTCGCCGCCGCCGCCCCGCAGGCCAGCTACGAGGTCCTTGCCGCATGGAAGGATGACGACCAAACGCTGGCCGAGGAGAAGCAGACTCGCTTGGTCGAAGCCGCCCGCCTCGCCGAAGAAGGCCCCGGCAGTCTAAAATTCGCTTGTGACCTAAACGGCTACTTCGGCGGCCGGCCGCGCCTGCCACAGCTTCCGCCCACAGGTAGCCAGCGCGCCGCCATCGAGCAGATCATGAAGCCACTGCGCAACTAATCAGCGTGCTGCATCGGAATTTCATTCAGGATTGGCGCAGAATCAAGCTCGCTGATCCCATCCATTTGCAGTGTCCCATTTTCGTTGCACGCGCAATACATACCCGCTATAATAGTCATTTGGAGATGACCACATGGCGACGCTTCCGAAATCCCTTCCGACCAGCCCCGTCAAGCTCGCGGCAAAGAAGATCGAGATCCAGCGTTCAATCTCTTCCCATCGGAGCGCCTCGGTTGCCGCTGCCAAGGCGAATCTGTCCGCGCTGCTAAAGGATGTCGAACAGAACCGGGAAGAGGTCACCCTGTTGCGGCGCGGCGTACCCATCGCAAGAATCGTTCCAATCGCGGAAGCCGGACCGCAGTCCGGGTACGGATGGATGCGTGGCAGCGTCCGCGAGCTGGGCGATATTGTCGGCCCGACAGGCGAAGAGTGGGATGCAGGCAATGAATGAACCGTCTCCCCTGCTGCTCGACACCCACGTCTGGGTCCGTTATATCAACGGCGCGCCGAGCCTGAAACCGGCGGCGGTTCACTCCATCGAGAGCGCACGCCGAACCGGCTCAGCTTATGTCTCGGTCATCTCCATCTGGGAGATTGCACTTCTGGTCCGCAAAGGACGTCTCGATCTTCCTTTTGGCGTTGAGCGTTGGGTTCAGAGAGCATTTGAACTGCCGGGGATTCAGCTCGCGGCTTTATCGCCTCAGATCGCCATCGAGTCCGTACAACTGCCCGATTCACTCAACAAGGACCCCTCCGATCGTATTCTTGTTGCAACGGCACGCATTCAGGGTTTAAATCTTATGA
>Ga0302156_10002912_pt1 | contig 13652 bp, 9 predicted proteins | sample I_Bog_N3_2_FD_193503 | JGI IMG/M metagenome (GOLD analysis project Ga0302156, IMG submission 193503) | Peat permafrost microbial communities from Stordalen Mire near Abisko, Sweden - I_Bog_N3_2 | ecosystem: Environmental > Terrestrial > Soil > Wetlands > Peat | place: Sweden: Abisko, Stordalen... | reverse complement strand
AATTAATGAATCTAACTGGAAAGAAGTTGAAGTCGATGGCCAAAGACAAGGATCTTATTAGAGGAATTTGGTTTAGGTGTTGTATTGCAGAACATATGAATTGATCTATACAAGAGATTGGTACGGGATGATCAACTCAGGGGCTGAAGGGGAATCGACATGCGCACTGAATTCCCCCACTCGCATGTCCTTGAGTTCAACCGCATTGTCACGGGCATTGGTTGCTGAACGCATGACCATCCGAAGGTCGATTCAATAAGTCGTACCCAGGAATTCCATGCCAATGATGAGCGATAACGCCCACTGGGCAGTTCCTGGCGTATCGACGTGCAGATTCTCAGTTGTTGGTTCAGGGACGAGCGATCCTGCGACGATCGGCACAGGAACCGGGAAGCGATCAACGCCCTTCACCTGCAAGCTCTGGCGCAGTTGGGTCCACGCTTTGCGTCCGAGCTCGGGGTCGTGCTTCTCATGCGCCATGTAGGCGGCGATGCGTGACCCCGTATAGGATGCATCTGGATTCTTGCGCGCCCAGACCTCCAAGACGCGATTCCAGGCAGTGCGGAATGCGGGAATATCGATGTCCTGCATGATGTCATACATGATCTGATCACCGCCGAAGAGGACCAGGAATTCATAGGTCTTGAGGTTCGGTTCCCCGATGTCCGTGAAGGTCTTCGTGCGCAGGTCGAAAGCGAAGGCCAGGCGATCGGCAAATGCATCCGGCATCGAGCCGAGGCTGCGCATGCCCGCCGCGACGAAATCACGGTAGCGGACGTCTCCGGTACGTTCCCATTCCGTGTACCAGTTGCTTGCCAATGCGGTCCAGTCCGGGCCGGTGCGGATGACCAGCGGAACCTCGGGCCGCGGGAGCTTATGCCGCAGTGGTGCGGCCTGGGCTATGTGCTCGTCGGCGGTCAGGGTCTCGCGCATGAGGTCGCCGACCCGTTCATCCCCCGTCAGATAATAGTAGAAGCGCTTGAGGAAGGATTCACTGATGCGGACCTCCTTGGCCCCGCACCCCCAATGGCTGACGTTGTGGCGCGAGCCGATGCCCGCGAAGCGTCCGATATGGTAGACATCGACTTCGCTGGTATTGCGGGTCATCGCTTCGGCGAGGCGGAACGCATCAGCCCGTCCATTGCGCAGGAACATATACCAGAGCCACGCATCAGACATCAACTCGGTGTTGTTCCAGGCATGCCCGCCGACGTCATACAGCCAGCGATGGCGCAGGGGATCATAGGTGCGCATGAAATCGCCGAAGTCCCAGAAGCCATACCAGTGGCGCTGCTCGACCTCATTGGCGAAGAAGCTCCAGGCGCGATCGAGCTGATCCTCGATGGCGATGCGATCCGGAGTGGAGCGATCGGGCAGGCTCCAGGGGCCGAATGCTCCGGCCTCGTGGTAGTAGCGGGGATCGCATACCAGGAGGGGCGGTACTGCTGACGCCTGGGCGAGATGGGCCAGATCGGCATTCGTGGGAGTATCCCCGCATGCCCACAGGGTCAGTTCCGACGTATTGGCGACACCGAAGGGGGTGCTGAAGCCGTCTTCGTGGTCTTCATAGGAGATCGTCCCGTCGTGGCCGATCACATCATAGTGGCGAAGATCCATGGGTTGCGCGTCTGGAGACCAGAACCACATGGTCAAGGTGCCAGCGGGCGCTGATGCTCCGGATATCTCGAGCGAGGTGGGATATTTCTCCCAGAAGCGCCGCATCCCGATGGCGAGTCCCCCGCTGACATCGCCGAGGAAGGCGAGACCGCGCGCCCGATGGCCATCGCCGGCATGCAGCCAGGAACTGCCAGGGCCGGTACGCTTGGCGATGGCGTACGCATCCGGGGCGAGCTGAGTGAGCTTGAAGGAGTCCCAGCGGGCGATGGTGGTGAATTGCGCTCTGGTCTCCGGGGCGAGCTGCTCGAGATTCGGTATGCGCTTGCCCTCTAGCTGCTGGCGTTGCATCGCCAGCGCGTTCTTCACCAGGACCTCGCGATAGCCAGGGCTCATGAGCACGGGCTCGGCCCATATGCCATCGTCGTCGGTCGCGAAGCGGATATGGCGATTCTGGCATTCCTCGCGGAAGGGCACCGTGAACGAGATGCCGATCCCGCGGATGAAATCGCTCTGGGCATCGCCATCGAAGACGAAGGAGTGCACCATGCGGATGGAGGGGAGCCCAGCGGTGAAGATGAGTCGGACGGTGAAGGGAAGCCAGCTGCGACCTGACGCTGCTGCCTGGTGCTGACCAGTGATCTTCACCACGGCGCGCAGCGGCCCCGATTGCTCGATGGTCACCTCGTCGACGCGGCTGAGCGATTCCTCCTCGCGCAGGACCCCTTCTTTGTCGTACTGCGACCGATCCTCGCGGATGACGACGAGCCTGCCCCGACTCGCGATCTCCTTCCCATCGATCTCCAGCGAATCGATGAGCTCGCTGCCATGACGAGTCAGGCGGCAGCGCAGCGGACCGGTCGACACGATGACTGACAGGCCGTCATCGGTGACCAGCGATGACGGAGCGGCGACTGCCGTCGCATCCACCGCCACGGACAAGGGTGCATCCATCGTGGCAGCCGCTGCGATGGCACATGCCGACCATTTGACCGAGCCATCCGGCCAGAACGCCAAAGGCCAGCTCTGGGTCGGCAGGGCATTGCCATCCGCGGAGTGTACCACCAGATGATGCGCAGGTGCCAGGACGCCACGCGCCCATGGCATGCCCCAGGTCACCCCCACCGGAATGCTGGGGGCCGAACTGTCGAGCCAATGGAGTGCTGGCGCAGGTGGCAGGTCGGCACCTGCACCACGGCACATCAGGCATGCGAGCAGGGCGAGCGCCGTGACCTGGCTGGCTGCCCGCCCACGCTCTGGCAGTGATCGGAGGGGATATGACCCCGCAACGGCGAAGCGGAGAGGGATCATCATCCCTGATCATACCCCATCCCTGCTCACCCCGCTGATAGGATCATCATAACACCATATGGTACTTTTGTGCCTAATCGCGAGAGTCATGATGATGTGGCGGGAAGGCAGCATATCGCGTCAAGATCAACGCCTATGCGCGGAATCCGTAAAGAGGATGAGGGATTCGAGCAATACGAATGTCACCCCATCCAGAGCGGCCATGAGTGACGATCCCGCCTCAGCGGAGCACGAACCCCTGGCCGAGCGCCTATCTGGGCTGGTCGCCGAACGGCAGCGGGATATCTATCCCAGCGGGGTGATGATCGGACTGCGTTCAGTCCAACGCATCCACGTGTCGGCGGGCCGTTTCGGACCCAGCTGGTCGCCCCGCCTGGTGCTCGCCAAGTGGGTGCTGCAGGGATCCGGAGCCATGCAGGTCGATGACCAGCGCCTGGTCTTCGGACCGGGGCAGGTCGCCATCTACCTGCCGACGATCCCCCATCGCTTCTGGGCCATGGCGGCGAGGAATCGATTCAGCTGGTTCTCGATCGATGGCCCCTTCGCCGAGTCCTTCGTGATGGAGCTGGGCCTGCGTCCGGGCGTCTATACGGTCCCTCCGCCCTCGCATCGCCAGGTGCAGGCCATGGCCGCGAGCCTGGCTGATCAGAGCATCAGCGGGCGGCGGAAGGCCAGTGTGCTGGCGATCGCTGAATGGTACCGCATCGCCGATGCCATCGGGGCCAAGGCGCCTGCGTCCGCAGCCAACCAGGTCCGCGGCATCATCGCCGAGCGCTTCTCCGATCCGGATCTGTCAACCAGGAGCCTGGCGAGCCAGCTTGGACTGCACCGCGGATCGCTCAGCCGGCTTTTCCACCGGGAAGCCGGCTGCACCCTGGTCGACTACATGGCCAAGATCAGGCTGCAGGAGGCGCAAAGCCTGCTGCAGCATGGCGACGAAAGTCTCACAGGCATCGCTCGGCAATGCGGCCTGCGCGATGCCTCCTATTTCGGGCGCTGGTTCAAGAAATTGACCGGTAGGACGCCAGCGTCCTACCGACGCGAGCATTTCCGTCCATCATGACGCAAATCAGCCGGTCCCCGATGACGTCACGTCACGAGGCGTGACAGAAGTCCGTATGCCGGTAACATAACTCCGATCAGCAGGCGTTATCGGGCGGAGTATCCAGCTGACGATGGGAGACGGCCATGGCGTTCACGTGCAGTTTCAGTGCGGTGTCATGCTTAGCTTTGCTCAGCGCGCTCCTCATCGCGGCGGATCCCGCGACGGCTGACCTGCGGCGACCGGGAGGCGTCAGGGATGGTGGCGCCGCCGTGACGGTCCATGACAATGGCAATGATACCGTGACCATGAGCAATGGCATCGCCACCATCGTCATCGTCACCAAGACGGCGCGCCTCAATTCGATCGCCTATACCTATCAGCAGGACGGCAAGACCGTCACCAGCGAGACGCTGTTGGGGAATGGCCAATACTATTATGGCGGCTTCATGCTCGGCAGCGGGACCTTCACCTATTCCCTGGCCACGGATCCGGCTGCCAACGGGGGTGATTATGGCGATGTGAAATTGATGAGCGTCAGCGAGAGCAACGGCACCATGGAGGCCCACTTCTCCCTGCTGCGGGGTTCACCGGGATTCTACTCTACCGCGATCATGACCCACCGCACGCAGGACCAGGCGTTCGAGGTGGGGGCGTGGGGCGTCGTCACCCGCGTGCCGAAGATGTTCAATTGGGTGAGTGCCGACTCGAAGCGGGATTTCTTCATTGGTGAACCGACGACCAAGGGCGTGGGGGTCCCGGATTCCCCGCACGAGATCGGCGTCAGCCTGGATGGCACCCAGCAGGGCACCTACGGCGACAAGTTCATCTATGGCCAGGACCATGCCAATCTGCGCGCATGGGGTTGGAGCAGCGTCGGGGCGGGCGGACTCAATATCGGCCGCTGGATCATGACCAACATGGAATTCAGCGATGGCGGACCGCTCAAGCGGGACGTGTCCGTTTACCCGTACAGCGAGCTGAACAATTCCATCCTCACCGGGGAGGTGGGCATGGGATCCGATGGCTTCATGGACAAGGGGGAGGTGTGGACCAAGACCTGCGGCCCCTGGTTCATGTACCTGAACCACCTGCCCACGACCGATCACGATGCCAAGGCGGCGGCCAAGCGGCTGTTCGACGACGCCACCGACCAGGCCGCTGTCGAAGCGGCAGCCTGGCCCTATGCCTGGTTTAAGCACGAGCAGTTCATTCCAGCGAGTGGCCGCGGTACGGTGACGGGTACCATCGCCATCACGGATAGCGGGAACCCCCAAGCATCCGCAGGCGGCCTCTGGGTCGGTGTGCAGATCCAGCCGACTACGTACAAGGGCTTCTACGATTTCCAGAAATGGCTGAAAACCTACCAGTTCTGGGTCCGCACCGCGCCGGACGGCCGCTTCACCATTCCCCACGTCCATCCGGGTGAGCGCTATTGCCTCTTCGCATTCGGACCTGGGGCAGCGGGCACCTTCCAGTCGCATGAATTGGAGGGCGGGCAATCGCCAAACACCTATGATCTCCCTGCCAAGCCCTTCTTCGTCACGGCCAAGGCCGGGGAGGTCACCGATCTGGGAACCATCACCTGGACGCCGGCACGCCGTGGCGCCACCGTCTTCGAACTCGGAACTCCCAACCGCAAGGCCGACGAGTTCCGCCATGGTGAGGATTACTGGAATCCCGGGACCCCTCCGAAGCTGGGCTTCCCAACGCCAGTGTGGGGCGGGCAAATGGAATTCCCCTTGGACTTCCCCGACGGCATGACCTACGTCGTGGGGACCAGCCAATGGCCGCGGGATTGGAATTACGTGCTGCCGGCGATGGCGGACGCGAGCGGCGGATACCGTCCGTGCACGGGGACCATCGCCTTCGATCTTTCGCGCGATCCTCCACTCCAGGGCGTCGCCTCGTTCTATCTCGGCTGTGCCGGCAATGACGGCAAGAGCGTGATCATCACCGTCAACGGCACCAATCTCGGTGACGTCCCCGGCGTGGTGGCGGTGCCGAATCCGGTGACCCCGCAGGGCTTCTGCCCGGCGTATTCCGATACCAGCAGCATCCACTTCAGCGACCATGGCCCCTTCTGCGATGAGCGCATCACCTTCCCAGCCAAGCTCGTGCATGCGGGGAGGAATACGCTGTCCATCACCATGGATACGCGAAACATGACCGCCTACCTGATGGTGGATTACCTGCGCCTGGAAATGAGCGGGTACATTCCGCCAGCTCCGGCGCATGTCCTCGCGACCGCGGGCAATGGCCGGATCCAGGTCAGCTGGTTGCCGGCCCCCGGAGCCACCAGTTATACGATATCCCGAGCGCGTGCAGGGTCCTCGGACTTCGCGCCCATCGCTGCGGGAGTCAGCGGTCCGGTGTGCGGAAGCGGCACCGGGCCGGCGACCTTCATCGATACCATGGTGACCAATGGGAGCGACTACGCCTATGCCGTCGAGGCGGTCAATCCTGAGGGCACCAGTGGCCGCTCCGCCCCGTGCCTCCCGGCCACGCCGATGTCCGATCGTCCGACGACCGCCCCGCCGGCTCCACTGCAGCTGACGGTCACCGGCTCGGGTCACCACCGGGTGGATCTGCGCTGGAACGAGGCGCCGTCGGCAAGCGCCTATGTGCTGTGGCGGACCACCCTGCATGAGGATGGCGTGGGAGGATGGTATCCGATCGGCACCATCCGCCTGGATGAGACGACGCAGACGACCATCACCGATTCGTCACCCAGCGATGGTCGGATCTACTCCTATCAGGTGACGGCGAGCAATGCTGCCGGCGTCAGCGCGGCTTCGGATCCGGTGCGGGCCATCCCCCTGCCGCCAGCCCCCACGGGATCACCCCAGGGTCTGAACGCCGCCTGGAAGACCTTCCGGGATGGGGTCGGCATCGTCCTGAGCTGGTCGCCGGTTCCCGGTGCCACCGGGTATGTCATCTACCGCAAGGGCACCTCCGGGGAGGCTTTTGCCTGGCCCGGTGATTTCCATTGCGCCCTGGTCGAAACCACCTGGTTCGACAAAGGGGACACCCGGAAGACGGCCAAGGTCAAAGGGCTAGATCCCAGCAAGGAGTACTACTACCGGGTGACGGCGGTGAACGCCGGGGGCATCTCCACATCGGCAGTCATCCATGTCCCGGCACGTTAGGACGCGGTCTGGGAAGCGATGGGACAGGCCATGAACGTCCTGCGTGCGCTCCATCACCGATCACGGCCTCTCATGGTGGGAATGACTGCGAGGAGTGGCGGACAGGGATATGCATTTCCCAGGCGCCTCCTGCTATCGTCGCTTCTGCTTCTGTTGGCCCAGGGTGTTGCCCGGTCAGCCGCGCCGGGCATCGATATCGTGGTCGACGCAGGTGCCCATGCCCGTCATGACACCACGGTGTCCTTCCCGCTTCCTCAGGGGAAGATTCACGGACTGTGGCGACTCACCGGAGAGGGCTGCTCATCGAGTGCGGAGGTCGATGATCGCGGTGTAGCCCATGCGGTGCTTCCCGATCTGGCTCCAGGCGAACGGCGCCAGTTCCATATGACCGTCGATCCGACCCCGCTTCCGGCTGCGATCGAGGCCCGCGACACAGGCGACATCCTGCGGTGCTCGATGGCTGGCCACGAACTATGCACCTACCAGGGCGGGGCCGGTGATTGTCCGGAAGGTTATGACCCCGCCCTGCGGCGTGGGGGCTACCTGTCACGACTGCTGACGCCGGCCGGGGTTCTGGTCACCGATGATTATCCGCCCAATCACCGCCATCATCATGGTGTCTGGTTCTCCTGGACCAAGACCACCTTCGCAGGTCGTACGCCGGATTTCTGGAACATGGGTGAGCGCACGGGGACCGTCGAAGCCGTCAGTCGCGGTCCCGTGTGGAGCGGAGCGCTGTGGGCGGGATTCCAGGCGGTGCATCGATACCGTGATCTCGGCATCACCCCTGCTGTGACCGTACTCGACGAGACCTGGGACCTGACCCTGGAGGCGCCGCATGGCGCGCATCCGGTCCAGGTGATCGACCTGGTGATCAACCAGCGCTGCGCGAGCGATGTCCCGCTCGTTCTGCCCCTCTACCGCTATGGCGGACTCGGATTCCGGGGAAACCGTGGCTGGGACGGGGCCGACAACCTGATCGTGCTCACCAGTGAAGGGAAGACGCGGATCGAGGCCAATGAAACCCGCTGTCGCTGGTGCTGGGTCGGCGGACGGGTCGATGGGCGCATTGCCGGCGTTGCCATCCTGTGCCACCCCGCCAATGTCCGGAGTCCGCAGCCGATACGTGTCCATCCCACGGAGCCGTTTGTCTGCTTCGCTCCGTCCCAGCTGGGCGAATGGTCCGTCGCTCCGGGGGCGGCACTGACGCTGCGGTATCGCATCATCGTCGGCGATGGGGAAGCGGACGCCGATGATCTCAATCGCCGGTGGTCTGATTGGGCTGAGCCACCGGCTATCGAGGTTGTCCCATAACGCGGGTCGTCAGAAAGGGCGACGCAGGTGAGTGAACCGATCTCGTGTCGCCAAGGAAGCGCTGGAAGCCTTCATCGCCCAGCAGCTGATGGGCCGACGGATGATCTGGGTGATGAGTCCCTAGGGAATATGCCGGGGGCAGAGGTGTCCTAGAGCGGCAATCGGTCGCCATGGGATTCGGGGAATGAGGGCATGCTGATCCATGGCGTCACCCGCTTGGCCATCTCATCGCGCACCTGATGGGAGACGTCCAATCGGCGCGTGGCATTGCCGGTCGCAGCCGTGGGGTCGTCGAACGGACAGTACAGCAACGTGGCCTAAGCGGGGGATAATTCAGGAAACGCGCTTACCGCCTCGGGATGACGATGATGGCGCAGGTGAAAGCACGATTTCCGAGGATGACATCGGTGCTCTTCGACCTCTGCCCTTGGAGTCCGCTCAGCGAACGGGCGTTGTCCCATCCGGGTAGATTGGGGACAGCGTTCGCCGTCCACCGCTCGAGGTGGCGCGGTCGACAGGCCACTTCAACATTGCCCATCGCGGGCTGTACCATACCCAGCACATCCTCGGGAGGCCGGCCATGTCCAGCGATCGCCTGCGATATCAGCGTCATCACCCCTGCACGACTTGTCAGCTGCGTCCCGTCTGGACCAGCCGCCGAAGCCCGGAGCTGCGCTGGATGGCCTTGCTCACCATCCTGCTCGCCTGGCTGATCGCGTCCGATCTGCGTGCCGAGGCCGATGCCACGGCGGTGGTCGACCTGCTGCCCCTGCCAGGGCTGTTCACTCCCCAGGCCAGCATCCTCTTCCAGGGCGACTCGATCACCGATGGCAACCGCGGGCGCTCAGCCGACCCCAACCACATCCTCGGACACGGCTACCAGTTCATCATCGCGGCGCGCTTTGCCGAGCTCCATCCCGAGCAGCACCTCACCTTCAGCAATCGTGGCGTCAGCGGCAACCGCGTCGTCGACCTCGCCAAGCGCTGGCAGGCGGACACCCTCGAGCTCAAGCCCGATGTACTGAGCATCCTGATCGGCATCAACGACTTCAGCCATGCGCCGGCAGGCGCAGATCACGGCCCCGCGGAATCCTATGAGCACGACTACGATGCCCTGCTCACGGCGACGCTCGCGGCGCTACCGGGGGTGCGGCTGGTGCTTGGGGAGCCCTTCCTGCTGCCGAGCGGATCCTATAAGGATCACTATGACGAACGGCTGGCGACGTTGAGGTCCTACCAGGAGGCGGTAGACCGCCTGGGGCGCAAATTCCATGCCCCGGTCATCCACTACCAGCGCATGTTCACTGCCGCATGCCGCAAGGCCCCCGCCGACTACTGGATCTGGGATGGCGTCCATCCCACCTATGCCGGCCATGGGCTGATGGCAGACGAGTGGATCCGCACCGTGCAGGCGGAGGACGCTGCGCGGCTGAAGCCTTGAGGATGCTGAGATCTCTGGAGGCCGTGAAGGGTAAAGGGGCCAGAAGCATCATGACCGCTGTGTCGGGCACGCTGCGGCGGACCTTACCGATGCGGATAAGCAAGCGCTCGATCGCGCTCCCGCACCTGTAGTGGTCAGTGGTCAGGGTGCGGGACCGAAGCTCACGGCAGGTCGGATTCCAGGGGGCCGGTCCTGGCATTTCCAGGCACCGGTGATCGCATGCGGATCACCGTGCCGGGTCGGTATCATGCCATTGCCCTCCTCGCATGGGTGCGTTTCGATCGCTTCGGACGCGGACTGACCGCGCTGCTGACGACGGATGGATGGGAAAGCACACCGTTGTTCCCGTGGCGATGCCAACCCGATAGGATCCTGGCGCTCGCGTTCTGCTCGAAATCCGTCCGCACCTGGTCCTGGATTCAGACCAGCCGCTGCCCCAGGCCCCCGGCATCGTGCACCTGCTCGGAGGTACGGTCGACACCAATGGGACGGTGCGCTTCTACAGTGACGCCTGGTCCTGGGATGTCCCCAAAAGTTGGATGAAATCCGAGCGATCTTCGATTTACACCAAGGGGCTTTGGCATAAGTGGTTTGCGACTCCACTTCTGACGAGCACGTTTCACGTAAAATTTTCGATTTAACGAACGCCGGTGTTGATATAATACGTGGATGGAAAAACATGTCGCCGAGATCGGTGTTCCCCATCGTCTCCTCCACCTTCCTCTGGTGATGGATGTTCTTCGGCGAACCGGTGTGCTGACGTTGATTGATACGGTCATTCACGATGATCGTCGCTGCAAAGTATCCACGAGCGATTGCGTCAGCGTCATGCTGTGCGCGGTGTTCCTCGGTCACCACGATCTCTGGCGCATGAGCGATCGCCTCTCTCCTTTTGATATGGCCACCGTGATGAAGGACCCCGGATTCTCGCTCAAGGACTTCACCGAGGAGCGGCTCGCCAAGATGCTCGATGATCTGTTCCCGGTCACCGATCGGCTCATGACATCCGTTGCGATCCAGACCATCAAGCAATTTCGGCTGGGGACTGACTTCCTGCATTTCGATACCACCTCGCTGAGTTTCTTCGGTGCCATGGAGGATGAGGAGTTCGGCTCGATGAGCGACTCCATCGTACCAACGCCACCGGCCATCACCTTCGGCTACTCGAAGGATCACCGCCCCGACTTGAAACCATATCATTCTACACAACTTGTTGGCTGTCTTCATCTGCAAGGTTAAGTCAGTTAACCACTTAAGTCCAATAATGGAATTCTGACCAGTCATCAGTATCCTTTTGCTCCCAGGAGAAGGACATGCCCTGGGTCACGCGCGCGGAAGAACTATCACTATTGTCATTTACCGTTCGATGTGCGCGAGCAAATTGGCGCGTTGCCTCATGCGGCCTTGCGGTGACACTATGACATGGGCAGAGGTGGAGATGGCGACTGTGGACCTTGGCGATCGACGATTGAATCGCCGCTCCGCGACGCTGCTGGAAACTATGGCTACGAAACCTAATAGTAGCATCCCAGCGATGACGGCTGGATTGGCCGAAATGACAGCGGCTTATAGATTCTTTTCCAATGAGCGCGTTGATGAACAAAAACTCTTGGAACCTCATCGGCTGAAGACCCTTGAGCGCATGCAAAATGAAGGTGTTGTGCACTGTATCGAGGATACGACTCAAATCGATTTCACGGCGCACAAGGAGACGAGTGGACTTGGCACGCTCTACAAGGACTTCCTGCGAGGTCTCTTCCTGCATCCCATGTTGGCAGTGACGCCTGCCGGAGCATGCCTTGGAGTTCTGGGGGCGAAATTCCATGCTCGTCCGGAGGATCGTCCGAAATTGACCGCAAAGGAGAAGGCAAAGCGATCGATTGAAGAGAAGGAAAGTTATCGGTGGCTTGATGGATACCAGTCGATGAATGAACTGGCGAAAACGAGTCCCGCGCAGTTGATCTATGTTGCAGACCGCGAGAGCGACATCGAGGAGCTTCTTGATGCGGCTCAGGGCCAGCGAGGACACATATTGATTCGAGCCCGTCACGATCGCGTCCTCGAAGATGGCGATCGGATGTGGGATACCGTGCGAAATTCGCCGACCATTGGAACGCAAGAATTTGTAATGGGGGCACGACCAGGCCATAGAGCGCGAACTGTGCTTCAAACCTTACGGTCAATGAAGATCGAACTTCCCGAGACGAAGGATAGAGAACGCGCAATAATCATCAATGTAGTCATGGCCCATGAGGAGAATCCGCCCAAAGGAGAGGAGGCCGTATCGTGGACATTGCTAACGACACTACCGGCGAGAACCATAAATGAGATAACAACGATCATTAATTACTACCGGACCAGATGGGTCATCGAGATGTTCTTCAAAGTTCTGAAGTCTGGCTGCGCGATTGAAAAACTTCAGCTCGAGACCGCGGAACGACTCAAGGTAGCTATCGCTTTGTACTTGATCGTTTCCTATCGCGTACTTTTCATGATCAAGGCAGGTCGCGAGTCGCCGGATCTCCCATGCGACACCATATTCGAGGAGGAAGAATGGAGAACGATTTACATGGCGAGTGAAAAGAAAGCGCCGCCAAAGATCGTTCCTCGCCTCAAGGAGATTGTTTTGATGGTTGCCAAGTTTGGCGGTTTCAAGGGCAGGAAGTGCGATGGATTTCCAGGGGCTAAAACTGTGTGGATTGGTCTCGGCATAATCCGTGGATATTTAATCGTGAATGAGCACATGAAATCTATGAACAATGTTAGTTAGTTGTGTAGAATGATATGCTCTGGGAACACGCTCTGAGATTTCGCGCCACGGGTGAATCCAAGATCTACTCCCTCCACGAGCCGCAGATCTATGCGATAAAGCGTGGAAAGGACACCTGCCAGTGGGGGTTCGGCACCAAGGTCTCGCTGGCCATCAATCCCCACACGGGAGTGATCGTTGGCGCGCTCAATACCCACACGAAATGACGCAGACCCGGAATATAGGACTGCTGTGTCGTCAGGTGATGGTGAGATGTCTAAAAGTCATGCATTTCACTTGGTCAACCAAACCAGCAAATGCGATAGAACCTGCTAATGTCAGCAATACGATAGACACATGCAGCGGGGCCATCAGTACTCCACGTGTCGACATGACCACGGCAATGGCCAGATCAGCGACTGATGACGCGATTAGCCAACGACTTGGTCCAGGTGACGACCAGATTCGACCCCGAGCCCGGATCGCATACATGGTCGCCTGGTTTCCACAGACCAGGGCAATGAAGGCCAAGGTCTGCACCTCGACCATCTGCATCCGCAGCCCATAATAACCAATGGCTACTACACCGACACAGAACGAAAGCTCGGCAACACCCAATACGGTTCCGGCCTTCGTCAGTTTCCCGATATCCCATCGATTCGGCAGTTGCGATGCCTTGACATGATCTGTGGTCAGGGACATCCCCAAGAAATCCCCAGCCATCATCACGATGATCATCAGCATGGGAGTCAATATGGCATGACCAGTCATGAGGAGTCCAATGCCAAGGAGCAAGACTTGTACAATTTTTTTCGTCACTGAGTTCAACGCGTAGGTCAGTATGCGCTGGTAGGTAATGCGCCCCTCCGTCACGGCTGCGACGATGCCGCCCAACCCCGGATTGATGAGGACCATGCCTGCGGCTGACTTGGCGACATCGGTCGCTGTGGAAACTGCTATTCCCATATGGGCTTGGCGTAGCGCAGGTGCGTCATTGGCTCCATCACCGCACATGTCAACTGTATGACCCGA
>Ga0302156_10002907_pt1 | contig 13668 bp, 11 predicted proteins | sample I_Bog_N3_2_FD_193503 | JGI IMG/M metagenome (GOLD analysis project Ga0302156, IMG submission 193503) | Peat permafrost microbial communities from Stordalen Mire near Abisko, Sweden - I_Bog_N3_2 | ecosystem: Environmental > Terrestrial > Soil > Wetlands > Peat | place: Sweden: Abisko, Stordalen... | reverse complement strand
TTCATGAACGCCTGCGCCAGCGCCGTAAAGGGCAGCGATCAGGCCAGCCACATCCCTTTCTGGAACTGACGAACGGGAAAGGTCGTGTATGGTCAGGCGAATCCACCAAATCCGAAGAGGGGAATACAAGTATTCCCGTGATTATGAAGGATCGTCAGGTCTTAGGTATCTCTACGCTTGGAACATTGGCGGAGCACCCGAGAATCAGTAAATTCAGGCGTTTTTTGTCTAATTGGTATCTGGCTTATTTTGTCCCTCAACTGGCCCGAAAGCAGCCGATGATCGGTGCAGATCCTCATCTGGATCGGACTGGCGAAAATCTGGCAAAATATTTGCAGTATATTGCTAGAAGTAATCCAGATGGCTTCAATCAAATGTTGCAGCGGATTGCTCGAAAAATTCCGGGCATTACGAATATAAAACCTGTTCCGGCTCCTGATCGGAGATTATTGCTGGAGTTTGAGAGCGTGGGTTTTAGCGAGCCTTTCTATCAGCAGGACATGTCCGATGGTACGTTGAAGATGTTGGCCTATTTGCTGTTGATGGAAGACCCAGACCCCGCGCCGCTGATTGGAATTGAAGAACCAGAAAATGGGTTGCATCATCAATTGTTGTCCAGTCTTGCTCGTGAATTTAAATTATTCGCGGGGCAGCAGCGCGGTCCACAGGTTCTGATTACCACCCATGCACCCAATTTGGTCGATGCCTTATCTCCTCAGGAAGTGTGGGTTCTGGAAAAGGAAGGGGATGGACTTAGTGCATTGAAACGTGCCGCCGATATCCCAGGCGTCAGTGAGATGTTTGACGAGGGCCTTCCCATGGGAAGCCTTTGGTTCAGCAATCATTTCGGAATTGATAGCCCATGACGTTTTTTGAAGTCTTGGTCGAAGGCGCTTCAGATGTGCCTACGATGCGGGAAATTATGACTCGAAAATTTAATCTAACGGAGAGTCAGGATTTCCGGATACACCCACACCATGGTAAAGGCCGTTTGCCTGATAACATCGAGGCAAGACCTGATCCTAATCAAAGAACCCTACTGCACCAGCTTCCGGCTAAATTAAAGGGCTACTCCCATTGCGGTGATGATATCTGTGTTTTAGTCGTCGTTGATGTGGATGAGACACCTTGTTATGACTTGTTACAGAGATTGAACGGCATGCTCGGAAACCTGTCCAAGCGGCCTCGAAAAGTTTTATTTCGTCTCGTCATTGAAGAAACAGAAAGCTGGTTCCTTGCCGATCATGAGGCGGTTCGGCGAGCCTTCCCGAAGGCTGACACGCGAAAAATCGCAAGAATTACTCCGGATGCTATTGTGGGAGCTTGGGAAGAACTAGCTGGGGCAATTGGAATTTCCAGAACATCCGTGACCGGGGCTGATAAATTCTCATGGGCAGAAAAAATCGCGCCACACATGAATCTTGAGACGCCAATCTCTCCAAGCTTGAGGAAATTGATATCGGGAATTCAGTCCCAAATGGAGATTGACTAACTTTTGAAAGAAAGCCGTCTTTTTTTGATTGTAGGGGCAGGGATTTGAAACAGCGCCCTAATGCTATTGGGCGCGGTGACGAGGCCCTGAGACGACCTATATGGATGCAATAACCACCCGGAGGTTTGGAGGCCCAGCCTCCAAGCGGGTGCGGGCGGCAGCCCGTAAGCAAAACGGGGCGGCTCTTCAAAAAAGCCGCCCCTAATCATTCCCCTACTGCGCCGCCAGGGCCTGTTTGCGGTCGTCCACCACTTTTTCGGCAGCTTTGCCGTTCAGTTCCTGCAGGTGGTCGAACTTCCACGAGAAGGTTCCGACGCCCATGGTCAGAGAGCGCAGTTCGATGATCATGTCGGCCATTTCCGCCTGGGGCAGATAGGCCGAGACCACGTCCCAGCTTTTCCAGCCGTCCTTAGCCTCGAAGCCGAGGATTTGGCCGCGACGGGACGAGATGATGCGCTGGGCCTTTGGCGTGGCTTCGGAAGGCACGGCGATTTCGACGGCCAGGATGGGTTCCAGCAGCACCGGCTCGCATTTCGGCATGCCTTCGGTCATGGCGATGCGGGCGGCGGTTTTGAAGGCCATGTCCGAGCTGTCGACGGGGTGGGAACTGCCGTCGGTCAGGGTGACCTTGACGTCCACCACCGGGAAGCCCAGCGGTCCTTGGGACAGATAGTCCTCGACCCCTTCGCCGACGGCGGGGATGTATTGGCGGGGCACGGCGCCGCCGACAACCTTATCGACGAAGGCGAAGCCCTCGCCGCGGGGTTGAGGATTGATCTCGATATGGATGTCGCCGAACTGGCCGTGACCGCCGGACTGACGCTTGTGGCGGCCATGTTCCGAGGCGCTCTTGCGAATGGTTTCCTTATAGGGCACCTGGGGCGGCTTGCCGGTGACGGCCAGATTGAAGCGGCTTTTCAGCTTCTCCAGGGCGACCTGCAGATGGATTTCGCCCTGGCCCCACAGCACCAGCTCGCCGGTGGCGTGGCTTTGTTCGATGGAAAGCGAGGGATCGGCCTCCACCAGCTTGGCCAGGGCGGCGGTCAGTTTGACGTCGTCCTGCTTCTTCTCGGAATGGACGGCCAAGGGGAACAGAGGCGGCAGGGGAGTCGGCCAAGCCGGGGTGTCGGCGTCGGCCGGGCCGATCAGATCGCCGGTCAGGAGATCATCCAGACGGCCGAAGCCGACGATATCGCCGACGCCGGCCTTGGCGGTTTTGTTCAAAGTGGCTCCGACGGCGGTCAGCAGGCCCGAGGGACGGGTGCCGTTGATGGCTGCCCCTTCGGCGAATTCGCCGCGCCAGACGCGGGCGAAGCTCAGTTTGCCGGTGTGGGCGGCATGGACGGTCTTGAAAACGCGGGCGACGGCGGGGCCTTCCGGCAGGAAGCCGGCGCGCCAGCGGCTGTCGGTGGGATCGGGGACGTCATGGCGCAGCGACTTTAACAGACGGCTGATGCCGTGATCCTGCGCCGCCGAGCCGAACAGCACCGGCACCACCAGATCGGCGGCCAAATCCCGAGACAGGGTCTCGAAGACTTCGGTGGTGGGGGGCGTGAGGTCGGAGAGCAGCTCCTCCAGCAGATGGTCGTCCAGATCGGCCAGATGCTCCAGCATCTCCTGGCGGGCGGTTTGTTCGTCGGACAGCTCGGTCTCGGGCAGTTTGATCAGTTCGGAGGGCTTGCCTTCCTTGTACTGATAGGCCCGCTCGCTGACCAGATCGATGAAGCCGACGATGGCGTCGCCTTTACGGATCGGCAGTTCGCGTAAGACCAGCGGACGGTCGGAAATGGCCTGCAGGGCTTCCAGCGTCTCGCGCAGGCGGACCTGGCCGGTCTCGACCTTGTTGATGAAGATCAGGTGCGGGACGGAATTCTGGTCCAGGAATTTCAGCAAGGGTGCCACCATGACGGCGCGGGCGGGTTCAGGCTCCACCACCACCACGGCGACATCGGCCACCAGCAGGGCATTGTAGCTGTCTTGCTGAAACTCGACCGAACCAGGGCAGTCAAGGAAGGTCCATTGGTCGTCCAGATAGGTGGTATGGGCGATATTGACTTCGACGCTCATCAGCCGCTGGCGGGCTTCCGGGGTGGCGTCGCCCACCGAGGTGCCGGCGACCACGCTGCCCTTGCGGGCGATGGCTCCGGTGGCCAGCAGCAGGCTTTCCATCAGGGAGGTCTTGCCGCTGGCATAGGGGCCGATCAGGGCGGCGACCCTGGGTAATGTGGATTTGGCTGTCATGCTCCCCTCCTTATATTTGCCGAATATGCTCCACCCGCCGGTTGCCTCTGGCAAGAGGGAAACGGCTTTGCAAATTGCTTTGGCGGCATGGCTGGGCGGGCATCTTCGCCAAGCTGCATTGCAATTTGCAATTTGCAAAACATGACGAATTTTATGGATGGCGGAAATACGCGATCTTTTCACTTGGCATGCTTTGGCATCCCTCTTGCTCTTACGAGATCAAGGTTCGCACCAGCTTTGAGGGAATGAGATGAACGGCTCGACTTTTGTGTGCTGGCGCTCGGCGAACCCGAGCGCGGGATGGACGATCTACCAAGTGGATCCCGTCGGTGAAAAGGCTGCAGTGGCTTGCTTTAAGAATTATCTGGAAGCGGCCAGAACCCTGCGGTTCCTTCGCCAAGGCGGACAGTTGATGTAACCCGGAACCCGCGCCAATAAGAATAACAAGACTAAAAATAAAAACAAAAAAGCAACTCTAAGAACAATAAAAAAGGGACCCGAATGGGTCCCTTCTTTTTTTGTCCATTCCCCCGCCCGGAAGTGGTCCGGGCAGGGGGTGGAGATGGCTTACACCAAGCTGGCGCAGAACTTCTGGATGCGCTGGCAGGCCTTGGTCAGGTTTTCGGTGCTGGTGGCGTAGGAGATGCGGAAGTAAGGCGACAGGCCGAAAGCCTCGCCCTGAACCACGGCCACGCCCTCGCTTTCCAGCAGATAGGTGACGAAGTCGCTATCGCTGTTGATCACCTTGCCTTCGGGGGTCTTCTTGCCGATGGTGCCGGCGCAGGACGGGTACACATAGAAGGCACCTTCCGGAACCTTGCAGGTGATGCCCTTGGCGTCGTTCAGCAGCTTGACCACCAGATCGCGGCGGCCCTTGAAGACTTCGGCGTTCTTCGGGATGAAGTCCTGAGTGCCGTTCAGAGCCTCGACACCGGCGGCCTGGCTGATGGAACTGGTGTGGGTGGTGCTCTGGGACTGGATCTTGTTGATGGCGTCGATCAGGATCTTCGGGCCGCCGGCATAACCGACGCGCCAGCCGGTCATGGCATAGGCCTTGGCCAGACCATTGATGGTCAGGGTGCGGTCGAACAGCTTGGGTTCGACCTGGGCCGGGGTGAAGAACTTGAAGCCGTCATAGATCAGATGTTCATAGATGTCGTCGCTCATCACCCAGACATGGGGATGACGCAGCAGCACGTCGGTGATGGCCTTCAACTCGTCAAAGCTATAGGCGGCGCCGGTCGGGTTGCTGGGCGAGTTCAGGATGACCCATTTGGTCTTGGGGGTGATGGCGGCTTCCAGATCGGCGGGACGCAGCTTGAAGTCGTTCTCTTCCGGACAGGCCACGGCCACCGGCTTGCCTTCGGCCAGCAGGGTGATGTCGGGATAGCTGACCCAATAGGGAGCCGGAATGATCACTTCGTCGCCGGGATCGATGGTGGCCAGCAGGGCGTTGTAAATCACCTGTTTGCCGCCGCAACCGACGGTGATCTGGGCCGGAGTATAGTCCAGATTGTTCTCGCGCTTGAACTTGGCCGAAATGGCCTTGCGCAAGGCTTCGGTGCCGGCGACGGCGGTGTATTTGGTCTCGCCCTTGTCGATGGCGACCTTGGCGGCGGCTTTGACGTTGTCGGGGGTGTCGAAGTCCGGCTCACCGGCACCCAGGCCGATGACGTCGCGGCCCTGGGCCTTGAGCTCGGCGGCCTTCTGGGTCACCGCGATGGTGGGCGACGGCTTAATGAGCGAGAGGCGCTTGGCAAGGAACGACATATGAAAATCCCTTTCCTGGGGATGAAATGGAGGCCAAAGAACGTACTGCCGCTTTTCATCGGAAGCAAGGGTTGAGCGAAGTCGATTTTGCGGGTGATACTGGCGTCCAAAGACATTGCAGGGAGTTTTCCGTCCATGACCCACAGCCTGCTTCCCGGCCTGAGCCATTCCATGACCTTCACGGTCCCGCGCGAAAAGACCGTTCCCTTCCTTTATCCGGAATCCGAGCAGTTCGCCCGCATGCCCGAGGTCTTTGCCACCGGCTTCATGGTCGGGCTGATGGAATGGTGCTGCATTGATCTGATCGCGCCGCATTTGGCCGAGGGCGAGGGATCGCTGGGCACACTGGTGGACGTCACTCACGAAGCCGCCACCCCGCCCGGGATGACGGTGACGGTGGAGGCGACCCTGGAGAGGATCGACGGCCGCACCCTGATCTTCAATCTGCTGGCCCGCGACGAGACCGACATCATCGGCCGGGGCCGTCATGGCCGCACCTTGGTCAACTGGCAACGCTTCACCGAGAAGGTGGCGAAGAAGGCCGGTTGAGCCGGCCAGTTGAGTAAACGGGACGATCAGGTTATTTATGCCGGGTGATTTGGTGATGGGAGACGTGATGCGTACCGGGGTCATTCAGCCCTTGCCGGGGATCGGCGACATGATCTGGCTGCTGCCGGCCCTGAAAGCCATTTCCCAATCGGCGCCCGATGGCAAGTTGACCCTGTTCACCCGCGCCTCGACCCAGGCGGTCAGCCTCTTCCACAACGAGCCCTGGATCGAGCGGGTGGTCTATCTGCCGCCCAACAAACGTGGTGTCTTCGGCTTCGTCAGCAACATGCTGGCGATCCGCAAGGCCTTGCGCCAAGCGTTGCCGGACCGGCTTTATGTGCTGCACCACAGTCCCCGCTATGGGCAGGCCGCAAAGTTTGCCGGGGTCAGAAAGGTGCTGGCCTATAGCCCTGCGGTGAAGGCGATCCTGGATACTGGCTGGACCCGCAGTCTGGCCTTTCTCAAGGAAATCGGCATTCCGGTGCCGGATACGGATTCCCGTCTGACCGTGTCCGAGGCGAAACGTCTCGCCGTGGCCGAGGAATTCTCGGGCTTGCCGCGTCCCTGGCTGGTGGTGGCTCCCGGAGCCTCGGAGCCGGTTCGGTGCTGGCCGGCGGAGAACTTTGCCCAAGTGGCCAAAGGCGTGATCACCGAGGCGGGTGGGACTCTGTTCCTGGTCGGCGCCAAAGGCGAGGCGGGGATCATCGAGCGATTGCATGCCCTGTGCGGTCATGCCGAAGCCATCAAGCCGCTGGCCGGGCGTCCCTTGGACGAGGTGATGGCTTTGATGTCCCTGTCCGACGTTCTGCTGGGCAATGACAGCGGCCCGGTCAATCTGGCGGCGGCGCTGGGTTGCGACGCCTATGCCTTGTGTGGCGTGACCCGTCCGGCCCAACATTCTCCCAAGCTGCATCTGATCGAGCCCGAGGGCGAGGCTTCCATGGGAGCCATCACTCCGACCCAGGTCCTTGACGCGGTTCTCGACCAACTGAGGTGACGGGAGGCCGGCGGTAATCCGGCCTCCCATTTTCCCTACCCCACCTTTTTGTAGATATCGCCGCCGGTTTCAAGGAATTCGGCGGCCTTGGCCTCCATGCCTTCAGCGGCGGCGCGGACTTCGTGGCTGATCTTCATGGAGCAGAACTGCGGCCCGCACATAGAGCAGAAGTGAGCCAGCTTGGCCCCGTCGGCGGGCAAGGTCTGGTCGTGAAACTCCTGGGCCTTTTCCGGGTCGAGGGACAGGGCGAACTGGTCCTTCCAGCGGAACTCGAAGCGGGCGCGCGACAGAGCATTGTCGCGGTCCTGAGCCCCCGGATGGCCTTTGGCCAGATCGGCGGCATGGGCGGCCAGCTTATAGGCGATGACGCCTTCGCGGACGTCGTCGCGGTCGGGCAGGCCCAGATGTTCCTTGGGCGTGACATAGCAGAGCATGGCCGTGCCCATAGAGCCGATCAGAGCGGCGCCGATGGCGCTGGTGATATGGTCATAGCCGGGAGCAATGTCGGTGGTCAGCGGCCCGAGCGTATAGAACGGCGCTTCGTGGCACAGCTTCAGCTGCAGGTCCATGTTCTGCTTGATCTTATGCAGCGGCACATGGCCGGGGCCTTCGATCATCACCTGAACATCCTTGGCCCAGGCCACCTTGGTCAGCTCGCCCAGGGTCGCCAACTCGGCGAACTGAGCCTCGTCGTTGGCATCGGCGATGCAACCGGGGCGCAGGCCGTCCCCTAAGGACACGCCGACGTCATAGGCGGCCAGGATGTCGCAGATTTCGTCGAAGCGTTCATAGAGGAAATTTTCCTGGTGATGGGCCAGACACCATTTGGCCAGGATCGAGCCGCCGCGTGAGACGATGCCGGTGGTGCGCTTGGCGGTCAGGGGGATATGGGCCAGCTTCAGCCCGGCATGAATGGTGACGTAATCCACGCCCTGCTCGGCTTGCTCGATCAGGGTGTCGCGGAAGATTTCCCAGGTCAGAGCCTCGGCCTTGCCATCGACTTTCTCAAGGGCCTGATAGATCGGCACGGTGCCGATGGGAACCGGCGAATTGCGCAAAATCCATTCGCGCACCGTATGGATATAGCGCCCGGTGGACAGGTCCATCACCGTATCGGCGCCCCAGCGGATGGCCCAAACCAGCTTGTCCACCTCTGCCGCCACGTCGGAGGCGATGGGGGAATTGCCGATGTTGGCGTTGATCTTCACCAGGAAGTTCCGCCCGATCAGCATGGGCTCGGCTTCCGGGTGGTTGGGGTTGGCGGGCAGGATGCAGCGCCCGGCGGCGATTTCGGCGCGGACGAACTCCGGCTCCATATTTTCGCGGACGGCGGCGTAGGTCATTTCCGGGGTGACGATGCCGGCACGGGCATAGGCCAGTTGGGTCGGGCGATGGCCGGGCTTGGCCCGCAAGGGCTTGCGGCTGCCACGATCGAACTGCGGCACGTCGACAGTCTGGCCGGCTTTCAGGCCATTGTCCTCGGGACGGACCTCGCGGCCTTCCACTTCCTCGACGTCGCCACGGGCCAAAATCCATTCGCGGCGCAAGGCCGGCAGACCCTGGCGGATGTCGATGGCGGTGGCCTCGTCGGTATAGGGCCCCGAGGTGTCATAGACCCGCAAGGGCGCCTCGCCGCCGCCGACGCAGATCTCGCGCATGGCGACGGAAACACCGTCCTTGGCCGCATGAACCTTACGCGAGCCGGGGATCGGACCAGTCGTGACAGAAAATGGGGTGACGGAAAAAACGTCTGACATGGAATAGGTCTCCCTGATCGATACGGAAGACCCGGGGAAGACTGCGATAAGGGGAGGCGGCTTGGGGGCGTTGGAGGATGCCTGGGGCCGCTGGTTCCATCCCTTCGCCGGCATGACCCGGATCAGGTTCGAAGGGTCGCTGCGCTGATCTGTCGATCCAGCAGCCTCTCAGCCCCTTACCGGGACCCCCCTTGGAATGAGCGAGGAGTGTGCGGGGCAGGGTGGGGGATTGTCAATGAGCTGATCGCCTGATTCGGTCATCAAGGCTTTTCGTTTTCGTGGGCTCGGCCCACACCCACCAAGGCCAGGGGCCTTGGATGGCCTTGAAAATATTTGAAAATTTATTTATGTGTAGTTATCACTTATAGGTTGTTTTGAGTTCTGTGGGGGGCTCGGCAATGCGAAGTTGGCGATACGTAAATTTATCAATGATCGTACTCGGGCTATGTTCTGGGTATGCATCACTGTCGCCAGATAGGCTCTCCGGGACAAACCCAGATATATTTCTGTGCCTATTTGCTTTTCTGGGCACAATGATTGTCTGTGTTTGTGGTTCATTTTACTCAGTTCGTCGTCATGGGTTGGTTGAGATAAAACGTCCTTCTTTTGATCGAAATGTTTTCAAATTTTGGAAAGATCCATTGCAATTTATGGGTTTTAGTTTTGCTGTTAGTTTGTCATCTATCATTGGTGCCCTGCCACGATTGCCTTTTAGCGGCGAGATCGGCCTTTGGGCATTTGCCGTGGACTGTTCCATGACTTTGGGGTTGGGCCTGGGATTGCTGCTTACGTTTCGTATCTTCAAAGCGCGAATTATTGACGGCTAACTCCTTAAATAACTTGGACATCCAAGGCTCCCAGCCTTGGCGGGTGTGGGCAGAGCCCACGTAAAACAAAACGTCCCGGCAGGCCCATCCCGCCGGGGCGTTGTTGTATCCAGCCAGTGCGCCAGACTTAGGCGGCGTCTTTGGCGTCGGTCCAGGTGGTGAAGACGCTGAGGGCGGCGTCGTAGATTTCGATCATGATGGCGTCGCCGGCGGCTTCGGCCTCGGCGCGCTTGGCCTGAACTTCGACGCGGGTTTCGGCGATGATCTCGACAACGCCGGCGTTCTTCAGTTCCTTCTTGCCACGGTCCAGATAATCGCGGGTCTTGATGCGGGCCTGGGCCTGACGTTCCGGGGCATTGACGCCCTTGCCGGCCACCAGGAGGCAGCTGAGAAGTTCTGTGGCTTTACTCATGGCACTCTCCAGGAGCTAGGGGTCGCCCATAATGGGCGCCAGCTCGACGACACGGCTTTATTGCGGTGCGGTGAGTTCAGTCTATGAATTTAAAAATAAAATAAGCTAGACAATAATGCCACTACATTGATTTTGTTTGGTTTGTGTCACAAATGTTCGGAATCGAACATTTGTTGTCGCTGAATTTTATTTTGGAAAATTCTTATCCAATTTTTGTTTGCTCGGTGTCTGGCGAAGCTGCGTAAAGGACGCATATAATGGGGCATGACCACATCGCCCATTCTCTCCATGCCTTATTTCCAGCAGCAGCCGGCGGGTCCGCGGGCTGACTTCAAGCTGGTGTCCGATTATCAGCCGGCGGGTGATCAGCCCACGGCCATCGCCGAGCTGACCACAGGCGTCGAATCCGGCGAGAGGGACCAGGTGCTGCTGGGCGTGACCGGGTCGGGCAAGACCTTCACCATGGCCCATGTGATCGCCAATACGGGCCGCCCGGCCTTGGTGCTGGCCCCGAACAAGACTCTGGCGGCCCAGCTTTATGCCGAGATGAAGTCGTTCTTTCCCGACAATGCGGTGGAATATTTCGTCAGCTATTACGACTATTACCAGCCGGAAGCCTATGTCCCCAAGACCGACACCTATATCGAGAAAGACTCGGCGATCAACGAGCAGATCGACCGCATGCGCCATGCCGCCACCCGCGCCTTGCTGGAGCGGCGCGATGTGATCATCGTCGCCTCGGTGTCGTGCATCTATGGCATCGGCGCGGTGGAAAGCTATGCCCGCATGACCATTCAGCTGCAGACCGGCCAAGAGGTGGATCAGCGGGAGTTGATGCGTGGGTTGGTGGATCTGCAATATACCCGCAACGATCAGGCCTTTACCCGCGGCACCTTTCGGGTGCGCGGCGACAATATCGAGATTTTTCCCGTCCACTACGAGGACCGCGCCTGGCGGGTCAGCCTGTTCGGCGACGAGATCGAGAGCATTTCCGAATTCGATCCCCTGACCGGCGAGAAGACTTGCGGCTTAGGGGAGATCACCGTCTTTCCCTCCAGCCACTATGTGACGCCCCGGCCCACCATCACGGCGGCCATGAAGGGCATCAAGGAGGAGTTGAAGGAGCGGCTGGAGTGGTACACCGCCAACGGCAAGCTGCTGGAGGCTCAACGCATCGGCGAGCGCACCACCTTCGATCTGGAGATGATGGGGGCCACCGGCCATTGTAAATCCATCGAGAATTATTCCCGCTATCTGACCGGCCGCAATCCCGGCGATCCGCCGCCGACCCTGTTCGAATATCTTCCTGCCGACGCCTTGGTGATCGTGGACGAGAGCCATGTGACCGTGCCGCAGATCGGCGGCATGTTCAAAGGCGACTTTGCCCGCAAGAGCACTCTGGCCGATTATGGCTTCCGCCTGCCGTCCTGCATTGACAACCGCCCCCTCAAGTTCGAGGAATGGGACGCCATGCGCGGCCAGTCGGTCTTTGTCTCGGCCACCCCCGGCCCCTGGGAGATGGATCGCACCGGCGGCGTCTTCACCGAGCAGGTGATCCGCCCCACCGGCTTGATCGATCCGGTCTGTATCATCCGCCCGGTCGAGCATCAGGTGGATGATCTGATGTCCGAGGCCAAGCTTTGCGCCGCCAAGGGGCAACGGGTGCTGGTCACGGTGCTGACCAAGCGCATGGCCGAGGATTTGACCGAATATCTGCATGAGCAGGGCGTGCGGGTGCGATATCTGCATTCCGACATCGACACTCTGGAGCGCATCGAGATCATCCGAGATTTGCGCTTAGGCGTCTTTGACGTGCTGATCGGCATCAATCTGTTGCGCGAGGGCTTGGATATCCCGGAATGCGCCCTGGTGGCGATCCTGGACGCCGATAAAGAGGGCTTCCTGCGCTCCAAGACCTCGCTGGTGCAGACCATCGGCCGGGCGGCGCGCAATTTGGATGGCCGGGTACTGCTCTATGCCGACAAGATGACCGCCAGCCTGGAGTTTGCCATCAGCGAGACCAACCGCCGGCGCGAGAAGCAGCAGGCCTATAACGTCCAGCATGGCATCACCCCGGAAGGCATCCGCAAGAGCATCTCGGATGTCTTGGACAGCGTTTATGAGCAAGACTATCTGACCGTCGGCACCGGTGATTCCGAAGCGAAGCATCGGGTCGGCAAGGACATCAAGACCTATAAGGTCGAGTTGGAAAAGCGCATGAGGAAGGCAGCCGCCGACCTGGAGTTCGAGGAAGCGGCCCGCCTGCGTGACGAATTGCGCCGCCTGGAGCTCCAGGAACTGGGGGTGAATGCCGGACTTGCTCCGGCTGGGGCGACCTCTTTGGCGCCCCAACAGAAGAAGGGACGCCGAGGGCGCAGGTAAGGGGCCTGGTTTATTGCGGCTTTAAGCCGCTCCTCGGGCCAACATGTCTCGTCTGGCGATCTCGGCGTAGGCCAGACGCCAAACGGCGTGATGACAGGCGGCGGTATCGGCGACAATGGCCTTGAGATGGTCCAGGCTGAGATTGCGAATCCAATCGCGAAGCATGGGAACCTCCTATCGCTTTGTTGCGATGCACCATATATGTTGCATTGCAGCAAAAATGGCAACCATACTGACGTATAGGCGGAAAATCATCCGGGCCTTGATTACGCCACAGTTGTCGATAAATCTTGCTGCATCGGACAATTCGTCCCTTTCGTGAAAGGCACTTAGATGACGCCCCAGGAGAAAGACCTTATCCTTAGCGTGTTCGACCGTCTGGCCCATGCGGGTGCGGGCCCCCGCGACGCCGAGGCCGAAGGCTTGATCAACCAGCGTCTGGTCCAGCAGCCCGACGCCGTCTATGGCTTGGTGCAGGCGGTGATCCTTCAGGAAATGAGCCTTAATCAGGCCCAGCAGCATATCGCCGGGTTGGAACAGCAGCTGGCCCAGGCCCGCAACGTCTCTGCGCCTCAGGGCGGCGGTAGCTTCCTGGGCGGGGCGGTGCCTAATTCCGGCCCTCGTTGGGGCGCGCAGCAGGCTGCTCCTCAACCTCAGCCTCAGTACCAGCAGCAGGCTCCCCAGCCGCAATATGCGCCGCAGCCTCAATATGCTCCGCCTCCGCAGCAGGGCTTTGCGCCCCCGGCTTCTGGTGCACCCTCGTTTCTGCGCAGCGCGGCTACCATGGCGGCGGGTGTGGCCGGTGGCACTTTGCTGGCGGAGGGCCTGTCCAGCATGTTCGGCGGGCATCGTGGGTTCGGGGGCGGTTTTGGTGGTGGCGGTGGCTTTGGCGGTGGCGGTTCGCCCTGGGGCGGTCAGCCGTCCGAGGTGGTCGAGAACATCACGACCAACAATTACTACGGCGACCAGAACCCCCAGTCCGGCGGTGATCAGCAGTCGTTGGCCGACAACAGCTATCAGGATGCTTCCTTCGACGATTCCGCCAGTTTTGATGACAGCGGCTTCGACGATAGCCAAGACGTTTAAGCCTCAACTCAAGCGAGAAAACCACATTAGCGAGCTCATCGGTGGTTTTCTCGCTTGAGGCTGAAAATATGTGTTGATCTTCCAGGCCTAGCCGTGATTAAGAAGAGTCTCCGCAGTAAATGTGACAATATATAAGTTCATGCTGTTGGGGCTTG
>Ga0302156_10002900_pt1 | contig 13683 bp, 10 predicted proteins | sample I_Bog_N3_2_FD_193503 | JGI IMG/M metagenome (GOLD analysis project Ga0302156, IMG submission 193503) | Peat permafrost microbial communities from Stordalen Mire near Abisko, Sweden - I_Bog_N3_2 | ecosystem: Environmental > Terrestrial > Soil > Wetlands > Peat | place: Sweden: Abisko, Stordalen... | reverse complement strand
GCCTTGCAGAACTTCGAAGAAAGTGAAACGACTTACTTTGGCTTCGATCGAGGCTCGCAGATACTTCGCAAGGGTCAAGGTGTCTTGCTGAAGGCGTTTACGCCACGGGCGTTTGCGCGGTTATGCCGTGAGCTGGATCTGGGCGGGAAATATAAAGAACATATTGAGTCTTTTCTGTTGCGCAAGAGTGCTTCCGGGCAACGCGACGATGAGTTTCGTCGATTGTTCGTGGCCCACGAGGTCTCCGAATTGGCGCTCCAGGCCGATATCGCCGTGATGAAAGGGCATATCGACGACTCGGCTTACCGGATGCTCAAGCAATGGGTTGGCGGAAGTTCAAGCCCTCTCTGGAGCCTGCACGCCGTGCAGTTTCATGAGCTCAAGATGCTCGATGTACGTATTCCCGAAAGCGGCTATCGCGGTGCCTTGCTCAAGGGCGTACTGCTGATCCGTTTCGATGTCGCGGCCGCCCGCGAGTCTTGTCCTTGTGTGGTGTACCTGTCCGGCGATTCCGAGCAGGCGCTCAAGCAGTATTCCAGCCTGGCGGCCTTCGAGGATGACCTCAGGCGCAGGTTGCGCGACCAGGGTTATCTGCAGGAGTTTCGACGCTACCTCCATTTGCGCACGCAACCGGTGTTTTTCACCGCGTTGAACGAGCGCCTGAATCCCTTGAGTACCGAGACGCGCCGGCGTGCGCCCGATGAGCAGGCGCGCCTGCAACTCCAGCTCGCGCAAATAACCGGAGATCCCTTCTTCGAGCTTTATGTGCAGCACACCGACAAGATGCTCGATGATGCCCGGATGCTGGCGGTATCGACGGACGCGGAAGACAAGAAGGCCCGTAGCGCTCGCTGGCATGCCTTTCTGGACTGGGGTGTCAATCTGCTGTTTTTCGTGCCCGGACTCGGTGAGGCGATGCTGACGGTGGCCGGTGCCCAGATGATGGTCCAGCTTTACGAGGGGATCGAAGAATGGGAACACAGCGACAAGAAGCAGGCCGTGCTGGTGTTTCTCGGTGTGGTGCTGAACCTGGAGCTCGGTGCCTTCATGCAGGTCTTGGCGCGCGACGACGAAGCGGCGGCTTTTATTGACTCCCTCAAGCGGGTCAAGCTGCCGGATGGGGGAGACCGGTTATGGAAAGCCGACTTGGCGCCCTATCGACATCAGCCGGCCTTGCCCGAGGGACTCAAGCCTGACGAATCAGGACTGCACCTGCGCAATGGCAATACTTTCCTGGATCTGGACGGCGACTACTACAAGCTCAAGCCCAGTCGCGTCAGCCATGAGTTTCGCGCCGAGCATCCCACCCGGGCGACCTATTCGCCGTTGTTCAGCCATAACGGTTCAGGCGCCTGGACCCATGAGTTGGAGGAGCCGTTGCGCTGGGACGCATTCACGCTGTTCAAACGCCTGGGGCCTGACCTGGCGGACTTTTCCCCGGAGCAGGCGACTCGCATCATGACCATCAGCGGCGTGGAGGCCGATCAGTTGCGTCCGATCTACCTGGACCAGACAAGCCGGCCGGCGCTGCTGAGCGATACGGTGGAGCGCTTCAGGGTCGATGCGGATATCCAGCGGTTTATCGAGACTGGTACCACCAATGGCGGCGTTGTCGATTGGCGTATCCAGGAACAGTTGCTGGAGGCCTTGTGGCCGCCGACCAAGGTCTTGCGCTTCGTCAATCGCGAGGGGCGGGTGTTGAAGGAATATGGCCCGGTGGCTAACGCGGGGTTGCCGGTGGTGATCGTCAGCGAAGCCCAGATACGTGACGCCGAACTGCTGAACGTGGTGTTGCAGGGGCTTGACCCTGACGACGTCAATATCTTGCTCGGGCGTCGGCCGGGTGAGGCGCGGTTGAGCCGCGCGGAACAGCTGTCGGCGTTGAACCGGCGGCTTGCCGCCGAGGCGCAGAACCAGCGCAGTGCGCTGTTCGAGGCCTATTACGAGTTTCGTACCCGCTCGCGAAATGCCTTTGTCGCCTTGTTCAAGCAAGACAGGTCCATCTTGCCGACGGTAATTGCCGATGAGTTGGTCAGCGCGGCCAACGGCTATGAAGTCGCGTCGCTGGAAGCGGGGAGGGTGCCGCTGCGCTTGGCGGAGGAGAGTCGCTGGTATGCGCAACAGGTCCGTATCGCGCGGGCCTATGAAGGGCTTTTCATCGAGTCATCGGTCAGCCTGGACAGTGACCGGCTGTTCCTGCATTCACTGGAAAACCTGCCGGGCTGGTCGAACGGCCTGCGCATCGAGTTGTATGAGCCTTCCGCGCTGGCCCCGGGTGGGCGACGCCTGGTCGACAGTCTGGGGACGACCTCATCCGAAGCCCCCCTGGAGTTGGTGCGCAAGTCGGGAGGTTATGAGATTGAAGGGCAGGACCGGCCTGGCAACCTCCAGGTGGCGTTATTGCAGGCTCTGCCGGATAACGAACTGCGGGCACTCGGCTTCTCGCGCAGCACCCGCCCGCAGCTGTTCAAGCGGGCGGTGGTGAGCCGCCTGATGCTGTCGCGCGCGCGCGTTCGTGCGTTGCTGAACATACAAGCGATCAAGCCCGGATTCAGCTCGCCCATGCGTTTGAGCGACGGGCGATTCGGTTATCCGCTCGGTGGGGTGAAGAGTACGCAGGCCGTATCGCCGAGCCATTTGCGGCTGCTGGTGGACAAGCTTTATCCCGGCAAGGACCTGGAGACGGTTCGCCGGTTCCTGTCCCTTGAAGGGCTGGATGACAAGGCGTTCCTGAAGGTCCTCAAGAAGCAGCAGGTCGAGTACCACAAACTGAAACTGATGCTCGAATACTGGCGCATCGACAGTGAGTATGAGCATGGCAGTGGCGGAGTCGGTAATTGGCTGGTCGGCAGGGCTTCCAAGGCACGGGTAGTGGAGCGGATAAAAAAGTGCTGGCGCCGAGAGTCAGAGCTTGTGCTCGATGCCAACGGCCAACCGCTGGGGTATGAGCTTGACCTGTCGAGGGAGCACCTGCTGAAGCTGCCTGAACTGGAAGAGGGCAGTTTCGAGCATGTGGTCTCATTGAAGCTGGCGGTGGTCGGACGTCGGGAGCGCCGTGACTTCGATGCCTTTCTCAAGCGGTTTCCCAAGCTGCGTGAGTTGCAGATCACCGGGGGCAGGCTGACGCAGTTGCCTTCAAGCCTTGGTGGGATGGGGGAGCTGCGCAGGTTGCAGCTCAACGACAACCGGATCGTCTGGACCCCGTTGCTGGGGCAGCAATTGCGCAGTATGACGCGCCTGAGGCGCCTGAACCTGGACGGCAACCCCCTGGGGCTGTTCAGCGCCAGGGGCATGCTCCAGCTGCAAGGGCTCCAGTTGCAGCGTACCGGCTTGTCCGCCTGGCCGACCGGGGCGCTGGAACTGCTCGACCTGGCGGTGCTGGATTTGCAGGGAAACCAATTGACCTCCATCCCCTGGAGCTTTTTCAGCCTGAGCAGTCGCAGGATGCGAACGGTATTGCTTTACGGTAATCCGTTTGATGACACGACGCGCTATATGATTGCCCGCTTCATTGATCGACCCTCGATACGTTTCGCCTTGCCGGGGGACATCGACGCCCCGGAACAGGGGGTGCCGAAGCTGACGCCTTTCGTGGAAAACTGGCTGGACAGCAGTTTTTCGATTGAGGAGCAGGAGCGCAAAAGGGCGTTGTGGGACCTGGTGGCCCAGGAGCCTGGGAGCGGAACCTTCCTCGAGTCGATTGCCGCACTGCGTTCCTCGGCGGACTATCGCATCGAATACCGGGGGCAGTTGAGCCGGCGCGTCTGGCGAATGATCGAGGCGGCGACTGCCAGCACCCGCTTGCGCCAGATCCTGTTCGACTGGACGACCGACCTGGACACCTGTGCCGATGGGTTTACCGAGGTGTTCAGCCGGTTGGGCGGCGAGGTATTGCTCTACGAGGCGGATCAACTGGTGGGCGATGCCAGGGAAGCGGCGTACCTGGCCTTGGCCCGGGGACGCTCGCGGTTGGCGCAACTGAACGATATCTCCAAAGTCGAAACCTCCAGCCAGGAGATTGCCAGGGCCGCCCGCATCGAGGATGCCAGGGCGCAGGCCATGGCCGCGGCGCGTGAGCGTCACCAGAGCGAGGCCGACATCGAGGCCGCAGGGCGTGTGGCCGCCGAGGCCGCCGATGAACGCTGGCCCCATGTCGATGAAGTCGAGATCTACCTGGCCTACCGTGTCGATCTCGCTGTGCGCCTGATGCTCCCTTGGCAACCTTTGTCCATGCTGTATCGGGGGAGCAGCAACGTCACCCGGGAGATGACCCGGGAAGCGGGTGATCGGATCCTGGCGGCCGAGACAGTGCCGGGCAGACAGGTCGAGCTGCTGCTTGAACAACCGGTCTGGAAGGATTACCTGAAGACCCTGCCCGAGACGCAGCGCCACGGGGCTGTTGCACAGGAGCAGTTGCAAACCCTGGAAGAACTGCGTGAGGCGCTGGAGGAGCTGGCACGGCAGCCGCAAGCCTCGCCGCCGGAAATCGCCACTTGGACCGCGACGGTGTGGCAGGGGGCAAGTGTCTTGGGTATCGCCGCGGCGGACATTCCCATCGGCCGGGAAATGGACGATACGGTGTATGAACGGGCGCTCGAAGAGATCGATCGTCAGCGAAAAGCCGGGGAGGTACGGATTACCCAGCGAGCGCTGGACCGTTCTCAGATGCCCGAGAGTTCAGACCTGTGAAACCCGCCCCAGGAAAACAGTTTCGGCTGTCTCGCAGGGGACGGGTTGGTGCGTAGCCCTGTTCAGATACCGATATTGCCCAGGGTTTGCACGATACTGCGCAAGGTCACGGCGATGGCCGGGTGTTCGAGCTCGAAGCGCTCCACGGCGAGGTTGACGCCATCCGCCAGGTTGGCGTCCTGGGTGGAGGTTTCCAGTTTGATTTGTGCGTCGATCTGCTGCATCAGCACGTGCAGGTGTTCACGCTCTTCCGGTGAGAGAGGTGGATTCTGCTCCAGTTGCTCGCGCAGGGTATTGAGTTGGTCTTGCAGTTCGCGGGCAGGCATTGTGGTGCTTCCTCTTTGGATAATCTCTGGCACATAGACCGCCATGTGGCGATAAAGGTCTGTACCTGATGTCAGAGTAATCCACTCGCGCGCGGCCTGCATGACCTTGATCAAGATCGCCGTGTCAGGGCTTCTCGCCCTTGAGCCGGCGCAGGGCGATATCGTCCAGGCAGGTCGACAGTTCGCCCAGGTGATCGATCACCGAGTGCACGCCCAGGCCGAACAGCTCGACGGTGGCCTTGCCGCGTTTGCGCTCCCGTTCCTTTTGCGGCAGCGCCTGCCATTCCACGGGCGACAGGCCGCACAAGGGCCCGCAGGAAGCCAGGCCGATGGTCCAGAGCCCGGCATTCAGGCCCGATTGCAGCAGGCGGGGTTCGCCGCTGACCAGCACGCAGCCGTCCAGTTGGCCCACGCCGAGGGTCATCAGCGCATGCCAGCAGGCGTTGGGCGCCGGCCATTGGGCGCAATTGGCGGGGGTGAGGGAGGCCTTGACCCAACTCGGCAGGGTTGCGGCGAGGGGTTGGCTGATCGTGTGGGGCAATTCATCCAGCCAGACACAAGGTACACCGCGTTGCTGTAGGCCTTGGAGGACGTCCAGTGCACCCGGTGTCGCGTGGTTGTGCTCGCCCGGGTCCAGGTGAGGGCGGGCGCGGGCGCCGAAATCCACCAGGCAACCGGTCAAGCCGAAGAGCAGGGCGGTGGGCGCGGGCAGCGGTACGGCAGCGGGTAATGGCATGGCAACGTCCCTGAAATGACTCCGCAGGTTAAGACACCGCCATGACAGTTGGATGACGGGGACCCCGCGCCCTGAATCTGTAAATCTTTGTAGGACTTGTCTCGACCAGACTGCCTAATCGAAGTTATCCGCTTTATACTGGCCGCTTTTCGAGGGCCCGGTTGCTCAGCCCCGTTTTATCCAAGGAGTTCTTTTTATGCGCTGGATCAATCGTCTAGCTCAACTGTCCCTGTGTGCCAGCGTTGCGCTGGTGCCATTTGCCGCACAGGCGGCAGACGAAGATCCGTGGGAGAGCGTCAACCGCCCTATCTTCAAGTTCAACGATGTGCTCGACACCTACGCACTGAAACCACTGGCCCAGGGTTACCAGGCGGTGACGCCGCAGTTCGTGGTCGACGGCATCCACAACATGTTCCGCAACCTGGGCGACGTGAAAAACCTCGCCAACGACGTGTTGCAGCTCAAGCCGCACGCGGCGGGCGTGGACACCTCGCGGATCTTCTTCAACACCATCTTCGGGGTTGCGGGTTTCTTCGATGTCGGCACCAAAATGGGGCTGCAGCGTAACGACGAAGACTTCGGCCAGACCCTGGGACACTGGGGCGTGGGCAGCGGTCCGTACGTGGTCATCCCGTTCTTCGGCCCGAGCACCTTGCGTGACGCGCCTTCGCTGTACATCGACACCTACACCGAACCCTATCGCTACATGAACGACATTCCGGCGCGTAACATCGCGTTTGGCGCGGACATCATCGACGTGCGCACCAGCCTGTTGTCGAGCGAGAAGCTGATCACCGGCGACAAATACATCTTCATCCGCAACGCCTACCTGCAGAACCGCGAGTTCAAGGTCAAGGACGGCAAGGTTGTAGACGATTTCTAGTTTTCACCGGGTAAATGAAAAAGGCGACCTCAAGGGGTCGCCTTTTTCGTATCCGCCGGGCCTCAATTCATCTTGAGTATCTGCAACCCCAGCCGCTGGCCGCCGCCCTCGTCATGGACCCAGACCACCTCCGTCTCGGCCTCCAGGCCCTTGAGCGCCGGGTGATCGGAGTCAATACGCACCAGCAACTGGTCGCCGGCCTTGAAGGCCCGTGGCGCGGCGATCTGCATGCCGCTGCTCGAGAGGTCCAGGCAGGTGGCGGAAATCTCCAGTCCGGCGTGGATCAACGTGACGTCGGCGTCGACGCGCATGCGGATGTAATCACGCTTTTCACTATAGTCCTGATCGGTTCGGCTCATAACTTCAGTCCTTCGATTCCGTTGTGGTTTGCACTGTTCTTATAACTCCCGGTGATTTGAGGTGTAAAGACGTCAAGCGACCATCGGCATGAGCTTGAAACGCCCGGCGGATGGGAGTACCGTCTGCGCCTTAGAAGGGCACCTCTGATACCGATGCACCGGACGTGATCGTCCGACCCGATTCGGGACAGAGAGGCTAGAAAGCGAATCCAGTAGTACGAGTCGGGCACGTTGCCTTGCTGTCTACGCCAACCTAATTCTGGCGCCGTTTGCCCACATGCAAAAAACCAGTGCCACGCTGCTGATAATTGATGACGACGAAGTAGTGCGTGCAAGCCTTGCGGCCTACTTGGAAGACAGCGGATTCAGCGTCCTGCAGGCCGGTAATGGCTTACAGGGTCTTGAGGTATTCGAGCAGTCCAAGCCTGATCTGGTGATCTGCGACCTGCGCATGCCCCAGATGGGCGGCCTCGAGCTGATTCGTCAGGTGACCGACCTGTCGCCGCAGACGCCCGTTATCGTGGTGTCCGGCGCGGGCGTCATGAACGACGCTGTCGAAGCGTTGCGCCTGGGCGCTGCCGACTACCTGATCAAGCCCCTTGAGGACCTCGCCGTCCTGGAGCACTCCGTGCGCCGGGCGCTGGATCGTGCGCGCCTGCTGCTGGAGAACCAGCGCTACCGCGAGAAGCTGGAAACCGCCAACCGCGAGCTCGAAGCCAGCCTGCACCTGCTCCAGGAAGACCAGAACGCCGGTCGCCAGGTGCAGATGAACATGCTGCCGACCAGCCCGTGGAGCATCGACGACTTCCAGTTCGCGCACCAGATCATTCCGTCGTTGTACCTGTCGGGCGATTTCGTCGACTACTTCCGCGTCGATGAGCGCCGCGTGGCGTTCTACCTGGCGGACGTGTCCGGCCATGGCGCGTCGTCGGCGTTTGTCACCGTGCTGCTGAAATTCATGACCACGCGCCTGCTGTTCGAATCCAAGCGCAACGGCACCTTGCCGGAGTTCACCCCGTCGCAAGTGCTGGGTCATATCAACCGCGGCCTGATCAACTGCAAGCTGGGCAAGCACGTGACCATGGTCGGCGGCGTGATCGATGAAGAAACCGGCTTGCTGACCTACAGCATTGGCGGGCATTTGCCGTTGCCGGTGCTCTACACCCCGGACAGCGTTCGTTACCTGGAAGGGCGTGGTTTGCCGGTGGGCTTGTTCAACGAGGCCACCTATGAAGATCACATCCTGGAGTTGCCGCCGGCGTTCAGCTTGACGCTGATGTCTGATGGCATTCTGGACCTTTTGAAGCAAGATACACTCAAAGAGAAAGAGGCTGCTTTACCTGAACTGGTAAAAACAGCCGGGGGCAGCCTGGATGGCTTGCGCCAGGTCTTTGGATTGGCCACGCTAGGGGAGATGCCGGATGATATCGCCCTGTTAGTGTTGAGCAGGAACATTTGATGAGTACCGGTAGAATCCAGTTCGCCGAGCAGGATGGCACCTTCGTTCTGAAGTTTGTCGGTGAAGTTCGCCTGACCCTCTGTTCAGCGTTGGATGCAACAATTGAAAGGATCTTCACGGCGCTGAACTTCTCGGCGATCGTGATCGACCTGACGGAAACCCGCAGCATCGACAGCACCACGCTGGGTTTGCTGGCCAAACTGTCGATCCTGTCGCGGCAGAAGGTGGGCTTGTTGCCGACCGTGGTCACCACCCACGACGACATCACCCGGTTGTTGCAGTCCATGGGTTTCGACCAGGTCTTCAACATCGTCAACCATCCGATCCCGTGCACGGATTGCCTGACCGACCTGCCATCGCAGGACCAGTCGGAAGAGGTGGTGCGGGTCAAGGTGCTGGAAGCGCACAAGATCCTGATGGGCCTGAACGACTCGAACCGCGAAGCCTTTCACGACCTGGTGAATGCGCTGGAGCGTTCCTGACCGATTGACGCCACGCGCGTACAAAAAAGGGCGGCACCTTCCCAGGTGCCGCCCTTTTTGCGCTTCTCTCGAACCTAGAGCCGGCTTGAACCGGCGATAAACGACAATACGGTCCTACGCGGTCCCCTGTGGGAGCGGAGCTTGCCCGCGAAGAACGATAACGCGGTCCCTAGCCGATCGCGTTACCGCCCCTCCAACAACTCCCCAGCCTGATCCAGCAATGCCAGCGGATCCTTGGCCTTGTGAATATCCACCGACAACAACTGCCGAAACCGCCGCGCTCCCGGAAAGCCGGTACCCAGCCCCAGCACATGCCGGGTGATATGGTGCATCGCACCACCATCCGCAATATGCGCCGCCACATAAGGCCGCAACTGCACCAGCGCCTCAGCCCGTGAAATCACCGGCGCCTCACTGCCAAACAACTGCCGATCCACCTCAGCCAGCAGATACGGGTTGTGATACGCCTCACGGCCCAGCATCACCCCATCAAACGTCTGCAAATGCTCGTGGCACTGCTCCAGTGTCTTGATCCCACCGTTGAGGATGATTTCCAGCCCTGGAAAGTCCCGCTTCAACTGAGCCGCCACGTCATACCGCAGTGGAGGAATATCCCGGTTCTCCTTCGGCGACAGCCCTTCCAGAATCGCAATCCGCGCATGCACGGTGAAACTGCGGCAACCGGCTTCCTGCACTTTACCGACGAAATCGCAGAGTTCGGCGTAGCTATCACGGCCGTTGATACCGATGCGGTGTTTGACCGTGACTGGAATCGACACCGCATCACGCATGGCTTTCACGCAATCGGCCACCAGCTCGGGGTGCCCCATCAGGCAGGCACCGATCATATTGTTCTGCACACGGTCGCTGGGGCAGCCGACGTTGAGGTTCACTTCGTCGTAACCAGCGTCCTGGGCCATACGGGCGCAGGCGGCGAGGTCGGCCGGCACGCTGCCGCCCAGTTGCAGGGCCAGTGGGTGCTCGGCTTCGTTGTGACGCAGGAAACGCTCATGGTCGCCGTGGAGGATGGCGCCAGTGGTGACCATTTCGGTGTAGAGCAGGGTGTGCTTGGAGAGCAGGCGTAGGAAGAACCGGCAATGTCTATCAGTCCAATCCATCATGGGTGCAACGCTAAAGCGTCTAGACACTGTAGAGCTTGAGTTTACTGGGTATGTAGCTGATTTATGTACCATTTTGCTCTACGTGTTCAAAGCCGGTTTTAGGGGGTAAATGGGCGTTTTTTGAGAGTCGTTGGTACAATGTACCAACCACTTTAGAAATTGTACCAGTTGACCATGGCCACGATCAGAGCACGGAAACGCACCGACGGCAGCACCAGTTACACGGCACAGATACGCCTGTTTCGCGATGGTGCACAAGTTTACCAAGAGAGCCAGACCTTCGCCCGTAAACAGGCCGCCCAGGCTTGGGTTCGAAAGCGCGAAGCCGAGCTGGATCAACCAGGCGCGATCGAGCGGGCAAACCGCAAGGGCGCGACGATAAAGGAAATGATCGATCGCTATGTGATTGAGATGGAAAAGGTTCGAGCACTGGGGAAGACCAAGCTCGGTACGCTCAAAGCCATCAGTGAATCGTATTTGGGTAAGTTGAACGATCAGGACATCAACAGTCAGCTGTTGGTGGAGTATGCGTTATGGCGGATGGGTGAAGAGGGCGGAAACATCAAGCCACAGACGGCTGGTAACGATCTGGCGCATCTTGGTGCTGTGCTCTCGATCGCTCGTCCCGCTTGGGGGTATGAGGTTGATCCTCACGCGATGGCCGATGCACGTCGGGTGTTGAAGAAGCTGGGTTACAACATGCGAAGTCGCGAGCGTGACCGTCGCCCCACCCTGGACGAGCTGGACAAGCTGCTGAAGCACTTCCAGGGTATCCAGGCCTATCGTCCAACCTCAATCAACATGCTCAAGGTGACCGCGTTTGCGCTGTTCTCAACACGCCGCCAAGAAGAAATAACTCGGATTCAATGGGCTGACCTGGATGAGGTAGGTCACCGGGTGTTGGTGCGCGACATGAAAAACCCTGGGCAGAAGATTGGCAACGATGTGTGGTGCCATTTACCGCCGGAAGCGTGGGCGATCCTACAAACCATGCCGAAGGTACTGTCTGAGATTTTCCCATATAGCGCTGAGTCCATATCCACATCTTGGACCAGGGCTTGTAAGTTTCTCGATATTGAGGATCTGCACTTTCACGATCTGCGCCATGAGGGCGTGAGTCGGCTATTTGAAATGGACTGGGATATCCCTCGGGTAGCGAGTGTCTCGGGGCATCGCGATTGGAACTCAATGCGTCGTTACACCCATCTACGCGGTAGAGGTGACATATATGCGAACTGGGAGTGGTTCGAGAAAGTCTTGCAGGCGCCCGTAAAATTGGGCGCCAAGACGCTGAAGTAAATCAGCTACTGCGCGGCGCGCTGTTCAACTGATTGCTTTCTTTGACGGCAGCTGCGCGCTGAGCATCCAGATATTCGGATAGGTCGGTGATATGAATTCCTTTTGCGCTCTTTTGGCTAGGCTCCATACGCGTGATGGGGATCTTTATTTGCCCAGCTCCCACCTTGCGCTGAAACATATCTGTGGTCAGGTGAGTGAAATAGTCCTGACAGACTCGATCCAATGGAATCACAACCTGGCCATTGTATTGGGCCATGAGGACAAATAACGTTTTCATAGTGTTGCTCCTTCAAGTGAGAGAGTCCGAGCAGTGATGTCGCGCTTGGACGACGAATGACTAGTCAGCAGTTGGGCCACAATGGCGAACTCCGCTGCGTCGAGGTCGCCAAGCTCTTTGGCGAAGCAGGTAAGGCATTCAAGTCGGATCCTTGCATCGTCGGTTTTCCGTACCTGGTAATCGAACAGCGCGGTGCCGACAATCCGAATGGCCAGCAGATGCCGTGCGGACTGAGCGTCAACGTTGGTCAATGTGTTAGCCTTCGATTCGCTGCTGCTTTGGTGCTGTGCTTGCATGGTGTTGCTCCTCTGTAGTGGTTGGTGCCGGGGAGGTGCAACTCCTCGACACCGCTTCTTTTAATGTCAGTCCTTTCGAGCCAGGTGAATCACCAGGTCGGTAAAGCTCGGCTCATGCTCGACGCACGACTGCCATTCCAGAACCCTCAAAATCTGCTGTCTGGTACAGTCATCCACCAGGATCTCGCGTTGGCCAGCTGCTGCCCGCACTTCCATGATCTGCAGCAAACCATCCTCGCCATAAGCACCGGCTTGGATGATCGGGGCGCTTTCCCCCATCCATTCCAAACGATCCTGAACAGCCTGCAGCTTGCTGGTTTTGCCGTCGCTGGCGTTGCCCATAAATTTCACTGTCGTCGGTCGGGGGGCCGAACATGGGTTTCGATGATTGAACGCGGCCCGTACAGCGCTGTGTACGGCCTTATTGCTGTCCAGGAACTTGCGTGAGCGGGACTCCTTGAGCAGGTCGCGCAAGGTGCCCACATCGGCCAGCTTCTGCTTGTGTTCTGCAGCGCGTTCGCAGAACTCGTTGAGGTTGATGGCGATAACAGTTGGGTCGCTGCTGTGATCGACCACCGGGTCTTCGCTGAGGGATTCGAGGTAGTCGTAGACTTCCCAAAATTCGGCCACTGCCGCATGGTCGGAACTGATCGAGGCCTGGCGCTCGATGGCCATCCGGACGATCTGGCGCTGGGTGGCGGTCACCTGTGGCGCGCTCAATTTCAGTACCAGGCACAGGCTATCCAGCAGGGCGAGCAATTGAGAGTGGTTCTTGCTGATCCGCTCGACGCGGATGTACCCGCGCAGGTCATAACCACAGCTGCTGCAGTTGCCCTGGTCGCTGATGTAGGCCGTTCCACAGGCGAAACAGTGGGTGTGCAGCCGGCGCAGCTTCGCTTCGTGTTCGGGCATGCGCTGGGCGAACAGATCGAGCACAGCGGATTCCTTCCCGACTGCCCGTAACAGGAAATGGCTCAGGGTGTCACCATCCAGCGCGTTGAGCTGATCTGCAGCTGCCCGGCTTTCCGGTGTAACGATCGGGCGGACGAAGTGCAATTTCACGATCCGCGTCATGATCGCTTCATGGGCTACCACCGCCGCGTTCTGGGCGATAGCGATGGTTCCGCGAAACGGTGGCTCGTACGTCTCGTTACCGGCTGTCTTTACGCCTTTCGTGGCCAGCGTGCCGCCGCCGAAGAAGTCTTTCAGTTCGTCCCATTCGAAGGTTTTTGCATGGGCTCGGTCTTCGCTGTGACGGTCAGCCTCAAGGAATACCACCGGCATGCCGGAAACCTGACCCATCAGGCGAGAGCGTCCGGCCTTGGTAGATTTCATAGGGTCAAACCCTTCATAGCCTTCGCGGCCGAGCAGCTTCCAAAGCAGGTTGAGCAGGGTCGTTTTGCCGGAGCCGGCTTCACCCGTGGCTTCCAGAAATGGGAAGGACTGGTAGCGGGCGCGAATCTGTTCGCAGAACAGAGATCCGAAGAAGAACACCAGGGCGACAACTCCCTGGGCACCGAAGCACGTCCACAGCAACTGCAGCCATTTCTCGTCGAAGCCCTTTGCCTCACGCTGCAGCTTGATGGTGACGCCCTTCTGCAGGGTCTTCAGGCGCAGCTTGCCGAACTCGAAATAGTCTTCGCTGTTGACCTTGTAGGTGGTGCCGTCTTTGATCGCGATATCGCCGTAGACGTAACAGGCGTGCTCATTGCTGTAGCCCACGTAGTCGATCGTCGACACGGTTTTGATGCCGTAC
>Ga0302156_10002899_pt1 | contig 13684 bp, 13 predicted proteins | sample I_Bog_N3_2_FD_193503 | JGI IMG/M metagenome (GOLD analysis project Ga0302156, IMG submission 193503) | Peat permafrost microbial communities from Stordalen Mire near Abisko, Sweden - I_Bog_N3_2 | ecosystem: Environmental > Terrestrial > Soil > Wetlands > Peat | place: Sweden: Abisko, Stordalen... | reverse complement strand
CGCCCTTGGCGTGCGCCATCGCAGCGATGGCCGGAATGTCTTCGATCACGCCGAAGAAGTTGGGGCTCTGCACCAGCACCGCGGCAGTTTCCTTTGTGACTGCCGCATCCAGGGCGGCCAGATCCACGCGCCCGGTCTTGGCATCGTAGCCCACCACCGTTGTGGACAGGCCCTGGTGCAGCGAGTAGGTCGCCATCACTTCGCGGTACTCGGGATGCACGGTCGCGGCCACCACGGCCTTTTCTCTGCGGGTGATGCGCATGGCCATGCGGACCGCTTCCGCGGCTCCCGTTGACCCGTCGTACATGCTGGCATTGGCCACGTCCATGCCGGTCAGCTCGGCAATCATGGTCTGGAATTCGAAGATCGCCTGCAGCGTTCCCTGCGTAATCTCGGCCTGGTAGGGCGTGTAGCTGGTCAGGAACTCGCCGCGCTGCACCAGCGAGTCGATAATCACCGGGCGATAGTGGCGATACGCGCCCGCGCCCAGAAAGCTGGCGTAATCGGTGGCGTTCTTCTGGCCGGCGGCCTTGAAGTAGTCGATGATCTCGCTCTCGGCGTGAGCGCGCGGCACATTCAAGTCGCTGTCGACGCGGTGCGCGGCGGGGATGACGGAGAAAAGATCGTCGATGGATCGAACGCCGATCTCGGCCAGCATCTGCTGGCGTTCGGCGGGAGATTTGGGCAGGTAGCGCATTTTAGCTGCTAGCTCCTAGCTTTCAGCTTCTAGCTTCCAGCTTCCAGCCAAAAGGCTAAAAGCGAAAAGGCCACCAGCTAAAAGCCTGAATGGCGAGCCGTCAGGCAACTCGCCGTGAGAGATTGCTGGATGAGACAAGGACCCTTCCAGCTCCCAAGGAGAAGCTGAAAGCTTAGCGCTGATGGCTGAAAGCTGCTTCTCTAACTCTCTTCCGCGATAAACGCCTCGTAGGCCGCGGCGTCCAGCAGCTTTGCCACTTCGGCAGGATCGGCGACCTCCACCTTGATAATCCAGGTTTCATGAGGTTTTTCGTTGATCTTGTCGGGGGCGTTCTTCAGTTCCTCGTTGACGGCGGTCACAGTGCCGGTAACAGGCGAGTACAGGTCGCTGACGGCCTTCACGCTCTCCACCGATCCAAAGGTCTCGTTGGCCGTGACGGCATCGCCCACCTTGGGCACGTCTACATAGACAATGTCGCCCAGGGAGTTCTGCGCGTAATCGGTGATGCCGATGGCGCCGATGGAACCCGTGAGTTCGATCCATTCATGTTCGCGGGTGTAGCGATAGTTGGCAGGATAAGACATGGCGTTTCAGTCCTCCAAGGAAATGAAATCCTAGTGTACGACCTGGAGATGCCGAGGGAAAATCCGGGGCGCACAAGATGAAAATGCAGCTACAACGAAACAGGAATCGGAAAACCGCCGCTGCCTCCATCGGGACAGTCTATGCGGAGAAGAAGCCGGGGTAAGCCGCCAGGGGCACTACAAACAGAATCTCCAACATCCCGGCCTGGTTGACGGGCAGACTGGCCAGTGCGGCGCGAACTTCCGCCTCTCCGGGTGCCTCCCACAAAATGGCCGCGCCGGGCACATCGTCCCGCTTCCATACCTGGCGAAGAAGACCGCTCGCGTAGAGCTCCCTCACCCGCTGACTCTCGCGGGCAACCAGCTCCACAGTGAAGGCTTCCGGCGGAAAAGCATCGACGCGACGGCGTGAAAGCGACAGAATCTGCATGTGTAAATTGTAAGGGCAAAATCCTAAAGCATCTCACCAAAGGGTATCGAGTCTTCCCGTTGTCGATACCGGCAAGAACGTGTAACGCCTCCCGGTCGGCTGTAGCGTGGACGTCCTCGTCCACGCTCACTCTACATCGAGAGGATCGATGTTCTAGTTAGGTGTCCCCGCGGTCTCTTCCGCGGCGAAGGTGCACTCCCGGCATTGGCAGACCCGGCGCAGGTAATCCCAGGAGTAGATGCCGCCGTTGTGGCCGTCAAGCCAGTTGAACTGGAGCGCGTAGCGGCCCACCGGGTGCACGCTGGCCGGCTTGGACGGCGGCGTATACATGGGCAGCAGTTCAGCCGGCTTGGGCCTGGGCTGTCCCGCCTTGCGCCCCTCGGCTTTGCGCTCTTCATTGCAGGTGGCGCAGGGACAGGCTTCGCGGAGCCAGGCGAAGGTCCAGGCGCTGTGGTGGCCGTCGACCCAGTCAATCTCCAGGCCCTTGCCCGTGCTCAGCAGGACCCGCACCTTTTCCGGGGTGATGGCGATGCGCGGCAGAGACAGGTTGGCCTCTTCCTCGCGCGCTTCCTGCTCTTTGGGGACGATGCGTATGCCTTCGTGGCTCATGGATCTATTTTAGTGGGAATCCCGGGATTTTATTGCGAATCTCGGGTTCACGCGGCAATTCCGGAAGAGTGCAGGGCGGCTCGTCCCTGAAGGAAAAGCCGCCTTGCGCCCTGCGGATGCAGGTTCTTCGTCAGATTGCGAAGGCTACTTCCTTCTTCGTGGCCGGTGACTTGATCAGCTTCACCGGGTAGTAGGCGTTGCGGGTATATTGCTTTACCATGCGGTTGGTGTTGAAGTAGGACCCGTTGAAGGCCAGCGTATTGCGCATCACGCGCGCCCACTTCTCCGGCGCCTCCAGGTACAGCGGAACCACCTCGGTCTCAAGTTTCTGGTAAAGCGAACTGGCCTCCGCGGCATCGTCGGCGCCATCTTCAATGGCCCAGCCCGTTACGCCCTCAATGCAGCCTTCAATCCACCATCCGTCCAGGATCGAAAGGCTGGGAACGCCGTTCAGCGCGGCCTTCATGCCGCTGGTGCCGGAGGCTTCATAGGGGCGCTTGGGCGTATTCACCCACACATCCACTCCGGCCGTGAGCAGCGCGCCCAGGTCCCATGCGTAGTTTTCCAGATACACGATCCGCAGCACGTCGTTCGACAGCTTGGCTGCGTCCTCAATCACCTGTTGGATAAGGGCTTTTCCGGGCTCGTCCTGGGGGTGCGCCTTGCCCGCGTAAAGTATCTGCAATCCGCCCGCGGCGTGGGCGATCTCCAACAGTCGCTGGGGGTCGGCAAACAGCAGCGTGGCGCGCTTGTACGTGGCGGCGCGGCGGGCAAAGCCCAGCGTAAGCACCCTCGGGTTCAGCACCAGGCCGGTGCGCGTGGCCACTTCAGCCAGCAGAGCCTCTTTGGCGCGCGCGTGCGCTGACAGGATCTGCTGCTCCGGCACGTCGATGGCGTTACGCAGGTAAAGATTGTCGCGCCGCCAGGCCGGAATGTGCTCGTCCAGCATCTGCTGTATGGGCTCGGAAACCCAGGTGGGCGCATGCACGCCGTTCGTAATCGAGTCGATGGAAAACTCGGGAAACATTTCGCTGGAAACCTTGCCGTGCTGCAGGGCCACGCCGTTGGCACAGCGCGAGAAACGCAGCGCCAGCAGCGTCATGTTCAGCATTCCATCGCGGAAACAACCGGTCTTTTCAAGCCGCGCCGCCCGGTCGCCGCCGAGAATGCGAATGGTCTGCTCGGTCGAAAAGCGGTCGTGTCCGGCCGGAACCGGCGTGTGCGTGGTGAAAACGCACTTCTTGCGCACCTGCTCAATGTCCGTCGCCGTGGCTCCGCCCAGCGGTCCGCCGCCCAACTGGCTCTCCAGCAGGCCCAGCGTCAGCAGCGCCGCGTGGCCTTCGTTCATGTGGTAAACATTGATGCGGTGGCCCAAGGCCTTGGCCATGCGCACACCGCCCATGCCCAGCACAATCTCCTGCTGCAGCCGGTAGTTGGTGTCGCCGCCATACAGGTGATCGGTCAACCCGCGATCCCATCCCGAGTTTTCTTCCAGATCGGTATCCAGCAAAAAGATTGGCACCACGTGCCCATACCGGCCCACCAGGTCATAGCGCCAACAGCGCACCGTTACAATGCGGTCTTCCACTGAAACCGTAACCCGCGCCGCCTCTGCCGTGCAGAAATCCGCTGGATTCCACGGCTGCACTTCCTCGCTCTGCATGCCGGTCTTGTCCAGATGCTGCTGGAAGTAGCCCTTGCGGTGCACCAGCGTGAAGGCTACCAGCGGAACCCCCAGGTCGGCTGCCGAGCGTAGCGTATCTCCGGCCAGTACACCAAGCCCGCCGGAGTAGGTGGGCATGCTGGGGTTGATCGCGATCTCCATTGAGAAGTACGCGACTAGACCGGAGATGGGGAAAGTTTCATACGAAAAAGGTTTGGATGATGTTGGTTGCATGGTCGTTCATTTCTCCGCCGCGCTCCTTTGTTCAGGAACGACGATCTGGGAATAAGTATCTTAAGCTATTTGCCGGATCTTGCGGTCACATCCGGGCATTTTCTGGGCAAACTGCTGCTCATTCTAGCAGGATTGCCGATCCTGACAGCGTTCTTATCGGCACATTTTATCGTTCAGATTACGGTTTCAGGAATGAAAACGCCGGGGCTTTGGCGCGGCTTTCACCGCAAACCAAATCTCCCGGCGTCTCCTTTCCTTGCAGAAAGCTGACCGGATTCGAGTTACCGGCGCGCCGGGGGGCTACGCCAGCCGGTGAGCGCCTTCCGAAGCGTGGCATACGTGAATCTGGGGCACAATTCCGGTCTTGGCGGCATAGCGCTTGCCAAGCTCCTCGGCAAAGGCCTTGGCCTGGCTCCGCTCCACCAGGTTGATGGTGCAGCCGCCGAATCCGCCGCCCGTCAGCCGGGCGCCGATCAGGCCAGGAATGTCCTGCGCCAGCTCGACCATTGCGTCGGCCTCGGCGCAACTGCCCTCGAAGTCCTTGCTGTAGCTCCAGTGCGCCTCGGACATCAGCCGGCCCACTTCGGCCAGGTCACCCTTTTCCAGCGCTTTTTCCGCGGCCACCGTGCGCAGATTCTCGCTGATCACGTGGCGCGCGCGCATCAGAGACTTGGGCTCCATCTCATGACCCCACTTTTCCAGGTCTTCGAGCGTGGCATCGCGCAGAAAAGGAACGTTGCCGCGGTGGCTGTTGATCACCGCGCAGGCCGCCTCGGATTCCCGCCGGCGGGTTGGATAGTCGCCCCCGGCAATCGAGTGCTTCACCATGGTGTTGGCAATCACCAGCGCCACGCCGGCCGGAATCGGCGCCAGCTTGAAGCTCAGATCGCGGCAGTCCAGCAGCAGGGCGTGGTCCTCTTTGCCGTTGGCGCTGATGAACTGGTCCATGATGCCGCAGTTGGCGCCCACATACTCGTTTTCCACCCGCTGGCAAAGCCGTGCCAGCACCGGCCCCGGATAGCTGGCGCCGATCAGCGAGAGAACTGCCAACGCGGTAACCACCTCCAGGGCGGCCGAACTCGAAAGCCCCGACCCCAATGGCACATCGCCCCACAGGCTCAGGCTGAAGCCGGGAATCTTGTGCCCTTCGCCGGTCAGAATAACCACCACGCCCATCGGGTAGTCGGTCCAGTGCTTGCTCGCCTCGGCCGGCAAGGCCGCTGCGTCAAATCCCCGTTCCTCTTTGTAGTTCTCTGAGTAAAGGACGATCTTGCCATCCGTGCGCGGCGAAATGCCGGCCAGCGTGGCAAAATCGATCGCCGCGGGCATCACAAAGCCCTCGGCATAGTCCGTGTGTTCGCCAATCAGGTTGACGCGGCCCGGTGCCACAAAAAGGACCGGTTCCGCCTGGAAACGGGCGAGATGAAGAGAGCGCAGTACCGCTGGATCATGCATGTGGGTTCACATCCTGAAGGGTTTCAATATCGACAATCATCGGCCAGGAGAAGCTCTCTCCCGGCGCCAATTCCAGCGACCACGGACCACCGATCGCCAGCGAATCCACGGGCGCGGTTGAAGGCTCCATGGCTACGCAAACCTGTTTCGGTCCCGGCCTGTCCGGCCATCCGCCGTAGCAGATCCATAGGCCCAGGTACGGCGTCATCGCCGGATCAAAGCTAAAACGGATGCGCAGGCCGGCCTTTGGCCGCTCCAGTGCGCAAAAGTTCTCCGTGGCCGTGAGGCGCCCGGTAAAGAGCTTGTCGCCAATTCCGGTGGTCGGCTCTTCCGCCGCGCTCAGGTCGGTCTCGCCGCCCTTGGCCAATGCAGCCACCGGCCACGCGACCTTGCCTCCGCCCTGTCCCAGGCGGTTACCGCCCGAGCCTTCAATGCGCAACTCGTGGATCGACTCCGGCAGCACGATCCTGTCTCCCGCTTCGGCGGTAAACAAAGGATGCGCGGCCCACGACCACGGCGCCGGAGAAGCGCCCGTGTTCGTGATTTTGTACAGAAGACTCAACCGCCAGCCGTTTTTCGTCTCAATCAGGGTTGCGGTCCGTTCCACCGTCAGGGGCAGCGAAAAACAATCGACGCGCATGGCCGTGCTGTTTGCCGTCTTCGCCGTGGTCTTCCACACCTGCCGCCACAGATCGCCATGGTCGGGAACCGATGCCTTGCCCGCGGCCGTCTCCACGGTGCAAGAAGCCACGGAAGGCAGGCACTCGTCCCATCCGCTGGCGTCGCCCTCGTCAAACCCCATGGTTTGAGTGCGCGGTCCGTACGGAGCCAGCGGCGCCTGCAACAGTTCCAGGCCGCAGACGCGAATGGAGGCAATCTTTCCACCCAGTTCCGGGAAAATGGTGACTTCGCAGCCTCCCGCCTGAATGAGAACGTTTTCTTCCTTCAACCCTCTTGCACCTTGATCCGGCATATTTCCTACTCTCCCATGACCTCCGCCGTGGCAGCTGTCAGTCGTTCCCAAATCCTGTCGAGCCAAGCCTCGTGTTCAGGCTTCATCAGCACCGATCGGAGGCACGTGACGAGGCCATCACCCGTTCCAGGCTCCTCATCCCCCTCCGGCTCAAACCACAGTTGCGGCAATTGTACAAGAGCCAAGTGCAAATCCCTCGCGGCGCACGCCACAAAAACCCTCTGCGCCATCTCCGACGCCTGCTCCGCCGTCTTGCCCCTCAGTCTCCACACCACAATATCCAGCTCCGGACCGCCGCCCGCAAGCGCCTGTAAGTGCCCGCTTTCGTTTAGTCTTAGCCGCCGGTCCAGTTCCACGGCCGCCCGCCGCCCGGAACTAAGCCCCCTGGCAAATTCACCTCCCGGCACCAGCGGTAAAAGTCTCTGCGTGGCCCACAGTGCCACCGCCGCCGCCCCGGCCCGCGAGCACTCCAGGCTGATTTCCCCCAGGTGCAGCTCTTTTGAGGTGAAGTAGGTGTACGGCGAATCATGCTTATAGAACCGCCCCACGCCGGGATCGCGGAAGAGCACGCACCCGCAGCCATACGGTTGAAGCCCGTGCTTGTGCGGGTCGATCACGATCGAGTCCGCCTCGCCCATGCGCTCATAAGCCCATCTCGCCGGCTCGTCCAGGGTTTCCGGAATCAGCCGGAAATAGCCGCCGTAGGCTCCGTCCACATGCACCCTGAAGCCGTATCGCTCCCTGAGCGCCAGGATCTGGTCCAGCGGATCCACCGCGCCCAGCGCCGTCGAGCCCAGCGTCGTCACCACCGTCCCCACGTCGCCCTTGCGCAGTTCCTCTTCCAGCCCCTTCATGCTCATCCGGCCGCGGTTATCGGTCGCAATCTCCGTATAGTCCAGCTTCAGCACGCCGGAGATGCGCCGATGCGTATAGTGCGCCTGCTCCGAGCCCACAATCCGGCTGCCGCTCTTGCCCGCTTCCGCCAGTTGGCCCGCCACCCACAGCGCTTCCAGGTTGGCCAACGTGCCGCTTGAGGTCAAATGGCCCAGGTATTCGCTCCAGCCGAAGATGTCCGCAATCTCCCGGACCGCCTCGATCTCCATCACCGAGCTGGCCCGGCCGCCGTCCCGCGCGTGGTTGTTGGGGTTGATCGTCATGGCCAGCGCATAGGCGGCCCGCGCCATGGGATGCGGCGCCTTCAGCATCTGCCCGGCATACAGAGGATGGAAATAGGGATAATTGTCCGCCAGGCGCTCCGCCACCGTACCCAGAACCCGCTCGATTCCTTCCGTATCCACGGCCGGCGTAAAGGCGGGCAGAGAGCTGAAATGCTCTTCAAGCAGCGCCGTGGCGCGCTCTAACATATCCGGTACCTGGTCCTGTAGCATGGATGCCTCTCCCCCTGTTCTCCGGGAAAGTCCCATTATAAAACCCTATCTTTCAAGAGCTTCCAAAAGCGGGAATCACGTTTCCCGCGCCAGAGCAACATTCTTGCACCCTTTTCTTGCGGGGGATGCTACACTACTGCCAGCGTTAGAGTCGAACCGGGCGTGCGCAGCACTCGCCCAACCAAGCAAGATTCTGCCAGTGGTCGCTCCGATTCATCCAGCGCAATTCACTCCAGGAAATTCGAGCACAATGGAACAAGGTACTGTGAAGTGGTTTAATGACGCGAAGGGTTTCGGCTTCATTTCGCGCCAGAACGGCGAAGATGTTTTCGTGCACTATTCTGCAATCAACTCAAGCGGTTTCAAGAGTCTGCAGGAAGGGCAAGCCGTGCAATTCAACGTGGTGAAGGGGCCCAAGGGATGGCAAGCTGCCGACGTGCAGCCGCTTTAAACCCATAGGCCGGATTCCGGCAGAATCTAGCTGAAAATACGAAAGGGCAGGGAGCAATCCCTGCCCTTTCGTGCGTTTACAGGGGCTCCGCCGTGGACGCACCGGTCTTGAAGCGCTTTCTCTCTTTCACCTTCACTGCCGGCACGCCCGCATAAACTCCCCAGGGCTCCAGGTCCCGGGTCGCCACGGAACCCAGCCCCAGCACCGCTCCTTCGCCTACATCCACCCGCGGCCCCACCGCCGCCCGCGCGCAAATCCAGGCATAGGCGCCCACCTCCATCGGATAAGCCAGCAGCGGAAACCCTGGATCGTTGAAGTCGTGCGTCGAGGCGCAAAGGTAAGCCCCCTGCGAAACAATCACATGGGAGCAAAGATGGATCGGCGCCTGGTTATAGACCTCGGCCCCGTCGCCCACCACCACCAGGTCTTCGCATTCCAGGTTCCAGGGCGCCCACACCTTCGATGCCGGATAGAAACGGCAGCCCGGCCCCAGCCTGGCGCCAAAGCAGCGCAGCAGCAATGCGCGCCAGAAGTGAAACGGGCGCGGCGTGGGGCGGTAAAGAAAGATCCAGCAAATGGTCCAGATCAGCCGCACCATCCGCTGCCGGCGCGAAAACGACGGGCGAAGATACGGATCTCCCGCAGCCTCTCCCGGAAGCTGTTCAGCCGCGTTGTAATAAGTCTGCTTGGCCATTCTGCATCCTGTGTATTTGGTTGTGTTTTCAGGTCAGGGCCTGCGGGCTTGTCCAGGCCGAAATGCCGCTGAAGCGAATCCCTGCAGGTTTGTGAAGCGGGCATGATCCAAAAGCAAAGCCTGAAAGACTGGGGAGACAATCGATGCCGCTCCCGCTTTGCGGTCTGGTGCGGGTCGTCTGGGGTCGGAGCGTAGTCCCGCGGCACTCTCGCTCATTGTATTGCAGATAGGGCCTGAAAAGAGAGATGCCGGCGGCGATGACCTCAAAGGGTATAGTCGCCAGCCGGCATCGGAAGAGAAACCGCCACATTGAAGCCCGGGTTGGTGCCGTAAAGCTACGCCCAAACTCCTGAAAGCCCCATACGATCTTCGCTTTGACCAACTTAACTGGTTCAGTTCGGCATCTTCAGCAGATTCTGGGGATAAGGCCGATTCGGGTCAACCAGCCCATTCCGGCGCCGCAGCCTCTGCTTTCACAAAGGCTGTTTCCCTCGCAACGCCGGAATGGTTAACTCTTTTATCGGCAGATTGCGCCAAAACACTACCTGGAATATTCGCCTCATGCCCCTCAGCAAGCGGCCCCGGGAAAAGCCGCCTGAAGGTTCTCCGCCGAACTCCGCTTCCCCCCGTTTCCCTTCCCGGTACAATAAAAACGTGATGGACCTGGTACAGATCGAGCCCGCGCGCAAATCCCCGGCGCCCAAGCCCGAGTGGCTCAAGGCGCGCGCCCCGGTGGGCGAAAACTACCACGACCTCAAGCGCCTGGCCCGCTCCCTGGCGCTCAACACCGTCTGCGAAAGCGCCCACTGCCCCAACATCGGCGAGTGCTGGCACCACAAAACCGCCACCTTCATGATGCTGGGCAACCTGTGCACGCGCCGCTGCGGCTTCTGCGCCGTCCCCAAGGGACGCCCCTCGCCCATCGATTTCGACGAGCCCCGCCGCGTGGCCGAAGCCATCGCCACCCTGGGTCTGGAATTCGCCGTCATAACCAGCGTCAACCGCGATGACGACCTCGTCGGGGGCGCACGCGCCTTTGCCATGGTCATTGAAGAAGTCCGCCGCCAGGCCCCCGGCTGCCGCGTCGAGGTGCTCATCCCGGACTTCCAGGGCAACCCGGAAGCCGTCCGCACCGTCGTCGAGGCGCGCCCCGCCGTGCTCAATCACAACACCGAGACCGTCCCCCGCCTCTACCGCGCGGTCCGCTCCGGCGCGCGCTACGAGCGTTCTCTTGAGCTGTTGAACTACTCCAAGCAGTTGAACCCCGCAGGGGTCACCAAGTCCGGCGTCATGGTCGGCCTGGGCGAGGAAACCGCAGAACTCCTCCAGGTCTTCCGCGATCTGGCCGCCATCCATTGCGACATCCTCACCATCGGCCAGTACCTGCGCCCCTCGCGCGACCACCTGCCCATGGCCCGCCTCTACACCCCGCACGAGTTTGCCGACCTCAAGACCGAAGCGCTCAAAATGGGCTTCCGCCACGTCGAGTCCGGCCCCCTGGTCCGCTCCAGCTACCACGCCCACGAGCAGGCCGCTTCCACCGGGCTGACCGTGGTTGCGTAACCGATTGCGCCTGCAGTCCCCCATCACACTGCGCTTTTAGTAGAATTACCGTTGGCAATTTGGTTTAGCGAGGACGAACCCCATGGCAGTCTCAATAATGGCCGGTATTCCGGCACTCAAAGAACTCAACAGCGACCTGAGGCGGCGGATGGAGCAGGCCGTGGCCACCTTCCAGGCCAACCTGGCTTCCACGCGCACTGGCCGCGCCAGCGTGCACATGCTCGACCAGGTCAAGGTGGACTACTACGGCACCCACACCCCCATCAGCCAACTGGCGCAGATCTCCACGCCCGAGGCCCAGATGATCGTCGTCGCGCCCTGGGACCCCACCACCCTCAAAGAAATCGAAAAGGCCCTCCGCACCGCGGATCTGGGCTTCAATCCGCAGTCCGACGGCAAGCTGCTCCGCGTCCCCGTCCCTCCCATGACCGAGGAGCGGCGCCGCGACGTCTGCAAGCACCTGAACAAGGTCCTCGAGGAACACCGCACCGCCATCCGCAACGTACGCCGCGACGGCAACGACACCCTCAAGAAACTCGCCAAGGACAAGAAGGTCAGCGAAGACGAGGAAAAGCGCTGCCTCGAAGAAATCCAGAAGATGACCGACGAGGAAATCCGCCGCATGGAAGAGCTTTCGCAGAAGAAGGAAGCGGAAGTCATGCAGGTGTGAACAGGGCGAAGTTCGGATATTTGACTTGGTTAGCGTGTCAAGGGAACAAAGAGGCGTCCCAACCAATCAAGAAAATGCGCGCAGGCCGCCTCGATGTTGGGGAATTGGCCAGCTCGAATAGCTAACCCAAGATATTGGATGTCCGGTGGCTCCTGCCACGCCATGTAAGTGCGAATCACGGACTTGGACAGGTGGCTTTCATGGAAAGCGGCAACTTGGTCGGTCTTCGCCTGCCTCACGACTTTTGCTGTGTAATTCTTTTCATGCTCACCCAACGATTCAAGCAGCAGATCCTCGAACATTCCAAGCGCTTTGTTGTTGGGCATCAGCCACGCGCCGATTCGAGGCAAAGTTCCTAAAGCTTGCCGGTCTGGCCGAGGCTCTACGATAAGACCGGTTTCTGGGAACGCGTCAGGTAAATCGTAGTTGGTGCCAATCCGATCTCTTAGCTGCGCCCACCGTCGGCTAATGGCGTTCTCCGCCGTGGAACCGTCGATGTCTGCGTCGAGCACCATGCCGAGAACCCGCTGCCTAGGGTTGGGTTGGACAAGCCTAGCGCCAAGCTGTTGGAGCACACCCTCGTCGTTTTCGCAATCAAAAATTCCGAACGCCGGCATGGCATTGCTCGTTAGCCGCACGAGCTGAAATATCGCATTACAATCATTGCGCCCCTCGACAAGGAGCAACGATTCCTCGTCAGATTTGCAGGGCTGTGTCACCTGTGTCGCCATGACTAGCGGACTTCCGAGTTCAACTGGAGCGCAGCCTCAACGTTGATGATCGGAAGATCCACCGCATATATGTCCGAGTCCTTCCGCTCCAGCCTGTACAGCGTCGCGTCCTTAAGCCCGAGCTCCTCACTTGCCGAGACGAAGCCCTGAATGCAGTCCCGGCTGTGGGTCGTAGCGAAGGTCTGCACGTCAAATTCCTGTGCCGCCTTCCCCAAGGCAACCCACAAATCCCTTTGAACTCGCCAATGGAGCCCGTTCTCGAACTCGTCGATTAGAAGAACGCCCTTCGAGGCCGTAGCCAATGCCAAACCGATGTGAAACAGACGCCGGAGACCGTCGCCCATCGAGTGAAGTGGGATTCGGCTTTCTCCCTTCACCTTAAGAAGTGGGATTCGGGCGTTCAGGCGCCCTGCGATGTAATCAAGGTCCTCGATTCGCGGATCAAGCATTCGCAACCAACTGAGAACCCGGTCCTGTCCGGGGCCTTGAATCAAGGAGTCCCATAATGAAGCAGCCTTCTCTTCGGGAAAGCCACACGCCGGCACATGGGTCACGACGAGCGCGTCCTCGTTGGGGAACCGCCCCGAGTCGAGAAGGCGATTTCGTATCGGGAAATGACGTCGAGTCACCAAAGCCACCTGTTTATCGCCTCGGTAAACGGGAAGCGCGAACTCCAAGTGGTCAACGGTTACGTGCCCCGGAACCGCGGGGACATACCTGCGCAAGCCAGCCTCGTCAGTGAGAATGTCATGCCATTGGAAGCTGACCCGTAGGGGATTGGGATCACCCGCCTTTTCAATCAGTATGGGCGAAAAATTGATGGCACTTGAGGACTCTTCCCGATGAAATAGGTCAAAAATGGGGTGGCGGAGTGGGGTTCCTTCCTCATTCACCCCATCGACTTGCCAAGGCCGCAATACTTCCTGGCTGCGTAGTGAAGCGGTTTGCAGAACGTCGTATATTGGGCTTCGCCCCGCATACAGGCCGATCGCCTCCAGCAAGCAGCTTTTTCCGGTATTGTTCTCACCTAGAAAAAGGTTCAACCGCCCCAGCCTTGGCAGCGTGAGATCGCGGAAAAGTTTGAAACCGGCAATGTGTAGGGACTCAATCATCAGCAAATGCAGTCTACCGCGTTCCTCGGTGATTCCAACAGGCTTACTTCTTATTCCGTCTACAGAATAGCAACGGTACCTGCTTCGCCCGTACTTGGTTGGCACGGACTTGGACCGGCACGCCTGCGCCGCTGGCTGCTGCTTCAGCCTTCACCAGCGCCATGGCGATGTTGGTCTTGAGGAACGGCGCGGCAGCTCAGGCTGTCGCGCTCTTGTTTTTGCGCCGTTTTCCGATCGAAAGTCCGGTCCCCGATCCCGCTTAGTCGTTCCGGTAGTGAATCAGCGGCTTCTGATCCGCCGGAATCGCGGTGTAATAGCTCTTTCCTGCGAGCTGCTTCGCAAAGTCCGCTTTAGCCGCCTGCACCAGTTCCGGGCGCGTGAATAGATCAATCGCTGTGAGCGCGATCGCCTTCGACGCGATCACCATTCC
>Ga0302156_10002892_pt1 | contig 13702 bp, 10 predicted proteins | sample I_Bog_N3_2_FD_193503 | JGI IMG/M metagenome (GOLD analysis project Ga0302156, IMG submission 193503) | Peat permafrost microbial communities from Stordalen Mire near Abisko, Sweden - I_Bog_N3_2 | ecosystem: Environmental > Terrestrial > Soil > Wetlands > Peat | place: Sweden: Abisko, Stordalen... | reverse complement strand
CCAGGCGCCTCCTACTGACAGCCGGCCGCCTAGCCAGCGAATTGCTGGCCAGGCACACCACCCTGCCGGCGCGCAACCGCCTGGTGATGTTACTGCAACCGGCCCAGGCCAGCCTGATCGGCACCTACCTGCTGCATGGGCAGGCGCTGGCGCACTTGGCGCACCGATCCGACAAACTGGTCTGGCAAAGCGCGCTGGCCTGCCTGCTTGACCCGCCGCGCGCCGGCCTGTCTCTCGCGCGTCTGATCAGCGATACCCTGCTCCTCTGGCAACCACACTATGGCCACCAGGCCGGCGACCTCCTGGAACAGTTGATCAACCGGGCGCGCCGGGCACCACCCGACCCGCGGCAATACCGTTTACTGCAAATCCTGCTGACGCTACAACAGACACAAGGCTCAACCCTGCGACCGTCCCGCCCGGCCGCGCCACCGAGGCCAGCGCGAACAGCCCCCGTCCTCGCCACACGCGTCATCGCCAGTGACCTCTCCCCGGCTCAGCGCTGGCAAGTCCTGCGCTGGCGCCTGCGCGGTGAACGGGCGGCGCCCGGTCTGCCCCCGGACTGGGGCGCCATCCCGCTGGCCAGCTTGTGGCGCCAATGGCCGCCAGCCATCCTGCGCCAATGGCTGCTGCGCCAACCGGACCGGGCGCAACTGTTGCCACAATTGTGGGTGGTCCCCGAGGCGCAACGTTGGCTAGCTCGACTCGTGCCCCCCCGCCTGCGCCCTTTGCCAGCGCTATTACAACAGGCGCTGGACTGGCTGCCACGGGCTGGCTTATGGCAAGGCAGCAGCAGCTGGCTACGCCAAAAACTGGAGCCACTGCTGTGGCAGCGCGCCCTTGACCCACGCGCCATCCAGCTCTCCGCCGCCGAATTCCTGGCGCACTGCCTGTTGCAGTGGAGCCCATTATTGCAGCTCAGCGCCGCCGAACTCGCCGCGCGCGGGCAAGAGACCGCCCCCACCCCAACTTGGCGCGATGCCTGCCTCCGGCTACAAAGCTGGACCGAGGGCAAAGCCGTAATACTGCCGCAGCTACCGGCCAGCCCACCGCCGCGCTACCTCGTGCCGGCGCGACCGAGGCCGGATAGCTGGGGCCACTGGCTGTCGCACCCCGCCAGCCAACAACAGCTACTTCGGCTATTGAGCCAACGCGGGCCGATCACCCTCCATCGGCGCCATGGTGTAGCCGCTTGGCCCGGTAGCAGTGATGACGCGCTAAGCGAGCCGCAGACAGAACCAAGGCTGGCGGCGGCGGTATATCAACTCGCCTGGACCCGGCCGCACACCCTGCGACAGTTGCTGGCGCAGCCCTGGCAGCGTAGATCGCTGCAGCCCAGACTGACCGCGCGACTACGGCGCGCCTTGCCGATCCCGACCTTGCTGGATCTGATCCGACGCAGTCCGGGCGCCGGATCGGCCTGCCTGCCGCTGCTTCAGTCGTGGCTGCGCTGGCAAACGCTGCTGAGGCTACCGCATGAATCCGAACGTGATGCCTGGTTGTGGCGCGCGCTGTGGCAGGCCTGGCTATATCAGGACTGGAGCCAACTGACGCCCGCGGCGCTGCTGGCTGGCTTCTGCCAATTTTACCTGCCACTGAGCGGCCAGTCCGCCCGCGCCTTGGCCCAGCGACTGCATGTCAGCGCCGCAGAACTGGCGCCCGAACTGGCGCCCGAACTGGCGCAGGCGCTGAGCGAACGGTTACCGCGAGATAGAGCGCCATCCCCCCCCCCTCAATCAGCGGGACAACTTAACCCAGTGCCGCCGCGCCCGTCACCCGCCCGTCTGGACGACGCGGCGCGCACTGACACCCGTTCACGACTGCAACTGAGCAACGCTGGACTGGTACTGCTCGCCACCTATCTGCCACGGCTGTTCGAACGCTTGCAATTGACCCGCGACCAGCAGTTCATCGACGACACGGCAAGCCGGCGCGCCGTGCTGTGTCTGCAATACCTGGCCTGTGGTCAAAGCGCCGCCGATGAACCGGCGCTGGCCCTGAACAAACTACTTTGCGGGTGGCCGCTCGACCAGGCAGTGCCCGCCGCCATCGAACTGAACGACGAGGAGCGCGAACAAATGGAGACCCTGTTGCAGGCCCTGTGCCAACACTGGCCGCAAAGTGGCTGCCACAGCAGCGACGGCTTGCGCGGCAGCTGGCTATGGCGTCCAGGGGTACTGGCCGACGCCAACGACCATTGGCGCCTGACCGTGGCGCGCCAGCCCTGGGACATCCTGCTGGCACACTTTCCCCTCAGTTATGCCGTCATCAAATTGCCCTGGATGCGCAAGGCGCTGTATGTCACCTGGCCATCCGCACTTTCCACATGACCCCAAGCCCACCCAACACCCTGTCGCAAAAGGAAACCCAATGAATACTTATGAAGAAAACCTACGCGAGAGCCTGTCCCAGACCCTGGGCAGTCTGGAGGACAGCGCCGCGACGCTGGAGCATGGACAATCGCTGGCACAACAGGCGCTCTATCATGCCAAAGGCAGCGTACTCGTGGCGCAGGACCGGTTAAGCCTTGAACAAACACGCTACACACAACGAAAACGGATGCAGCAGGCAGTACAGCAAAGCGGGTGGCAGGCGCAGACCCTGCTCGATACCCTGAGCCAGGTGAAGCAGGACAGCGACAGCGCCAACGGCAATGTCCTTACCAGCGCCAACAACCTGCAAGCCAGCGCCGACGCGCTGCTGCAACTGGCCTCCAATATTGGCGCGGCGCTGAATGTAGCCAGCGCCGCGGTCTATGACAGCGAGCTGTACCGCCAGGTGGTAGAGCTCAACCATCATGTCAACCAGATCGCCAACCAGTCGCGCTATCTGGCGCTACAGGGCATGGAGGTGGCCGGCCAGTGCGCAGAAAGCATTGCCGGCGCGCTGGCCGAGCAGGGTAGTGACTTACAAGGCCGGCTGATCGATCTGCAGACTCAAACCGCCGATGAGCTAACGCAAAGCGCCAAAGCCAGTCAGGACGCCGAACAGCAGGCCGGCGTGGCGGCAGCCGCCGAATGGACCGCGCGCGCGGTATTGCAGCAGACCACGGAGCGCAGTGCGACCATGCAGCGCGCGCTACGCCTGGCGGTGCGCTACGCAAACGAAGACCTGAGCGTTGAAGTTCTGTCGGCTAAAGAGATACGGCTGGTGTTTGCCGCCCATGACCAGGTATCGGCCCAGCCAGCGGCAAGCGGCGGCGATTACCTGGCCATCGTGCCGCAAAGCCGCGCCGAGCAGTTCAATCTGGACCAGGCCGAGCAACTGTTCGGTCAAAGGGATGCGCGGGTCCCGACCTTCGTGGCGGTGCAGCCGGGCAGCAGCACCCTGCCCTTGCAGCAGGATGTTTACGGCAGCCCGATCCGCCCGGGCATCGCCTATTGCGCTTTTCTTTACTGGCAGCGCGCGGAGGCCGAGAAGCGTCAGCGTGGCGCTTACAGTGACCAACTATCGGTTGCCAGCGCGCCCTTCGTGCCCCGCACCGCGCTGCCACCGGTATGGTATGCCGGTCGCGACGACAATCCGCAGCGTCTGCTGCTGGCCTGGACGGCCGCGGGTCAGGACGCCGCCGACGGCACGCAAGGCGACGTGGCGGCACTGATCGCCGCCAGCGCGCAACTCGAGCCGTCACTGCAATGGCTGCAAAGCGAAGGGGCGCAGCTTGACCCGGCCACCGCCACCCTACTGGATGCCGTACTGCCGCCGTTTGCCGACAACTTGCAACAAGCCTGCGACGCCTTGCAAAACCACGACCCGATCGCCGCCGACGCGGCCAATGCCGTCGCGCAAGGGCTGTGGCAGCAGTTGCAGACCGCGTCGGCAACCCTGAGCGAGGACCAAGAACAACAGACCCTCATCAACACCATGCGCACTCTGCTGGGAGAACTGGCGCTCCAGCTGGCCCAGGCCTGCGCCAGCCGCGCCAACCCCGGCGCGCCGGACACCCCGCAGACCGAACTGCGTTGCATGCTGCTCGATGCCGACCTGGACCCGGCGCAGGCCGCCGGCAACAGCCAAGGCATACTACCGACGTTCTTCAATCTCGAATTGGCGCAGCAAGTGGCGCCGGCCAATTATCTGGCGGCGCAAAGACTGGACGAACCACCGGCGGGAATCCGCCCACCCGTAGGACTGAGCGGCCAGCCCTGCCACTGGTATGCGATCACGATCGACGAGGACGCCTGCGACAACTTCGGCAACCCGCTACTGCCGGACCATGTTTATCTGCCCCTGGTGCTGGCCACTGCCCCGCGTACAGGCGACACAGCCTGGGGTGACAGCCTGAGCGCCCTCGCCACCCGCTGGCCCACCGCCTAAAACCCCGAACGGAGCCCACCATGAACGACATTTTGATCGCCGACATCGCCCAGCTGAAACAAGCTGAAATCAATACATTGAACGCCGCCGTCACCGCGCTGCAGCAAGATCTGGCTAACCGCCAGGCAGGAATGGACGCCCTGCAGACGCGCGCCCAACATTACCAGGACCGTCTGAGCCGCGCCGATACTCAGCGCAGTAGCGCCCTGGCTCAACTCAAGCTGGCGCAGGCCACCAGCACCGCGGCCAACGCGCTGGCCGGCGCCAGCGACAGCGCCAGGCAGCAGGCCGGCTCGCTGGAGCGCACCCTCAATCAGATAGCGGAAAAAAAAGTGGCCCTGCTCGACCAACTGACACTCTTGGCCGATCTGCTGGAAAAAACCAACCAACTGGCCAATAAACAAAAGGCCGGCAATCCGCAAATCCCGGACCCGCTGCTCAGCCTGATCGGCCAGGCCGACAGCGATTGCGCCAACACCATGGCGCTGGCCCTTACGGCCCAGGGCGGCTCTATGCTTGCGGCCAGCAGTATGGCCACCAGCCACGGTAGCCTGACCCTGGCCGGGCGGCAGGTCAGCACGCTGTGCGCGCAACTGCGCCAGGACACCACGCCCGAGCCCGCCGATGACGGCGTACTCGGCCAACTGCAAGCGCTGTACCAGCAGGCGGTCGATCACTACCACGCCACGCTGGCGCTGAGCAGCAACGCCAGCACCCAGCTCGACCACGCTAACGCTTTGCTGGCGACGCGCAAGGCGCGCCTCGCCTCGCTGCAGGCCGGTCTGGCGGCGGCGACGGGAGTGGGGGCCGCCAAAAAGGGAAAGTGAGTTTGCGGGCTAACGCATGCAGAGGCGGTCATGGGGGAATTTGTCCAGCAGAAGCCGGTGCGCGGGAGCGCGCCGGCAACCAGGTCAAAACCACCGGTGGATACGTTGGCGGATCAGCGCACCAGCGTTGGGCGGCGCCGGTTGCCGGATAGGCGTGGGGGTGCCGCGCGGTTGTTTGCCGCGGGGGAAACCGCTGGGGCCGCGTCCATCGGTAGCGCGCGCCAGCCTCCGGGGTACGCGCAGCCGATGACGCAGATGAAACCTCACCAGCCCCTGCAACTGAAGTGGATTGACAATGGTAGCCAATACTTGGTGTGGGACGCCTTTATTGGCCAGGCACGATGGTATTTCAATCAAGCGACCGGCAAGATGTTTTATCGTCAAGCGGAAACGGGGGAAGAAGCTCAGTCCGAGGAAAAAACCCGTGAAGAGTGGATAGCAGCGCGCGGGGGACATGATCCACTGGCGCAGCAAGACGCCAGTATCGTCAAGCCTTTGGATTATCAACAAGCACGCCAGCAGGGGAATTTAGCTAATCGCGACAAAGAAATCGAGATCAGTTTTTCGCCCCACTGGTCCGCCACGGATGATCATGCCCTGGAGGAGATCGGCAACCAATGGATTGCGTTTGGCGGCGATCCATTAAAGCCGAAAGAAGATCACGAATGTAGTGGGAGCGAGTGGAATACGCTCGATGAGGGCGCGGACGTCGCGCATGATATGTATCAACCCCGTTATCGCGATCCGGAAACGGCCCTTGCAGGGCAACAACGGGTGTACCGGGCAAGGTATAAAGGCGAAGTCACGCCCATTGCGGTCATGATGCTGGAAGTTCGGCAGGATTCATCGGTACAGGAAAATCATCCATTTATGTACTTAAGATGGTTGGTGGCGCATCCGACTAAAGGCGGCGGCGCGGCGCCGTTAATGCAAGCCGCGATTGCCGAGGCGGCTCACATGGTATCCCAGGCGCTCAGGGTAGAATCCGCGCGTTCGGCGATTGCTTGGTATGGGAAGCAAGGTCTAACACTATTCAAACAAGCCACGCACAACACAGATAAAAACTGTGGCTGTGGTGAAATGGGCACCACTGGAAAGTTTAAAGACCAAGTCGATTAAAACCAAACAAATACAGTTTGGGGCCCGTGTGCAAGGAGGAGAAAATGGCCGAGTTTGTTTACCAGAAAAAGACGGTGGGGGCGGGATTGCCGGCCGGTCATGCGAAGAGTGGCATGGGGCATCTGGAGGATCGCCGGGCTCGGGTGGTACTGCAGGGAAAATTAATTGAGCCGACAACAATGGATCGTCCATTGACGGGAAGGGTGAGCCACCGCCCCGTTCAACGCAAAACCTTTATCGAAAATCGTGGACAGCCCTGTGCCTATGGATCGGCCACAGACCCGAGCAAAGTTGCGGTTGGCCACACAATGCATGCCTGGCTCGATCCGGCTAACCCACTTCGAGGTCAAAGCGCGAGCGTCAATACCTCTCAAGATGGTCTGATGGCCTGGATCAAGCAGATCTATCCATTGGCGGCGGGGCCGATGTCGGTCAAGGGACACCTGCTCAATGATAATCTCGGCGGCACCGCGTTGGACATCAACCTCTACCCGATTTCGAAGGGCGCCAATGGCAAACACCTCTCTACGGCGGAGAACTTTGTAAAAAATGCCGTGTGGCAAGAGGGCAAAGCGGTCAAATACTCGGTGGAAGTGGCTGGATCGGGAGATTATACCGGCGCGGACGCATCCAACGCGCAGGCCACTTTCAAAACAACAGTATCGGAATGGGATGACGTCAATGATCAGGGGAAAGTGGGTAAAACCATCTACAACGCGGCCATCTTGTCCGATCTGGGCAAACCCAAGGATAGGCAAGCCATTGGCGCGGATGGCACTTCCTTAGGGAATATCTCGGGCTACGGATTGAGCGCGCCGATCAAACCCGCTGAAACGGTAGGAGAACTGAGCACAGAGGAAAAAAATATAAGGGGAGCCCAGCCAGCGGGTCTAGGCATAGAGGCCGTTGGAGCCCATGTTGAATATTCCGATCTAGCAGGCATTATGACGGCTTCCGGCGCCCCCGGAGATGAGGTGGTCTTGGAAAAAGCATGGCATTTATTGAACGACTCCCCATGTGAATTTGTGGAGGAATACATTGATGATGCGAGTAGATCCATAGTCGACGAAATTATGGACCAGAGCCCGGACGTTGACACAGCACAGTCGATGGTGGGAGAGCTGCTTGACACATTCATGGAGGGTTTGCCGCTGATCATGTCCAGTACAATTAGTACAAACGATGATTTAGGCAACAAATGCCATGACGCTTTAATGGATTTCATCCAGGAGCGGTATGAGTTCCACGACGAGGCCATGGACGACTAGAGGGCGGAGGTTTACTCCGCCCCGTTTAGCATGGCGTAACGACGCCGAGTGACAGCTTACTCGGCATTCTTCATCGCCTTGAAATCCAGGTTGCGGACTTTCGTCATATCCGTCAGGCAGCCGCTCAGAACCGCGGGATAGATCGAGCCGCCCTGATACTGGCTGGCGATAAAGTGGCAATTGAGGTCTCGGTATTGAACCCAGGCGCGTTGCACCTTATTAAGCGCGGTCTGTTGATCATGATTCAGGTGTGCCATCAGCGCCTTGTAGTTCTGGTTCAGCAGAGCGTCTTCTTGCTGGTAGGCCTGTAGCGCGCATTGGTCAATGGCGCTCTGCGTGGCGGCATGTTGACAGTCTTCGGCCAAGGCCAGGGTGGTGTGGGCGGCGAGCAGTACGCCGAGCATGGCAGTCGTCAGCAAACGCATGGGGCAGCCTTTCTTGGGCAAGAGTGTGGTCAGTTTGCCAGACAGTGCGCCCTACCCCCAACTTCTTTTGTGGTGGACGGGGCCAGACGTTGCGGCAGCGCAATTATTCTGTGACACTCAAACATATAACAAATCAATGCAAATGACATAGACAATTCGCTAACCAGCTGGCCAGCCGGCCATGCCGACGATAGAAGGCACAGGAGACGCAGATGTCGATAAGCGTATTACGCGCGGTATATGCCTCGAACCAAAAGGGCCTGGATGTCACCGCCCTCTGTCAGGATATGGTCAACAGCGGGCAGACCGTGCTGGCGATCGACAATCACGGCTTTACCGACCCCGATCCGGGCCAGGCCAAGCGCTTCATGATCAGCTTCCTCAGCCCCGGCCTGAACGGCGGCCAGCCGATCTGTCTGGCTTGCCCGGAAAACACGCAACTCAATCTGGCGCTGGCGCCTGAACCGGCGCTGAAGAGCGCGAAGCAACCCCCGCTCGCCGCGGCCGATGGCGCGCTGTGGCGCATCGCGCACGCGACTTACGGCACCAGCGAGTTCGGTCTGGATGTCACCGCGCTGTGCCAGGCACTCGCCAACCATAGCGACAACCCGCTAACCCTGACGCCGAGCAACAGCGCCTTTGGCCGCGATCCGGCGCCAGGCCACCAGAAAACCTTCGTCATTCAATACGTCACCGGCGGCCAGACTTTGCAATGTGGCGCTCTGGAGACCGAAACGCTCACACTGCACGGACTGCCTCCAGTGGAGGCTCCGGCCCCTGCTCCAGCCCCCCCCACGCCAGCCAGCGCCATAACGCCGTTTAGCAACGGCAAGTCGTTCCAGTTGTCTTGGTCGGATGGAAAAGATCAGGGAATACTGCAGGCGCCACTGGCGGGCAGCCAGTTGCTGGTCTGCAAGCAAGCGTCAGGACCTAACACTGCCAACCATTACTGGCGACAGAAGCATGACGGCGGACGCATTTATCTGCTGGACGCACAGGGCGCGCCGACCCGCTATTGCCTGGATGTCACTTTGGCCGGCCCGCACCAACAGGACGGCGCGTTCCCGAGCGCCAATGGCTGCCTGGTGCACTTGAGCGAAGATACGCCGCAGCGCCAGACACAACTATGGCGCATCAGCGCGCTGGCCAATAACGCAGGCTACTGCCTGCAAAATATCGGTCTGTCACTGGCGCTGACCGCCGGGCCGGGCGCCGGGCCATATGTGATGGATTCCGGCGGCTCGACAGCGCCGGGCAGCGTGTGCAAAGTCTGGCAGCACGATCCGGCCAACCCGAATCAGAAATGGCAGCTGCAGGAACCTGAAGCATGACATCGTTCGACACCCATTTTGCCGCGTTGCAGCTGGAGTTGGACTGGTTGGAGCAGGTGATTGGCGGCCAGCTGGATCAGTATCTGTCGCCCGAGCCGCAAGAATGCGACGTATCGTCCTGGCCAGCGCCAGCCCTGCCCGCCGCCTCGGCGCTGGCCGGACTGGTGCGGGACTGGCGGTTGCAGCCGGCGGAGCGGCTGGCGCTGGTTCTGGCGCTGGCGCCACTGTTGCGCCCACAGGCGCTAGATATGCTGCTACTGGAAAGCAGCCAGACCGGCCGGGTGCTGACTGAGTTCGGCGGGGTGCAAGAGGCGCGCCAGCGCGGTTTCCTGCCCAGCGGCCAGACGCTGGCCTTTCTGCTCAGCGCCAACCGGCCGCGCGCCTGGCGGGACTATCTACGCATTACCGCGCCCGAGCACCGGTTAATGCGCGAGCAGGTGCTGCGCTTGGACCAGGACAGCGAACGCGGCGCACGGATTGCAGGCGCCTTGCGACTGTCGGAGCAATGGCTTCATGTCCTGCTCAGCGGTGAAACGGCGCGACCGGAGCGTGAGATCGACTTTCCGGCGCGGCCGATCACTTGCGCGCAGGATTGGTCGGACCTGGTATTGGAACCGGGGGTATTGGCGCAGCTACTTGAGATTCGCCACTGGCTGGAATTTGGCCCACAGGTACTGGGTAACTACGGTCTGGCCGACAAGATCAAGCCGGGTTACCGCGCGCTGTTCTACGGTCCACCAGGCACGGGTAAGACGCTATCGGCCTGTCTACTGGGCAAAAGCATGGGCCGTGAGGTGTACCGGGTGGATACCTCAATGGTGGTGTCGAAATACATCGGCGAGACGGAAAAAAACCTCGGCCGAGTTTTCGATGTGGCGCAGTACCGTGACTGGATTTTGTTTTTCGATGAGGCCGATGCGCTATTCGGCAAACGCACCGCGGCGGTCAGCTCCAATGACCGTCACGCCAACCAGCAAACGGCTTATCTGTTGCAACGCATTGAAGACTTCCCCGGTGTGGTGCTGCTGGCGACCAATCTGCGCGCCAATATGGACGAAGCCTTTACCCGACGCTTTCAGGCCATGATTCAGTTCGCCATGCCCGGGCCGGAAGAACGGCGGCGACTCTGGCAGGCGGCTTTTGCCGGGAGCCTGACACTGGCGACTGAGATTGACCTAGCCGATCTGGCCGAGCGTTTTGAACTGGCGGGCGGCGCCATCATCAACGTGCTGCGCGCCACTGCGCTCTGCGCGGCGGCGCGCGGAACGCGCACGGTGACGCGCGATAGCCTGCTTCAGGCGCTGCGGCGCGAGCTGGCCAAGGACAACCGCAGTGTGCAGCTATAACGGGAGACACCATGAGTGAATATGTCGCAAGCAGCAAAACACGGCGAGCTGTCGAGACCAAGAGAGACAGCACACTGGCGCGATTGGCGGATCAGCGCGCTCACGCCCTGCCGCTGCAGTTGCGCGACCAGCGCACCTCGGGTGGGCTGCCACAGCCTTTGGCGCAAGGGATCGAGTCTTTATCCGGAATAAGCATGTCCCATGTGCGCGTGCACTATAACTCGGCAAAGCCGGCGCAGATGCAGGCGCACGCCTATGCCCAAGGCAGCGATATCCATTTAGCCAGCGGCCAGGAACAACACTTGCCGCACGAAGCCTGGCATGTGGTGCAACAGGCGCAGGGCCGGGTCAAGCCGACCCTACAGATGAATGGTGTCAGCATCAACGACAATACCGGACTGGAGAGCGAAGCGGATTCCATGGGACACGCCGCCTTGCGCGCCGGGGGCTCATGAGCAGGTCTAGCAGCCGATCGGGGTGAGGTCCGACAGGCTGCTAGTTCTTCGACAGCCGTTCCAGATCGGCCTTCATACCCTGCATCAGCCGCGTCAGACTGTCATTAGTACGGCGGGTTTCTTCGGCGCTTTGCTGCGCCTCGGTCGCCAGTTGGGTCAGCATCTGATTCTGTTGCTCCAGTTTGTCTTGCAGTTGCTTGGCCGCATCCTGCTGCTTGGCCAATTGTTCGTTCATCCCTTTGACACTATCTTGTAGCTGGCTGGTGGCTTGTTGTTGCTGGCTCAACCCATCCTGTACCGCCTTGACGTCTTCCTGCGCCGGCTTACTGTCGGCGGGGGTCGCCGTAGCTGGCGCCGTCAGCTCCGAGGTAGTCGACACTTGAGCTGCCGCCAGCTCGGCGGGGGCGGTCACGGGTGTCACAGTCGCTGCTGCGGGTACGACGGCCAAGGCTGGCTCAGCCAAGGTCCGTGCGCTCTCGGCGGCGGTCAAGGCCGCGGGCAACGCCGCATGGTCCGACGCACCGGCTTGCATGGTCTTGCCCACCATTGCGGCCAGCACATCAGCGCCGGGCACTCCGCTACTACGCAGCAATGAGCCTGCGCTGGAAAGCATGGCGGCCTTGCCGCTGCCGGTCACCTGCGACAGCAGAGAGGCTTCGGCGGCGGGGAGCCCGCTCATACGGCGCACGCCGATAAGGCGAGCCAGGACCAGCAGCATCCCGCCAGCCAACAACAGCACCGCTCCCCACAGCGAGAAAAACTGGTCAATCGGCCGGTCGCCCATCAGCGTGCCCAGTGCAACCGGGATCTCGGCCTGGTGCGTGGCCGATGGTTCGCACTGGTTATCGGGGGTATCGCCCTCACCCGTGGCTGAGTGAGCATTGGGGTCGCAGGCAAAGCCGTGATAGGGCGTAACCGCCACCGGTGCCGGCTCGCCGACGGAGGCGGAGGCCGTGGACAACGCGGGCGCCGTCACCGCAGCGGGAGCGGGGGTCGAAGCGGTTGTCGACGCAACGGTGGGCGTGGCAACCGACGGGTCATCCAGTAAGGCCTGATATACCGCGACAAACAGCAGTCCGGCGGAGATCAGGGTGGTCAGCACATACAGCAGGTCGCATTGGCGGTGCCAGCGCAGCCTCGGTTGCGGCCAGGCCGGTAGCCGACTCAACAACAGCGGCGGCAAAACGGCGGCCACCTGCATGAAAGGCAGCGCCAGGCCATTAGCCAACTGCTGTTTGGTCTGTATAGTGGCCAACCCCAGCATCAGGCAGCCCCAGATCGACAGGCCGATCGGCCACACCAACATCAGGGGCAACCAATCCGGGCACAAGCGCTGCTCGCGGTTATAAAAGAACCCGAGCGGCTTGCCACTGCTCAGCACCCCGGCGGCTAAAAACATCAACATAAAGCCCAGCACGCCGGCCATCCAGGTGTAATGAATCGGCACCTGGCGCAACCAATGCACCATGGAGACCAGCCAGGCATACAGCGCCACGGCGTTGATCGCCAGGATACGCATCAGCCAGGCCGCCATCGGCGAGCGGGTGGCCGTCGCGCTGACGGGATTGCTTGCATCGGATGTGGTCATCGCGGCTCCGTTCCGATCTGTTTGACGATAGCGTCATTGATACGCGCCAGCCCTTCACTGCCATCGACACAGCGGAAACGAATTTCGATCTCGGCGCGGGCCTCCATGCCCGCGCCGCCGGGCTCGAGACTGACCCGCAGATCCGGCGCGCCACCCTCACCCGCTATTTCCCGCAGGTTGACCTTCATGCGCAGCACCAGTTGATCGAGCGCGACATCCTGTTGGCGCATCAACGAAAACAAGGGAATGTCACGTTGAATCGGCGTACCGTTCGGCCCGGGCAGCGGTAGCCGCACCACGCGCGCCACCATCTGACCGGTTTGCGGGTCGAGCGGAAAATAGTGCGCCAGCATGGCGCTCATGGCGCTTTCGGCATGCGCGCGCACCTGGTTGGCGACGCTGTCGTAGACCGACTGCAGTAAAGCATCGAGGGTCAGGGTTTCATCGCCGGCCGCGCCTGCGCCATCGTGATCCGGATCGGACATGCCGCACTCCTTAACAGGTATTAGAATCGGCTCGCCCCACCACCTTGACGTTGGGGAACGCATTGACACGGTTCAGCCATCCGGGCAGAAACCTGCGTAGCGCCGGATGGTCCTGGGCCAGCGTGCGGTAATAGGAGATGCGCCCGGTCTTGTAGTCCATATAAATCTCGGCCGAGTCGTGATAATTCAGCGACTCCATGATCTTGCGCGTCAGATTGCTATGGGGGGGGTGATTGCCGCCCAGGGTATTGAGCACCTTGATAAACAGTTCGATCGCTTGATAACCGGCATTGACATTAAAATCGCAGATGATGTTGGCCAGCAGTTGAAACTGGATTTCATCGCCGAAAATCGGATCCCAGTATTCGATCTTGTAGATCTTGCCCGCCTGCTCATCGGTGAGCTTGCGCAGATTGTCTATCGTCGGGTTAAGGTGCAACAGCCGCGGCGCATACTCCTTGAAGGTCCCGAAGGTAATGCCCTTGTTGGTGGCCCCGCCGGGATCGTACGGGTTGTCCACCCAGCCACCTTCGAAACGCAG
>Ga0302156_10002890_pt1 | contig 13705 bp, 11 predicted proteins | sample I_Bog_N3_2_FD_193503 | JGI IMG/M metagenome (GOLD analysis project Ga0302156, IMG submission 193503) | Peat permafrost microbial communities from Stordalen Mire near Abisko, Sweden - I_Bog_N3_2 | ecosystem: Environmental > Terrestrial > Soil > Wetlands > Peat | place: Sweden: Abisko, Stordalen... | reverse complement strand
CAGCAGACGGTGCAGTCCCGCCACGCCAACGTCGTAGAGCCGCGTCACCTTCGCGCCAAACGTCTCGGCCGTCACAGCCGCCTCCTCCGCAATCGGCAGATCGCTGGTGCCCGCGCAGATCACCGCGACGTGTCCCTTCGCCTCACTCGCGCCAGCCTCACTCGCGCCAGCCTCACTCGCGCCAGCCGACTGCCGCAGCGCCACCGTGCGCGCTACCTTGTTGTAAACCGCCGCCGGATGCGCCGCCAGCACAGCCTGCGCCGTGGCCGGCTCCACGCGCGTCGCCAGCACGTCCACGCCGTCGGCCGCCAGGCTGCTGAAGATCGCCACCGTCTGCTCCGCCGTCTTGCCCGCCGCGAAGACCACCTCCGGCAGACCGATGCGAAGGCTGCGGTGATGGTCCACGCGCGCATGTCCCAGGTCCTCGAACGGCAGTGTCGCCAGCCGCTCGGCCGCTGCCTCCGGCGTCAACGTGCCGCGTTCCACCGCGGCCAGAAGTTCCAGCAGAGCGGAGCTTGTCATATCGTTTTTGTCCCGCTTTCGTTCGCCGTCTCCGGTCGCAGGTACGCGGCGATGGCGGCCTGCTGCACCTGCTTGATGGCGACGTGATGTTTGGCCGCCGCCGCGCGGCAGTCCTCATACTCCGGAGCAGCGTTCATCGTCTCGCCGCCCAGCGTGCCCACCTTGATGCGAATCTCCCCGTACTTTGTCGCAACGGGAATATGTCTTCGCTCCAGGCAAGACCGCTTCTCCTGCCGGATGCGCACTCCCAGCGTGCTCGTCTCGGTCAGGATCAGCCGCTCCAGCGCCGCGCTCTGGGCCGGATTGCACAGCACCGTCAGCAGCGTGCCCGGCCGTCCCTTCTTCATGATCACCGGCGTCAGCATCGCGTCCAGCGCGCCCTGGGCCAGCGCAGTCTCCGCAACATACGCCAGAACCTGCGGCGTGAGGTCGTCCAGCGCCGTCTCCATCACGGTCACCGTCTCGCAGTTCGCTGCGTGCGATTGCCCGGCGACTGCGTCAGTCTCGCTCGTCTCGCCGACGCTGATCCGCAGCACATTGGGAAAGTCCTTCGAGTTCCGCGTGCCCGCCCCATATCCGATCCGCTCCACTCTCATCGCCGGCTGCGGGCCAAATTCCGGGTTGATCGCGCGCAGCAGCGCTGCTCCCGTCGGCGTCACCAGCTCCTGCTGGACGTGCGCCGAATAAGTTGGCAGCCCGCGCAGCAGATCGGCGGTCGCCGGCGCCGGCACCGGGAACGTCCCATGCGCGCAAACCACCGTACCGCCTCCGACGTTGATCGCCGACGAGTGCCACGCTGCGACGTTCAAAGAATGAATCCCCGCGCTGGCCGCCACAATGTCCACGATCGCATCCACCGCGCCCACCTCGTGGAAGTGGATCTCCTCCACCGGAACATTGTGGATCTTGGCCTCCGCGTGGCCCAGCAGCTCGAAGGCGCGGATCGCCGTCTGCTTCACCGGCCCGTCCAGCGCCGCCGCCTGAATTAAGCCGCGGATCGCCGTCAACGAACGCCCGTGCGTGTGGGAATGTTCGTGGTCGTGAGAATGTTCGTGGTCGTGCGAATGCGAATGCTCGTCGTGAGTATGTGAAGAATCGTCGTGCGAATGCGCCTCGTGTGAATGCGCGCGCGCCTGCTCCGGCTCCGCGTGGGCCTCCGCCAGATGGCCGTCCACCAGCACATGGACCTTGCTGCACGCAATCCCGCTGCGGTCCACGCGCTCGATCCGCAGGCTTGCCCCCAGGCCCAGCGCGGCGGTCGCGTCGAGCAGCACCTCGGACGGAACTCCGGCATCCACCAGCGCCCCCAGCAGCATATCGCCCGCGATTCCGGCAAAGCAGTCGATGTAAGCAACGCGCATAAAATCTCTCTCTTGGAACTCTATCGTGTCCCTGTGGTTTGTGTCCGTCGCCCCTACCGCGCCGGCCCAATCGCCGAAACCGGAAGCACGTCGTTCATCGACCCCGTCCGGTAGCCCTCGGTGTCCAGCGTGACATACACAAATCCCAGCGGTCGCAGCGCCGCGGTAATCCGGTCGAGCATTGGCAGAGTCAGCGCCCTCGGCAGGTCCTCGCGCGCAATCTCCACCCGCGCCAGCTCGCCGTGGTGGCGCACCCGCACATGCAGAAAGCCCAGCGCGTGCATCGCATCCTCGGCGCGCTCCACCTGGCCCAGGTTCTCCGCCGTCACTGTGCGCCCATACTCGATGCGCGACGACAGGCATGCGCTGGCCGGCTTATCGGCCACCTTCAGCCCGGCCTCGCGCGCCAGAGTGCGAATCTCCTGCTTGCCCAGCTTCGCCTCGGCCAGCGGAGCCAGCGCGTTGTGCATCGCGGCAGCGCGTTGCCCGGGCCGCAGATCGCCGTCGTCGTCCAGGTTCCTGCCGTACGCAATCTGCGCGAACCCCAATTTCACCCGCGCCGCCTCCATCTGGGTGAACAGCTCGTCCTTGCAGTGGAAGCAGCGGTCGCCATCGTTGCGCGCGTACTCCGGGTCGTCCAGCTCGCGCGTCTGCAGAATGTGTACCGGGATCCCGTGCTCGGAGGCAAAGTCGAGCGCCGCGGCAAGCTCTCCGCGCGGCAGCGATGGCGAATCGGCAATCACCGCCAGCATCCGCTCGCCCAGCGCGCGGTGCGCCTCATAAGCCAGAAAAGCCGAGTCCGTGCCGCCGGAGTACGCCACCATCAGCGAATCCAGCGCCCCCAGAGCCCCGCGCAACTCATCGAGTTTTTCCCGTAGTTCCATCGCGTCCAACCAGAATAGCAACTATACCCCACGCGGTGTGTGCTATATGTCACAACGAGATTCTGAACCTTCTATACTGAATTCTCGGGGGCCACTTGCCGGCAGCAGCTCACAACAACTCCATACGCCTCATCGCAATCGACATGGACGGCACTCTGCTCGGCGACGACGGACGCGTCAGCCCGCGCAACCTCAGTGCCCTCCACGCCGCCCACTCCCACGGAGTTCAGCTCGTCATCGCCACCGGACGCCGCCACAGCTTCGCCATGCGCGTTCTGCGCCCGCTCGGCCTCGACCACAACTCCATCCTCATCAGCTCCAACGGCACGGTCACCCGTACACTCGGGGCAGAAAAAATCCCCTCCCAACTCCTCACCCGCACCCACCTTCCCTACGCCACGGCCCTCTGGCTCTGCGCTCATGTAATAGACTTCCGCAACGCCCTCGTCCTCACCTTCGACCGCACCGGCCCCGACGGGGAAGACTCCCGCGGCGCACTGGTCGTCGAGCGGCTCGACCAGCTCACCGCCAGCATCGGGCGCTGGATGGCCGCCAACGAGCCCTACCTCAGCCAGGTCACTCCGATTGAAGACGCCCTCGCCGATCCCTCCGACCCGCCCATCCAGGCCATGCTCTGCGGCACCCTCGAGCGCATGGCCCGCGCCGAGGCCCGCCTGCTGGAGTACCCCGGAGTCACCGCCTCCACCCATGCATCCGAATGCTCGGGTGCCCCATCCATCGCGGTCTCATCGCGATGGGTGGGAAGCAATATGTCCGAACCACAACACCAACTCAGCCTGCACCGCACCGAGTATCCCGCGCGCGACCTCTCCATCATTGACATCCTCCCCGCCAACTGCTCCAAGGGCGCCGCTCTACTCTCGCTCGCCCGCGCGCGCGACATCGACCCCGCGCAAATCCTCGCCATCGGCGACAACTGGAACGACGTCACGATGTTCGAGGCCGCGGGCCGCGCCGTCCTCATGGAAAACGCGCCGGAGGACCTCAAAGCCCTCGCCCGCGCGCGCAACTGGTGCATCGCCCGCTCCAACCGAGACGACGGCGTCGCCCACGCCATCGAATCCGCCCTCACCTGTCAGAGCATCTCTGTATAGCTGTGCTGATCCATCAGAGTTGTCATCCTGAGCGAAGTGACTCACGGTTTCATCGCGAGTCACGCAGTCGAAGGACCCCGAAGCCGCCTGTCGTGCCACGAACCTCGGTCCATTTCCAGCAAGAAATTGCCTAAACTGCATGTCGCAGATGTCGATACAGTTCAACCCAGCGTTGCAATCGCCTTCGGCAGCTTCTCATAGATCCCGCCGAACCCGCCATTCGACAGGATCGCCACCACATCGCCCTTTCGCAGCTCCGGCACAATCGCCGCAACGATAGCGTCCGCATCGGCATAGACCGCAGACTCCAGCCCGCGCGCATGCAACGCCGCCACCACATTTTCGGGATGCAGCCGTTCGCCCGCCGGAATTGCCTCCGACTTGAAAATCTCCGCCAACAAGCTGCGGTCGGCCAGCGCAAGGCTCTCCACCAACTCGTGCTCAAAAACATTGCGCCGCAGCGTATTCGACCGCGGCTCCAGCACAGCCCACAACCGCCGCCCCGGATAAGCCGTGCGCAGCGCCCGCAGCGTCTCGCGGATCGCCGTCGGATGGTGCGCGAAGTCCTCGATGATCGTCACCCCGCTCACCTCGGCGCGCACCTCCAGCCGTCGCTTCACCGAGCGGAAGGTCGCCAGCGCCTCCACAATCGCCGCCACAGGAACGCCCTGTCCAGCAGCCAGAGCTGCCGCAGCCGTCGCATTCAGCGCATTGTGCTCGCCCGCCATCGGCAGCCGCAGCTCGGCAAAAACTGTGCCGCCGCGCAGCAGCGTCCAGCGCGACTCCGTGCCCTCATGCCGCAGATCCGTCAGCCGCCAATGCGACTCCGCGCGAAATCCGTACCGCTCCACCGTGCAGAACGCTCGCGCCACGCACTCGCTCACATTCTCGCTGCCGTCGTACGCCACCAGCCGCCCGCGCCGTGGAATCAAATTCACCAGCCGCCTGAACGCTGTCTTCACCGCCGCCAGGTCCACATAGATGTCCGCGTGGTCGAACTCCACATGGGTCAGGATCGCCGCGTCGGGAAAGTAGTGCAGAAACTTCGGCCCCTTGTCGAAGAACGCCGTATCGTACTCATCGCCTTCGAGCAGGAACGGCTGCCTCACCCCGTCGATCTCCGGTCGCACCATGAAGCTCGTGCCAAAGTTCTCCGCCACGCCGCCGATCAAAAATGACGGCGCCAGCTCCGGGCGCGTCCTTGAGACGACCTCATAGATCCACGCCAACATGCTGGTCGTTGTCGTCTTGCCGTGCGTGCCAGCCACCACCAGCGACTCGCGCCCCGCCAGAAACTCGTCGTGCAGCACCGCCGCCATTGACGTAAACGGAATCCGCGTGTCCAGCACAAACTCCAGTTCCACGTTCCCGCGCGAGATGGCGTTGCCCACAATCACCAGATCCGGTCGCGGATCGAGGTTCGCCTCGGCATAAGGCTGCATCAACGGAATCCCCAGCCCAGCCAGCACATCGCTCATCGGCGGATAGGCCGCCGCGTCCGAGCCGGTAATCCTGTGCCCCCGCGCCTGTAGCATCCCCGCCAGCGACGCCATCGCCGTCCCGCAGATCCCAATCAGATGTATGTGCTTTGAACCCTGATTTATCTTTGTCATCGTCTCTTACAAGACTAGACCGCAACCGCAGATTCCAGAAAGTCCATCCGCGGGTTCCCCTCTACGCTCAACTCCAGCCGCACGCGCACGCCCAGCGGCACCGTAACATTCGGTGGTTCCACATGCCCCGAGCGCAGCCCAATCGCCACCGGCCCCGCAAAATCCGCGAGCGCATGAAGGATTGCGGCCTCCAGCCAAATCTCTTCCTCCGCCGCGACGCACTGCCGCATATCGCCGAAGACGATGCCTGTCACATGCTCCAGCATTCCCGCGTAGCGCAGATGCAGCAGCATCCGGTCCCACTGATAGGGCTTTGTCCCAATGTCCTCGAGAAACAGAATTCGCGGCTCCTCCGCATTCGCCGCCAACGCGGCATAAGGCGTGCCCAGGGCCTCCGCGTAAATCGAAAGACATCCACCCGCAAGCGTCCCCTCAGCCAAGCCGGCACGTAGCACACGCAGTCCATCCTCCCCGCCCAGCGACCACTGAGCATCGCCGCGCGTCGCGTGGCCCCAGCTCGACGCGTCCACTCCCTCCGTCCGCGCAAAGTCCGAAGCCACCATCGGCCCATAGAACGTCACCAGCCCCGCCTCGCGCGCCAGCCACACATGCAGCGAGGTGTGGTCGCTGTATCCCACAAAGACCTTCGGGTTGGCGCGAATCAGCTCCGCATCCAGATGCGGCAGCAGCTCCGCCGATCCCCACCCTCCGCGTGTACACACAATCCCATCGATCGCCGCGTCCGCGAACGCCGTGTGCAGATCCGCAACCCTCTGCTCCACCGTCCCCGCATAATAGAGCGGCCCAGGCTTCAGTGCGTTCGGCATCAGTACCGTCTTATAGCCAAGTCCTTCGAGCGCCTGCATTCCAGCCTGCACCTCATCCCGCCTGGGCGTACTCGCAGGCGACACCACAGCCAGCGTAGCCCCAGCCCGCAGTGCCGCCGGCTTTATCAGCGCACTCAAAGTCCCGCCTCCGCAACCGACGCATCCACCTGAAAGGCCTCGCCCTGGCAGACAATCTCCGCCGGCCCGGTCAGCCGCATCGCCGCGTCGTTCGCGGGCCAAACCGTCTTCTGCTCTCCGCCCTCAGCCAGTGCGGTCAACTCACGTGCCGTCCCTCGCAACGCCATCGCCGCCGCGGAAGACGCGCACGTCCCCGTTCCCGAAGACATCGTCGGCCCGCAGCCGCGCTCGTAGATGCGAAACGCAATCTCCCCAGCCGAAAGCACACGCACAAACTCCACGTTCGTCCCCTGCACAAACAGCGGACTCGCGCTGATCTTCGCCCCCAACGCCTGCCACGTCATCCCGTGCGCGCCAAAGTCCTCCCGCTCCACAAACAGAACGAAGTGAGGATTCCCCACGTTCACCACGGCCCCTGCCACCGCGCCCACTCCGGGAATCTCAATCGTCCGCGCCTGCACCTGCGGCACGCCCATCCCGGTCTCAATCCGGTACACGGGATCATTCGTCTCGATCACGCGACAGCTCCGCACTCCGCCCAGCGTACCGATCGCAACCTCGCGCAGCCCTTCGCTATGCGCCAGCCACGCAGCCACGCAGCGCGTCCCATTGCCCGATAGCTCCGCCTCGCTCCCATCCGCGTTGAAGAGTCGCAGAAAAAATTCGCCGCCAGCCCGCCGGGCAGGATCGCGATCCAGAAACTCGATCCCATCCGCGCCAATGCTGCTGTTCCGTGAGCATAGCCTCCGCGCCAGCGCCGCATGAGCGCCCGCCGCAACCGCCTCCTCCAGAATCAGGAAGTCGTTGCCGCACGCATGTGCCTTCACAAACGGGATTGTTGCCTGCCCACTCTGTTTGATCTCAGTCCTCCTCGTCGTCGCTGAACGCAACCACCTTGTCCGCCGCGTCGCCCGCCGCCAGCTCGGCCAGCAGTTGTTTATGTTTCACCTTGCTCGCCGAGATGGTAAACGACACCCGCTCCAGCTCGCCCAGCCTGTCCCTCTTCGTAACATTCAGCCGCAGGTGCTCGCGGTCCAGCACCGCCAGGATCGCCGCGAACATCTGCTTCTCGTCGCTCCCTCGAACCTCGTATAGCATCGGATAGCGCTTCCATCCCGATCGCGTCTCCAGCAGTCCAACAAGCCGCAGCGCAACCAGCACAATCGACGTAGCGATCGCCGCCTCCACATACAACCCCGCCCCGCACGCCATCCCGATCGACGCCACCACAAACACCGTCGCCGCGCTGGTCAGCCCCAGCACCCGGTTCCTCGTATGCAGAATCAGTCCCGCGCCCAGGAACCCGATCCCCTGCACAATGTTCGACGCCACCCGGCTCTTGTCCGTGATCCCCGGCCCTGCCAGCACGCCCGAAAGCACTGTAAACAGTGCGCATCCCATGCACAGCAGCATGTTGGTGCGCAGCCCCGAAGCCTTGTGCCGCCACTCGCGTTCCACCCCGATCAGGCCGCCCATCGTGCACGCCATCAGCAGCCGCGTGGTGGCCCCTTGTGAGAACGCCATCTGTTCAATCGTGCTGAAGTGAATCGGTAATGTAGCGATCATGAGCATTTTTTGACTTCGCTGCGATAGTAGCACCACAGCCGCGAAGGATATTACCTCCCGGTTGTCCCGCCCAGGGCTGCCCCGTCCCGCACAGGATCGTCAGCTCCTGCAAGCCCTCGGGATGCTCCTCCACGGCCTTCGCAACCGCGTCTCCCTCCAGCGCAACCACATACGCGGCGTGCTCCGCCGGAGCCTGCAACGCCGCGTGCCAACTGTCGTAGTCGCTCTCGTTGATCGTCTGCCGCAGAGGAATCCCCGCGTCTTCAAGCGCCCCAATGTGGTCCGACTCCTGCATCAGGATCGCTGCGCCCGGCGGAAGGTCCTCCAGCACCAGCGCCAGGTTCTGCTCAAACGGCACCCGCGTCGTCGAGTTCACCAGCGCCTCCTTCAGCACCAGCGGCGTATCGTACCGCGCCAGCAGGTTGCTCGGATGATGCTCGATCAACCCTGCGCATTTCTGCACCAAAGCCGTCCCATAGACCATTGCCAGCGGATTGACCACCGCCAGCGCCAGCGCCGCCAGATAAAGCGGCCGCGCTGAAATACCCGCACCGGTATTGGCCGCGGCCTCATCTCCCGATCGAACGCGGGTCTTCGCAAACCGTCGCTCCCACGCCGCCATGGCCACCGGCGCAAACAGCGCCAGCGCCGGAAGCATCTCCATCCCGTACCGCGCGTTGTAGTACGAGTGCGGATAGAGCTCGGGAATAAAGATCGGCACCGACCCATACGCCACCGAATAAACATAGAAAGCCGGTGGGACCCACAGCAGCAGCGACGCGCGCGCGGTCCCTCGCCGCAGCGCAATCCAAAGCCCCGCCACCGCCGCCGCCATTACTGCAAAGCCAGTCTCCCACGCCGACGCCACCACCTGCGCCGTGCGTGTATAAAACAGCAACGCCCACCCCGCGTTGTGCCATCCGCGATAGTGCTTCGATCCCGGCGGCGAAGTCCGCTTCTCAATCGCCGGTGCCGAGTAGGGCCCGCGCATAAAGTCCAGCGGATCGTGGTAGAAGTGCTGGTTGTACCACAGCCACAGAACCGGCCCCGCCACCGCAAGCAGCGTAAACACCGCAAACGACGGGGCCACACGCCTCCACATCGCACCCGCGTGCCACAACTGCCACGTCACCACGCACCACACCGCCGCGCCCAGCACCCATCCGTCGTAGCGCGTAAACACCGCCGCAAAGATCAGCAGCCCAAGCCAGATCATTCGCCGTGCCACGCGCGATTGCTGCTCCGCGCGGATTGCATCCACGCACTCCACCGTCATCAGCACCATCCAGATCAGCAGCGCCAGAAACAGCGGCTCGGTCATCGCCGTTGTCGAAAGATACAGCAGGTTCGGATTCAGCCCGTAGAACGCCGTCGCCACCAGCGCCCAGCGCGGTGCCAGCATCCGCCGGCACAGCCGGAAGAACCCCGCCACACCCAGCACATAACAGATCAGCGAGGGCCACGCCCCAGCCAGCCCGCTACGCCACCACTCCATCTTCTGCACAAACGGCAGCATTAGCAGGTGCGGCAGCGGCAGCCACACCCCGCCCAGTTGCACCAGACCTGGATTGCGTGTGTCCAGAATCCGCCGCGCAATCCCCAGATGCGCCACCGCATCGCCATACAACAATGCGTACCCGCGCGTGAAGCACACAATCAGCGCCAAGAAGCCCAGCAATACAGCGCCCATCGTAATGGCGTAGATCTCTTCTCCCGTCGCCGGCTGCACCGCGTCCGAATAGAAATCCGTGGCAACCGCCTTGCCTGCGCCAGCCCTCCCAAACCGCAAGGCCAGCGGTCCGCGCGGTGCCGTCATCGTGCGTCCCGAGGGTGCCCGTCCCGATTTAGACCGCTGCGTCAAGATGCGAAATCTCCCGGAACACTTCAAACCGTGCGTCAATTTCCTCGCGCGTCACCGTCTGCAACCGCTCTGTGCCGAAGCGCTCGCACGCAAACGACCCCATCACGCCGCCATAGAACATCGCCCGTCGAAAGACCGCCGGCGTCAGCTCTGGCTGCGACGCAATGTATCCGTAGAATCCACCGGCAAACGAATCGCCCGCGCCGGTCGGATCCACCACCTCGGCCAGAGGCAGCGCAGGCGCTCGGAACGGCCTCGGCACCGCGCCACCCGCAAATGATAGCGTCCCAAAAAAACCCGTCGCGCCGTACTCGCCATGCTTCATCACCAGCGACCGTGGCCCCATCGCCAACACTCGCTCCGCCGCGCGCACCGAGTTCTGTTCGCCCGAAAGCATTCTCGCCTCGCCATCATTAATCAGCAGCACGTCCAGATCGCGCAGCACCTTTGCCAGGTTTTCGGCGTGGGCGCTGATCCAGTAGTTCATCGTATCGCCGCACACCATGCGCACCTTCGGCATCTGGCTGCGCACCCGAGCCTGCAACACCGGGTCGATGTTCGCCAGAAATAAATACTCGCTATCCGTATATGCCTCGGGAATCTTCGGCTCGAATTTCTCAAAAACATTCAGGTCCGTGCCCAGCGTCTCGGCCTCGTTCATCGCTCCCGCGTATGCGCCGGTCCAATGAAAACTCAGCCCCGGCGCGCGCTCGATGCCTTGTATATCAATGCCGCGTGCCGTAAACACAGCCTCATGCTTGGGCAAAAAGTCCTCGCCCACCACCGCGATCACGCGCACATCGGTAAAATAGCTCGCGGCCAGCGAAAAGTACGTCGCCGCGCCGCCCAGACAATGGTCCACCTTGCCATTCGGCGTCTTAATACTGTCGAACGCCACCGATCCAACCACCAGAATCGCCATGTTCCCGCTTTCCAAAAACAACATGTAACTAATGTTGAAATAATTATGTGGACATGTAACTCATTAAGAAGCAATTGATCCAATCAAAGCCATATACGTAACAAATAAAGCTACAAATACTTTCCCAGCAGCAATCCAAGCCGCTCACGAGCCACCTGCGGAATCGTTTTCCGGTCCGTCATCACCGCATACTTCAGCGCGCTGGCACACGCGCAGCCCCGGTCCTTTGGCATTCGTGCCACCGCCATCCTCACCACCTTCGCCGCATTGTCCGAGTTCTGGTGCATCACCGCGACTACCTGCTCGACGGTCACATCGTCATGCCCTAAGCGCCAGCAGTCGTAATCCGTCACCATCGCCACGGTCGCGTAGCATATCTCCGCCTCGCGCGCGAGTTTTGCCTCCTGTAGGTTGGTCATCCCAATCACGTCCGCGCCCCAGCTCCGATACAGGTTCGACTCGGCGCGCGTGGAGAACTGCGGTCCCTCCATGCACACGTACGTTCCGCCGCGCTTGCCCACCACGCCAACCTCCGCACAGGCCTGTTCGATCGCCGAACACACCGTCGCGCACACCGGATCGCCAAACCCGACGTGCGCCACTATCCCCTCGCCGAAAAACGTCCCCACTCGCGCAAACGTCCGGTCGATGAACTGGTCCGGAATCACAAAGTCCGTAGGCTTGTGCTCCTCTTTCAGCGATCCCACGGCCGATACGGACAGGATACGTTCCACGCCCAGCGCCTTCATTGCATAAATGTTCGCGCGAAAGTTCAACTCGCTCGGCAGGATCCTGTGCCCGCGCCCATGCCGCGCCAGAAATGCCACCTTGCGCCCCTCCAACTCTCCCAGGATGAATGCGTCCGACGGGTCGCCGAACGGCGTCTCCACCACGTGTTCGCGCACTCCCGTCAGTCCAGGCATGGCGTACAGTCCGCTGCCGCCGATGATGCCAATCTCCGCTGTCTGCAAGTCTCTCGCTCCTCTTCCGTCCGCTCTGCGCGCACCGTTTCCAGCTACAACTTCACTCCTGCCGACTAAAAGTATATCGTTCCTGCGCGCTACTCTCCGAGTCCGATCGCTGCCTTCATCACTCCCGTCGATGACATCAGCCGCACCAGCGATAGTCCCGGATCCGACAGTCCCGGGCCCGGCAGCCCAGTCTCGAAATGGCCAGTCTGCTTCTGCGTCTTCAGCCCCGCCACCTCCAGAGGCCCATCCGACTGCACGCTCACAACGCTGTCGCGCAGCTTGCGCGCAAGCGCCAGCGGAAATCCTTCGCTGACGAAGACTCCAGTCCCATCGATCGTAAGCAGCACATCGCCCTCGTTGGTCGAGTAGACCTGCTCGCTCCCGTCCGCCTCGTCCTTGGTCCGCCGCACCAGCCCAGAGTACTTGCGCGGCAACTCGTCCGCGTACACGCGCAGGAATGACCGAGCCGAGTCCTCATTCCTCCACTTCGACTCATACAGCAGCCCAATTGATGCCGTCGATGCCTTTGCCTCCGCCGTCACCGCCGACCGCTTCTGCGCCGCATAGTAGACGCCGCCCCTCCACTCCGGCGTCAGTGCCGCCGCAATCGCATCCCCGCCAAACAGCTCCGTCAGGACCTGCACGTCGAACTCGCCCATCACGCCCACGTCGTATGGCGTGTACTCGGCGTCGATCAGCGGATGGATGTCCGGCAGCCGCAGCACGGGAACCGGCGTGTGCGCCACATACGCCTCCGGGTGCAGAATCTCGAACGTCGAACTCGGCGGGTTCGCCAGCACCGCCCCGAACGCAGCCTCCTTTCCGCCCTTCACCAGGATCGCGTCCTCGAAGCTCATCCCTTCGCTGTAGGGAAACAGCAGCGACTGCTGTAGCAGCAGCGGAGCCCGCGCCATCATCGGCGATCCGCTGGTGTCCGACAGCGTCTCCTTCAGCCGCTCCATCATCTCCGGCGAGTTCGCCAGCGTCTTGCCCGTCTGCCGCAGCGAGTAGTCCAGGAACACCACCATCGCCTGCCCTTCGGTCACCGCGTCGCGCGCCGTGTCCGCCTCGTCCGTCTGGATGTGTTGGTTGTCCTGCTGCACGTTCTTCGCAATCTCCTCGGACCCCACCTCCGACCACTTGGTCAGCCCCACCCGCTGGTCCTGCAGCGCATGGGTCAGCTCGTGCGCCAGCACCGGCTTCTGCTCCTCCGGCTCGATCCAGTCCAGCAGGTTCACCGTCTTTGTCTTGTCATCGTAGAATCCAGCCACCTGCTCGGTCAGTAGCCCGATCATGAACGGCTGCAGGTGGAAGTCGCGGTCCAACAGCCCAAACTTCTTCAGCACAATCTCCGCGCGCGCCAGGCGCTTCGCTCCCGCGTCCTCGTCGAATTTCTCGCGCAGATATTTGTTCACCTCGTCGCGCGTAATCAACTTGCGCTTCACGCTATGCACAATCGGCAGGCCCGTGTCCGTGCTGGCAAACGACAGGATCTCGTCCACCGAGCGAAACAACTCGCTGGCCTGCGCCTTGGTCAGCGGAGCGTGCGTCGCGTCACCCGGCGTACTCGTCGCCGCGCCCTGGGCAGCCGTCGCCGCACTCGCTGTAGCCGCCGTTGGCGGCGTGTTCGTCTCTGATGTCGCCGGCGTCTGCGCAACGCACGCGGCGCTCAGCATAGCCGCGACGCACAGCGCAACCGCAACCAACGCCGTCAGCCCGCGCATCCGCGGCCCATCGCAACTCTCCGTCAACCCAATCTCTTGCCGCAGCAAACCCACGCCAGACCTCCGCGCAACCTCGTACACGGTCGCTATAATCAACAGTGTACGCAGTTCCGCGCACCCTCCGAAATGACCACCCCACTCCAATCCGCCGACGCGCCCCTCGCCGCTCTGCTGCGTGCCGCCGCCATCGCCCCGCTCGAC
>Ga0302156_10002889_pt1 | contig 13707 bp, 13 predicted proteins | sample I_Bog_N3_2_FD_193503 | JGI IMG/M metagenome (GOLD analysis project Ga0302156, IMG submission 193503) | Peat permafrost microbial communities from Stordalen Mire near Abisko, Sweden - I_Bog_N3_2 | ecosystem: Environmental > Terrestrial > Soil > Wetlands > Peat | place: Sweden: Abisko, Stordalen... | reverse complement strand
GCCTGCTGCTAATCCCAAACCCGCTGCTAATCCCAAACCTGCTGCTAATCCCAAACCTGCTGCTAATCCCAAGCCTGCTGCTAATCCCAAGCCTGCTGCTAATCCCAAGCCTGCTGCTAATCCCAAAGGTGCTGCTAATCCCAAAGGTGCTGCTAATCCCAAGCCTGCTGCTAATCCCAAAGGTGCTGCTAATCCCAAGCCTGCTGCTAATCCCAAAGGTGCGGTAAGGTTTCGAGGGAGCGATTCCCGCGCTGTTGGTTACACTGGAACTATGTTCTCGGGTTGGTACGCGAAGTGGATGACGGATTGGGAGACGGAGCTTACCACCCGGGACACCAATCGCATTGTTCGGCCTTTGGAGTGGGGATTCGACTGGCTGGGTGAGCTCTCCGAGCGCTGCGGCGCGCACTTTACCTGCGAGGCGTTGCTGGACCCGGGGACCGCTGACGGCGCGGGCTGCCAGTGCAATCCGCAGCGCGCCCTGAAGCGCATGATCGCGCTGAACCAGGAGATTGCGCGGCGGTCGGATGAGTTCTACAGCTATACGACGCCGACGGACTTCCGCCTGGAGCTGCGCTATCCGGAGCTGTTCCAGACCAATGTGCGGCCGGAGACGCTGGCGCAGGACGCGGAGATGAGGCGCAAGGCCGCGGCGGGCGAGATCCAGATGGCGGAGTTCCTGCGCTTCACATCGCCGGTGCGGACGATCTATCCGGAGAACGACCAGGTGAATGCGCGCTGGTATCCGGCCCCGGCGGAGAAGCAGGCGGGCAAGCCCAAACAGGCGATCATCGTGATGCCGCAGTGGAATGCCGACGCGCTGAGCCACAATGCGCTGTGCCAGATCTTCAACAAGTTTGGCGTGTCCGGGCTGCGGCTGTCCAAGCCGTACCACGACATACGGCGGCCGCCGGAGCTGGAGCGGTCCGACTATGCGATGAGCGCCAACGTGGGCCGCACCATCAGCGCGTGCCGGCAGGCAGTGGCGGACATCCGCAGCTGCATCGACTGGCTGGAGACGCAGGGCTATACGCAGTTCGGCGTGCTGGGCACGAGCCTGGGCTCCTGCTACGCGTTTATTGCGGCGGCGCACGATCCGCGGCTGCAGATCTGCGCGTTCAACCACGCGTCCACGTGGTTTGGCGACGTGGTGTGGGAGGGACAGAGCACGCGGCACGTGCGCGCGGGACTGGAGCAGGCGGGCCTGACGCAGGACCAGGTGCGCGACCTGTTCCTGAGCATCAGCCCCATGGCGTACATGGATAAGTATGCGGTGGGCCCGCGGCGGTCGCTGGTGGTGCATGCCACGTACGACCTGACGTTCCCGCTGCACCTGTCGCTGGATGTGCTGAAGAATTTTGAGCAGCGCGGCATCGACTATGTGTCCAGGGTGCTGCCGTGCGGACACTATACGACGGGCGAGTGGCCGTACAAGTACATCGATGGCTGGTACCTGGGGTCGTTTGTATATGACGCCTTCAAGCGCCTGGCGGAGCAGAGCCGGTAGCGTCCGCGGGAATCAATGCTGCGTATCGCGGGTGCGGCCCAGCGTGAGCGCGATCCGGGTGAAGACGTAGGGCACCAGGACCATCGCGACAAAGATGCTGCCAACCAGAATGCTGTGCTTCATGGGAACCTGCCTTCCTGCGCCCGAGGGTTTGGGCCCGCTCCGGGACCGAACCAGCATCGTGTGCGCGGGCAACCATCGCCCATCCCACTTTCGCGCATTTGGGTGCCTCTTCGGTGTCAAATTGTGGTGAATTGCGCGGCGGAACCTGGATGACACACAGGCGCTGGCGGTGCATTCTGATACAGCAACGGCAAGGGCAGCGACAACGACAACAGCAAATGCGGGGATTCTTCGCTGCGCTCAGAATGACAAGCCAAAAGAAGGGAGGATGACGCGCGAAAAGAAGGGAGGGTGACGAGCAAGAAGAAGGGAGGGTGACGCGCGAAAAGAAGACCGGATGGCAAGCGAAGAATCAAGCGAAGCCTGGGGATAAGCGAAAAAAGATCGAACTTGTCATTCTGAGCGCAGCGAAGAACCCCGCATTGTGCCCGTACCTGCACTACACTTCCTCTGGTCCTATGCGCGAACATGAGTACTACGTCTACATCCTCGCCAGCACCTTCCACCGGCTCTACATCGGCGTCACCAACGACCTCGAAGTCCGAGTCAAGCAGCACAAAAACAAGAAGGCCCCAAACTCTTTCACGGCGCGCTATGGAATCGACCGCCCGGTTTACTTCGAGCGGTTCCAGTAGGTGCAGAGCGCGATCCGCCGCGAGACGGAACTCAAAGGCTGGCTGCGAGCCCGGAAGATTGCCATGATCGTCCAGCACAACCCGACCTGGCGAGACCTGAGCGAAGACTGGGGCAAGCCCATTGCGCCGTTCGACGAAAGCAAGATGAGGGCACCCGAGACGTTCTGAGGCTGCACCAACAAAATGCGGGATTCTTCGCTGCGCTCAGAATGACAAGCGGGAAGAGCTATGCGTTTGGCGGGGGGAGTTTGCGGATCAGGTCAATGGCGATTTGTTTGCCGTGGAAGCGGCCGTTCTCGATGAAGATCTCGTTGGTGCGCTCGCCGGCGACGATGACGCCGCCGAGGTAGATGCCGGGGACGTTGGACTCCAGGGTGGCGGGGTCGCAGACCGGGCAGCGGTCGTTGGCGGGGTCGAGCTCGATGCCGAGCGCGGCGATGAAGTCGAAGTCCGGATGATAGCCGGTGAGCGCGAAGACGAAGTGGTTGGGCAGCGGCAGGTTGCCCTCCGGCGTGGAGACGTCGACCGTGTCCTCCGCGATGCCGGTGACCATGGACGAGAAGTAGGCCTTGATCTCGCCGTTCTTGATGCGGTTGTCGATGTCGGGGCGGATCCAGTATTTGACGTGGCGATGCATCTCCGGCCCGCGGTGCACCAGGGTGACGCGGGCGCCGTGGCGCCACAGCTCCAGCGCGGCAATGGCGGCGGAGTTCTTGCCGCCAATCACCAGCACGTCGAGATTGTTGTACGGATGCGGGTCGTCGTAGTAGTGCATCACCTTGGAGAGGGATTCGCCGGGAATCTCCAGGTAGTTGGGCAGGTCGTAGTAGCCGGTGGCGACGACCAGCTTGCGCGCGCGGAGCAGCACGCTGCGATCGAAACGGTCGACGGTGTGGACGGCAAAGTCGCCATCCGCGCCGGTGACGAGCAGCACGGTGTGGTACGGCAGCACGTTGAGGCGGTAGTGCTCGGCCACCTTGCGGTAGTACTCCAGCGCCTCCGTGCGGGTCGGCTTCTGGTTGGGGCTGGAGAAGGGCATGTCGCCAATCTCCAGCAGCTCCGGCGTGGTGAAGAAGGTCATGTGCGCGGGGTAGTGGAAGAGCGAGTTGCAGAGGCAGCCCTTGTCCACCAGCACGGCGGAGAAGCCGGCGCGCTGGGCCTCAATGGCGCAGGCCATGCCGGTGGGGCCGGCGCCGATGACCAGCAGGTCGAAGATGGGCAGGTCGGATTGGGTCGGATCGGGCATGATGGGGGGCTCGGTGCTGGGCTCTCGGTATGGGGTGTCAGCTATGAGTGTAGTGGATGGATCGCGCCGGATTGTAGTGGGGAACTCCTATGGTTCGCGGCGCTGAAGTAGGCAGCTCATCGCGCACGCCACCGCGACGGGACACAACGAAAGTGGGATGGACGGGGGGTGTGCGCCGCCGGAAAATCTGTGCAACAGATGCTTTCCCGCGTGTGGGCCTATGAACCTCTCTGCCACGTTCCCTTCCGTCGATCCATCCAGTCAGACACCCTCTCTGTGCATCCAGCCGGTACCGTCTTTTTCCGGAGCATCCGGAGCGACTCACTCGAACTCCGAGGTGCGGAATGTCTAACTCGTGCACAGACGGCCCGCTGCCCGGTCTCGAAGCGAAGCCCTGGATGGTCGGCGACGCGACGAGCCACTCCACCACGCCTCCGCTGACCGTGGTGCTGCGGTTTGCCGTGGCATGGGTTGGCGTGAGCGTGCTTCTGCTGATGGCGATGCGGTAGGCCGTCAGCCCAAGCGCTCGATCTGCGCGGACGAGTCGCGGTCCGGCACTATTCTTCCTGCTTGTTCTGCATTCTTCCTACTGCTTGTCATTCTGGGCGATTCACTGACTGCTCGTCCTTCTGTTTTTGCTTGTCCTTCTGCTTTTGCTTGTCCTTCTGAGCGCAGCGAAGAATCCCCGCATTTCGCTGCCGCCCTTCCGTCCAACCACGCCGCATTTTTGGGAAACTATGCCCAGAAAGCCGTGTTCCAAGAGGTGGCGATTCGCGTAGCCGCGACGGTTCGAACCGGGCGCATCGTGCATCCAACGCAGGACAGGAACCAGGGCAGGAAGAACAAGGGGATACAGACCATGACAAAACTTTTCTCACGACGATTTGTGCGCAACGCCCTGGTGGCAGTGGCGTTGGCCGTCGCGCCGGCAGCCTCGTTTGCAGGCGTCTTTATTTCGGTTGGATTCGCGCCTCCCGCGCTGCCGGTGTATGTGCAGCCGGCGGCTCCGGCCGATGGCTACCTGTGGCAGCCGGGCTATTGGGCGTACGGGCCGGAGGGCTACTACTGGGTTCCGGGCGTGTGGGTGCAGCCGCCCGTGGTGGGCGTGCTGTGGACGCCGGGCTACTGGGGCTGGCGCAATGGCCTGTATGCGTGGAATGAGGGCTACTGGGGTCCGCACGTCGGCTTTTACGGCGGCATCAACTACGGATTCGGCTATGGCGGCGTCGGCTTCTTTGGCGGTCGCTGGAATGGCGGCCACTTTGCCTACAACACGGCGGTGGTGAACGTGAACCGCACCTTCATCCACAACACCTACATCGACAACACGCATGTGACGGTGAATGTGGGCGTGCATACGGCCTTCAACGGCGGCGCCGGCGGACTCCAGGCGCGGCCCAGCGCGGAGGAGCAGCAGTGGTCGCATGAGAACCACCTGCCGCCCACGGCTGAGCAGCAGCAGCATGTAGCGGCAGCGCATGCGGACCACAGCAACTTTGCCTCCGCGAATGGCGGCCATCCGCAGAACGCGGCGTTCTCGCGGCCCGGCTCCATGGAGGGCGCAGTGCCGGCGCGCGGGGCCAACCCGGCACGCGATGGCTTCGGGCATGCGAACGAGGTGAATGCGCGCCAGGGCAACCAGCAGGCGCGCATCAATGCCGGCGTCCGCTCCGGGCAACTGACGCCGGGCGAGACCAACAACCTGGAGACGCGCGATTCCAGCATCAATCGCCAGGCGCAGGCGGATCGTGCGGCCAACGGCGGACGCCTGACCGGACAGGAGAAGCAGCAGCTCAACCAGCGCCAGAACGCAGTCAGCAACTCCATCCATCGCGACGATCACAACGCCAACAACGATCGCGCAGCCGCCGCCAGGAACGGCGCTACGCCTCATCAGGAGAAGCAGCAGGCGCAGCATGTGGAGAAGAAAAACGCTCCGCATCCGGGCGAAGACCATCCCAAAGAGCGGTAGCCGTATCGTTCGAGAATAAAAACTGACGGCGATCCAGCTTGCTCTGGCGGCCACAGGCGTAAGCGCTGAAAGCGCGACCCATACCAGCCTTGGCCGGACCGGGGCAGGAAGGCCTGGGGAGACTCTGAACAAGTCTCCGATTTCAAAGGACGTGGCTTTAGCTACGTCGCAGACGGCCCAAAATCTATGGGGCTTTAGCCCCTGAGGGAATGTCTGATGACTTGTTCCGATCTTCCCTGGAGCAAAATTCCCATAGCTGTGCAGGTTGGTGCCCCCAAGAGCCAGAGGGCTGTAGGCCCGACCACATCGAGCGTCTGCACACCATCAGGAAATCTGCTCTAGTTTGCCTGTGGGCGGTCATCGTCTCCGCGCTCCAATCCGATACGAGCGTCTTTATATGTGTCCGGTACATGCCACCGGACTTCCCTTTGGCATCTTACCTATATGCGCAGAGGAGTTTTCTCAACCCCGATGCCTGCAAGGCGTCTCTGTCCCAAGATTCAAATGCCGATAGCCCCGATTCTAAAGGAACGGCCTAAAGGAGATGCATTGAAGCCCACAAGGATTCTGCTAGTCGATGATGACGATCTCATCCTCATGACGTTGAAGGATGTCATGGAGTACGAAGGGTTCGAGGTCACGGTGGCGGTAAACGTACCGGGTGCGCTGAAACTCATCAGTTCCAACATTTACGACGTGCTGCTCAGCGATCTGCACATGCCTGATGCGGGCGATGGCCTCACTGTCGTAAGCGCCATGCGTCACGCCAACCCCAAGGCCGTCACCATGCTGCTAACTTCGTTTCCGGAGATGGATGCCGCGTCGCATGCCATCCTGCTACAGACCGACCAGATTTTGGTGAAGCCGATGAATGTGACGGATCTGATCGTAGCGATCAAGGAGAGACTTGCGATTGGAGCGCCTGCGACTCGCATTGTAGAGAGCGTCGCAACCATCCTGGAACGCGCGACCGAGAGCACGATTCAGGACTGGTTTGCGCATGTTCAGAACGACGAGGCCGTCATGGCGGTCGCGATGACCTTCGATCAGCGCACCAGCCACTTGCCTCAGGTATTCGTCGATCTCGTCCATCGCCTCAGGTCTTTTAAGTCCTTCGGCAGCAAAGAACTGGTGTCTCCCGCTGCCGCGCAGCACGGGCTGGACCGTCGTAAACAGGGCTACTCCGCTGCAATGCTCGTGGAAGAGTCACGGATATTGCAGGTCAGCGTCTTTCATACATTGCAGAGGAACCTGGCGCGGATCGATTTCAGCATCCTGCTGACGGAAGTGATGACCATTGCAGACGAGATCGACTCGCAGCTTGCTCAGGCGATGGCCAGCTACATCTTGGAGTCTGTCGACGATTTGCTGCCCGCTTAAGCTGGATCAATCAAGCCCTCAGGTTCCGGGGTCAAGTGTGAGCGATCTTGACCGGACGTGCCTGGTCCAGCCGTGAGACGCTTCTACGATATGGTTCAAGTGGTGCATGAGAGTGTCGCAACAATTCTGGAACGGACGTCCTCAACGACCATTGAAGACTGGTACGAGCATGCGTTGCTCGACGCCCGGTTAATGGCTGTTCCAATGAGCCGGAAACAGCGCTGCGCCCATCTTCCCCAACTTTTCCGCGATCTGGTATTCCGCCTTCGCTCCCCTACGATTCCGGGCACGAAAGAGCTGTTTTCAGAGGATGCCGCCGAGCATGGGATCGCTCGACGCAAGCAAGGCTACTCCGCTGCAATGATGGTGGAGGAGTCCCGCATGCTGCAGGTCAGCATCTTCAAGTCTCTCCACGAAAATCTCGATTACATCGCTCTTCCGTTATTGCTGCCCGACGTGATGACGATTGCGAACGAGGTGGATGCGCAGCTCAGTCGTGCAGTGGCATGCTACGTCGCGGAATCGCCCAGTCAGGGTTCCCCAGCCTGAGGCAATGCTCGTACCGGGGTAAACGTGCCGAACGCAAAGTCTGGAGTCGGAAAAGATACGCTTGACACCCCATCTATAATGGAAGTAGCAGCAAAGTGTGCAGCGGGAGTGGGTGCTCCGGCCACGCGAAAGGACCTGCACAAGGACGGCAGGCTCTGTTAGCCACAAAGGGACTCCCCATTAACCAGAAAGGGACTCCCCTCCGCTAACCCAAGCCGAATCTATACTTTGACCAATCGATACCAGGGGGGGGACAACCATGGGAGCCGTTACCAGCCGGGTGGAGATTGCCGGGCGAAGGGCTATCCGCGATGCTGCAAGTTGCCGATAGAGCTACCTGGCGAAGAGAGTTACGGCGGGTGCGTCTGCCGCGGGAGTGATTCAGGTGAAGCTCGGAACGAGAATTGTGTCGATTGCAGTTGCATCCATTGTGCTCACCAGCGCTACCGGAATGCTGATTCAGCGGTTGGTAATCCGGCAGCAAGGCATCGAGCTGATGCATCAGACGATGCGCATGACGATCGACAGCGCCGAGAGCGCCCGGACGGCAGCCTCCCAGCAGCGCGTGGCGCAAGTCTACGACGACGCCAGGATGAAGGCGGAGCTGGCGGCTTCCTCCGACTACCGGCAGACCAGCCTGTTCCGGTCGGTGCCGATTGTGGCGGCGTTCAACTCCATCAACGAAGCGGCCAAGCGCGAGAACTACGTCTTTCGCGTTGCCTCGCGCAATCCGCGCAACCCGGACGACCGGCCCACCGCGCAGGAAGACGGCATTCTCAGGTTGATGGAGACCGATAAGGTTCCGGAGTACTTCCATGTGGACGACAGCGCGAACGAGATTGTGTACGCGCGGCCCATCACGCTGAGCGGCGATTGCCTGTCCTGCCACGGCGACCCGGCAACCAGCGCCACGCAGAATGGCAAGGACGAACTGGGCTTCCCCATGGAAGGCTGGCATGCCGGCGATCAGCATGGGATGTTTGTGCTGCGGGCAAAGATGGACCGGGTGGACGGGATGGTGGCCACCGCCAGCGAGCAAACCATCGGCTGGCTGATGCCGGTGGTGATCGTGATCGCGCTGGGAGTGTATTACCTGATCCGGAAGACGAGCAAAGGCCTGCAGGCCTTGACCGAAGAGGTGAGCAGCAGTTCCTCGCAGGTGACCAGCGCGGCCGCGCAGATTGCCGCTCAGAGCCAGGCGATGGCCCAGGGCGCGACCGAGCAGGCGGCGTCTTTGCAGGAAACTGGAGCCGCGGCCGAAGAGATTACGGGGATGACCCGGAAGAATGCCGACAATTCGCGGCTGGCCGCCGAAGAGATGCAGGCTGTCGACCTCCGCGTGCAGGAGAGCAACACGGCCCTGGAGGAGATGATCGTCTCGATGGAGGAGATTGAATCCTCCAGCGGCCAGATTGCGAAGATCATCAAGACGATCGATGAGATCTCCTTCCAGACCAACCTGCTGGCGCTGAATGCGGCAGTGGAAGCAGCCCGGGCCGGAGAGACGGGCAAGGGTTTTGCGGTGGTGGCCGACGAGGTGCGCAGTCTGGCTTTGCGCTCCGCGGACGCGGCCAAGGATACGGAATCGCTGATTCAGGACTCGCTGAGCAAGTCGAAGGCCGGCAGCGCGAAGCTGGAGCAGGTGGTCGCGGCCTTCCGCGGCATTCACACCAGCGCCACCCGTGTGAAGGTGCTGGTGGATGAAGTGAGCGGCGGAAGCATGGAACAACAGAAGGGTCTGGACCAGGTGCTGAGCTCGATGCAGCAGATGGAGCAGGTGACGCAAAGCAGCGCGGCCAGCTCCGAGCAGTACGCCGCTACCGCCGAGGAACTGGCGGCGGAGGCGGAGTCGATGAACGACATCGCGCGCCGGTTGTATAAGGTGGTCGAGGGGGGCTAGGCAGCCTTATTGCTTGTCATTAAGGTGGTCGGGGGCTAGGCAGCCTTATTGCTTGTCATTCTGAGCGCAGCGAAGAATCCCCGCATTTCGCTCCCGCCCATGCTCCACATCTAGCCAGTGCGACGGCGGCGTTCCTTGGCCGGTCGCGCCACGACAGCGCCCATCAGCTGCGCCATCAGGGACATCACGTCCCACTTCATCCGGTTCTCCACAATTTTTGCGCCCTCGATGCGGTACAGGGACGTGCCGGTGATGGAAGCGGACTTGCCCTTAACCGGTATGCCCAGGAACTCCGCCGCCTGGTTGGCGGTTGCGCTCCAGTGGACGCGTACCCGATCGTCCTCGGGAGTGGCCTCGAGGATGGTGAACGTAACGTCGGGGAATGCCCGGTGGACGCGCTCGATCAGGCGCTGCAAACTGGCCGGCCCGGGCGCCATCGTGGGGAAGACGCGGTCATGATGCTGGCAGTTCTCCGCAACCAGTTCCGGAACCAGCGCCAGATTGCCGCGGTTCCAGCACTCGTGCGTGAATCGGTGCACAAGGCGAATGTTGCAGTCACGTTCTCGGGGCCCAGGGGTCATAACGGAACCTCCAAGTATGGCGCAGATAATACACCCATCCGGACACTATGTCGCATAGGCGATAGGCCTGCACAAAGCAAAGGGGTAGCGGGCACGGCTGAGTCGACTAGCTAGCTGGCCACCATCGGCTTCTGCCAGCTTGTGATCTGCTCCCACTGGCGCGGCAGTTGATACGTCTTGGCGTAATCCATAATCGCTCCGCCTACAATCTGGATCTTGCCCAGGTCGGCCTGCCCACGATCGCCCGCCTTGGCACAGTAGCTCAGGTAGCCGATCTTGGTGAAGTCGACGCCCATCAACTCCGCACCCACGCGGTCCGCGGCGAGCCAGTCCATGCTGGCCACGCACACCTTCTGGCTCACCGGCGTGCCGTTCACCGGGCCGGTGCCTTCCATGCCCTCGTAGCCGTCGATCACTGCCAGATCCGGGTGCAGCTTGGCCGAGAGCGAGAAGATGTTGTAGTTGATCCCGTAGGTGCCGCCGCCGTGCATGATCGGCTTGTCCGACCGTCCTCCGCCCGAGCCTTGCCGGTTGAGCCCGGCGCCCGAGTCCTTGATTCCCGAGCCGACAACGATATTCTTCAGCGACAGCGTGATGCCCACCAGGTCGTGCGTCTTCAGCTTGGCCGCGGAGATGACATAGTTGTTCGCCGGGTCCATCAGCATCTTCGCCACGCGCACTGCGTGCGGCTGCATGTCGTGCTCATTCACGACGTACAGGACCTCATAGCCCTCATTGTCCAGGTTCACCAGCTTCACGTTGTACTTCGCGGCCAGCTTGTCGTAGCCGTAGTTGGCGAATCCATCCATGGCAGAGCCGTTGGCCGGCGACTCCGCGATCACAATATCCTTCTTGCCGATGGAGTGCAGGAATTCGATGATCCCTTCCAGGTTTTTCGCGTCGGTGGCGCACAGCGGCTTGTCGATGATCACGTTGTTCGGCTTCAGCACGATTCGCTTGGTCCCGATGGCCGCCGCAATCTCCCGCTGGAACGGCTTGAGCGAGTCGAGCGCGATCTGCGCGCGGTCGTCCCCAGCGGCCAGCGACACGCGGCTCACGGCTGGGGCGGCTGCATTGGGCGCCGGCTTCGCCACGTCGGCGGCGGCCATCGCCAACGGCAGTTTGGCTGCGGCTACTGCTGCCGCTCCGCCCATTAATGACGCCTTCAGGAAGTTTCTGCGTGAGTTCTGACATGCGGTGGACATGGTGCGACACCTCGGGGTACTCGGCGCAAGTATAGGCGCGCGGGCGCACGAAAACTCGATCCGGGCCGATGAGGTGTGACGGAAATCACAGGAAATCCGCGGGGTCGCAAGAGCAGCGCGCACAGGAGGGCTCGCCGAGTGCGGCGTGCCGTTGACCGGCACCCCACACTCTCGGAGACCATTCTTCATCGCTCAATGTGCCTGGGTCGGCACGTCGCCCGCGTGCGTGCAGCAGTGGAGGGCTTAGCGTCCGCCGAATCGGGCAGGTGCGGGACGTAGTCGCCAGGACCGGTCGCGCCAAAGGCAGGGTTGCGAAGACCGGAGCAATGCTTTGGATGAAGATCGTTCCATCCGTCTGCAGTGAGTATGCGGCACCGATCCGGGGCTGGCTGTGATGCATGTCACCGAACCTGCGCCCCGCCGTCACGAGCCCCCGAGGCCGCCGACTGGCTGGTTGACCGGGCTGCCTCTACGCGCCGACGGTGGCCGGCAGGATGTCTTCCACGTCCACCCAGGCGGTTGGGTACACGCCGGTGTAGCAGGCGGTGCAGTAGCTGGCGGGCGACATCCCGGTGGCCGGTTCATCGGTGGTGCAGGAGTGGGTCAGGCCGACGAGCGACAGGTACGCCAGCGAGTCCGCCTCGATGAACTTGCAGATGTCCTCGACGGACTTGTTCGCGGCGATCAGATCCTTCTTGCTGGGCGTGTCCACGCCGTAGAAACATGGCGAGATGGTGGGTGGGCAGGAGATGCGCATGTGCACTTCCGTCGCGCCGGCGGCCCGCACCATGCGCACGATCTTGCGCGATGTCGTCCCGCGGATGATGGAGTCGTCAATCAGGATCACGCGCTTGCCTTCCAGCAGATTCCGCACCGGGTTCAGCTTCATGCGCACGCCGAAGTCGCGCGTCCGCTGCTCCGGCTGGATGAAGGTGCGGCCCACGTAGTGGTTGCGGATGAGACCGAAGTTGAACGGGATGCCGCTCTCTGCCGCGTAGCCCAGCGCGGCGGTGACGCCGGAGTCCGGCACCGGGACGACGAGGTCGGCGTCGACGCCGCTCTCGCGTGCGAGCTGGCGACCCATTTCCTCGCGCGACTGCTGTACCCAGCGGCCAAAGATGCGCGAGTCCGGGCGGGCAAAGTACACATGCTCGAAGATGCAGCTCGCGGGCGGCGTGGTCTCGGACGCGAACCGCCGGCTGGTCACGCCGTCCTCGCTCACCATCACCAGCTCGCCGGGCTTCACGTCGCGCTCGTACTTCGCGTGCAGCAGGTCGAAGGCGCAGGTCTCGCTGGCAAAGACGAAGGTGTCCGGCGCGCCGTTGGCGCCGGCGATGCGGCCGATGGAGAGCGGCCGGAAGCCGTGCGGGTCGCGCGCGGCAAAGATGCGGTTGCGCGTCATCATCACGATGGAGAACGCGCCGTCGACCTGCGCCAGCGACTCGGCGATGCAGTCCACCAGCATGCTGGCCTTGGAGTGCGCGATGAGCTGCACGATGATCTCGGAGTCCGAGGTGGTCTGGAAGACGGCGCCGTCGCGCTCCAGCCGTTCTTTGGAATTGCCTAAATTTACGAGGTTGCCGTTGTGCGCAATGGCGATGAGCCCCTTGGTGCTCTCGACGGAAATCGGCTGCGCATTCAGCAGCGCCGAGTCGCCGGTAGTGGAGTAGCGCGTGTGGCCGATGGCGATGTGGCCGGGCAGCTTGGCCAGCACATCGTCGGTAAAGATCTCGGAGACCAGGCCCATGCCCTTGATGTCAGTCACGTCGTGGCCGTCGGCGGCGGCGATGCCGGCCGACTCCTGCCCGCGATGCTGCAGCGCATAGAGGCCCCAGTAGGTCATCCGCGCGGCATCGGGGTGGCCATAGACAGCCATGACGCCACATTCTTCGCGGAGTTTGTCGAAGGGAGTGCTGTCTTCGCTTTCGTCCCCCTCAGGATCGACGTCACGAGTCAGCTGCTCGAGCGCCTGGACCGGCACGAAATCCGATTCGATGCATCGCATGAACTCAGGAGTGATGGTGGTCAAATCAACCAGATCGACGAAGTATGGCAAGTCAGAATCCAGAAATTCGTCTTTGAGGTCGAGGTAAAGGTCAAGCGGAAGCGGCTCGGAACCGCCGATTGCGAGGTCCAGGTCGGACCGCCGCCGTGCGCGATTCTTCGCGCGCGAGCCGAAGATCCAAACATCCCGGTCCGGAATGTGCTCTTCGAGAATCTTGAGCACAATCGATGCTTCCTCCGGCGCAATGGCGATACTGGGCGCTTCAATCACTTTGTTAATCTCTCCTGCAGCTGCGAAAGCAGGTACACAACTTCGCGCTCAAAGTCTGGGATGATCCCTGCCACAGCGAGCGCCTTCGTCTCGTCGTATGTGTGGCTGGTCATGTTTCTCGCGTGCCGATACGCCTTCCACTTGGCGAACGGAGAGAGGAGCAAGCGATGTTCGTCCGCCACGCGAATGAGTTCCTGAAAAACGCTCAGGTCGTGCTTGTCAGGATCTGAAGCCATCTCCTTGAGATACCGCGTGGTCATGAAGATCGCCATCTCATAGTTATATTCAAAGGCTTGGATCAGACCTCTCTGCACAAGCAGACGCATCGGCTTAG